>ERZ1066136.1546-NODE-1546-length-11440-cov-10.492578_pt1 | contig 11440 bp, 9 predicted proteins | sample MGYA00382783_ERZ1066136 | MGnify/ENA primary metagenome ERZ1066136 (study PRJEB33369, sample SAMEA5778366) | biofilm metagenome | biome: Industrial cooling water; feature: Water cooling tower basin; material: Biofilm | place: United Arab Emirates | collected... | reverse complement strand
CCCTGGAAGCTACTGGGCGTGCACGCCGGCCGCCTGGACATGCTGCCGCGCGACGAGCAGCACGACGAGGTGCTGGGCCTGAACTGCACCTGGTACGCCGACGTGCTGATGGCGCTGACGGCGCCCCGGCCGCCCGCCGGCGCCGCCGCGGGCATGCGCGACACGCCCCGCCGCCGGCGCGTGCCCTCCGCGGCCACCATGCGGGGCGCGGCGCGCCTGGCCAGCGAGGCCACGGCGGGCCTGGTCGACCTGGTGGAGGCGGTGCACGCCGGCATCGCCCGCGTGCCCGGCATCGGGCCCGCGCCGGCCGACGGCCGCACGCGCGGCCTCACGGGCCTGGTCTACCGCACGGTGCGCGGCGTCACGCGGCTGGTGGGCGGCGGTGTCGATGCCCTGCTGGCCCTGCTGGCGCGCGAGTTGCCGCCTGCGGCCGGCGACGCGGCGCCCCAGCCGGGGCACGACGCGCTGCGGGCCGCGCTCAACGGCGTGCTCGGCGACCACCTCGAGGCCAGCGGCAACCCCCTGGCCACGGCCATGGGCCTGCACCACGGTGGCCGGCCCCTGGTGCTGGAGCCCGCGGCGCTGCGGCGGCAGCTGCCGCAGGCGGGGGGCGAGGTGGTGCTGCTGGTGCACGGCCTGTGCATGAGCGAACGGGCCTGGCCGCCGGAGCTGACCACGATGCTGGCCGACGCCGGCTTCACGCCGCTGGCGCTGCGCCACAACAGCGGCCGTGCCATCGCGCGCAACGGCGCCGAGCTGGCCGCCTTGCTCGAGGCCCTGCGGCAGGCCTGGCCGCAGCCGCTGCGGCGCCTGGTGCTGGTGGGCCACAGCATGGGCGGGCTGGTGCTGCGCAGCGCGCTGCACCAGGCCGCGGCGCAGGGCCTGGGCTGGCCGGCGCGGGTGAGCGACCTCGTCTGCCTGGGCACGCCGCACCAGGGCGCGCCGCTGGAGCGCCTGGGCCACGCCGTCACCACGCTGCTGGCCGCCACGCCCTACGCGGCGCCGTTTGCGCGCCTGGCGCGGCTGCGCAGCGCCGGCATCACCGACCTGCGCCACGGCCGCCTGCTCGACGACGCCGCCACCCCGGTGCCGCTGCCGGCGGGCGTGCGCTGCCACGCCGTGGCGGGCCTGCTGGGCGAGCCTGGCGTTCGGCCCGGCCGCCACGCGCTGGGCGACGGCCTCGTCCCCTTGGCCAGCGCCCTGGGCCGGCACGCCGACCCGGCGCGTGCGCTGCCCTTCGATCCGGCGTGCACGCACGTGGCCGAGGGCGTGGGGCATCTGGCGCTGCTCACCGACGCGGGCGTGCGCGAGCGGCTGCGCGGCTGGCTGGCGCCGCCGGCCGCCGGGGGCGATCAGTCCGCCACGGCCTCGCGGTAGGCGTGCCAGCTGGCGTGGCCCACGACGGGGCCCACCACCAGCAGCCCCGCAAACCAGGGCAGCAGGGCCAGCGTCACCAGCACGGCGATGAGCGCGCCCCACCACAGCATCACGCCGGTCTGCGTGAGCACGAGGCGCAGGCTCGTGAGTCCGGCGGTGATGGCGTCGGTCTGGCGGTGCAGGATCATCGGGATCGAGATCACGCTCACCGCGTAGATGAGGCCCGCGAACACCGCGCCCACGGCCGCCCAGGCCACGATGAAGCCCAGGTTCTCGGGGTCCAGCAGCGCGCGCAGCGAGCCCTTGAAGTCGGGAATGCCGTCGAAGCTGACGGCGAACACCACCAGCGTGGCGCGGCCCCAGAGCATCTCCAGCACCAGCAGCACGAAGCCGAAGATGGCCAGCTGGCCGGTGCGCGTGTCCCAGGCCAGCAGCGAATCACCGAAGTCGGGCTTCTCGCCGCGCTCCAGGCGCTGGCTGGTGCGGTACAGGCCCAGGCACAGGAAGGGCCCCATGAGCAGGAAGCCGGCCGACAGCGCCAGCGTGTAGGCCGGCGCGTGCTCGAACACCTTGAGCAGCGCCCAGCCCATGACCATGAAGCAGCCGCCGTAGAAGAGGCCGATGGCGGGGGCGCGGCGGAAGTCGCGCGCGCCCGCGGCCAGCCAGCGCAGCGGCGCGCCCCAGCCCAGCGGCCGCAGCACGATGGCGGGGGCGGGGGGCGTCTGCGGGGCCTGGGGGGCCTCGGGAGGGGCCGTGTCGCTCGAGGACATGCCCACGAGCCTAGTGCGGCCATGCTCGCCACCGCCACGGGGCTTGCCCCGAGGCGGGCCGCGAAGCGCCCCGTCAGCCGCGGCGCGAGCGCCGCACGCGCAGGATCTCGTCGAGGATCAGGCAGACCGCGCCCAGCGTGATGGCGCTGTCGGCGACGTTGAAGCTCGGGAAGTAGCCGCCACGGAACAGGGGCTCGAGGACGTCGAAGCGGAACTGCAGGAAGTCGACCACGTAGCCGTGGATCATGCGGTCGATGACGTTGCCCAGGGCGCCGCCCAGGATCATGGTCACCGAGAAGCAGAACAGGCGCTCGTTCGGGTGGCTGCGCAGCATCCACACGATGAAGGCCGAGGCGGCGAGGCCCAGGCCGATGAAGAACCAGCGCTGCCAGCCCGAGGCCCCGGCCAGGAACGAGAAGGCCGCGCCCGGGTTGTGCGCGCGCACGAGGTTGAAGAAGTCGGTCACCGGGCGCACGTCGCCGAGCTGGAAGGCGCCGACGATGGCGACCTTGGTGACCTGGTCGGCCACGATGACGATGGCCGCAATGACCAGCCAGAACAGCAGGCCCGGGCCCGCGCCCCCGGCCCGCGCGGCGGGCCGGCCCTTGGCAGCGCCGGCCACGATCAGGCCACCGTGCGGGCTTCGCCCGCGCCGTGCAGGTTGCTGGTGCAGCGGCCGCACAGCCCGGGGTGGGCCGGGTCGTGGCCGACGTCGTCGCGCCAGTGCCAGCAGCGCTCGCACTTGGTGGCGGTGGACGGGGTGACCTCGACCTTGAGCGCGTCGCCCGCGGCGAGCTCGGCCACCGAGGTGATGAACACGAACTTGAGGTCCTCACCCAGGCTGGCCAGCACGGCGTGCTCGGCCGCGGGCGCCGTGATGCGCACGTTGGCCTGCAGCGACGAGCCCACGGCTCCCGTGCCACGCACGGCCTCGATCTCCTTGTTGACCACCTCGCGCACGCCGCGCACGGTGGCCCACTTGGCCAGCAGCGCGGCGTCGGGTGCGTCGAAGCGCCAGTAGGTGGCCGTGAAGATCGACGGCGAATCGCCCACGAGCTCCCACGCCTCCTCGGCCGTGAAGCTCAGGAACGGCGCCATCCAGCGCAGCATGGCCTGCGTGATCTGCCACAGCGCCGTCTGCGCGCTGCGCCGCGCCAGGCTGCCGGGCGCGGTGGTGTAGAGGCGGTCCTTCAGCACGTCGAGGTAGAAGGCGCCCAGGTCCTCGGAGCAGTAGACCTGCAGCTTGGCCACCACCGGGTGGAACTCGTAGACCTCGTAGTGCGCCAGGATCTGCGCCTGCAGCTCGGCCGCGCGCGCCAGCGCGTAGCGGTCGATCTCCAGCATCTGCGCGGCGGGCACGGCGTGCTGCTTCGGGTCGAAGTCGGCCGTGTTGGCGAGCAGGAAGCGCAGCGTGTTGCGGATGCGGCGGTAGGCGTCCACCACGCGGGCGAGGATCTTGTCGTCGCCGGCGATGTCGCCCGAGTAGTCCGAGGCCGCCACCCACAGGCGGATGATCTCGGCGCCCAGGCTCGAGCTCACCTTCTGCGGCTCGATGCCGTTGCCGAGGCTCTTGCTCATCTTGCGGCCCTGGCTGTCCACCGTGAAGCCGTGGGTGAGCAGGCCGCGGTAGGGCGCGCGGTCGAAGAGCGCGCAGGCCAGCAGCAGCGAGCTGTGGAACCAGCCGCGGTGCTGGTCGTGGCCTTCGAGGTACAGGTCGGCCTCGGGACCTTCGCGGTGGAAGCCCTCGGGGTGCTGGTTGCGCAGCACGTGCCAGAAGGTGCTGCCGCTGTCGAACCAGACCTCCAGGATGTCGCTGCTCTTGGTGTAGACCGCGCCATCTTCGGCGCCCAGCACGTCGGTGGCGCTGAGGCGGCTCCAGGCCTCGATGCCGCCCTGCTCGACGATGTCGGCGGCCTGGTCGAGGATCTCCATGGTGCGCGGGTGCAGCTCGCCCGTGTCCTTGTGCAGGAAGAAGGGCAGCGGCACGCCCCAGCTGCGCTGACGGCTGATGCACCAGTCGGGCCGGTTGGCGATCATGTCGCGCAACCGGGCGCGGCCGTTCTCGGGGTAGAAGCCCGTGGCGTCGATCGCGTCCAGCGCCAGCTGCCGCAAGGTCTTCGGCGCCTTGTCCTTCGTGAAGACGCCTTCGCCCTCGTCCATGCGCACGAACCACTGCGCCGCCGCGCGGTAGATCACCGGCGTCTTGTGGCGCCAGCAGTGCGGGTAGCTGTGCGTGATGGTCTCGGTGGCGAACAGGCGGCCGGCCTCGCGCAGCGTGTCGATGATCACCGGCACGGCCTTCCAGATGTTCTGGCCGCCGAAGAGCGGGAAGTCGGCCGCGTAGCTGCCGTTGCCCTGCACGGGGTTGAGGATCTCGTCGGTCTTCATGCCGTGCGCGACGCACGAGTTGAAGTCGTCCAGGCCGTAGGCCGGGCTGCTGTGCACGAGGCCCGTGCCGTCGTCGGCCGTGGCGTAGTCGGCCAGGTAGACGGGGCTCAGGCGGTCGTAGCCGGCATCGACATGGGCGAGCGGATGGCGGAAGTGGATGCCGCCGAGCTTTTCGCCCAGCGCCGTGGCCACCACCGTGCCTTCGAGGCCGTAGCGGCCCAGGCACTTCTCCACCAGCGAGGCCGCCAGCACCAGCAGGCCGCGCGGCGTGTCGACCAGCGCGTACTCGAGCGCCGGGTTCAGGTTGAGCGCCTGGTTGGCGGGGATGGTCCAGGCGGTGGTGGTCCAGATCACCGCGAAAGCGTCCTTGGCCAGCGCGGGCAGGCCGAAGGCCGCGGCCAGCTTGCCGGGCTCGGCGCACAGGAAGCCGACGTCCAGCGTCTGGCTCTTCTTGTCGGCGTACTCGATCTCGAATTCGGCCAGCGAGCTGCCGCAGTCGAAGCACCAGTACACGGGCTTGAGGCCCCGGTAGACGAAGCCGCGCTCGATGACGCGCTTGAAGGCGCGGATCTCGCCGGCCTCGTTGGCCGGGTCCATGGTGGCGTAGCGGTGCGTCCAGTCGCCCAGCACGCCCAGGCGCTGGAAGTCGGCCATCTGCTGCGCGATCTGCTCGGTGGCGTAGGCGCGGCTCTTGGCCTGCATCTCGTCGCGGCTGAGCGAGCGGCCGTGCTTCTTCTCGATGGCGTTCTCGATGGGCAGGCCGTGGCAGTCCCAGCCCGGCACGTACTGCGCGTCGAAGCCGGCGAGCTGCCGCGCCTTGACGATCATGTCCTTCAGCACCTTGTTGACGGCGTGGCCCATGTGGATGGCGCCGTTGGCATAGGGCGGGCCGTCGTGCAGCACGAACAGGGGCGCGCCGCGGCGGGCGTCGCGCAGGCGCTGGTACAGGCCCTCGTCGTTCCAGGCCTTCACCCAGCCCGGCTCGCGCTTGGCGAGGTCGCCGCGCATGGGGAAGGGCGTGTCGGGCAGGTTCAGCGTGGCGCGGTGGTCCACGGCGGGGGCGTTGGTGTCGCGGGTCATGGCGGGCTCGGTGCGGGCGCGGCGCGTGCGGGGCGACGGCGGCGCGTGGGCAGGAAAACGGCACGCGGCTCGCGCGGTGCCGGCACGGTTCGGCTCAGGACCGCGGGCAAATTCGGTCGCGCGTGGATTGCCGCCGCGTGGCGGCGTGCCAGCGCGGACGCAGGCAAGGGCGCGGGTGCACGATGGAAGCCATGGCCGCGATTCTAAGGGCCGCCCTCCGCAGGCTCGTCGGCCGCCGGCGGCTCGGGGCGGCGGCGCGGCAGCGCACCGCGGCGGGCCAGCGCCTCGCGCAGCAGGAACTCGGCCTGCGCGTTGGCGCTGCGCAGCTCCTGCGCGGCCAGGCGCTCCACGGCCTCCCAGAGCGCCGGGTCCACGCGCAGCAGGAAACTCTTCTTGCCCGGGGAGGCCATGCGCGGCGGTCAGGCCCGGCCGCTGCGGCGGGCTTCGATGTAGGCTGCCAGCCGCTCGGGCTCGGGCGTGCCCAGCAGGATGTGGCGGCCGTCGCGCAGCTTGAGCCCCACGGCCGGGCCGCCGATGCTGACGTTGTAGAGCCGCTGCCGCCCCAGGCCGCGGATGCCGGAACCGGCGCGCGCGGGTGCCCGGGTCTTTTCGACCGCCGCGATGTCGGCCAGCGCCACGCGCCAGGCCGGGCGACCCAGCCAGCCGAAGCGCCAGCGCAGCTCGGTGGCGTCGAGCTCGATGACGAGGCGGCCCAGCACACCCAGCATCGCCAGGGGCAGGCCGACCATCGCCACCACCAGCGCGACCGGGGCTCCGGGGCTCATCCAGGTGGCCAGCGCCGTGGCCGCGCCGGTGACGGGCAGCAGCACCCACAGCACGGTGTAGGGCTGCACGTGGCGGTAGGCGGGCAGGGCGCTCATGCCGGTGCCCCCGTCAGCTGTAGAGCGTGCCGGCGTTGACCACCGGCTGCGTCTCGCGGTCGGAGCACAGCACCACGAGCAGGTTGCTGACCATGGCCGCCTTGCGCTCGTCGTCGAGCTCGACGATGCGGCGCTCCGACAGGCCCTGCAGCGCCGCCTCGACCATGCCGACCGCGCCCTGCACGATCTTGCCGCGCGCGCTGACGATGGCCTCGGCCTGCTGGCGGCGCAGCATCACCTGGGCGATCTCGGGGGCGTAGGCCAGGTGGCTCAGGCGCGCCTCCTGCACGGCCACGCCGGCCTCGGCGAAGCGTGCCTGCAGCTCGGTGCCCAGCAGGCGCGCGGCCTCGTCGCCGCTGCGCAGCGTGGTCTCGCCAGGGGCGGTGTCGTCGCCCTCGTCGTAGGCGAACTGCGTGGCCACGTGGCGCAGCGCGGCCTCGGCCTGCACGCGCACGTAGTTCTCGTAGTCGTCGACGTCGAACACGGCCTGCGCGGTGTCCTGCACGCGCCACACGACCACGGCGCTGATCTCCACCGGGTTGCCGCGCTTGTCGTTCACCTTGAGCGTGGGCGCGTTGAGGTTGCGCGCGCGCAGCGAGATGCGCCGCTTCACGAACAGCGGGTTGGCCCAGCGCAGGCCGGCCTCGCGGTCGGTGCCGGCATAACGGCCGAACAGCGTGAGGATGGCGGCCTCGTTGGGCTGCAGCATGTAAAGGCCCGCGAGCACGGCCACCCCGGCCACGATGAGCAGCACGCGCAGCAGCACGCCCACGCCGCCCCCCGCGGGCATGAAGGCGAAGCTCGCCGCCGGCAGCAGCACCAGCAGCGCACCGGCCAGGGCCGGCAGGTAGCCGCTGAGCGTGCGGCGCGGCAGCTCGCGGGTCAGGGTGCTGGGGCTGTTCACGGGCGGATCCTCCTCGGCATCAAAGTGATATCACTTTAATGTCGTCGAGGCGGCGGCGTCAAGCGGTCCGCAGGGCCGCGGGCTCAGGCGCCGCCGTGTTCGCGCCACCAGCGCACCGCGTCGGCGCGGTCGCGGGCGATGCCCTCGCGCAGGGCCTCGAGCGAGTCGTACTTGAGCTCGTCGTGCAGCTTGTGCAGCAGGTCCACGCGCACGGGGCGGCCGTAGGCGCCGTCGATGCCCAGCGTGGCGGGCCAGTCCAGGCAGTGCACCTCCAGCAGCACGCGGCCGGCGTCCTCCACCGTGGGGCGCACGCCCAGGCTGGCCACGCCGGCCAGCGGCGCCGAGGCCAGGCCGTGCACGCGCACGACGAAGATGCCCATGGCCGCGGGCCGCGCGTGGCCGAAGCGCAGGTTGAGCGTGCGGAAGCCGAGGTCGCGCCCCAGCTTGCGGCCATGCTGCACGCGCCCGCTGATGGCGTAGGGCCGGCCCAGCAGGGCCTCGGCGCGCGCCATGTCGCCGCGCGCCAGCGCCTCGCGCACGGCCGAGCTGCTGACGCGCAGGCCGTGCACCTCGTAGCTCATCATGCGCGCCACGTCGAAGCCGTGCGCCGCGCCGGCGGCATCCAGCATCGCGTAGTTGCCCTGGCGGCGTGCGCCGAAGCTGAAGTCGTCGCCCACGAGCACGTAGCGCGCGCGCAGGCCCTGCTGCAGCACCTCGGTGATGAAGGCCTCGGCCGGCATCGCGGCCAGGTGCTCGTCGAAGCGCGCCACGACGACCTCGTCGACGCCGCAGCGCTCGAGCTCGGCGAGCTTGTCGCGCAGCGTGGCGATGCGCACGGGGGCCTGCTCGGGCCGGCCGGCGCGCGCGGCGAAGAAGTCGCGCGGGTGCGGCTCGAAGGTGAGCACGCAGCTGGGCACGCCGCGGTGGCGCGCCTCGTTGACCAGCAGCGCCAGCATGGCCTGGTGGCCGCGGTGCACGCCGTCGAAGTTGCCGATGGTGAGGGCACAGCCGCCCGTGCCCGGGCGGCGCGGCTGGCGGCGAACGATCAGTCCGCTCATGCGGGGCTCCCGGTGTCGTGGGCCTCGGCGGCCGGCGCCAGCCCCAGCAGGCGCCGGTAGAGCGCGGCGTAGGCGGCGCCCGCGCGGTCCCAGTCAAAGCGCGCCGCGTGGGCGCGCACGGCCGCGGCGCGGCCGGGCTCGGCGGCGTGGCGCGCCAGGCCGCGCTCGACCACGGCGCGCATGGCCGCGGGCTCGAAGCCGTCGAAGTACTCGGCGCAGTCGCCGCCCACCTCGGGCAGGCTGGTCAGGCGCGACAGGAACACGGGCTTGCCGAAGTGCATGGCCTCGATGGGCGGCAGGCCGAAGCCCTCGGCCCACGACGGGAACACGAAGCCCGCGCACTGCGCGTAGGCCCAGGCCTTCTGCGCCTCGTCGATGCCGAGGTGGAACTGCACGTTGGGCAGGCGGCAGCCGGCGCGCAGCGCACGCGCGTCGGCGTTGTCGGGACCGGCCAGCACCAGCGTCATCTCGGGCCAGGCGGCGGCCAGGCCGAGCAGGGCCACGGGGTTCTTCACGGGCGCCATGCGGCTCAGGTGGAAGAGGAAGGGCCGCTGCGGCAAGGCGTCCCAGCCGTCCAGCGGCCGCTGCGGCCGGCCGACGAAGCTTCGCGCGCCGTTGTGGATGACGTCGATCTCGCCGCGCCAGCCCAGGTGATCGCGCAGCTCCTGCGCCGTGAAGGCGCTGATGGCGGTGAGGCGGTCGCTGCGCGCCAGCAGCCGCCGCGTGCGGCGCTGGTGGCGCCAGCGGCTGAAGGCCCGCGGGCCGTAGCGGTAGTTGAGGTCGTGCACGGTCACCAGGCGCAGGCCGGCGCCGGCCGGCGGCAGGTTCTTGTTGAGCTGGTGCAGGCTGTGCCACAGCGCGTAGGGCTCGGGCCGCACGTGGCGCCAGCGCTGCCAGCGGTCGACGGGCAGGTAGTCCACGGCGTCGCCGAAGCAGCCCACCAGGCGCTCCTTGAGGTGGAACACGAGCCCGATGTCGTCGGCCTCGCCGAGGGCGACGCGCAGGCGCGAGCCGACCTGCAGGCAGAACTCGCTGAGGCCGCCGCCCTCCAGCGTGGGCACGTCGCCCAGCGAGACCCCGATGCGGTGGCGGCAGGGCCTCATCGCGCCAGGGCCGGCGAGGCGCGGCGGGTGCGGTGGATCAAGCGGGGGCTCCTGGGCGGCCTCGGGGGGCGGTGGCGGGGTGGCGGCGTGCGCGACGGCGGCGAGTGTATCGACCGGCCCGGCGCGGCCCCCGCGCGCGGGCCCGCGCCGCCGCGGCGGTACAGTGCCAGCCCCATGCGCCCCGCTCCCGCCAAACTGAAGCCCACGCCGTCGCCCGGAGCGGCGCGATGACGGGCCCCGCGGCCGGCGCCTGGACCGTGGCGACGCTCGAGCGACTGCCGCCGCCCGCCGCCGGCGGCCGCCTGGCCGAGGGCGGGCGGCGCCTCGCGCAGCCCGCGCCGGCCGTGGCTGGCCCGGTGGTGAGCTACATCACCGTGGTGCGCAACGCCGTGGCCACGCTGCCGCGCACGCTGGCCAGCGTGCGCGCGCAGCGCGGCGCGGCGGTGGAGCACATCGTCGTCGACGCCTGCTCCACCGACGGCACGCTGGCGCTGATCGAGGCCCATGCCGGGCAGATCGACTACTACGTCTCCGAGCCCGACGGCGGCCTGTACGACGCGCTCAACAAGGCGATGTCGCTGGTGCGCGGCAGCCTGGTCTGCGTGCTCAATGCCGACGACTGGCTCACGCCCGATGCCGCGGCCCTGGCCCTGGCGGCGCTGCGCCGCCACGAGGCGCAGCCGCTGGCCCCGGCGCCGCGCGTGATCCTCAGCGCCGCCTGGCAGCACAACGGCGCGCGGCGACGGCTGTGGCTGCCGGGGCCGCTGGACGCGGGCTCCTGGCTGCGCTGCCCCAACCTGTGCCACAACGGCGTCTACGCCACGCCCGCGGCGCTGCGCGCGGCCGGGCCCTACGACACGCGCCTGCGCATCGTGGCCGACACGCGCTGGCTGCTGGCCCTGCACGACGCCGGCGTCGCCGTGCACACGCTGAACGCACCCACCGTGCACTACGTGACGGGCGGCCTGTCGGGCGACGTCTGGCGCCACGTGCAGGAGTGCGCGCGGCTGCTGGTGCTGGGCTTTCCCGCGCTCACCGAGGCCGAGGCCTGGACGCTGCTGCACGCCTTCTACCCCTGGGCCGGCAACCTCGCCCCCTTTGCGGACCGCTGCCCGCCCCACCTGGGCCAGGCGCTGCAGGCCCTGGCCACGCGGCACGCCGGCGACGCCCGGCTGCAGGCGGCGCTGGCCGCCGCGGGCGCGGCGGCCCAGTTCGGGCAGGCGGGGCGCGTCGAGGCCCGGCGCCCGCTGGGCGTGAACCTGCAGCGCGGCGTGGCCAAGCTCTGGCACACGGCGCGCGCGCTCGCCGTGGGTGGCCACGGGCAGGATCGGGCCGCATGAACCGCCTGCCACTGGGCCAGGTCACCCTCTGCGCCGTCGACTGCGAGACGCCCGCGCTGTCGGCGCTGGCGCTCATGCGGGCGCAGCGCGGCCTCGCCTTCGGCCGCGTCGTGCTGTTCACGCGCGGCTGGCTGCCCACGGTGGTGCTGCCGCGGCTCGAGGTGGTCGACATCGCGCCGCTCGACGGCCCGGCGGCGGTGGCCGACTTCGTGGCGCGCCGGCTGCACGCCTACGTCAACAGCTCGCACGTGCTGCTGATGCGCTGGGACGCCGGCGTGCTCGACCCGGCGGCCTGGAGCGACGAGTTCCTGGTGCCCGACTACCTGGCCGCGCCCGCCGCCCCGGGCGACGGCGCGGGGCCACCCGGCCTGTCGCTGCGCTCGCGGCGTTGGCTGCGCGCCGGGGCGGACCCGCGCTTCACCGATCCGCTGCTCGGCGACGCCGCGCTCTGCGGCCCGCAGCGTGGCTCTCTCGAGGCGGTGCACGGCGTGCACTTCGCGCCGGCGGCGCTGGCGCGGCGCTTCGCCGCCGTGGGCCTG
>ERZ1066136.1543-NODE-1543-length-11459-cov-8.029288_pt1 | contig 11459 bp, 8 predicted proteins | sample MGYA00382783_ERZ1066136 | MGnify/ENA primary metagenome ERZ1066136 (study PRJEB33369, sample SAMEA5778366) | biofilm metagenome | biome: Industrial cooling water; feature: Water cooling tower basin; material: Biofilm | place: United Arab Emirates | collected... | reverse complement strand
AACTGCGGGCCGGCCAGCGCCGCCACCTGCATGGTGGTGCGGGTGGTGGTGGTGGGGTTTTCGGCAGTGTTGAAGAACTCGGCGAAGCCGGCGTTGAAGCCGGCGAAGTCCATCTTGCCGTCCATGCCCGGCGCCGCCACCAGATAGGCATCCATGCGCACGATGTCCTTCATGGTCATGCCGTGCTGGGCCAGCAGGCCCTTGATCTTGTTCAGGGTGCTGATCGTCTGGGTCTTGGTGTCGCCCCACTCCTTGCCGCCCGGTGTGGTGGGATCGGCGAGGTTGCCCGACAAGTAGACGGTGGTGGCCTTGGCCGAGACCTTGGCGGCGGTGAGGATGCGGCCGCCAGGCGTGCCGACCTTTTCGACATTGGCCTTGGGCGCTGCAAGGGCTGGGCAAGCCAGCGCCATGGCGGCAACGGCAGCAAGTGCGAACAGCTTCATGTGTTTTCCCCTTTTCGTGCTGTGAAAAACGAACGGGCGGCAGGATTGCCCTGCCGCCCGCTGTTGGCAAGCGATAATGCCAGCCTTCGCGATCAGAACTTCGCGGAGGCGCGCACGTACCAGAAGCCGCCCTGCTGGCCGATCGGCGCCGTATCCGGGTAGATCGAGCCGTTGGCCGCGCCACCCGTCGACGGGAAGATGTTGCGGGTTTCGCGTTCCGGATAGGTGTTCAGCAGGTTCTGCGCACCCACCGCGAGGCGGAACCGCTCCTGGAAGGTGATACCCACTTCGATATCGACACTGGCTTGGGCCTTGAACGTCTTTGACCAGTTGGATTGCGGATACAAGGCCACTGCCTGAGCCGCCGTAACACCGGGCGTGGCACCAATGGCAGTGCCCTGGGCGTTCTGGGTGACCGGGTCGAAGAAGGAGGTGAACTCGCCGAAGTAGTTCACGCGAGCCGTCGCATCGAACATGCCATTGGTCCAGTTGGTCGACAGCACGGCGCGCCAGTTCGGGTTGGAGCGCTCGATATTGCCTACCCGTACGTCGTCCACCGGCCGGAAGTTCGACAAAACGCGACCATTGGCCAACGTGCCATTGATCACCTTGCGGTCGGTGACCTTGGTCTTGTTGTAGTTGATGGCCAGGCTGGAGTTGAAGCGGCCAATGCCGGTGTTGGCCTTGTGGCTCAGCACCACGTCCACACCCTGCGTGCGGGTGTCGAAGGCGTTGGTGAAGTAGCGCACGGCGCCCAGTTCCGCAGCGTCGGACACGCCTTGGGCGAGCAGGAACTGCGTATCTGTCTGGCCACCGGTAACAACGTTCGGGTTGATGTTCCCTGTCAGGCCGATGCGGTCATCCACCTTGATGTTGTAATAGTCGACCGTCAGGTTGAAGCCGCCGCCCGGGGTGAGCACAAAGCCGCCCGAGAAGCTGACAGACTTTTCCGGGCTCAGCGGTTGCGCCAGGTAGAACTGGCCGATCTCGCTATCGGGCCGCACGGTGGCGATGCCCAGCGGCACCGTCGAGTTGAACGGGAAGCCGGTGGTCAGGTTCTGGGTGAACTGCTGACCGGGCGTCGGGGCGCGGAAGCCGGTGGAGAAGGCACCGCGGACCGCGATGGCTTCGTTGAAGGCATAGCGCGCACTCACCTTGCCGTTGAAGGTGTCACCGAAGTCGTTGAAGTAATCGTAGCGGGCGGCGACACCGATATCGAGGCCATCCACCGGCGTGGCTTCCAGATCAAGATAGGCCGAATAGTTGTTGCGGCCGCCTTCGACCACCGAGGCGGGGCCGAAGCCCTGGAAGCCGTTAGAACCGGGCAGCGCGGTCCGGATATCCGGGACAAGCTGGCCGCTTGCATTCGGCACCAACACCTGTGTGGGAGCTGAAGCTCCCGGCGTCGAGCAGGGCACGCGCACACCGGCCAGCGTGCATTCCACCATCCTCTGGGAGGCAAACTGCCCGACTTCCCACGAGGCACGGTCACCCAGGCCCACTTCGAAGGCTTCGCGGCGCACTTCCACACCCCAGGCGATGAACAGCGGCTTGGCGAAGCCGATTTCCGCCGTGGTATTGAAGTCAGCGTTGAAGTTGAACTCGCGCTGCACGAACTTGCCCATGTAGAAATCGGTGGGCGTCGCCGGGCCGAGCGAGGCGTTCACCGTATCGCTCATGAAATAGCGCACCTGGTTGGTGCCATACATCAGCGAGACATCATAGTTGATGCCGAACTCGGCGCCCTTCAGGCCGGCGACGATGCCCAAATCCTCGTTGGTGTTCTCGAAGAAGGGCACGAAGCCGTTACGGAATTCAGGGAAACGCGAGTCGTTGTTAAGGTTAAACTGCGCCCCGGCAATGTCCCACAGCGCGCGGCCCTGGCTGTCGAAACCGACACGATCCAGAAACACCGGGTTGACGCTGCGAGAGGTCGAAGCGGTGTTGGGACGGCCCGGGATCGGATCGTGGGTCACCGTCACCGGAACGCGCAGGTTGAAGTCGTTGCCCTGGCGCTGCCAGCCATAGTGCGCGAAGGCATAGAAGGTCGCATCACCGGCCGGCAGTTCCATGTTGATGACACCGCGATAGGCGCGGTTTTCCGGACCGCCGAGGCGGTTGCCGGTCGGCTTGTCGGGATCGAGGTTGATGTTGAGTGCGCGCAGCGCCGCCACCGTCGGGCGCGGCACCGAACGGTCCCAGATATTCTGGTCGATGAATTCGCCGGTGAAGTTGATGAAGCCACCATCATCACCCAGCTTGGTGCCATAGAAGGCGGTCAGCTGCGTGTCCTGGCCGTCGCCTTCATAGGTCTGGCCATAGCGGGCGGTGACTTCGAAGCCGGTGTCGCGGCGCAGGCCGAAGTTGATCACGCCGGCAATGGCGTCAGAGCCATATTGGGCGGCGGCGCCGTCGCGCAGCACTTCGACACGGCCCACGGCCGGAGAGGCGAGCTGCGACAGGTCGGGCCCTTGCGAGCCGGCGTTGAGGGCACCGCCGGAAATCTGCACCAGCGACGAGCGGTGCATGCGCTTGCCGTTGACGAGCACGAGAATCTGGTCACCCGGCAGGCCGCGCAGGGTGGGCGGACGGATGAAGGCCGAACCGTCACCCAGCAGGTTGCGCTGCTGGTTGAAGGAGGGGACCAGCGTCTGCAGGATGGTCTGCAGCTGCGGGGCGGGCTGCGCCTTGAAGTCATCGGCGGTGAACACGTCGACCGGCACGGCGCTTTCCAGCACGGTGCGGTCGTTGCGGCGGGTGCCGGTCACCACGATGGTGGCATCTTCCTTGTCGTCGGTGGCGGCAGCAGCGGCCGCCTGATCCTCGGCGGCGGCAGCAGCGGCCGGAACGGCCAGGCCGGCCATGGCCAGCGCCACCAGCGAGGTGGCCAGACGGAAATTGCCCCGGCGGGCCATTTGATCGATTCGCATGTTGTCAGTCCCCTGATCTTGTTCCTGCCCTGGTTCGTCGTACACGCATGGCGCCTGTTCGGGACCCTCCCCTGGCCACGTGCAACCGGAAATCGGCGGTTGCTGTGAGACGCCAGGAACAGGCTGCACAACATACGCCATTTGCGCACGGGGAAATTTGGCCGCAGGCCTGTGGCAGCAATGTTACAGTTGCCGGGCGTGGCCGCAGCGCAACAGTTTATGACCCCGATGTCAGGATTGGGACGGCAAATTGCCCGAAAGCGCCTTGGCCATGGGCACGAATCCAACGGCAACACCGCCGCAATCAAGGCTGATCGGAGCAGCGCCGACATAGAAATGGGCGGCATAGAAGGGCACGCCGGGCAGGGTGGCCATCAGCTCGGTGCGGGTGAAGCCGGCGGCGGCCGCCGCATCCTCGCAGGCCTTCAAAAGTGCCGCGCCCACACCGCGCCGGGCGGCGGCAGGGGCCACGAAGAAGGCGCGGATCTTGGCGGCATCGCGGGCCGGATCGAGCAGGCCTGAGGCGCGGCCAGCAAAGCGGTCACCGCCGAACAGCGTGGCGCGCCGGCTCCAGCCGCCGCACCCCACCAGCGTGCCCTGTGCATCCTCGACCACAAGATAGGTGCCATCGGCGACGAGTTCGCTGTCCACGCCAAAGACATGCGTGATCGCCGCTTCAGTCTCGGCCGCGGTGTAATAGCCTTGGCTGAGCACGCGGGCGGAGGCCGTGATGAGGGCGTTCAATGCCGGGATTTCGGCGGCACGGGCGGGGCGGATGCGCAGGCTGGTCACCAGATGCCTCTGCTACAGGCGCGCCGCCGGCTCAAGCGGCAAGACCAACTGACAGTAAAGGTCACGAAACAACAGGACGTTAAGCCATAAGTAACGCTGATGTGATTGAATGATGGACCACTGCTGGTTTCGATTCGCAGCAGCGGTCTTTGTCGAGTTCAGGTGGCGTATGTGGCTTAAAGCAAATTGCATTTATACTGCAATTCGAAATTTTGCCGACAGCAGGCGCGGGGCCAGTGCCGCCGAATTCGCCATAGTGCTGCCAGTGTTCTCCCTGATGATGGCAGGCACCGTGCAATATGGCGTGTTGTTCTATACGTGGAATGTCGCCTTGAACGGCGCCCGCAGCGCGGCCCGGGCGCTGGCGGTGGGCCGCACCGATCAGGCCGGCGCCGAGGCCATGATGCTGGCGGCGCTGCCGCCCTGGGTGGCAGCGGGTGCCGGCAGTGGCGGCAGCGATGGTGATGATGGCGATCATGATTGCGGCGGCGGCAATGGCGATCCCAATGATATCGGCGGCTATGGCCAGAACGGCGGTGGCGGCTGCGGCGCCGGCAACGGGAATGGCAATGGCAACGGCAACGGCAACGGCAACGGCAACGGGAATGGCAGCGGGAGCGGCAACGGCGGTGGCAGCGGCAGCATCCTGGCCTCTGCCACGGATGCAGCGGTGGGCGGCCAGGTCGTGGCGCAGGTGCGGTTTCCCTCGGCCATCGCCACCGTGATGGCGCTGGCGCCGATGCCCGACAATGTGAATGTCGTGGTTCGCATGGTGAAGGAAGGCTGAGCCATGCGCGTGTTCCCGCTTGCCCGGTCGCGCACCGGGGCCACCGCGCCGATCTTTGCCATCGTGCTGCCAACGCTGCTGCTGGCGGTGGGTCTGGCTGTGGACGGCGCGGCGGTGCGGCTGGAAGAGGCGCGCCTGCAGGTCGCTGCCGATGCCGCCGCGACCGCGGCCGTGCGGCAGGTCGCGTCCGCCAGCGCTGCCACGGCCGAGGCGGTGCGGGTGGCCAACCTCAACCATGCCGGCGTGCTGGCGGCCGGTGACGTGACGGTGGGGCGCTGGGATGCCAATGCCCGCAGCTTCACCGCCGGCGGTACTGCCAATGCCGTGCAGGTGGTCACCCGCCAGGCCAAGCCGCTGATCTTTGCCGGCGTGTTCGGCATGAGCAACATGGAGCTCCAGACCCGCGCCATCGCCCTGTGCCCCACCAATCCCACGCTGTCGCAGATCAGCAGCACCATCCCCTCGCGCATCGCGGTGGTGACGATGGGCCAGGCCTGCCAGCCGGCATCGGGGCTCACCGGCACCTGTTATTGGTCCACGCCGCAGGGCAACCCGATCATCCGTGTGGACAACTGGAACCCTGGCCAGACCGAGATCATCATCCGCATCACCTCGCCTTCGCAGCACGCCGGCCAGTTCAGCTTCACCGCGCCCTATGCTGGCCAGTTCTGGGTGGTGGTGCCGCAAGTGACGATGCAGCCGGCCGGGCAGTTCGGGCAGGTCACCAACATCGTCTTCCGCGTGCAGGGCTCCAACCCGGCGGTGCCGTCGAACCGCATCAACACCAATGGCACCGCCACCTACAACAATCGCTTCAATGCCACGGTGAACCTGCCCGGCACGGCGATCTGTGCCACCGGGGGGCAGGCGGCGGCATCGCGGCTGGTGAACTGAACCGCGTCGCTCAGGCCCGGTACATGCTGCGCCCGTCCACCACGGTTTCCAGGATAGCGATATCCTTGATGCGTTCGGGCTTCACCTGTGTCGGGTCTTGCGCCAGCACGACATAATCGGCGAGCTTGCCGGCGGTCAGGCTGCCCTTGATCGCCTCTTCCTTCGCGGCCCAGGCGCCATTCAGGCTGTTGATGCGGATCGCTTCCAGCACCGAGACGCGCTGGTTTTCCCCCCATGTCTCGCCGTTCCAGCCGGTGCGCGTCACCATGCCCTGGATGCCCATGAGCGGCGCGAACGGGCCGGGGAAGAAATCGCTGCCGGCGCACACCCTGATGCCGTGATCGAGGAAGCTGCGGAAGGCCATGGCATTGGCCATCAGCGTCTTGCCGTAAAAGCCGAACTTGTCGCTGTTGTAATAGGCGTAGGAGGTGAAGGGCGCCGGCACCGCGCCCAGCGCCGCCATGCGCTTCAACAGGCCTTCATTGACCAAGGTGCAATGGGTGATCTTGGGCCGCAGGTCTGCCACCTTCAGCCTCGCCTGGGCGCGTTCATAGGCGGTGAGCAGCATGTCGATCGCGACATCGCCATTGGCATGGACATTGGGCTGGATCCCGGCGCGCACGATCTTTTCAACCCAGGCATCCAGCTCGGCCTGCGGCTCGGTGATGTTGCCATAATAGGCCGGCGAGCGCCCGGCATAGGGCGTCGAAATCGCCATGGTGCGTTCCGAGAAGCTGCCATCGGCCAAATGCTCGGCGGTGGCGCCCAGCCGGATCCAGTCATCGCCGAACCCGGTCTTCAGCCCGCTGGCGATCATGTGATCAAGAAAGGCGCCGCGCGCCTCATAGCTCACGCGGTGGGTGAGCTGGCCTGCGGCACGCACATCCTGGATGGCGGCCATGTCGCCGCCCTGGTGATGCACCGTGGTCAGGCCATAGCGGCTGAAGGCAGCGCTGATATGGGCCATGCCGGCGCGGGCGCGCTTCGCCTTTTCGGCGGCATCCAGCACCGGGCGCTGGCCATGGCGGGATACCAGATCGATGGCATTGTCGGTCAGCCGGCCGGAGCGGCGGCCATCGGGCAGGCGGTCGATGGTGCCGCCGGGCGGATCCGGCGTGTTCCGGGTGATGCCGGCCAGTTCCAGCGCCTTGCTGTTCACGAACACCGTGTGGCCGCCGCGGTGGCGCACCATCACCGGGTGATCGCGGCTCACCCTGTCGAGATCGTCCACCGTCAGCTGGCGGCCATCCTTCAGCTTGGTGTCGTCGTGAAAATAGCCGTCCACCCAATAGCCGGGCGGCGTCTGTGCGGCGCGGGCCTTCAGCTTGTCGATGATCGAGGCGATGGTGACGAACTCCACCTCGAACGGATTGCCGACCAGCACTTCATAGAGCAGCACGTCGCCGATCGGGTGATTGTGGCAATCGATGAAACCCGGCACCACGCAGGCGCCCTTCAGATCGACCATGCGGGTCGCCTTGCCGGCGAGGCTGCGCACATCATCGCCGCCCACCGCCATGATGCGATTGCCCTTGATCGCCATGGCGGTGGCGGTGGGCTGCCCATCGTCCATGGTGATCAGCCGGCCATTGTGCAGGATCATGTCGGCATCACGCTCGTGGGCGGCGGCGCGGGCGGCCCAGCCTGCCCACAGCGCCATGCCGAGCCCATTGGCCATCACCCGCCTGCGATCCATGGCGTTCCCCCCTGTTATTGGCAAGGATGATTGCGCCATTGCGGCGCCCCGGCAAGTCCTTCCCCAATCCGCCAGTTTTGTGCCGGCCCCGCGCAGCCCACACTGGCCTGGAAAAGGGGAGGAGATGCCCATGGATTTTGCACTGCCCGCCGATCTTACGGCCTATCTGGCCGAGCTTGATGCCTTCATCGAAGCCGAGATCAAGCCACTGGAGAATCAGGACGACAATATCCGGTTCTTCGATCATCGCCGCGAATGGGCGCGCACCGATTTCGAGCATGGCGGCCTGCCGCGGCGCGAATGGGAACTGCTGCTGCGCGAGGCGACGATCCGTGCCGACAAGGCCGGCCACTGGCGCTTTTCGGCGCCGAAGAAATATGGCGGCAAGGATGGCAGCAACCTGTGGATGGCGGTGATCCGCGATCATTTCGCCGCCAAGGGCCTGGGCCTGCACAATGATCTGCAGAACGAACATTCGATCGTGGGCAACTTTCCCTTCGTCGCCATGTTCGAGACCTTCGGCACCGAAGCGCAGAAGGAGGAGTTCATCCTGGGCGGCTTTGCCCGCCAGCGCATCACCGCCTTCGGCTTGACCGAGCCCCACCACGGATCGGATGCCACCCACATGGAAACCCGCGCCGTGCCGGAAACCCGCGACGGTGTTGCCGGCTGGCTGATCAACGGCGAGAAGATGTGGACGACCGGCATGCACGTGGCGACGCATTGCGCCACCTTCGCGCGCACCAGCGGCGCCGATGGCGCGGCGCGTGGCATTTCCTGCTTCCTGGTGCCGACCACGGCACCCGGCCTCAAGATCGAGGAATATCTGTGGACCTTCAACATGCCCACCGATCACCCACGGGTGAGCTTCACCAATGTCTGGGTGCCGGAGAGTGCGCTGCTGGGCCCGCCTGATGGCGGCCTCGCGCTGGCGCAGAGCTTTGTCCACCAGAACCGCATCCGCCAGGCCGCCTCGTCACTGGGCGCGGCCAGCTTCTGCGTGGAGGAGAGCGTTCGCTATGCCCGGCAGAGGAAGCCGTTCGGGGAGGCGCTGTCGAAGAACCAGGCCATCCAGTTCCCGCTGGTGGAACTCGCCACCCAGTGCGAGATGCTGCGCCTGCTGATCTACAAGACCGCGTGGCAGATGGACCAGATGCCGCACGAGGCCATCGAGCACGAACTGTCCGACAAGATCAGCATGTGCAACTACTGGGCGAACCGTCTCGTCTGCGAGGCGGCTGACCGCGCCATGCAGGTGCATGGCGGCATCGGCTATAGCCGGCACAAGCCGTTCGAGCATATCTTCCGCCATCACCGCCGCTATCGCATCACCGAAGGATCGGAAGAGATCCAGATGCGCAAGGTGGCGGCCTATCTGTTCGGTTATCTGGGGCCGAGGAAGCAGCAGTTCGCGGGGCTCTGAAAAGGGGGCGGGGATGACGACACTGGCGGTGAACAAGGCGGAACTGGCAGCCACGCTGGCGCTGCCCGATCCACCGCCGCCAGCGCAGGGCCAGGCGCGCTTCCAGGTCGAACAGTTCGCGCTCACCGCCAACAACGTCACCTATGCCGTGCATGGCGATGATTTTGCTTATTGGCACTTCTGGCCCAGCGGGCAGGAGGGGCTGGGCATTGTGCCGGTGTGGGGCTTCGGCGCAGTGGAAGCCAGCGCGGCGGCCGGCATCGATCCCGGCCAGCGTTTCTTCGGCTACTGGCCGATGGCCTCCCAGGCGCTGCTCACCCCGGTGGCTGCCAGCCGCGCCGGATTCAGCGATGGCGCCGCGCACCGGGCGCCACTGCCGCCCTTCTACAACCGCTACAACGCCGCCAGCAGCGATTGGGGCAGCGAGGCGCTGCAATGCCTGTTCCGTCCGCTCTATGCGACCAGCTTCCTGATCGATGTGCTGCTCTCCACCCGCCCGGTCGACACGCTGCTGCTGTCCTCGGCGTCGTCGAAAACCGCACTGGGCGTGGCGCAGGCCGCCAGGGGCCGGCAGCAGGTGATCGGCCTCACCTCGCCGGGCAATCGCGCCTTCTGCGAGGCCACCGGCTATTATGACATCGTGCTGCCCTATGCCGATGTCGCCGCCGTGCCGGGGGAGCGCATCGCCTTGGTGGATTTCTCCGGCAACGGCGCGCTCCGGCTGGATATCCACACGCGGCTCGCCGGGCGGTTGGCGGAAAGCCATGTCGTGGGGGACACGCACTGGCAGGCAGCCAATGTGGCCGAACTGCCTGGTCCGCCGGCCGAGCTGTTCTTCGCGCCCAGCGTGGCGCAGGCGCGGGTGGCCGAATGGGGCCCTGCCGGTTTCGATGCGCGGCTGGGGGCGGCCTGGAAGCGCTTTGCCGACACGCTGGGCTGGCTGAAGATCGAGCGCGTGCAGGGCCGGCATGAAGTGGCCGATGCCTGGGCCGATCTGGTGCGCGGCCGCATCGATCCGTCGCTGGGGCTGATCGCCAGCCTGTAGTTGTTCAGCTTGCCGAAAGCCGGTTTGCGCCAATGTCCCCTGCATGGATGGGGATTTGGACAAAGTGTCGCAACTGCCCATCCTTGAGCGCTCCAGTCCCTGCGCGTATGACGCCGCGCTTGACGGCCTGTCCGCGTGTTGACGGGGCGTGAAACAAATAACCGGCGCGCCCCCTTTTCAACCCGGCGCCGCGAGGAGGAACTGCAGATGAAGTTTCTGGGTTTTGTTGCCGCTGCCCTGGTGATCGCCGCTCCGGCCGCCGCCAAGGAAATCACCGTCAAGATGCTCAACAAGGGCAAGGAAGGCGCCATGGTGTTCGAGCCGGCCTTCATCAAGGCGGCCCCCGGCGACACCGTGAAGTTCGTCGCCACCAATCCGGGCCACAACGCCCAGACCATCCCGGGCATGCTGCCGGCCGGTGAAGCCGAGCAGAAGGGCGCCATGGGCAAGGATTTCGTGCTGAAGGTCGGCAAGCCGGGCCTTTATGGCATCAAGTGCCTGCCGCACTTCTCGATGGGCATGGTCGCCCTGGTGCAGGCCGGCAACGGCCCGTCGGCCAACCTGGCTGCCGCCAAGGCCGTGAAGCTGTCGCCGCTGGCCACCAAGCGCATGACCGCCTACCTGGCCCAGGCCAAGTAAGCGGCACGTCTTCGCTGAACGAAGCGGCCGGGGCGGCAACGCCCCGGCCGTTTTCGTTTGGGCGTTACAATCCCGCAGCCTTCAGCATTGCGCTCGCCCCGGCTTCGGCATCATCGCTGCCGTGGCGGAAGAAGGCGAACAATTCCCGTGCCGTGCCATCGCCCGATGGCGCAATTGCGGCGGGCGCGCGGGCGGCGAAGTCGGCTGAGTCCACCAGCACCTCCAACGCACCGCGGTGGGCGCACAGCCGGATCACATCGCCATCGCGCAGCCGGGCGATCGGCCCGCCGCACGCAGCTTCCGGGGACAGGTGGATGGCGGCCGGCACCTTGCCGGACGCGCCCGACATGCGGCCATCGGTGACCAGCGCGACCCGGTGCCCGCGATCCTGCAGCACGCCCAGCGCCGGCGTGAGCTTGTGCAGCTCGGGCATGCCGTTGGCCTGCGGGCCCTGGCCCCGCAACACCACCACCACGTCGCGATCAAGCTCGCCGGCCTTGAAGGCCGCCTGCACCGCGTCCTGGCTGCTGAACACGCGGGCCGGAGCCTCGATGGTCCAGCGCTTCTCGTCGACGGCGCTGGTCTTGAAGATGGCGCGGCCCAGATTGCCGGTGACCAGCCGCATCCCGCCATCGGCGCGGAACGGGCGGGCGGCGGGGCGCAGGATCGTCTCGTCCGTGCTTGCGGGCACATCCTGCCAGGCCAGCGCTTCGCCCGCCAGCAGCGGCGCGCGGGCATAATCGGCGAGGCTCTCCCCGGCCACCGTCGGTATGTCGGCGTGCAGCAGCCCGGCATCAAGCAGTGTGCGGA
>ERZ1066136.1542-NODE-1542-length-11460-cov-7.635248_pt1 | contig 11460 bp, 10 predicted proteins | sample MGYA00382783_ERZ1066136 | MGnify/ENA primary metagenome ERZ1066136 (study PRJEB33369, sample SAMEA5778366) | biofilm metagenome | biome: Industrial cooling water; feature: Water cooling tower basin; material: Biofilm | place: United Arab Emirates | collected... | reverse complement strand
CTCTTCGCCTATCCCAACGGAAGGCCAGGTGCCGACTTCGGGCCAAGAGACGCCCGGATTGCAAGCGACCTGGGATTTCTCGCTGCCTTCACTACCAGCCCTGGCGCCGCATCGCGTCAGAGCGCCCGTTTCGAACTGCCGCGCTACACCCCATGGCGCAGGGGCCGGGTGGGCTTCGCTGCGCAGTTGGCCCTGAACTTGAGATCAAGCCCGCTAGGCCCCCCTTGAGCCAGAGGGTAGGCTTGTGTTCCGCACTGCCCCGAGCTGATCGAAGCTCAGACGATCACCGCAATAGCCCGTCGCACCTCAGCTCGCCTTGGCGACGACGACGAAGTAGCGAGGCTGCTTGCCATTGAGCGGCGTTACAGAGGGCGACGAGACCTCATCGGGGTTGCCGAGTATCCGCGCCTTCAACTGGTTCAATCGCCAGGACGGCATATGCTGGCGCAGCCTTTGGCCGAACACCTCGTTGATCGACGCTTCAAAGCCAGCAGATCGCAGCTCTGCAATGAGCTCCTCTGGCGTGAACTCCTGTGTATGGAACTCGTTGGAGGGCCTATCGGACAGCGATGCAGCGTTGGGCGACGTGATCGGGCGGTTGGGCGACGAAACCAGAAGAAGGCCGCCACGGTTCACTAAGCGGCGAAGATTGTGCAGAGCATCCCTGTAATTCGCAACATGCTCGATGGTCTCGAAGCAGCAGATCAGATCAAAGAGCCGACCGGGCGAGAACCTGCAAATATCGCCGACTGCGAACTCCGCGGCGCCGTCACCATAATTACTGGCTGCGTAGCGGATCTGCTTCTCGTTCAGGTCAACCCCAAGGTAACTCTTGGCCCCACCTGCGATGAACATGGGCGCGGAGTAACCTACACCACACGCGATATCTAAGACGTCCTTACCTGCGCCATACGCCGTTGCGAAGCGGTAGCGCTCCAGGTGATCTTGCTCGATTCGTTCACCAGACTTTCCAGGGACGAAGAATTCCCCAGTGAAGTCTATGTCCGGACTATCTGCCTGCTGCAATTGAAACCTCCTTGATAGGTCTGCGTGGCTCGCATAGAAGGGCGTATGGGATTTCAGTTTCGGAATCGAAGACGCCCCGTTCGGTGATGCCTCGCCCAAGGCGTGCACATGATGACGCATTCATCATGGCTCGCATGAGCTGGTTGATCAGTGTGGGTCCTCTGTGCTTCGCCGTCGCTTGTGACTTGCGGTCCTGTACTGAGCACTTCTGACCTAGCATGCACTGCGAAGCTGGTCCACCAACTGGCGCTCGGTTCGCAAGACGGCAACATAGTTCGGGCCCGAGTCAAAGTTGTTGCAGCGATAGTCAAAGTCGGAGAAGCGCACGCCGGCACTCCAGAGCCTGCCAACGGTGTATCCGGCTCCTTCAAGAAGTGCGTAGAAGTCCTTCATCAGGTTCCCGGGTCCCGCGTCTGCGTTCGCGAAGCCGTACTCGAACTGGATGACGCGGATCCGCGAACTCCTAAGTGCTTCAGAAAAGCCCTGAAGCACCAGCATCTCGGCGCCCTCGACATCGATCTTGAGCAGATCCACCTTATCGATCCCATTCTGAAGAAGGTAGTCATCACCCCGCAGGATCTTTGCCTTGCGCAGTTCGTATGTCTTCTTGGAATCGTGAAAAGAAGTGGCAACCATGGAGTTCACGGTCGAGAGCGTGCCGTAGTCCTTGTATTCGATCTCCCCGCCAACTGCTCCCAGTGCACAGGTCGAAACCGTCACAGGCATGTGCTGTAGGTTCTGGCGCAGGGTTGCACGTGTGGAGTCGCTAAGCTCGAACGCGTGGACATGCGCGCCAGGCAAGGCCCTGAGTGCCGCTTGCGACCAACCACCAACGTTTGCCCCGACATCGAACACTGTACGGATGCCGGCGCCTGACAGCCTAGTCAGCAGTGTGTTCTCCCCGTTGTGCTCAAAGTCATACGTGAAGTCGTTGTAGTTGTCGAGATACATCGCCGCGTGCTGCATGAGCCAACGAGACAGGCCGGTCTTCCTTCGGCTCAGCATCCAAGACAGACGAGTAAGCATCAGTTCCCTCCAAGTTCGGCCAGGCGTCCACATGCCTTGCGCCAGTTCTAAAGTGCGCCAGACGGATCCCTCAACGCATAGCGGTGTCGGGGCGGTGCGCACGAAGCCAGAGCTCCAGCGCGCAGAGGATCCACACGAACTCGCCGTAGTACCCGGGGTGTTGGGGGAGTCGATGGTTGATGAGGTCGGCGGTGAAGCGCTGTCTCACGATGCCGCGATTGCCGAGGCTGTGCAGACAGTCCGTCGCCAGTGACTTCAGTTCGCGGTCTTGGAGACACCACACGCCAAACGGAAGCCCGAAGCCGTGCTTCTGCTTCTCGATGATCTCTCGTGGGAGAAATCCATCAAGCGCCTCCTTGAAGAACCAACGCAACTGCTGGCCCCGCAGCTTGTACTCGTTGGGCAGCCGCATGGAAAAGTCGAGTAGTCGACGGTCCAGCAACGGAAAGCCCACCGAGACCGATGCCATCCTTGCTGACTCCACCACCTTGGGCAGGTCGCACTCAGCGAGCGTGTAGCGCCAATCGAAGGCCAGTGTCCTGTCGAGTTCGGTCTCGGCCTCGCACTCGCCCCAGACCCGCTGTTGCTGCTCCAGCGGGCCGCGTTCATGCACGAGCTCCCGAAACCCGGGCTCGAGAACCGTGTCCAGCCCCGTTCGAAGCAGGAGGTTGTACAGCTCGGCGCGCGCCGGCATCGGCAGCCGCGCCTGTTCGACGTAGCTCTTGGCCTTGCGAAGCCCAGGCAAAGATCCAAGGCCTGTGCGCATCAGCACCGGCTCGAGCAAGCCCTTGCGAACGGGGGATGGAATGCGCCCGTACAGGCTGAAGAGCCGTTGCTTGGCGTACCGCGCGTTTCCGCCGAACAACTCGTCGCCGCCGTCACCCGCCAACAGTGCGCTCGTCCCCGAGCCCTGCGCCATAGTGGCACACAGAAAGGCCGGGAGTGCCGACGAGTTTCCGAAGGGCTGATCGAAGTGTGCTGCAACGCGCGGCAGGTGCTCGGTGAGTTCCGCCGTTGTCACGTAGTGCTCGTGGTGCCGGCAGCCGAAGTGGCGGGCGGCGACTCGGGCGTAGGCCATCTCGTCGTAGCCGGCGGCCTCGAAGCCGATCGAGAAGGCGTCGACCGTTGCTCCCGAGGCCTTGCTGAGCATTCCCGCCACGGTGGAGCTGTCGGTGCCCCCGCTAAGGTAGCAGCCCACGCTGCCCTGAAGCGCCGACGCAGCATCGCGGGTGGCGTCCAGCAGCAAGGAGCGCAACGTCGCCGCCAGCGGTGGAACCTCTGGCCTCGTGGCAGGCGGCTCGAAAGCCGGCGTCCAGTAGCGCCAGGCCTCAACTGCCCCTGCGTGGACCGTCGCAGCATGCGATGCTGACAGCCTGGCAACGCCCGAGAAGGCGGTGCGGGGAGAGGGGATGACGTGAAAGTAGAGAAAGTCGAACAGGGCAACCGGATCGACAGCAGCCGAGGGCTCCAGATCGGCAAGCTCGTCCGCTCGACTGGCGATGACCACCCTGTTGTCGAGGAGTCGCCAGCACAGGGGCTCGATCGCGAACCGGTCGGTTGCCATCAGGATCTTGCCGAAGCCAGACCGCCACACAGCCGCAAACCCGCCGTCGAGTCGCGCCAGTGCGGCCTTCGTCGCCGCCATGTCGCGTGCCGCCAGCACGTTTGACAGCGCCGCCTCTCCCAAAAGGCCCGAGAGCCTGGGGCGCCCCCTCCACCAGAGCAACTCCGGGGTTCTGGCGGCGGGCTCCGTGAGTGGGATCGATAGGACGGAGGGCGATGTCGAAGGCATGAACTCGGGGTTGCGTTGGCTAGGCGCGGTGGAGGCGAAGAACTAGGGAGTGTCGTCGCTGATCGGGCTGCTCTGCGACCCTGCAGCCCATCCCGGCGCGAAATACTGCCCGCCCAGCCGCGCTCGGCGGCCGTGTCACGGCGCGGGCGCGGCTAGCATCGTGGTCCCGCGTCTACCCAGAGGCGCCCCCCGACTCGCAGCACCCATGCTCCCCGTGTTCTTCACAGTCGACGTCGAGGTTTGGTGCGACGGCTGGCAGGATCTGGACGAGCGCTTTCCCGACGCCTTCCGGCGCTACGTGTATGGGCCTACTCCACAGGGCAGCTTCGGGCTGCCGGCGCAGCTCGAGCTGCTGCGCGATCATGGCCTTCGGGGCGTGTTCTTCGTCGAGCCCCTCTTCTCGCTCCGTTTTGGCAGCGCACCGCTGCAGGAGGTCGTCGGCCTGATTCGGGAGTACGGACAGGACGTGCAGTTGCATCTCCACACCGAGTGGGTTGACGAGGTCGCGGCGCCCCTGCTCGGTGAGCAGGGGCCGCGCCGCAAGCGGCAGTTCCTGCGCCAGTTCAGCCTTGATGAACAGGCCCGCTTGCTTGAACTCGGCAGAAGGCTGCTCCTCGAGGCGGGTGCCAGCGATGTGAGTGCGTTTCGCGCCGGGAGCTTCGGCTTCAACGCGGATACCTTGCTTGCCCTCGAGCGCGTGGGCATGGCGGTCGACGCAAGCTACAACCTGACGATGTCCGGTCCTGCCAGCGGGGTTGCGCCAGGAGCCGAGCTGCATGATGTGACGCGCCTCGGAGATGTCGTCGAACTGCCAATGACCGTCTTCCAGGACGGCATCGGCAAGCTTCGGCACCTGCAGCTGGGTGCGTGCGGTGCCGCCGAGTTCGAGCAGTGCCTGGATGCCGCAGCCCGGGGTGGCCGATCGGCCGTGGTTGCGCTGTCGCACAACTTCGAGCTGCTGAGCGACGACAAGACCCGAGTAGACGCTGTGGTCTGGCATCGAATGCGAAGACTGTGTGCCTTTCTGGATCGGCATCGCGATCAGTTCTGCACTTCGCATCTGGGCGCATCGACACCAGCCACTGCCACGGGCAAGGATTCGAGATTGCGGGTCGGTCGCGCGGCGACGGCACGGCGTCTGGGAGAGCAGTTGATTCGCAAGCTACTTTGGTGACGCTGGTGGCCAGCACTCGTCCCTACGCACTGAAGTTCCAGGTGGCTGACCGCACGCTGCTTGCGGTGAATCTGAGAGTCGAGACCCACTCTGTGTCGGTTGCCCACGCAGACTCGGTCACCTTGGAGCCACCTGCCGTCGACAGCCTGCAGCACGGTGCTGTGGGCTTCCTCTACCGGGCCTGCCCCCTGGAGGCAGGCAGTGCGAGGTTGCTGCGCATCGGCCCCTGGCTGCGGTACGTCGTCCAGAGCTACGGGCGCTGCAGCATCGACTTGCGACAGACCTTCGATGCGTATCGCGGAAAGTTCTCGTCGAAGACCCGATCAACGCTGCTGCGCAAGGTCCGGAAGTGGGAGGAGTTCACCTCGGAACCGGTGCGTTGGGAGGTGTTCCGCAGCCCCGAAGAGCTCCGGCGTTTCCACCCGCTTGCGCGACAGGTGTCCAGCCGCAGCTATCAGGAGCGCCTCCTGGACGCGGGCCTCCCCGGGGACCAGGCGTTCATCAACGAGATGAGCCGGCTCGCCAGCCAGGACAGCGTGCGGGGATACATCCTGTTCCACGGCACCCGTCCAGTCTCCTATCTGTACTGCCCCGTGATCGACGGCGTGGTCATCTATGAGCATCTGGGCTATGACCCGGACTACCTCCCACACTCGGTAGGCACTATCCTGCAGTGGCACGCCTTGGAAGATCTCTTCGCCGAGCGGCGTTTCAGCCACTTCGACTTCACCGAGGGCGAGACAGATCACAAGCGCCTGTTCGCGACACGTATTGAGCCTTCCGCCAATGTGCTGTTCGTTCGCTTCAGCGCGCTGCGGTGGTGTCTGCTGTATGCCCATTCGCGGTTTGATGCAGTCGTCGCACAGGCGTCCAGCCTTGCGACGCGATGGGGTCTGAAGGCGAAGCTGCGGCGCTGGCAGCGATTCGGCCGCTCCAGCGCATGAACGAGTCGAGTCGTACGGACGCGCAGGCCCCGGCCTTGGGGGGTCTGCCTTACAGCGAGGGCTGGCTCCGGGCCTGGGAGAAGGCGTTCGTTGATGCCTCTGGCTGGCTTGGGCCGTTGACACTGCCGCAGAGCGAGGGCGAGCCAACTGGGTTGACCATCGGGTGGGCTCGACAGAAGGTCGGGCCGGTCCCCGTGGCCTCCGTCGCAGGCTGGTACTGGCCGGCGAGGGGTGTTGGCATGCTGGGGTCGGCTCTGGTTCCCGCTGAACTGGAGCGACTGGCGGACGAACTTCACCGAGCAGTGCGCTGGTTGCCTCTGCGGATGGGGCCCGTCGTGTCGGACGATGTGCCTACCCAGCGCCTGCTGGGCGCGCTGAAGGCGCGCGGATTCTCCATCTGGCGTCGCGAACTGGGGGCGGTTATGCGACTCGGGCTTGCTTCAGGCTGCCGGATCGAAGATCGGGCCAGCCGATCGTTGCTCAAGAATCTTGCCTACCTTCGACGCCGCACGGCCAAAGACCTCGGGCAGGTGACAAGTGAACGTGTCGTGCTCTCGGCCGGCAATGTGGCCACCACACTAAACCGGGTCGCTGCCATAGAGACCTCGTCGTGGGTCGTCGGCAGGAACGCTGACGCCAAGTTCGTCGGCGAGCGGAATCAGGTGTTCTGGACGGCCCTCGCCGCCGAGCCAAGCAGTGGATGGCAGCCAGTGGTCTGGATCCTCTCCGCGGGCGGCAGGGACCTGGCGTTCTCCGCGCATCTGGAACACGGCCAGTGCGTGTGGATCATCGCCAACAGCTACATCGAGGAGCACGCCGCACTGAGCCCCGGATCGCTGCTCACCGAGGATGTGATCGCCGACGCCATCGCACGTGGCGTGCGTGTCATTGACTGGGGCCAGGGCGACTCCGGCTACAAGGGGCGCTGGGGAGCGGTGGCCGCAGCCAGCCTGCACGATCACCTTTGTGTTGCACCGGGCTTGGTGCAATCGATCTTCGATCTGCTGGCAGCCAGACGCCTCCAGGCATGGAGCCGCCTGTGAGGTCGCTGCACGTGAAGGACCGCATCCAGCTGCTCGCTGCGCCAGGAGGTCTTCGCGCCGGCTTCTGGAAGCTGGTGAGGGCAGTGACCCAACTCGATCGGTACGAGTGGCTTTCGCGGGATGTTCGCGACGGTGCGGACTACCAGCCGCTGGCGACGCCGGAAGCAGCCGGCGTGCTGGTGTCGATCCGCTCGCTCCACGACTGGGGCTTGATCGATCCGCGGCTGCGTGAGCAGCTGGACGCGGGCAGCGGCTGGGGAGTCGAGCCTGTGGTCTCGCGCGGCGCGAGGATCTATGCGTTCGTGGTTGCAGACAAGGTGCAGTGTCAGGTCACCATTGACACCCGGGTTGCCCGGATCAACACCCCCTGCAAGCTGGAGGTCGAGCTCCAGCCGGGCGAGTGCTTCCTGTCCTTCCTGGTCACCACGCCAGACTGGCAGCGGCACGGCCTTGCCGTGGCCTTGGTGCAACGGGCCATGCAGCGTTTGGCCAAGGACGGCTTCCGCCACTGCCACTGTCATGTCCAGGCGACGAACGTGAAGTCGCTTCGCACCTTCGCGCGCGCCGGATGGGTGCGTTCAGGGGCGCTCTGGGCATGGCATCAGGATCGGTTACTGCGTGCGCGCCTGCCGCCGGGCATTGCGGTGCGACCCTGTCTTCCCTAGGAACCCATCGATCTGAGCCTCGTGGTGGCTTGAGACAACGCGTTGCTGGCGTGCGCTCGCAGCCGTTCTGCCAGGGTCTTGCGCGGGAGTACTGTGGGCTGGCGATGTATGGCCGCGTACCTCCCCAGGTAGCGCTGGCGCAGCACCTTGAGGTCGTAGTGTTCCGCCACCCGTCGGCGCCCGGCTTCACCCAGAAGCTGCCAGGCGCCGGCCTGCCTCTCGCGGACCGCTGCTCTGAGCGCGCCTGTCTTGGCCATGTCCACGAACACACCCTCACCCACGATCGAGCGTTGGTTCGGGTGGTTCGTGCAGACGACGGGCAGGCCCATCGCCATCGCCTCGATGTAGACGATCCCGAAGGTCTCGAAGAGGCTGCCCAGCACGAAGAAGTCAGCGGCCGCGTACGCACTCGGCAAGGTGTCGTGCGGCAAGGTGTCGAAGTACACCCGGCCGGGCATGCGCTCGTTCGCAAGCGCCATGATGGCCGCCGTCTCCGGGCCATGCTGGCCGACGATCGCGAGGTGAACCTCTGGCAACCCCGCCAACTCATGAATGACGTGATCCATGCGTTTGTGCCAGTGGCAGATCGTGCCTACGCTGAGCGCCAGGAGGGCGTCGCGAGGGATCCCGTGTCGGGCGCGGAAGTCGCTCGGCACGCCGGGCCTGAATCGGTCCAGGTCCACCCCGTGCGGGATCATGAAGGCGCGCTTCCTGTCACTGCGACGGCAGTTGTAGTCGGTGTGCTCCTGCACGAAGTCGCAGCGCGGGAGCTTGTGCGCCGGGATGGCCCCGCCGTTGGAGAAGACGATCTTCGGGGGCTTCTCGAACAAGTGTCTGTTGGCAAACAGCACGTTGCACACCTCCTGTTCCAGGCAGTGCAGGATGTCGAAACCGCCCTCCATGAGGGGCTTGAGTGCCGCGTAAGCGAAGGTCTCGCCCTCGATGCGGATGCGCTCTTGCTCCTGGATCGCGTCATGCCAACGCGTCGACGGATCCACGTGGACATGCGCCAGCAGCGGAGAGAGCCGGGGCAGGCTCTCAACCACGTGCTCGCCGTCGACAAGCGCTCCGCCACCCTTGAACAAGGTGATGTCAACGCTGCCCCGCAAGAGCGAGAACAGGTCGCGCGCAAAGATCTCGTGGCCGCGGTGAATGTGGCCGAGGCCCGAGCAGAGCAGGGCGATCTTCATCGATTGGTGCGCCGCGCCGGCGCTTCGGACCCGCGATCTGTCAGCCTTCGATTATCGCCGCCCAGGCCAGCGCGTCCCGGCGCGGCGCGCATCCTGGGTGTGCTGTGCCGTGAGCAAGTTCATGCGGAACGGACCGCTCGTGATCGAGCGGCCGTCTGGAATGAGACACTCACCGCCGACATGTCCGATCCCGAAGTTTCCGTCGTCGTCCCCTGCTACAACGCCGAGAGGTACGTGTTGTCGACCGTGCGCTCGTTGCTGGCGCAAGGCTTGGGCGACAGGCTGGAGATCCTCGTCGTCGATGACGGTTCGCGCGATGCTTCGGTGCAGCGAATCCGGGCCAGCGGGCTGCCGGTGCGCTTGCTGCACCAGGCCAACGCCGGTGTGGCTGCAGCTCGAAACCGTGGTGCTGCGGAAGCGCGAGGCCGTCTGCTCGCCTTCTGCGACGCGGATGACCTCTGGCTGCCCGGCAAGCTGGCTCGGCAGTTGGCAGGGTTGCGCCGCTTTCCCGATGCGCGTCTCGCCAGCTCGGGGTGGCATGTTTGGGTCAGTGACGATCCCGAGCCGCCCTCGTGGGATGCTTGGCTTCCCGCTTGTGCCCCGGGCATGGCGGCCGAGCATGAGCTGACTTGCGATGACCGCTACCCCGAACTGCTGGAGGACTGCGTGGTCTGGACGTCGACCGTGGTGATGGACCGAGCGCTGTTTCAAGAGATGGGTGGGTTCGACACGACGCTGCCGGTTGGTGAAGACTACGACCTGTGGCTCCGATGCTCGCGACGCACCTCCATCGTGATGGATCGGGCGTCGTTGGCCCTGTACCGCATGCATCCAGCGAGCATCACCAAGAAGCCGCTCGCCCGCAACTTCAAGGGTGAGGTCGTCGCCCGGGCCATCGATCGTTGGGGATACACGGGCAGATCAGGCCGAACCGCGCACAGGTCCCGTGTCGCGCAGGGTCTTGCTCGCAGTTGGGCCGACCATGCGGGCGCCACCTACCTGTCAGGCCGCGTTGCCGAAGCGCGGCAGGCTGCCCTGGCCTCGCTGCGGCTGCGGCCCCTGCAGGGGCTCGCGTGGCTGGTTCTCGCGAAGACCCTCTTCGCCAGCGCATCGGCCACGCGGGGCTGACCTGTGGCCGCCGATGCAGCAACGGCAGCAAGCGTGCACGCGCCAGCGGCTGCGCCGGACCAGCCCAGAAGGCGTGTTGCGATCGTCATCGTCACCTACCAGGCCCGCGCGTACCTTGAGCGCTGCATCGGCAGCCTGATCAGTCGGCGTTGCGATCTGAAGATCATCGTGGTGGACAACGCGTCGACCGACGGGACGGCTGAACTCGTCGCAGGCTGGTTTCCAGACGTCCAGGTGATCCGCTCGGCCAGCAACCTGGGCTTTGGCGCCGGGAACAACCTGGGAATCCGTGCCGCCCTGGCCTGGAGTGCGGAGCATGTCTTCTTGTTCAACCAGGATGCGTACGCATGCAGCGGAGCCATCGACGAGATGGCGGACTTTCTTGACCGGCATCCGCAGGTAGGCGTCTGCTCCCCGTTGCACTGCAGCCCCGACGAGAGCCGCATCGACCGCAAGACGCTTCAGTACTATCTGGTGCCGCATGCAGGGCAGTTCATCTCGGACGCCCTGTTGGGCAGAAGCATGCCCAGCTACGCGGTCAGGGGCGTCAACGCCGCGGCCTGGTATCTGCGTGCCGAGCTTTTGCAGCAGCATGGAGGCTTCGATCCTCTGTTCTTCATGTACGCGGAGGACGACGATCTGCTGGACCGTTGGGAGCGGCACGGAGTCCGGTTCATGCTGTTGACGGGGCCACGGATCGTCCACCTGCGGGAGAGTGCTGCAGGTCCCGCCGGCTGGGGGGCAGACTTCAGGAGGCGCATGGCGCGGGTGCGTTCGCGCCTGGTGCTGCAGATGAAGCGGGCTGCCGCACGCGAGCAGCCGATGTGGCGTGCTGCGATCAGATTGGGGGTTGTCGATGCAGTCTTGACCTTTGTGGCGGACTGGCGGGTCAAGGATCTGGCCGCGTCGCTCGCGGCCACTGCCGCCGTCCTCGGAGAGTCGGATCGCATTCGTCGCCACGCACGGCTGTGTCGCGAGCATGGCGCGCACTTCTTGAACGGCTGACTCCGCTGATTCCCGCCGCTGACAGCTTCGCCGCGAACACAAGCCAACGGATCCCGTGAAACGCACCCTTCTGCAGAATGCCTACAGCCTCAAGAGCCAGGGCCTTGGCAAACGGGTCTTGTCCGGAGCAACCTTTCAGGTGCTGGTCATTCTTTCGCGAACGGCCATCACGATCGGTTCAACGGCCGTGCTCGCGAGGCTGCTGTCGCCCGCGGAGTTCGGGTACCTCGCCATGGCGACGGTGGTGACTGAACTCGCCGCGCTGTTCGCCAATTTCGGCTTCGCCAACATCCTGATTCAGCGACGACGGGTCACACGGCTGGATCTGGACACCATGTTCTGGGCCAGCATCGGCCTGGGGGTGATCCTCTCGCTGGCGGTGTTCGCCGCTTCGTTCTTCGTGCAGCTATGGTTCGGCGATCCGCAAGTCGGTCCGGTGTTGCGGCTGCTCGCGGCCAGCTTCGTCG
>ERZ1066136.1541-NODE-1541-length-11461-cov-13.655971_pt1 | contig 11461 bp, 7 predicted proteins | sample MGYA00382783_ERZ1066136 | MGnify/ENA primary metagenome ERZ1066136 (study PRJEB33369, sample SAMEA5778366) | biofilm metagenome | biome: Industrial cooling water; feature: Water cooling tower basin; material: Biofilm | place: United Arab Emirates | collected... | reverse complement strand
AGATATTTTAATAAATACATTTTTTCTACTATGGAAAACGAGTACATTAAAAAAATAAACGTATCATCATAGTTTGGTATCATTTTCAAATCAAAAATATGCGTCAATAGTATTTATTTTTATGTATCATTATTTATAAAATGAAATGCTGATATATTTATTTGGTTATTTATTTTTAATCTCTTCCGGTAGGTTGCGCCAAAATTGATGTAGCGCTTCCGCCAAAATTTCATTATGCGACATGCTGGTTATGCGCTGCATATGTGTTAATGATGATCTAACTTCCGCAGTTAATTTAATCGTATATAATCCTTTATCTTTTTCGTAATCTTGTATGTACTTCATTTGGTATAATGAAGCAAGGCATTTTTTCCATAGATACTCGGTTATGTGCTTATCAACCCATTGTTGTAACTCAGAAATATTAAAAGATCGCTGTTCTATTTTTTTAAAATCTTCTAAGGCATTATAATGCCTATCTGTTTCATTGCCAAGATTATCTTTAAAAAACTTGTTGGTTCTTATTTTACCTTTGCTTCTACCATCCTTAAAAATATAGCGTTCTTCAGAAAAAAATATACTGAAATAACGATAAATAAAGTTTTTGTTTTCCTCATTTACTCGCTGCTTAGGTCTGGCCATAACTTGAACTTCCTAATTGATTAAAATCATAAGCTGATATTATATCTGAGAGACTTCGCCGAAGTCAAGCGTTGTTACCGCTTTGCGCGAAAAAATTCTGGCGCAGTCCAGACCTGGACTAGGCATCATCCCGCACTGGGCGCGAGGTAAGTCGTTGTGTGTTTAAAATAAATACGCATTCAAAAATTTCGAGGATTTACGCTTAGTGTGCACCTAACGGCGTTGAACTGGGTCAAAAACTCCGTATAAACGCCATAGAGTGGTTAAAAAACCATTTTCATAACCTATATAATGGTAAGGTAGCGCAATTGGTTCTTAATTGATTTTTGGTGGGTTAAATCGCGTTTTAATGTCATGTTGATGCAGTAGTGCAAATGTCTAAAATATTTTCAGGCAGCGCTTTTAATGCTCAAAAAAAAACCGTGAGTGGCTAATGGCTACGCGGCTAGTCATGACAAGCATGAGCCTAAGCGGCTACGGCTGAGTCAAACACGCCGCAGGGTATAGCACTACGTCGCGCATACCCTACGCCGGATCTGCCTCGGCGTATTCGTCTTCCTCGGTTGGCAAAAATAAGGCGCGGTCTTTCTCACGCTTCAAGTACCCAAGCATCTGTTGGTGCAGCTCATCAAGCTTGCCGTCACGTTTGGCAAGTTCCAAGTAGTAACCACCCACCAACGCTTTGCGTGCTAGCTCACGCTTTTGCGCTTTGGCTTTTCGCTTGGATTCAATCTCGTTAATGCGCTTGTTGAGCTTGGCTTGCTGGCTTTTGAGTTTTTGTAGTTCAGCATCGACGCTTTTGAGTGTTTTTGACATTGTAAAAAACTCCAATATTTTTTTAAGTTTCATTGCCTCACATTTTACCGTAAATCAGGTTGATATTTCAACACGAGTGAGCGATTGTTTTTCGAGAATATATGCCCGATTTTTTGCGAGCCAAGTTTCTTGGTCAATGATGCCGCTATCAAGCAAAACAAATTCTGCTAATAATCTGGGACTTGGTAGCAATTCCTCTAGGGCTAAACTGGCTATCGTCTGTTTAGCCTTATCACTGAGTTTTTGGTAGTCGTCGGTTGCCCGGAGCTCTTCCACCGAATGAAACGCATCTTCAAGGCTCATCACATCAACCCTTGCTGCAATAAATTAAAAAATGAAAACCGAACACATGAAACTATCGAGACACACATGATACAAACAACGATAAGTGACGCCGACAAGTTGCCATGCGTTCCTCAAAAAGAAAATTGATTCTTGCCAATCCAAAAGGCACCAAGCCAAAGATAACATATGCATTATTATACCATCTCTGCCTAACCAACACACGTTTAACTTAACACTTGTGACACCCGCTAACCTTCATGGACAACATCATTGCGATTTGCAAACTTGCTCCAAAGGCAACGAGTCAAAAAAGAAATGTCACCGACAGGTGACACCCTGCCGTCATGAACATGCGCACTTATACGTTGCGTTGCAACGTTGTGCTTATGGCGAAATAAAATTGTCTTAAAATCCTTTTCCGACCGTCAAGCGAATGCGCACTTACACGTTACTTTGTAACCTGCCGTGCTTAGCGTTAATCTATTCATCCTTATTTGCGTTTTCATGATAGCAAACATATTGGATTTGATAGAGTCAATTTTGAGTATTCACCCATGACAAAAAACTATCATTACAAAATAACCATTTTGTGGTAGCTAAAAGCCATTTATGAAAGTAGTTATTCTTGATAGTTATCCATGTCATTACGCTTGTTACTTTTATGTCAAAAGTAACAAAAACATAAGCCGTCATTTGCCATCAAAAGCACAACAATAATTTGTTTAAAAGTTGCGCTATTTTGAGATAGTTATTTTGTAGTAAATCTCACACCCCTCGCAACGTTTGTTGCGGTTATTTCAAAAGGGCGAGATGCAGCACCAGCATTGGGTTTATGACCATGTAGTGAAAATGTATGACATTTGGGATCCTAGTGAATGTGTACTACATTTGCGTGACATGAGTACATTTTAAGTACATTTTTTGAGTGACAAGTGCGTGCCAAATGCTACAAAATCACTACTTGTACATAAATAGCACTATTTTTGAGTGTCATTTGCCACGCACTTGTCTGGCGGTGTAAATAATGGACAGCCCTTGATTGGTTTTTTTTTAATCACATAAACGGCACACGAAAAACGCCAAAATAACGACTTACTTAACGGGAGTTAGGTTAATAATATCAACGGATTTTGCATATAAAAATTAATAGATATAGCGAGCTAAAAAACATCGTTTATAGCCTCAACCAAACATAGCGTATCTTAGTTAATCTTGGCTAAACTTATCCAATCTTCGCGAGACTTAGATAAGCTTGTGTATTTTGATTTTTTATCGACAAGTTTAACTAAGTTTATCCAAGATTAACTAGAGCAATTGACGGCAGGATAGGTGATACGGGACTGCCGATGGCAACCCGCGTATCACAAATTTTCACTTACTCGCCTTCGGCTCGACGTCATAGGCAAAAATCAAAAAAATGTTTAACGTAATCACATTTTGAAGATTTAAGCACTTTCTTGTCATAAAAAATCGATATTAAAAAAGGTCATTTTTGAGATCAAACTTAATCAAATGATGGCGTTATTATGCCTAAAATATCATGATTAATAACATCAAAGATAGCGACACAAAAAATTGCAAAAGTACGTATATTAATCATAGATTAACAGATAAAAAGTTAAACCGATTTTCTTTTCGCATAGGCCGATTTTTGAGTAACAAACATACGTAAATCCTTAATAGTCGTCTAAGATGCGTTAAGAGATGCTTTTAGCATCGCAAAACGTAAACAGAGACTCGTTTTAGCATCGAGATTGGCCATAAAGTAATTAAGGTAAAGTAGAAACCAATGGATGGCAAAGCCATAAGGCTTAAGTGGTCATTGCCTATTGAAAAAAGTGACGCTTTAGCTGCGACTGGTGTGATATATCATTAAGGCATACCTTTGATAAAGTAACCCATATTCTTATTGTAGATAAGGGTGTCACTTTACAAGAAAAATTTCTAATAGAATTTGTAATTCTATGGTGAGAAAAATTATAAAAACATGACATCTCGAAATAGGTAAAAATGACTTTGAAAAATAGTGTATGAGGAGCAAACAATAATAGAAATATAGTATTGCTTTATCAAGGGGATTATGCCGTTATGACACGCCGGATCGACTAAATTCTATTTGACCTTTTTATGTAAAAATGCTAAAATTTCTATCATGTAAATTGAGCATTTACTATCTTAAGTATACCTATTTTTAAGGTGCCACATTAGATAATGTGACTAAGCAATTTCTTAATGATCGTGTTAGATCTTAGCCACAAGTTAGGATAGATGACTTTTGATGGAATTTACAAACGTTACATGCTATTGAACTAATAGCAGGGATGGTTAGCTTAGAAGCATATTGATAAATAATAACAATGTACAGTTTAATAGCTTAAAGCTAACAAGCTAGTTATTAAAATTTGTATACAGCATAATCGAGGTTAACTTTGGCAGCAATGAAGTGTTTCATCAGATTTATAGATGAAAGTGAAAGAAAAAATTTCAATCAATCAAGATGCATGTTCTCTATAAGTGTTGGTCAACAATCGCACGAGGGGGAGTTTTTTAGTAAAACAATAGATTTAATTAATGCTAATTTTAAATCATGTGTCATGATAGTAGATGACAGCTTACAAAGACACACGATGGCTTTAGAACACTCTCAGGATGCAGATTATTTTTATAATATATCTATACGCGAAGGTGACCTATGGCTTGAAAGAAATCGGACGGTATTTGAAAGATTAAACTCTTTAGAAAAGGTAGTGCGTTGGGACTATTGGTTAAAACATAAAGAATTTAATGCAAGAAAAGCTATCATAGAATCTATGATAGCCACAAATGCTGCTTATGCCGAAGCATTTAATGTATCTATTCAAGATTTTGTCGAGAAGTACAGAAAAAGAAATAATAATATTAATAATGCTGATATAGATAGAGCTAAAAAATTAAGTTATGACTTTGTTTTAGAAGAGTGTACGGCGTTGTGTTTATGGACAGAGTTAGAATGCAATTATGAGGTTTACCATGGATTGCATAATGAAGCCATGCGTATGACTAAGGAGATATTTATATTCCCTAATAGGCCAAATCTTTTAAAAGCTGTAACTTTGGGATTTAGGAACTACAAACAACTAGAGCGACAAAAGTTTTATTGTTTGGAGTGATTTTTAAGGGTTGTTGGATTAGGAGTGATGGTTAATGATGACTATAACACAAGTAGTGGAATTTGTATTTAGCTTGGCTTTATTTATAAACGCAATACTTTTTATACCACAATCGATAAAAATTATAAAAGAAAAGTCTTCAAGGGGCGTATCAATTGTTACCTTTTCTGGGTTATTGTTAATTCAACTGACCATAGTCTTACATGGCATTATTGTTAAGGATTACTTGTTAATATATGGATATATAATAAGCATGTTAACTTGTGGTGCCGTTGTTGTTCTTACTATAGCATATAGAAGTAAAAATAAAGATTTTGACTTATCAGAAATGGAAATATTAAATCAATTACCTTGCCATGTTTATTGGAAAGATAGAAATGGTGTTTTTATTGGATGTAATACAAGGCAATGGAAGGATCTTAATCGAAACTCTTTTAATGATGTTATAGGTAAGACTGATAGAGACTTTCTTTCAAAGAAAGACTTTGATTTTATAAAATCTATTGATGAGGCAGTTGTTGCAAGTGGAGAGCAAAAAATAGTTGAAGAGAGACTAAATATAGATGGTGTAAATGTACTATATTTATCACATAAGGTACCATTAAGAAATAAAAATAATAAAATCATAGGTGTTTTAGGCGTATCAATTGATATAACAGAAAAAGATAAGGAAATTACTGAGCATGCGGAAATGCTGGAAAATATTATAGCTCTTATGCCTGGCAACGTGTATTGGCTAGATAAGAGCGGTGCTTATCTTGGTTGTAATGATAACCAAGCAATTGCAGCGGGTCTGTCTTCCAGAAAAGAGATAGTAGGTAAACGTAATGCTGATATACCTGGCTTTTTAATACCAGAGGTGCTGGATAAATATAACAAACAAGTCTTAGAAACAGGGAAATCTATTGAAATAGAAGAGCCGGTGGTTTTTGCTAATAATGAAAAAGGTGTGTTTTTATCAAACAAAGTGCCGTTATATAGCGGCACCAACATTGTAGGAATGGTTGGTATTTCTATTGATATTACCGATAGAAAAAGAAATGAACAAGAACTTATGAACGCAAAGGAGCAAGCAGAAAAGGCTAATCAATTAAAATTTGAATTTATAGAAAATATGCAGCATGATATACGCACACCTATATCTGGAATTTTCTCTTTACTTGATGCTGTGAATAAAAGCAGAGACATGGAAGAATTCAAAAAATATTTGCCCCATATTTTAAATGCCGCAAGAGAATTACTAGATATTCATAATGCAGTTATTGATTTTGAGAATCATGAATATGGTGACAAGCCTGTTTATAGCCGTAAATTTTCATTACTTGAGTTACTACATAGCATTATTCACCTTAATAGCGCTGCAACATTAGCACATGAGTCAACTTTAGCACTAGAAGTCAACGATGATGTTCCTGATGTTGTAAAGGGTGATAATTATAGGGTAAGTAAAATTCTTATTAATCTTATCGCTAATGCCATTAAATTTACTGAAAAAGGTAAGGTCATTGTACGTGTAACGCTTATTAATCGAAAAGATAAGCAAGCCACTATCCGTTTTGTTGTAGAAGATAATGGTATAGGGATACCAGAAGAAAAAATACCCATGATATTTGAAAAATTTACTAGACTTAATCCATCAAATAGAGGTAAATTTAAAGGCAGTGGACTTGGCCTACACATGGTAAGTAAGTTCATTGACGAAATAGGTGCAGAACTTGACGTTAAAAGTGTCGTCAATGAGGGTACTATATTTGCTGTTGATGTTGAGTTTGAATTACCGCTAGCGCAGCAACTTGCGGGAGAGGAGAAGCACCAAGAGTTAAGTCGCTCAATACTTATCGATATTACACAAGCAAAGTGTGAAGAAAAAGCAGCAATAATTGCGGCTCCATTGGAAAAGCTACCACCTAAAGAAACTGCTACAGTAGAGCCAGGAAAGGATGCTATTCGCATCTGTTTGATAGAAGACAGCCCCATAGCCATGATGGCTGCTCAAGGTATATTAAAAAAGCTCGATTATCACTGTCAGATAAAAGAAGCGGTTGATGTCGCCCAAGCCATTGATATGCTTAAGCAGCATGCTTTTGATTTGGTTCTTTGTGATTTAGGATTACCCGATGGCACCGGATTTGATGTTATTTCTAACGTAAAGAGTGATCCAGCCCATATTAACTATGAAACTCCATTCGTAGCATTAACGGCGCACTCAGATGATGCAAGAAAAGAGAAGGCTAAACAATTAGGTTTTGTAGGATTTTATAATAAACCTCTCAAAGAAGATACGGCCAAGAAAATCTTGGCCGATCATGTTTTTAGCGACGGCATTATTGTTGATTTAGCATTAACAGCAGAGATGTTTAGTGGCAATACTGAAACTGCCCTTAATATGTTAAATATGCTGGTTACTAGCTTTTCAGAAGAAAGAATATTATTTAAAGATGCCTTTAATCATAATGATTATACAAGAGCGCGTGAATTATTCCACAAGTTTAGAGGCGGCATTAGTTACGTGCGTGTGCCCCAAGTAGAAAAACAGGCAATGATACTGCACGATGAAGTTAAATCATATGAACGCAAAGAAGAGTCGCTTACTAAGCTCAATGATAAACTAGAAGCTATGTTTAAATCAGTTGATGATGTAAGAGATTGGCTAGATAGCTATAAGCCAACACAACAAGCGATTTAAATTGACATGCGATATAAAATATGCAAGTATTAGTCTTGCAAACGTGATAGCTATATTGTTATCAATTAATTATTTTATATCTAAGTAAGAATAGATTGTTTTAGATATGTCTACATTGTTTTTATAAAAACATTATAATATTTGCTTTGTTTATATGATAAGTTATATTAATTGGCAAAGATAAGTTATCTCAGTTAGTACACGGAAATATTATTTACAGAAGTTCATATAGTTAACATGAGGTTCAAATTACAAGATCGGGACAAATCGGCCATAAAAACCATGATTAATATCAGCTTTTCATATCATCATAATATGAAAAGCTGATATTAAATGCTTGTAAAAAAGCCCCTATAGATTAACAATCCGTAGGGGCTATAAATTTCTGCGCAACATTTGACGTCTGTTTACATAGACCTGTATAGGGTTACAGGTTTAGGTCATCTATCAGTGATGACACATCACTGATCCAACCACCACACGTAAACTACGTCTAACGCATAAAACAAGGTTATCATGCTCTATCTCATAGGACAAGTATTTTAGGTATGGATTAGTCCTCATGAATATGCTTAGCTATTCTATATGCAAAATAAAGAAGAGAAATAACTACCCTTAATTTTTTACTATAATCTTTGCTCATTAATCAACTTATAGACTGTTGAGCGAGCTATACCCTTCTCTTTGGCAATATACGTTGCGCCTTTACCTAAAGCAATAAGCTGGTAGATCTGATCGCGATCAATCTTGCGCTTCCTGCCAAATTTTACACCTTTTATTTTTGACTCTACCCTGCCTTCATGCGTCCTTTCTAGGATGCGTGCTCTTTCAGCTTGGGCTACCGCTGTTAAAATAGTTACAACCATTTTACCCATAGAACCCTCAGTACTAATACCATCATCCAAAAACCTAATGTAAGCGCCTATTTTATCAAATTCTTCGATAAGCTGAATCATATCTGCTGTATTACGTCCTAACCGGTCAAGCTTTTTAACTAGTATAATATCACCAGATTCGACTTTCATACGCAACTGCTGTAGACCTTCACGATCAACATGACAGCCACTTGTGGTGTCTGAAAAAACACGATCTCCCCTAACCCCCGCCGCTTTTAGTGCGCTTATTTGTATATCTAATGATTGCTGACTGGTCGAAACACGCGCATACCCAAAAAGTCGCATAAAAATGGCTCCTAAATTGATTAGTAGACACATTGTCTATTATGAGTATCAAAAACAATTTAGTGTACACTCAAAACTACCCTATTTCACCTGTTTTAAAGTGTCTACTAACTTATAATTTAAGAGACGTTAAATATCATATTATGACATTAAATACATGCCAGAGAGTTAAGCAGTATTTCGTTTACACCCCTGCTTGTATCTTGTTCAATTTAATACAAATGTGGTGGTGAAAGCAAGCCAATCCCCGCACTGGCCTGTATTCTAAGGAAAGCACTTTAGGCGAGCAACATTTATATTTAAACGTAAAAAATAATATTGACTATAAATGGTATGGATGAGAAACTATGTTATAGTTTAACGTAAAATATCTATGTAAGTATAACGTGAGGTATGGGATGGATAAAATTTGGACCCCTAATGAAGTTACAAAACTCTTTAGAATCACGAAAACTAAAACTACCCTCCTAAGAGATGAGGCTAATCAGACAATACCGCCCGCCGAGAGAGTTAGTAGAGGTTCTAGCTTTGTACGTGCATGGCAAAAAAAAGATTTGCCATTAATAGGCAAAATACATGGCTTTATTAAACCACCAAAAACAACAAAAATTATATCTATATATACCGCCAAAGGTGGTGTTTTAAAAACTACAATTTCTTATAATTTTGCAAGAATATTTGCTCTAAATGGACTTAGAACGTTAGTTGTTGGACTAGACGTACAGTGCTCTGTAACTGATCTTTTAATTGATACTACAGATATAGATTCATTTGACAATATTGATCTTGAAGACATTCATTTTACACCTGGTTTATATGAAGCATCAAAAGCCTCTAACGATGGTGGCTTACCTATAAATAATGTTATTCAAAAAAGCGATTTAATTACTCTTGATTTTATACCAGAAAATATAAACTTAAATTTACTAGATCAGAAAATTAGAGACGCCAAAAAAAGAGAATATTTTATAGATAAATTATTGGAGCCAATAAAAAATAATTATGATGTAATCATATTTGATAACGCTCCAAACTGGAATTTTTTAATACAAAATTCTCTAGTTGCCTCTGATATTGTTATATCACCAGTTGGTTGTGACATAGGTACCTATAAATCAGTAAGTCAAAACATTGGAATTATAAATAATTATAAAAAAGAAATGGAATTAAACTGGTCTAATTTTATTATAGTACCAACTCTTCTTGAAAAAACAAAACTAAGCGCACAAATAGAAGCACAATATAAAACAATGTATCCAGATTTAATAACATCTCAATCTATACGTCGTGGAATTAAAGGACAAGAAAGTATTTTTTATAATGCAAGTATTATAGAAACCGAACCAAATTCACCGATAGCAAATAATTATTATGACACCATAACAGAAATATGGTCAAGAATTAACGGAGATATTAAATGACTATAAAAAGTAGTGCTCTCGATAAATTTTTTGATAAACAAAAAAAAGCTAATATTGAGTCTCTTATATCAACTAATTTTGACAATTCTAAAAAGAAAAATAGAAAAAAACCTCACGAGGTGGGTATATTAATCAACGGAAATGTTCAAAATTCTGTCGATGCGAGCAAAAAAAATACGTTAGCAATGCGTGAGCAGAGCGTTAGCAATACGTTAGCAATACGTGAGCAAAGCGTTAGCAATACGTTAGCAATGCGTGAGCAAAGCGTTAGCAATACGTTAGCAGGTACGTTAGCAATACGTGAGCAAAGCGTTAGCAATTCGGGGGTAAATCCTGATCCAAAAACCGTGGTGGGTTTTGAGCGAAAATTACTCATGCACGTGTTCAAAAATTGTAAACTCTCTGCTTCCCTTGAAACACCACCACTAACTACAGAAGAATTAATCGAATACCTAAAAATAGAAGCTATTCATCTTAGAAATATCATATTTAGGTTATGTAAGAAAAAATTTCTGGTGGTTAGTGAATGCAAAAAAGGCCCATATGGATGGAGAAAATTTAAACTATCAAAAGATATTTTTCAGCAACTTATTTTGGACGAAAAAATTGATAGTACGTTAGCAATACGTGAGCAAAGCGTTAGCAATACGTTAGCACAAGCGTTAGCAATCTCTCCTAGTAGTAGTATTAATATATTAAATACTACTACTGAATTAAATACTGGCGAGTCAAATTTTGACCAAGAAGAGTTTTTTTTAGCAATCCATGAATCCCTCGATGCATTAAAAAACGAAGGCGTCCATTTAGAACGTCATCATATTACCCAGTTGCTACAAGATGTTGACATCCATCCAGGTGTTATCGATATGTCACTTGATGCGTTTTTATATGACATCATAAGCAATAGTAAATTAAAGAGTATTAATAAAGATCCCATTAGCTTCTTTATGGGTATCATGCGTACATCAAAAGCCTATACATTACCAAAAGGCTATAAAACCAAAAGACAAAGAACATTAGAAAATTTAAAATATGTACTCGAAAACGAGCTTAAAATAGAAAACGAAATAAAAGAAAAGCTATTTAATAAATGGGTTGAAAATTTAAGTAATGAAGAAAATTTAAACATTATTAATGCACATAAAAATGAAGAAGAATTAGTTACTATCACTAATAAAACTTTACCATCTCATCTTATAAACGTGACTAAGCAAAACATCTTAAAAAGATATTTTAATAAATACATTTTTTCTACTATGGAAAACGAGTACATTAAAAAAA
>ERZ1066136.1537-NODE-1537-length-11486-cov-8.716910_pt1 | contig 11486 bp, 8 predicted proteins | sample MGYA00382783_ERZ1066136 | MGnify/ENA primary metagenome ERZ1066136 (study PRJEB33369, sample SAMEA5778366) | biofilm metagenome | biome: Industrial cooling water; feature: Water cooling tower basin; material: Biofilm | place: United Arab Emirates | collected... | reverse complement strand
ACGACGAGAAGGAGCTCGAGCCGACGGTGATGCCGACGCGCTTCCCGAACCTGCTCGTGAACGGTTCGGCGGGCATCGCGGTGGGCATGGCGACCAACATCCCGCCGCACAACCTCGGTGAGGTGATCGACGCGACCATCGCGCTGATCAACGAGCCGGAGGCCAGCATCTCCGACCTGATGCAGCACATCCCGGGCCCGGATTTCCCGACCGGCGGCATCATCAACGGCGCGGTCGGCATCCACGCGGCGTACCACACCGGCCGCGGCCGCGCGCGCGTGCGCGCCAAGGCCGAGATCGAGATCGCGCCGAACGACCGCGAGGCGATCGTCGTCACCGAGCTGCCGTACCAGGTCAACAAGGCGCGGCTGATCGAGAAGATCGCCGAGCTGGTGAAGGAGAAGAAGCTCGAGGGCATCTCCGAGCTGCGCGACGAGTCCGACAAGGACGGCATGCGCATCTACATCGAGGTCAAGCGCGGCGAGTCCGCCGAGGTCGTGCTGAACAACCTCTATGCGCAGACGCAGATGGAGACGGTGTTCGGCATCAACATGGTGGCGCTGGTCGACGGCCGTCCCCAGATCCTGAACCTGAAGCAGTTCCTCGAGGCCTTCGTCCGCCACCGCCGTGAGGTGGTCACGCGCCGGACGATCTTCGAACTGCGCAAGGCGCGCGATCGCGCCCACATCCTCGAAGGCCTGACCGTCGCGCTCGCCAACATCGACGAGATGATCGAGCTGATCAAGACCTCGGAAAGCCCCGCGGTCGCGAAGGAGCGCATGCTCGGCCGCACGTGGCAGCCGGGCCTCGTCAGCACGCTGCTCGGCGCCGCTGGGGCCGAGGCCTCGCGCCCCGAGGACCTGCTGCCGGGCTTCGGCCTGGTCGAGGGCGGCTACCGCTTGTCGGAGGCGCAGGCCAAGGAAATCCTCGAGATGCGCCTCTCGAAGCTCACCGGCCTCGAGCACGAGAAGCTCACCGACGAGTACAAGGCGCTGCTGGAGACCATCCGCGGCCTGATCGAGATCCTCGAGAACCCGGAAGTGCTGCTGCAGGTCATCCGCGACGAGCTGCTCGCGGTGAAGGACGAATTCAACGACGCGCGCCGCACCGAGATCCGCGCCAGCGAGGAGGACCTCGACGTCCTCGACCTGATCACGCCGGAAGACGTGGTGGTGACGCTCTCGCACACCGGCTACATCAAGCGCCAGCCCGTCTCGGCGTATCGCTCTCAGCGCCGCGGCGGCAAGGGCCGCTCGGTCACGGCGGTCAAGGACGAAGACTTCATCGAGCGCCTGTGGGTGGTCAACACGCACGACACGCTGCTGGCGTTCACCAGCGCGGGCCGCGTGTTCTGGGTCTCGGTGTACCAGCTGCCGGAGGCCGGCCCGAACGCGCGCGGCCGTCCGATCGTCAACTGGATCCCGCTCACCGAGGGCGAGAAGGTGCAGGCCGTGCTGCCGGTGCACGAGTATCGCGAAGACCAGTTCGCCTTCTTCGCGACGCGCGACGGCACGGTCAAGAAGACGCCGCTCACCGAGTTCGCGTTCCGTCTCGCCAAGGGCAAGATCGCCATCAACCTCGACGAGGGCGATGCGCTCGTCGACGTGCAGCTGACCGACGGCGCGCGCGACGTGATGCTGTTCGCCAGCGGCGGCAAGGCCGTGCGCTTCGCCGAGGACGAGGTGCGCGCCATGGGTCGCACCGCGACCGGCGTGCGCGGCATGAAGCTCGCCGACGGCGAGCGCGTCGTCGCGATGATCGTCGTCGACGGCGACAACGACATCCTGACCGCCTCCGAAAACGGCTTTGGCAAGCGGACGGAAGTCAGCGAGTACCCGCGCAAAGGCCGCGGCACGATGGGCGTCATCGCCCTGCAGACCAGCGAGCGCAACGGCGCGCTGGTCGGCGCGCTGCAGCTCTCGGAGAAGCATGACGTCATGTTGATCTCCGATCAGGGCACGATGGTGCGCACGCGCGCCGCCGAGATCGCCCAGGTCGGCCGCAATACCCAAGGCGTCACGCTGATGCGCGTCGCCGCGGGCGAGCGGCTGATCGCCCTCGAGGCCATCGAGGTGATCGATGCCGAGGGTGAGGCGATCGCCGACGATGGAGAGCAGGCCGAGGAGGCCGCGCCGCAGGGATGATCCCGCGGCGTCGAAACGGACCACGGATCGCCCCGACATGACGCCACGCTGCACCGCCATCGCCACCTTCCTCGTCGTCGCTCTCGTCGGTGGGGGTTGGACGCCCCCCGCCCAAGCGTCGGACGCGACGGCACCGACCGCGGAGACCATCGCCCGGGCCCGCGACGCGGTCATGCCGCACGTCGTCAGCATCCTCGTGGTCCGCGAAGACTTCGAGGCCGGCGAACCGAAGCTCAGCGTGTCCAGCGGCAGCGGCACGGTGATCAGTCCGGACGGCCACATCGCGACGAACGCCCACGTCACCGACAAGGGCCGGAGCTTCCGCGTGGTCTTCGGCGACGGTCGCGAGCATGAAGCGACGCTGGTCGGCGAGGACACCGCCGCGGATCTCGCGGTCCTGAAGGTGCAGGGCGTGCCCACGCCCATGCCCCACGCGCGCTTCGCCGCGGCCGACGACCTGCGTCCGGGCGAGACGGTGCTCGCGATGGGCGCGCCGTGGGGACTCTCGAATTCGTTGAGCGCCGGCGTCGTCAACAACCCGCGCCGGCTGCTGGTCTCGCTGTTCGAGGACGAGGCCGACTACGAGGACAGCCTCGACGTCGATGCGCCCACCGGCCGCTACTACGCGTGGATCCAGCACGACGCGGCGATCGCGCCCGGCAACTCCGGCGGCCCGCTGGTCGATCTCGAGGGCGACATCGTCGGCGTGAACACCCGCGGCATGCTGTTCGGCGGCGACCTGGCGTTCGCCATTCCGGCGGATGACGTCAAGGCGGTCGTCGCCGAGCTGATCGCGAAGGGGCGCGTGAAACGCAGCACCCTCGGCCTTCGGTTGCGTTCGCTCCGCGGCAGCGATCATGCAAACGGCGTCGTCGTCACCGCGGTGGAGAAGGCGGGTCCCGCGGCCAAGGCCGGCATCGTCCCGGGCGATCGCCTGATCGCGCTCGACGGGGCCCCCCTCGACGCGCCGCAGGCCGTCGATGTCCCGGCCATCCAGCGTCGCTTCGCCGAGCTGGCCGCGGGCACGGCGGTCGAGCTGCGCGTGGCGGGCGCGAGTGGCACGCGCAGCGTCCGCGTGACGCCGGAGGAGGTGGGCGATCCGCGCGGCGCGTCGGCTTCGTTCGCCCCGTTCGGCGTGGCCGTGCAGGCGCTGACGCCCGCGATGAGCGAACGGCGACGGCTCCCGGTCGACCGCGGCCTGCTGGTCGCCAGCCTGCGCGCGGGCGGTCCGGCGGCCACCGCGCGTCCGCCTCTGCCGGCGGGGGCCGTGCTTCTGAAGGTGGACGGGCAGCCCGTGGCGGGCATCGACGATCTGGCGCCGTGGTCCGCGCCGCGCCGCCCCGCGAAGCCCGTCGTCCTCGAATACCTCGCCGAGGGCGAGCGCAAGCTGTCCGCGCTGACGCCGGTGTGGCGCGACCGCACCCGGGAGCCGCTGCCCGAGCTTCCCAAGGCGTGGACCGGCGTCGACGTGCAGCCGATCCCCGCCACGCTGGCGCAGTCGATGGGCCTGCCTTCGGCCGGTTTCCGCATCACTCGCCTGTATCCGGGCAGCGCATTGGGCGCTGCCGGTGCGCAGGTCGGCGACCTCGTCACGGCCATCGACGGGCAGCCGCTGGAAGCGCCGAATGACAGCCGCCCGGAGCTGTTCGCCCAGCGCGTCCGCGAGTTCGAGATCGGCGATCGCGTGGTCTTCGAGGGGCTCCGCGGCGACCGGCCGACCCGCTGGCGCGCCACGCTCGCCGCCTCACCGGTCCCCATCTCGGGCCTGCGCACCATGGACGTGTCCCTGCTGCGCGCGCAGTTCCGCGAGATGGGGTTCCATGACCGCGTCGAGCGCGAACTGTCGCTCGACCAGCCCGGCGTGCTGCTGCAGGTCGTCGAAGGTGGCGGTGCGGCCGGCCTCGCCCACCTGAAGGCCGGTGACGTCATCGTCCGCATCGGCGACCAGACCATCGACCGGCTGGATCTCCTGCGCCCCGCGGTGATGGCCGCGACGGCTGGCGACGCCGAGCGTTTCCCGATTGAAATCCTCCGCCGTGGCGAAGCCCGAATCGTCCAGGTGGAGCGCCGCTGGATCCCGGAGTTGCCCTGATGCCCCGTTTCGCCATCCGCTTCGACGCCTCGCCGCGCTTCGCCGCCCTGCTGGTCGCGATGCTCGGTCTTGCGCTGGTCGCCTCGCCACCGGCGCTCGCCGACTCGAGCGACGACGACTACACCGACACCTACCAGCGCCTTGTCGCCGACCGCTCGCAGAGCGTGGTGCCGGTCAAGTACGTCATCACCCTCGCCGCCGGCGGCCAGGAGCAGCGCAACGAGGACCGCACGCAGGGCGTGCTGGTGGGGGCCGACGGCCTCGTGCTGATTTCGGCCCGTGCCGTGAGCTTCGATCTCGGTGCGCTCAACCGCCGCGCGCCCAGCGCCGAGGGCGCGATGGTCGCGAATTCGAGCGACTTCCGGGTGCGCCTGCCGGGTTCCGACGAATGGCGCACCGCCGATCTCGTCACCCGCGACACCGAGCTCGGCCTCGCGTGGCTGCGCGTCCGCGACGCCAACGGCCAGCCCTTCGTGGACTTCGAGCAGCTGTCGCAGCCCGCGCCGGGCCGCGTGTTCTACACGCTGCTGCGGACCTCGGACGAGTGGGGGGCCGTGCCCCTGGTGCGCCCGGGCATGATCCTGGGCGAAACGCGCGTGCCGCGGACCTCGCTGCTGGTGGACGGGATGCCGGGCCTCGCCTTCGACGCGGAAGGGCGGCCGATGGGCTTCGTGGACATCGACCTCGCCGCCATGAGCCGCTCCCAGGGGCGCGGGCTCGGCCTCGACATGGCCGACATGGTGATGCACATGCTCCCGGCGCGCCGCGTGGCTGCGGCCACCCGCCTCGCGTCGGCCCTGCCCGTGGTGGTGCGCGACGAGGACGCGGCGAGCGAGTGATCGCACCCAGGCGGCGGACGACGCGGCGCCGGCTCCGGCGGCGCCACGACGACCTCCGCTTCGCTTACTTCGGCAGGTGCTCGAGCACGTAGTCGGCGGCGGACACCTTGAACTCGCCCGGCGCTTCGACGTGGAGCTGCTTGACGACGCCGTCTTCCGCGTACAGGGCGAAGCGCTTGCTGCGCAGACCCATCCCGAACGCCGTCGCATCGAGCTCGAGGCCCAGCGCCTTGGCCAGGTTGCCGTTCCCGTCGGCCAGCATCTGCAGGCCCTCCGGAACGTTCTGGCTCTTCGCCCAGGCGTCCATCACGAAGGCATCGTTGACCGCGATGCACGCGACGTCGATGCCACGCGCCTTGAAGGCGTCGAGGTGCTCCACGTAGCCCGGCAGGTGCTTCGCGGAGCACGTCGGGGTGAAGGCGCCGGGCACCGCGAACAGCACGACCTTGCGGCCCGCGAACACGTCCTTGGTGTCGATGGCCTGGATGCCGTCCTTGAGCGCGTTGAAGGTGGCGTGCGGAATGGTCTGGCCGACGGCGATCGTCATGGGCGGGTCCTGTGTGCAGTGGGGGCCGAAGTGTAACGGGCGCGTGTGATGGGCATGTTCCGCGACGCCGGGCTGCAGGGCCTCGAGGCCTCGAATATGCTTTGCCGATGGAATTCAAGGACTACTACGCGGTGCTCGGTGTCGAGCCCGGCTCCGGCGACGCCGAGATCAAGCAGGCTTACCGCCGGCTGGCGCGCAAGTTCCACCCTGACGTCAGCAAGGAGAAGGGGGCGGAGGATCGCTTCAAGGCGATCAACGAGGCTTACGAGGTGCTGCGCGACAAGGAGAAGCGCGCGCAGTACGACGCCATGCGCGCCGGCGGCTATCGCCCGGGTGCGGAGTTCCGTCCCCCGCCGGGCTTCGGCGGCTTCGAGGGCGGCTTTGCGGGCGCGGGCGGCGCTGGTGCGTTCAGCGACTTCTTCGAGGCGTTTTTCGGCGCCAAAGCGCGCCAGCGCGCCGCCGATGCGGGCGCGGGGCCGGCGGCGGGCCGCGGCGGGCGTACGGGTGCGCGTTCTCCGCGCGGCGACCAGCGCGTCGGCTTGGCCGTTCCGCTCGACGTGGCCTATGCCGGAGGCATGCAGCGGGTCGAGGTCGACGGCCGCGAGTTCGAGGTCAAGGTGCCGGCAGGCATCCGCGCCGGGCAGGTCATCCGCCTCGCCGGCAAGGCGCCGGGCGGAGGCGACCTGCTGCTCGAAGTGGACTACGCGCCGCATCCGCAGTTCGAGGTGGACGGCCGCAATGTCCTGTGCGTGCTGCCGCTGGCTCCTTGGGACGCGGTGCTCGGCACGACCGCCACCGTGCCGACGCTTGGCGGCGCGGTCGAGCTGAAGATTCCGAAGGACTCCGATGCGGGCCTCAAGCTGCGGCTCAAGGGCCGCGGACTGCCGGGGTCGCCGCCCGGCGACCAGATCGTCGAGATCGAGATCACGGCGCCGAAGCCCGAGACCGAGGCGCAGCGCTCGCTGTATCGGCAGATGGCTCTGGCCTTCGGCGACAACGTCGGACCATGACGCGAGTCCGGGTGGCCCGAGGCGCCATCCTCGCTGCCGCGAGCGCCGTCGGCCTCGGCGCTTGCGTCTCCACGCCCCCATCGGCGCCCGTCACGCCGACGCCCCGCGTCCACGGCGGGGCCGTCGCCCATCCGTTCGATCCGGCGGCGGCGTTGGAGGTGGGCCGCGTGGTGCTCGCCGGCCACGAAACCTTCCTGATGCCGATCGCCGACCCCATGAACCGGCCGCCGGCATATCCGCACGCACGGCTGGCCGAGCGACTGCCGCGTACGGAAGTGTGCCTTCGCCTCGCCATCGGCGAGGACGGCCGCGTGGATGCCGTCGCGGACGTCACCGGCATGCCGGGCTGCGAAACGGCGCGTCCGGTCGCCGCGGACTTCGTCGCGGACTTCGTCGCGGCGTCGCTTGCTGCCGCCCGCGACTGGCGGTTCGAGCCCGCGGTGCGCTGCGTGTTCGCGTCGGCCGCCGCCAAGACCGCCGCCGCCAACACCGGCTGCGCCACCGCGCGGGAGGTTCCACAGGCCGTGAGCCTGCATTACCGGTTCGTGTTCGAGCTGGAGGATGGTCGCGCCAGCGTCCGCTGGGCGAACTGAGGGGCAGGGCCGGGCCCGGAAATGACGAAGCCCCGCGAGGCGGGGCTTCGAGCCATCCAGCGAGACGCGTGCGGCCCCGCGAGGCGGCGCCGCGACGGATCAGCCGCCCAGCGCGCCGTTGATCGCTTCGGTCAGCTGGGCGTCGGTGAAGGGCTTGGTGATGTAGGCCTTGGCGCCCTGGCGCATGCCCCACACTTTGTCCGTCTCCTGGTCCTTGGTGGTGACGAGGATGATCGGGATGTGGCCGGTGTCCGGGTCCTTGGAGATGGCGCGCGTGGCCTGGAATCCGTTGAGATTCGGCATCACCACGTCCATCAGGATGAGGTCGGGGCGCTGCGCCTTCGCGGTCTCGACGCCGCTGGCGCCGTCCTCGGCGGTGATCGCTTCGTGGCCGAGCTTCTCGACGATGCGCTTCATGCTGACGAGCTGCGACGGCGAGTCGTCGACGATCAGGATACGTGCCATGGAAATCTCCGGTGAGTCGCCGGCGATTGTAAGCGCGCTTCGGCGTGCGTGGGCAAGACCGCGGTCACGCTGCCGGAGGCCGGCGCGCGGGGGCGGATCGGCGGGCTCAGAGACGAACGACCGTGCGCCCGCGGGAACCGCCGGCCAGCATGTCCGCGAACACCGCAGGCAGCCCGTCGAGCCCGACCTCGCGGGTCGCGATTTCCCCCAGACGGGCGGGCTTCCAGTCCGACGAAAGGCGGCGCCAGACCTCGTCGCGGAGGTCCCGCGCGGTGCCGGCCGAGGCCACCCCGATCAGCGACACGCCGCGGATGATGAAGGGCATGACCGTGGTCGCGAGATCGTGTGTTGCCGCAAGGCCGGCCGTTGCGACGTTGCCATAGGGAACGGTGTGTGCGAGCAGGGCATGGAGCATCGGGCCGCCAACGTTGTCGAGGCCGCCGCCGAAGCGTGCGGTGTCCATCGGCCGCGTCGTCGACAAGGCCTCGCGCCCGAGCACTTCCGTGGCGCCCAGCGAGCGCAGCCAGTCGGCCTGGTCGGCCTTGCCGCTGATCGCGTGGACGGCATACCCGGCCTTGGCGAAGATGGCGATGGCGAGGCTGCCCACGCCGCCGGTGGCGCCGGTGACGGCGAGCGGTCCGAGGTCGGGCGTCTGGCGGTTGTCCTGCATCCGCAACAGGGCCAGGCCCGCGGTGAAGCCCGCGGTGCCGAGGATCATCGCCTCGCGCAGGTCGAGGCCGGCCGGCAAGGGAATGGCCCACTTCGACTCGAGGCGAGCGTAGGCCGAGTACCCGCCATCGCGGGTTTCCGAGAGCCCGCAGCCGGTGCACAGCACCGCGTCGCCTTCCTTGAACGCCGGATCTCGGCTCCGCACCACGTGGCCGGCGACGTCGATGCCGCCGACCAGCGGGAATTGGCGCAGGATCTTCCCTTGGCCCGTGCCGGCCAGCGCGTCCTTGTAGTTGACCGACGAGTAGGCGGTCTGGATGACCAGCTCGCCGGGCGAGAGCGCGTCGAGGCCGATCGATTCGATGCCGCTGCGATAGCCGGCGGCGTCGCTGTGGATGCGGAACGTTGGGAAGGTCGCGGGGATCGTCATGCGCGGACTCTGGAGGCGTGGAAACGACGAGGGCGCCCGCAGGCGCCCTCGAAGTATCGCCGATCCCGATGCCGGGCTTGGCGAGAGGTCAGTTGACCTTGTGGATCGCGCGCTTGTGCACCGCCATCGCGGCGTCGTGCACGGCCTCGCTCATCGACGGATGGGCGTGGCAGATGCGCGCGAGATCGTCGGCGCTCCCCTTGAACTCCATGGTCAGCACGCCTTCGTGGACGAGCTCGGACACGTTGGCGCCGACGAGGTGCATGCCGAGCACCGTGTCGGTTTCCTCGTGCGCGATCACCTTCACGAAGCCCGCCGGCTCGGCCATCGCGACCGCGCGGCCCACGGCGGCGAAGGGGAAGGTGCCGGTCTTGTACGGCACGCCCTCGGCCTTGAGCTGCTCCTCGGTCTTTCCGACCCAGGCGATCTCCGGCTCGGTGTAGATGACCCACGTCACCGTGTCGAAGCTAACGTGGCCCGGCAGGCCAGCGATGAGCTCGGCCACCGCGATGCCTTCCTCGAAGCCCTTGTGCGCCAGCATCGGGCCGCGCACGCAGTCGCCGATCGCCCAGACGCCGTCGACGCCGGTGTGGCAGTGGTCGTCCACCACGATGCGGCCGCGCTCGTCGAGCTGCACGCCCGTGCCCTCGGCCAGCAGGCCCTTGCTCGCCGCCTTGCGGCCCACGGCGACCAGCAGCTTGTCGAACACCAGGGTCTGTTCGCCGTTGGCGTCGGTGTAGGTGAGGTGCACCTCGCCCTTCTTCACTTCCGACTTCGTGCACTTGGCGCCGAGGCGGATGTCGAGGCCTTGCTTGGTGAACTCCTTCTGCGCGACCTTGGCCACGTCACGGTCGACCACAGCGAGGAAGTCCGGCAGGCCTTCGAGCACGGTGACCTTGGCGCCGAGGCGGCTCCACACGCTGCCGAGCTCCAGGCCGATCACGCCGGCGCCGATCACGCCGAGGCGCTTCGGCACTTCGGTGAAATCGAGCGCGCCGACGTTGTCGACGATGTGGGTCCCGTCGAACTTCGCGAACGGCAGCTCGATCGAGTCCGAACCGGCGGCGAGGATGACGTGCTTGCCTTCCAGCGTGACTTCGCTGCCGTCATGCTGCTTCACCAGCACCTTCTTGCCCGCCTGCAGCTGCCCGAAGCCGTAGAAGGCCGCGACCTTGTTGGCCTTGAACAGCGCGGCGATGCCGCCGGTGAACTGCTTCACGATCTTGTCCTTGCGACCGATCATGGTCGGGATGTCGATCGCGGCGTTCGGCGCGCTGATGCCGTGCTCGCTGAAGATGTGGCCCATGTTCCACCACTGGCGCGAGCTGTCGAGCAGCGCCTTGGAGGGGATGCAGCCGACGCGCAGGCAGGTGCCGCCGAGGGCGGGCTTGCCGTCCTTGCCGAGCGCGGCGTCGATGCAGGCGGTCTTCAGGCCGAGCTGCGCGGCGCGGATGGCCGCGTGGTAGCCGGCTGGGCCGGCGCCGATCACGACGACGTCGAATTGTTCGGACATACGGAGAACCTCAGGAAAGAGTGGAGAGGAATGAGCAAAGAGTGGGGCGGGCGAGGACCATGACTCGTTCCTCTCTACTCCCCACTCATTTCTCCGTCACAGACCCAACAGCATCCGATGCGGATTCTCGAGCTGGTTCTTGATGTCGACCAGGAACTGCACCGCGTCCTTGCCGTCGATGATGCGGTGGTCGTAGCTGAGCGCGATGTACATCATCGGCGCGATCACGACCTGGCCGTTCTCGGCGATCGGGCGCTCCTTGATGGCGTGCATGCCGAGGATGGCGCTCTGCGGCGGGTTGACGATCGGCGTGCTCATCAGCGAGCCGAAGGTGCCGCCGTTGGTGATGGTGAAGGTGCCGCCTTGGAGGTCCTCCAGGCCGAGCTTGCCGTCGCGCGCCTTCTTGGCGTAGCCGGCGATGGCGCCTTCGACGTCGGCGAACGACATGCGCTCGACGTTGCGCAGCACCGGCGTCACCAGGCCCTTGTCGGTGGCCACGGCGATCGAGATGTCGGCGTAGCCGTGGTAGATCACGTCGTCGCCGTCGACCGAGGCGTTGATGATCGGGAAGCGCTGCAGCGCGTTGGCGGCGGCCTTGGCGAAGAAGCTCATGAAGCCGAGCTTGATGCCGTTGGCCTTCTCGAAGGCCTCGCCCTGCGCCTTGCGCATGGCCATGACCTCGCGCAGGTTCACCTCGTTGAATGAGGTCAGCATGGCGATCGAGTTCTTCGATTCCATCATGCGCTCGGCGATGCGCTTGCGCATGCGGGTCATCGGCACGCGCTCTTCCGGACGCGCGCCGCCACCCTTGGCGAAGTTGACGAGGTCTTCCTTCGTCACCGCGCCGCGGCGGCCGGTGCCGGCGACCTCGGCGGGGTTGATGTTGTTCTGCGCGGCGTAGAACGCGGCGCCCGGCGGCAGGCCGGCGTCGGTCTTGGCGGCGGGCGCCGGAGCGGCGGCCTTCGCCGGTGCAGCGGCGGGGGCAGCCGCAGGTGCTGCGGCCGGAGCAGCGGCAGGCGCAGCGGCCGGAGCAGGCGCCGCGGCGGCGGCCCCTTCCTCGACGATGATCAGCAGCTGGTCCGAGGTGACGGTGTCGCCGACCTTGACCTTCAGCTCCTTGATGACGCCGTCGACCGTCGACGGCACTTCGAGCACGACCTTGTCGGTCTCGAGGTCGACCAGGT
>ERZ1066136.1536-NODE-1536-length-11491-cov-6.883788_pt1 | contig 11491 bp, 16 predicted proteins | sample MGYA00382783_ERZ1066136 | MGnify/ENA primary metagenome ERZ1066136 (study PRJEB33369, sample SAMEA5778366) | biofilm metagenome | biome: Industrial cooling water; feature: Water cooling tower basin; material: Biofilm | place: United Arab Emirates | collected... | reverse complement strand
CCAACCCAGCGAAGTCGGATTTCATGGCAAACGTGTCTCACGAACTGCGGACGCCGATCCATGCTATCCGGAGCTTCGCGGCGTTCGGAATCGCTCAGTCCGAAAGCGCGAGCCGCGAGAAGCTAAATGGATTCTTCACGAAGATTGATGTGAGTAGTCGGCGCCTGCTGGCGCTACTGAACGACCTGCTCGACTTGTCGAAGCTAGAGGCTGGGCACCTACGGCTCGATCTGAGGCGCACTGATCTCGCCTTACTGGCGAAGGAGGTGTGCGACGAACTTACGAGCGTGGCCGCGGGGCGGCGAGTCACGATAGAGCTCAGCGTGCTCGCGGCAGACTCGATGGCGATTGTGGACGCGCCGAGGATTCAACAGGTTCTCACCAATGTGGTGTCTAACGCCATCAAGTTCTGTGACGAAGGGGGGCGCGTGAGCATGGTGATCTCAGGCGTTGAGGTGGAGGTAGGTGGAACAGGGCGGGGACGACTGTGTATCGAGGTGATCGATGAAGGCGTCGGAGTGCCGCCGTCCGAGCTGGAGGCCATCTTCGACAAGTTCGTCCAGTCGAGCAGGACACGCTCGGGGGCCGGGGGCACGGGCTTGGGGCTGGCGATCTGTCGGGAGATCGTGCGCGCCCACGGCGGTACGATTCACGCGGAACCGGCTAAGCCGAAAGGTTTGCGGCTCGTCGTGGCACTCCCCCGCGATCCTATGGCCTGCGATTCCGAAAACTGACGGTGCGACTGACGGGGCGTTCTGTGTCTCGGCACGGTCATTCGTGTTTGCGTCGATGAGTCTGGAGAGAATCGCGGCAGTGCGATAGAACATGCCCCTACCGCAGTCCAGGCAGGAACTGCACATCGCGGGGCCTGACGAGTTGATGGTCTCGGGCGCGCCATGCGTGGCCGTAAGCGCATGTTGTGGAATCAGGCGCTCGTCCACGACCCGTGCGCCGGCTGCGCGCTGGTGATCGCGGCAATGGCACGCCGCGACGACCGTCGGTTCCCCGACCATCTGGCAACGGATAGCGCCGCGATTCAGCAGCCGGCGAGTGCCATGGCTTGACCCCCGCTCTAAGAATCCTGTCTATCGAGCGCGCTCATTCATCCCGCGGCAGCATTGATTTCGCATCGGGTAACGGACAGCCGAGCCGCTGGAGTCCAGCAGGAACTTTGCCGGTCAACGTCGTCCGACGATTCAGCTTCGAGCTGTCTATGATAAAGATGGCGTCGCCGACGGCATGGGCGGCGCTCTTCCTTCAGCGGGCGGGGTCCGCTGAGGCCGCCACGCCATCCAGCATCGTGATGCTATGCCGGCGCGGATGACCTCCAAGACCCGGCATTCGATCTTAGCGATACTCTCCGCCAGTGGGGCGCCTGCACATGATGCGCCTGCTTGGGCGTCAGCTCGAACCGGGCGAACTTGTCCGTCTCCGTACCCGAGCACGTATCGAGGCCGACGACCGTATCGAGCGTGACCCCCGTGGGAGCCGCGATGACGAAAGGCCTCGCCAACCAGGCCCGCCTTTCACGAAACCGTTCGCCGTCAATGCGGCAACGAAAAGACGGGCAGCCTGAGCCCGAGCGCAATCGACGCAAGGCGGATGCTCGCCACCGCGACAACTCCGATGACGAATCCCGCCGTCGCGGGCAACCTCGTCCCGCGGAGCACAAGGTACACGGCAATGCCTGCGATAGCCGCAGACGCGTAGATGTCCTGACGAAGAATCAGCGGAACTTTCGCGGACAGCAGATCGCGCATCACACCGCCCCCTGCACCCGTCAGCGTTCCCATCAGGATGACGACGAAACCTCGGCAGCCCGCCTTCTCAGCCACTTGCGCGCCGGATACGGCAAACAGCGCGAGGCCCAGTGCGTCCGCGACGAGGAGCGTATCCGTCGGGATGGGAAGGAAGTGCACCCACACAAGCGTTACCGCGACTGCGGCGATGATCGCGTAGATGGGCCCGGAATCCCGAATCCAGAAGATGGGGTGCTTGTTCAGGAGGACATCGCGAAGTGTGCCCCCTCCCACCGCAGTGATGGATGCGAGCACGAAGACGCCGAGAAGATCGAACTTCGCGGCTATGCCGGCCAGCGCTCCACTGGCGGCAAAGACTGCCACACCAAACAGATCGAGCAGGTACAGGAGCAAGGCCGTTTTCGTCGTCTGATCGTATTCGCTAGGGAACGAAGCGCATGGCCGAATCTACCCCGGCCAGCCGACGTGGCCGACGGCCTTGACACCGACTTACTCGGTCGTACCGGGCGTTCCGCGCCGCGACGCCACCCCGCACTTGGCAGACTGAATGACTCCGGCAATCAGGAACACGACCCCGAACATTCCCGCAATCACGGCAACCAAGCCAAGAGCCACGGCACCGATGCCACCGATCATGTAGGCGGCGACGGTGGTTGCCACGAAGAGGCCCCCGCTCGCCAGCGTGGCCACGTAGTAATTTCGCGGGCTCAACCCTGCCCTGGCATGCGATGAGGCACGTCCTGCGTCGCTCACCGGACGGTGGTGAGCGTCGATGGACTGCTGAGCCGAGACGCCAACGACGGATGTCGGGGGGCCGAGGCTGCTTCCGTAGGTGTGCTGCCGATTGTGCTCGTCGATGATGCTCATCGGTGGGCTCCGCGCGAGAGTGGTATCCGATTCTTTTGGGCGTGTCCGAGGAATGGCTACGGGACGCCCTGGGAAGTTAGCACAAGCGCGGCGCCCCCCCCCCGGCCGCGCGGCCGGGGGCGTGGGTCGAGCTACGCAGGAACGCAGGCAGCGTGCTTCTGCATGAAGACGCTGTTCGGGTCCTCGACGTACGATCCGAACGGTTCCGGGCGCTCGTAGCCGAACCGCGCGTAGAGGCCGATGGCCTCCGACTGCAGATGACCGGTTTCGAGCATGAACCACGTGCTCCCCCCGGGACGCAGCCTCGGTTTCGAGGTACTGGAGCAGCCGGCCGGCGATGCCCCGTCCGCTGAGGACGGGCAAGGTGAACATCCGCTTGAGTTCGCCGTAGTCGTTCTCCAGCACGATCGCACCACACGCGACGGCCCGCCCCGCTTCGTCCCGCGCCACGGCAAAGAGTACGTTGGGCCGGCACAGTGCCTCCACGCCGATGCCGTGGTGACTTTCCAGGGGATAGAGAGGTCTCTGGTAGGCATCCAGCTCGTCGATGAGCGCGATGCCTTCGGGCTGGACGGGAGTCTCCAGGGTGACGCGCATGATGTGGGTGGGCGACTTACGGTATCGGAACGGGCGAAGCGCTACGCCAGAGGTGAAGGCCGCGCGACCAGCCGGAGTGCGCGGAGCCGGTCGCGACAACGATTTTGACAGGGACCGAAGGCAAGCTCCCGAACGGTGCTGAGTGCGATAGGCGAACATCGGCCAACGCCGTCCGCGCCGCGCGGTCGACGACTACGGTACGGACGGGGGGCACGGCGCGGACGGATGGGCTCGGAGCGATCCCTGGGCCGACGGAACGTGAAGAGCTTGTGTCGTCCGCGTCGCACACGTAGGCGAGGATCAAAGTTTCCAGCTGACCCTTCCCCAGGCCGGCGTGATCCTCGATCGAGGCCCACGGTGCGCGACGGCTGCGCCGGAAAACCGCGCACCTGTCCCGGGGAGTCGCACTTGAAGCCGATCGTCCCGCCGGTGGCGTGGGTCGTCGGCTGGCCGTCGATGGGTTCGCTGGCACAGAAGGTGACGCGCTCGTGGCTTCGGAACGGACGCTGATGGCTCGACATGGCCGTGTGTCGTACGGGCCCGCCGACACTCAGGAGAAACCCAGTACCGCATCGTAGAAGCGCTTCGAACGCTCTATGTCATTCGCACCGAGCACCACGGGGCTAAAAACGCCGTGTCCCCCGGGAGTGAAGTCCCGCGATGGTAACGGCGGACATGGAGCTGGCCGGGGGCCAGGCTGCGCCGTCGGGCGTTCTGCTAGCCGGCGCGTGCCGCCCTGGTGCGCCTTGGGGTAGGCGGATCGTCACCGGAAGATCGGTTCCGTCGCGCATTGGACGCCGCGGCGCGCATCAGTCGTCGAAAACTCGGGCATTCCATGTGGCTCGACGCCGGGCAGGCCGCGGCGTGCCGCAAACCGTCGCGCAAGGCGCTGAGCCGGCGGATGGTGCGGTCGAGTTCTCGGGCCTTGGTCGCGAGCAGGTGCCGATCGATCGTCGCGCGGCCGTTCGATGCGAACACGCGCGCGATCTCGTCCAGGGAGAACCCGGCGGCGCGCCCCAGCGCGATGAGCGCCAGCCGCTCTACCACGCCCGGATCGAACCTGCGCCGCAGGCCACTTCGTCCGATCGATGAAATCAGTCCGCGCTGCTCGTAGTAGCGCAGCGTCGATGCTGGCACGCCGGACGCCCTTACTACCTCGGTGATGTCCATGACCCGAAAGCCCTTGACCTCAAGCTGACTTGAAGTGGCACTGTGCCGTCTCCGCCCCTCGAAGGCAAGCAAACGGAGCAACGAATGGACTACGTTACCAGTACCCTCTTCATCGGCATCGGTGCGACGCTGGCCACGGATCTCTGGGCGATCACGCGCCGACGCCTGTTCGGGGTGCCCGCACCGGACTGGGGGCTCGTCGGGCGTTGGTTCGGACACATGGTGCATGGGCACTTTCGTCACGAGCGAATCGCGGGTGCAGCGCCTGTGCGTGGTGAGCGCGCGATCGGCTGGTTCGCCCACTACCTGACCGGCATGGCGTTCGCGGGAGGATTGCTGGCGGTCTGCGGGACGGGATGGGCGCGCCATCCGACGCTCTTTCCAGCGCTCTCGCTCGGCCTCGCCACGGTCGCGGCGCCGTTCCTGCTGATGCAGCCCGGCATGGGCGCAGGCATCGCCGCGAATCGCGCGGCACGACCCGGCGCCGCGCGCCTGCAGAGCCTCGTCACGCACGCCGTGTTCGGCCTGGGCCTCTATGCCGCAGGCTACTTGTACAGTCTCGTCTCGGGAGAATGACATGCGGATCTCGTCGCGTCATGCGCCGATTCTCTTCGGCGCGCTGCTCTCCGCAATCATGGTCACGCTGGTATCTGGGTTCGTCATCGCCGTCACGCAGGGCATCCACCCGGGCTTCCTGGCGCAGTGGCTGAGGAGCTGCGCCACCACCTGGCCAGTCGCTTTCCCGACCGTGACACTGCTCGCCCCCTGGGTTCGCCGCGTTGTGAATGGTCTCGTCGCTTGAGGGCGCGGTCCAAGGCCGGGCGATGAATGACGCGAAGAATGCCCGAGACAGCATGGGCGTCTGGGCAGCCCCGCAAACGCGTCAGCGCGAGCCAGGGTGACCCCATCGCCGAATGGTCCACCGTTCGCGGGGGCGCCCCGACTCCGGTCCGGCCTTGCTAGGATGCATGCGCCCGCAAGTTGAATCCCTCCGATTCTTCGGGAGGTTCGAAGTACGAGGTCACGTGCCAGTAGTCCGCCTCGGTGAGCTTGCTCGCGCCTTCCGGCAGCTCCGCGTTCCGTCGCGAGATGCGCTGCAGGCAGACCTCGTCGGGAGTCTGGAGGAAGTGCAGGACGTGCCTCGCATTCGCCTGCGCGAACAAGGCGCGGAACCAGCTGCGACGACGCCTGGTGTTTGCCTGGAAGTCCATCACGACCGTCTGGCCCAGCCGCAGAAGATCGCAAACGAGCGGCCCGATCGCCGATTCGAGCGAGCGGGAGAACCGGATGTAGTCGTCGAAGACCCGGATCTGCTCGCCGTAGAGCCGCGAGAGCCAGACGTCCTCGGATAGGAGGATGGCGTTGTGCTCACGGGCAAGGGCGGCAGCCATCGCGCTCTTGCCCGCGCCGGCCTTGCCGCAGAAGAAGTGGAGGGTCGCGTCCGGCATGGTAGGGGTCAGGACAGGGGTTCGCGGAGGTCCGGCGAGTGAATCAACCCGGTGCCGAAGGGCACCGGATGCTTCGTCGCGGCAACGTCAGGCGCTCCGGCGCCAGTGCACGAACCGCTCCGATGTGGTGTCGCGCAGATCCGTCCAAGGTGACGGTCGCTCCAGCGTGACGATTCCAAGGGATCAGTCTGTGGTCAGAGCCGGGCGAATAGAAGTCGGTCTTATACCGGCGTTGCTGACTGTCGGGCGCATCGTAACGGTAGGGCTCGTCGTAGCGCTAGTTGACCCCGTTGAAGTGCGCTTGCGCACTAAAGTAACTCCAGTACCGCCTGCGCGAATTGATCCGGCGCCTCCTGTGGCACGTTGTGGCCGATGCCGGGCAAGATGCGGTGCTCGCGCTGCGTGAATCCGTGGGCGTATGCGGGGGCCGGAGCGGCATCGCGCACGCCGTCGGCATCGCCATCGAAGGTGATGCTCGGCACGCTGATTACCGGCTGCGCGGTCAAACGGGCCTCGATTGAGGCGTAAGCTGGATCGCCCGCGACGAGGCCGAAGCGATGCCGGTAGGAGTGGATGACGACCTCGACGAAGTCCGGGTTGTCGAAGGCGGTGGCCGAGCGCTCGAACGTCGCGTCGTCAAAGGCCCAAGTAGGCGACCACAGCCGCCACAGCAGGCGCGCGATTCCTCGGCGGTCCCGCGCCAAGCCGGCGCGACCACGCTCAGAGTGAAAGTAGTACTGGTACCAGAGCCGGTGCTCGTTCTCCGGCCGGTCCGGTTCCATCGCGCGGGCGATGTCCTGGATGTTGTAGCTGTTGCAGGAGACCAGCCCGCGGCAGCGCTCAGGCCACAGCGCGGCGACGACGCAGGCAGCGCGGCCGCCCCAGTCGTAGCCGGCGAGCACTGCGCGGTCCAGCCGCAGCGCGTCCATCAGCGCCAGCAGGTCAACGCCGAGGGCGGCCTGCTCGCCCGAGCGGGGGGTGTCGCGGCTCAGGAAGCGCGTCGGTCCGTAGCCGCGCAGGTAGGGCACGATCACGCGGCAGCCGCGCGCCGTTAGCCGGGGGAGCACCTCGGCGTAGGCGTGGATGTCGTAGGGGAAACCGTGCATGAGCAGCACGGCCGGGCCGTCGGCTGGACCGGCTTCGTGAAAGGCGACGTCGAGGACGCCGGAGGGCAGGGTGCGCAGGGCTTGCATGGAAGGAGGGCTCGAGAAACTGAATGGGCGGCCCGACCTGAGCCGGCTCCGCTGTGTCATCACACGCCGGTGTTCACGTGAGTACGGTGACGGTCAATCCCTCCACACGGGAGCGCCGCCGCAGCCTCGAGATGGCTGGGTTTGATCTCGTTGATCGCGTCTTGCTCACGCGAGCTGCTCGGTCATCCCTCGGAGAACGGCGTGCAAGAAAGCCCTGACGCAGCGTGATTCGCCCGCCATCGTCGCGGCGAGTCCAGGGCGTGCGTTGGCGATCTGGGTATTCTCGGCCTCGACCTCGTTGTACAGCGCTTCCGCCTCCTGGATGACGCGACTGCGGAGACTTTCGATCAGGCGCGCGGCCGTGCCTCTGGCCAGATTCAAAGACGCCCCCGCGTTCAGTAACTGGCCGCGAGTGATATCCGAGAAGCGCCGCACGCCCAGAATCGGCCACGCCAGCTGGGTTTGTGCGGGCCATCCGTTCTTGCCAAAGGCAGCGGTGTCATAGGTGGCGACGCTGAGCAGGTCGTAGAACGGTGCCAACTGAACACCCTCGTGCGAGACGAGGAAGCTCAGATTTTTCAGGTGGGCATCGCTGTTGCCGATGAGTACATTGAAAACCAGCCAGCCGAAGAGTCGATATCGAGCCACCGCGGGGCTGCGGCAGGCATTGGCCAGAGCCGCGAGGTTCTCCATATTGCCCTGGCTGTACTTGAAGCTGCGGTCCAGTCCGAGCAACTGGCAGGCGTCGATGACGTGTCTGCGTTGCCAGCCTTGACCCTCCCGAATCCGGTCAAAGCGATCCACCAGGTACACCGGTGATGGTACGTATCGACGATGCACAGCGGGCACATCAAGTCCCAATCGCCTTGCCAGCCGCATCGTGAACCATTCATTGATCACAGAATGGCGGTAGGTCTCATCCGGGTGGTCCGGCTTCAGGATATGGGTCGAAGGTGTCGCGCCAGGGGGTTCGAACAGCGCGCCATCTTGAAGGACAACTGCCAATTTGTGCTGGGCGCCCGCCAGCGACATACGCTTGATGGCTGCATGCGTCAGCGGTGCCTTCGGTAACTGACGGATGCGGTCGTCCAGTGCATCGTCCGGCAATGGTCGCAGGGGTTCTGCGGTTAGCGGTGCGGCGTCCAGCGGCAGCAAAGTCACCGATCCAGCGGACTCCGCGCCGTACCATGCCAACAAACCAAACGCGTCTGCCGCATCCAGCTTCGCATCTCCGGCGAGCAGAACGCGTTGGCCTTCTTCTGGAAGCAGGTTGTCGAAATACCACTGCACCGGGCGGCGGGTGGCGCCGTCCAGCAGGGATTCGTCCGTCAGCGGAAGGTGAGGGCTGAGCGCGAAGCTCCTCGGGTGGCCCAGCCAGTCTGCCGAATACTGAAAACTCCACAGGCCAGCGACTTCTTGAAGAGTGCCAACCTCTGTCTCGTTGATCGATGCGCGCAGGGCGCGACCGTTCATGGCTCGTCTCTGCTTTTGGCTTGCTGGTTCGCTCGCTCGTTCAAATAGGCGGCCACGTTTTCGGGTACATCCACCGTGACACGAATGCCGAGACCTATAAGCACCTGAAAGAGCTTGCCCCACTGCACGGATTCACTGCCGCGTTCGATCTTGCCCAGAAAGTTTTCGCTGACGCCGATACTGCCGGCGGCATCGTCCTGGCGAATCTTCTGTACCTTGCGGCTGGCGCGAACGACCTTGCCGATGTCGGCGGCGTCACTAATGGGTATCTTCATAACGAATCCTTGTGATCGTGAGGATTCTGTGCCGATTAGGTGGATTTTGCAACGAATCCTTTTGATCGTGTGGATTTCGCATGGCCTCGATCTGTCTTGCAGACAATCCTTGCGAACGTAAGGATTGTTGAGAAGAGCCGAACGCTTTGACGGGAACGATCCCTGACCAGCGCAGCGCTCCCGGCAACCGCGGGTCTCAAGGCGCGATACTCGGCCTCACCACCGTGCCTGCACCGTTGGCTTCCCTCGGGCGTTCATCGGCCGACCCGGGGAATTCGGTCGCCCTGGCAGCTAGAAGAACATGCGCGCCTGAACGGCGAGCAACCGCCTTCGGCGGGCTGGTCGCCTGTCTCAAGGACCGTAAGCACTACCCCTCAAGGCGGGTCAGTTTTCGGTGAGCGTCAATACCCGTGGAAGGCTGCGCGTCCGCTACAACAGATCCAGCACCGCCTGCGCGAAACGCGGCGGCGCTTCCTGCAGTAAGTTGTGACCGACGCCGGGGACAATGTGGTGCTCACTCTGCCTGAATCGATGCGCATGTGCGGTGGCCGGTGCGGCGTCGCGCGCTCCGTCGGCACCGCCAACAAGGAAAATGTCCTGAGTGGGTCCGTACAACCGCCCCAAATGAATCCCGAACGGAAAATTCGCATTGCAAGTGGGTCGTGGGTTGCAGATAATTTCCCGATCGGGAATGAAGCTGCCCATGATGTCGATCCGAACGCCTGGTGAACTTGGGCCGGTGCTACGTGCCGCGCGACGGCAACTCGGGCTTACACAGCCCCAGTTGGCGCTCGCGGCCGGCGTCGGGGTGCGATTCATCGTCGACCTCGAAGCCGGCAAACCTACCGTGCGCCTGGAGCACGTGCTGCGCGTCATCGAGGCCCTCGGCGGCGAGATTCAGCTGACCGGGTTGCCCTCCGTGACGGGGGACGATCGTGGGGAGGGCGTCGAGCATGACACGTGAGCTCGGCGTCTGGCTGTCTACCCATCGTGTAGGCACGCTTTCCCTGATCGATGGGCGATTGCGCTTTTCCTATGCACCAGCCTGGTTGTCCCGGCCAGACGCCAGGGCCATGTCCGTCTCGTTGTCCCTGCAGGCGGATCCGTTCGATGACGGCCAGGCACGTCCCCTCTTCGCAGGGCTGTTGCCAGAAGATGAGTAGCGCCGTTTGATCCCGCAGCAACTCCACGTACCCCCTCAGAACGACTTCGCGCTGCTCGGCCGCATTGGCGGCGAATGCGCTAGGGCCGTCACGCTCATGGCGCCTGGGCAGGCTGCGCCCGGGTCTACCCAGGGCAACGACGTGCGATGGTTCAGCGATGAAGACGTTGCTGCCATTCTCGAGGAGCTACCACGTCGACCGATGTTGGCCGGGTAGGACGGCGTGGGCCTCTCCCTGGCAGGCGCTCAGGGCAAGCTACCCGTCGTCGTCGATGGGGATCGCATCGGACTGCCGCTCCATGGCACTTCGAGTCAGACAGCCTGAAGCCGGCCCCCCACGGGGTCGACAACAGCGTGAGCAACGAGGGGTTCTGCCTGGCACTGGCCTTAGCAATGCAACTCTCTCCAGCAAAGTCGAGAGTGCACGTGGTCAAGAATCGAAGGTCTCTGCTTGTGGAACGCTACGACCGGTTTGTCGATGCTCACGGGCACCGTCGGCGCCGTCACCACGAGGATTTCTGCTAGGCGCTGGGCGTGGAGCCGGAAACAAAGCACCCAAGCGAAGGCGGCCCGGATCTGGCCCAATGATTCGAACTCGTGCGTCGTCACACACGGCCCAACGCACCCCATGTTCTCCGATTATTCGACTACGTGGTCTTCAATGCGCTGATTGGCAATCACGATGCGCATGCCTAGAACTTCATGCTGCTGTACTCAGGGAAGTCGGCGGTTCTGGCGCCGCTGTCTGGCGCGCTCTCGACCGCGGTGTATCCCACGCTGACGCCGAAGATGGCGATGAAGATCGGGAGCACGTAGAAGTTCAGCGAATTGCAGGCGCGCGACTGGGAGCAATTCGCTGTGGGCGCGGTTCTGTCCAGAGCGCAGGTCAGACGGCGCATCCTCGAACTGGCAAGGGCTCTACCGACCAAGGCGCGTGAACTGCTATCGGACTCTGCATTTCCCTTCGGGGAAAGTGCCCTCGTGGCCGGTATCGTGGCATTGATCGAACGGCGTTGCGCAATGACCGTTCGGCGGCTCTCAGACCCAAGCGGCAAGAATGAGGCGGACAGCGAGTCTCCCACTTGACCTCACCTGCGCCCGGCTGATCAGTTCATCCCACGAATGGCCTCGATTTTGCAAAGTGCGGATTCCTCGCTGCACAGGCCGAAGTTGCAGAATGGGGAAGAGTGCTTCAGCTCGACAGCCATCATGGGAAAGCAAACTGCGTTACTCGAAAAGCTCAACCGGCTGAGTGAATCCCACGGGGAGATCAGCGCGGGGTCAGGCATGCTGACGGGGGTGATCGCCCTCTGTCTGTCGTTCCTGTGTTTCCTCGGGGTCTTGGCGTTCCACTTTCCGGAGTACCTCACCACGCCGGAACTGCGGAAGGCCTACAACGTGGACGTGCTGCGTGGCGTCATGTTGGGTGCCATGGTGATCGCTGGGGCACTGTCCTTGGCGAACATCGTCTTTGGCCGGGCAAGGTGGTTGGCAGCTACGGCGTTCGGATTCGTGGCACTGACCGCCGTGCTGGGTGGGCATACGG
>ERZ1066136.1533-NODE-1533-length-11504-cov-7.975107_pt1 | contig 11504 bp, 12 predicted proteins | sample MGYA00382783_ERZ1066136 | MGnify/ENA primary metagenome ERZ1066136 (study PRJEB33369, sample SAMEA5778366) | biofilm metagenome | biome: Industrial cooling water; feature: Water cooling tower basin; material: Biofilm | place: United Arab Emirates | collected... | reverse complement strand
ACGCCGCCCTTGCCCGAGGTGACTACGAGGATTTCCGCCAAGGTCGTTTCTCCGTCTTTGTGTGGCCGTCAGGCCAGCGGCTGGATCTGCAGGATGTCGTTCTTGTCGAGCCAGATCTGCACGGGCTTGCCGTGCAGGGCCTTCGGCACGTCGTCGAGCACTTTGTACTGCCCGGCGATGGCCACGAGCTCGGCGTGGAATTCGCGGCAGAAGATGCGTGCGCCGGTGAAGCCGGAGGCGCCGGCGAGGGCGCGGCCGCGCAGCGCGCCGTAGACATGGATGGAGCCGTCCGCCACCACCTCGGCGCCGGCGCCGATCGGGGCGAGCACGGTGAGGTCGCGGTTCGCGGCGAACACCTGCTGGCCGGAACGGACGGGCAGGGCGTGGACGAGGCCGGGCTCCGCGTCGACCACCGTCGCGGCGGGCGGTGCCGGCTCGCGGTGGGGCGGCGCAGCGCGTTCGGCGTCGGCGGCCGGCGGCGCGGGACGCTCTGGCGCCGCCGCTGCGGGTGCCTCGCCGGCCCGCTCGTAGGCCGCGCGGAACTTCGCCAGCACCGGCAGGCCGAGCCGCTCGGCGAGCGCGTCGTTCTCGGGCGTACCGTAGGCCAGCGCGACCGGGTGCACCCCGGCCGCCTCGAGGGCCGCGACGAGGCCGCGAGCCGTGGCGTCGTCCGGCAGCTGGATCAGTCCCCCGAAATCAAGGATGACGGCGGCGCGCGCGAACAGCTTGGGGGCGCGCTCGACGCGCTCGCGCATCTCGGCCGCAAGCGCGGCGACGTCGAGGGTGCGCACGCGCAGGTTGGCGATGCCGACCTGTCCGAATTTCAGTTCGCCGGCCTGTTCGTAGTTCGGCAGGTCCATCGAGGGGCGGGACATGGGGCGCTCAGTGTCCAGTGCGGCCAGGGGCGGGTCGTGCCGGGCTCTGCCGCGGCGCCAGCCAGGGTTCGTCGGGAAGGGTGCCGCCGTACGTCTGGGCGATCCACTCGTGGCTGCACAGGTCCTTCATCAGCATGCAGGCCCTCAGCCCGGTGCCCTCCATGTTCTGCTGGCCGACCTCGCGGAAGCCGAAGGCGCCGTGGAAGAGCAGGGCGGGGTCGTAGCCCACGCCCAGGAAAACCTCGCAGCAGAGGTGCGCCCAGCGGGGCTCCGCGAAGCTCATGGCGTCGGCGTAAAACGCGCGCCCGCGGCCGCCGCCGCGCCGGGCGGCGGCGATGACGATGCGGTCGATGTAGAGGAAGTTGCGATGGCGTTCGCGGAACCAGCGGAAGTTCGGGCTGTCGTGCGGTGCCTCGTCGCTGAAGCCCACCAGGAAGCCGGTGATCGCTTCATCCTGTTCGATCACCCGGAAATAGTCGGCGTGCGTCCAGAAGAAACGGGCCTTGTCCGCGTCCATCGGCAGGATCGAGGGCCCCGCCGAATTGTTGATCGCAACCACGAGGTCCAGCTCGTGCTCGCGGACGTCGCGGATCTGGAACGGCATGCCTGTCCTCCAAGGCGGACCGGGACTCGGTGAAGCGCGCAGTATCGCACGACGCCCCGGACCACCGGCCGCATTGGCGTGACTTTCGGGGGTGCGGCGGCCCGCCGGCGGACGTTTACGATGGGGCGATGCTGCCGCGCCTGACCCACGCCACCCTGCTGCGCTACGCCGGCCTGTTCACGTGGGTGATGGTGGGCTGCGGGCTGGTGATGAACACGCTGTTCCTCGTCGAGGCCAGCTCCGGCGTGCTTCGCCCCGCCGCCCTGATGGGCCCGGTCGTGGCCTACTTCGCCTTCGGCGCGGCGTTCTGGCTGGCCACGCTGTCGCTGGGCCACCAGCGCGGGCGGGCGTGGCCGGTGGTGCTGATGCTGGCCATGGCCGGTTCCGCGATCGGCGTCAGCGCCCTGACCAACAGCGGCCTCGGCGCCATCCTGATGATGGTGATGGCGGCCGTCGTGCCGTGGCTGTTGCCGGGCTGGCCCGGCGTGCTGTGGATGGTCGTGCAGCACTTCCCGCTCGTCGTGGTGTTCATGCGCGGCAGCGACTTCTCGCTGTTCGAGTCGGTGATGCAGTCGATGCTCTACGTGGGCGTGTCCAGCTTCGTCTACGTCGCCGGTCTCGTGGCCAAGCAGCAGGCCGAAGCCCGGGAGGAGCAGCGCCGCCTGAACGCCGAACTGCGGGCGACCCGCTCGCTGCTGGCGGACAGCGCCCGCGTCGGTGAACGCCTGCGCATCTCGCGCGAACTGCACGACCTGCTGGGCCACCACCTCACCGCGCTCAGCCTGAACCTGGAGGTGGCCGGCCATCTGAGCGACGGCAAGGCCCAGGAGCACGTGCGCCAGGCGCACACGCTGGCCCGGCTGCTGCTCACCGACGTCCGCGAGGCGGTCAGCGCCATGCGCGGCGAGGAGCGCATCGACCTCGAGGCCGCGCTGCGCACGCTGATCGAGGGCGTCCCCGCGCTCGAGGTGTCGCTCGACGTGGAGTCGCCGCTGCCCGTCGACGATGCCGAGTGCGCCCAGGTCGTGGTCCGCTGCACGCAGGAGATCATCACCAACGCCATCCGCCACGCGCAGGCCCAGCGCCTGTGGCTGCGGCTGGCCCGGCAGGGCCGCGAGCTGCACCTCGCGGCCCGCGACGACGGCGTCGGCAGCGACGCCTTCACCCCCGGCAACGGGCTGTCGGGCATGCGCGAGCGCCTGAAGACCGTCGGCGGCCGTGTCGAGGTGTCGACCGCGCCGGGCCAGGGCTTCAGCATCGACATCCACCTACCTCTCGAGGCTTCCGCATGATCCGAGTGATGCTCGTCGACGACCAGACCCTGGTGCGCCAGGGCGTCCGCTCCCTGCTGGAGCTCGCCGACACGATCGAGGTGGTCGCGGAAGCCGCGGACGGCAAGCAGGCCGTCGAGCAGGTTCCCGGCGTCAAGCCCGACGTGCTGCTGATGGACATGCGGATGCCGGTGATGTCGGGCCTGGAGGCGCTTCGGGCGCTGGCGGCCCAGCAGGCCCTGCCGCCCACCATCATCCTGACCACCTTCGACGACGACCAGCTGGTGCTGGCCGGCATCAAGGCCGGCGCCAAGGGCTACCTGCTCAAGGACGTGTCGCTCGACCAGCTGGTGTCCGCGATCCAGACGGTCGCGGAGGGCGGGTCGCTCGTGCAGCCCGCGGTCACGGCGCGCCTTCTGTCCGGGCTCGAGGGCCTCCAGAACGATTTCCACAGCCTCGAGCAGCCCGACCCGCTGACCGAACGCGAAACCGAGATCCTGCGCCTGATGGCCGGCGGCTTCTCCAACAAGGAGATCGCCAATTCGCTCGGCGTGGCCGAGGGCACCATCAAGAACCACGTCTCCAACATCCTGTCGAAGCTTGGCGTCCGGGACCGCACCCGCGCCGTGCTCAAGGCCTTCGAGTTGAAACTGGTGTGACCGTCGGGCCGGCCGCCGCGGCCGAGGGCCTGCGGCGCTTACCCCGGCCCCGACGGTGCTGCTATCCTCTGGCGCTCCCCGGGGCGGCGGTGTGCCGACCGGGGCCGATCCCGGAGATTTGATGCATGGCTCGATTCCTTGAATTCGTCGTGGCGGTCCTGCTCGTGGCCATCCTCGGCCTCGCCGTCGGCTTTTCCCTGCCGAAGGCGCGCAGCGTCTCGCACTCGATGGAGACCAACCGTCCGGTCAATGTCGCCTTCGACATGCTGAACGGTTTCCAGCGCTTCAATGACTGGAACACGCTCAAGATCCGCGACCCGAACGTGAAGTTCACGCTGAGCGGCCCCGCCTCGGGCGTCGGCGCCAAGCTCGAGTACGTTTCGGCCGACCCGACCGTGGGTTCGGGCAGCTGGGAGCTGATCGAGAGCGTGCCGGGCGAGAAGATCGTCTACCGCGTCATCGACAACGCGATGGGCGACAACAAGACGATGCGCTTCACGTTCGAGCGCTCGGGCCGCAGCCAGCGCAACGTCAAGATCACGCAGCGCTACCGCGTCGAGTACGGCTACAACCTCGTCGGCCGTTTCGCCGGCATGTACATGGCGAGCAACGCGGGCAAGCGCGTGCAGACGGGCCTGAAGATCCTGTCCAACGCCCTCGCCGGCGTCCCGCGCGTCGACTACACCATCTACGAGCACCCGCTCCAGCTCGTCGACGTGCCGGCCATGAACGCCCTCAAGGTCAACGTCGAGGCGCCGCTGCGCGATGACGGCGTGGCGATCTCGATGACCAACCAGCTCGCGTGGATGGACAAGGTCATCGAGGCCAGCGGCTTCGCGAAGGACGGCCCGCTGCGCATCGTCACCGTCGACCGCACGTCGGAGGCCTACTCGTTCATCATGCTGCTCCCGGTGCGCGCCAAGGACGCGCCGGAAGGCTCGTCGAAGGCCGCCACCATCGCCGAGCTGCCGGTGCTCGAGGCGACCATCGCGGGCGAGGGCAACCAGGTCGTGCTGTCGCAGGAAGCGCCGCTCCAGGCCGCCAACACCAAGTGGGTGGGGCCGGCCCCCGGCCTGCAGCGCGTGCGCGACACCCTGCGCGCCTGGGCGATCGTCCGCGGCTATCCGCTGGACAACGCCAGCCAGGGCTTCGACGACTACTACGTCGACATCCCGGACATCCTGAACCCGGAGGCCGAATTCCAGGCCTTCCTGCCGATGCGAGCCCCCGAGCCCGCCGCGGCCCCCTGAAGCGCACCGAGGCGGGCCACGGCCCGCCTCGTCGTTTGCGGGGGCGGCGGAACCTCCCGCGGCCCCCGCGGTCCAAGGCGCGCCCTGCGGCCGCGCCGACCTGGAATCCGCAATGATCGAAGTGGAAGGATTGACCAAGCGCTTCGCCGCGCTGACGGCCGTCGAAGGCCTGACCTTTTCCGTTCGGCCCGGTGAAGTCGTGGCCCTGCTCGGCCCCAACGGCGCCGGCAAGTCGACGACGATGAAGATGATCGCGGGCTTCCTCGCGCCCGATGCCGGCCGCGTCCGCGTGGCCGGGCACGACGTCGTCGCCGATGGCGTCGCCGCGCGTCGCGCGCTGGGCTATCTGCCGGAGGGCGCGCCCGGCTACGGCGAGATGGAGGTGGCCGACTTCCTCGGCTTCATCGCCGACGTGCGCGGCCTCGTGGGCGCGCAGCGGGCCCAGCGCATCGGCTTCGCGGTGGATCGCCTCCAGCTCGGCGGCGTGCGCCGCCAGCCGCTCGACACGCTGTCGAAGGGCTTCCGCCGGCGGGTGGGCTTCGCCGCCGCGATCCTGCACGACCCGCCCGTGCTGCTGCTCGACGAGCCCACCGACGGCCTCGACCCGAACCAGAAGCACGAGGTGCGCGGTTTGATCAACGAGCTGGCCCGCGAGCGCACCATCATGCTGTCGACGCACCTGCTCGAAGAGGTCGAGGCGATCGCGACGCGTGCCGTCGTCATCGCCGCGGGCCGCCTGCGCGCCGACCACACGCCGGCGGAGCTGTTCGCGCTGTCGCGATGGCAGGGCGCGCTGTCCTTCGCGGCGGCCGACAGCGTGGCCGCGGTCGCGGCGCTCGACGGCGTGGTTCCCGCTGCGGCCACCGCGGTCGACGCGCGCGAGGGCCGGGTGGTGCTCTTCGTCCGCGGAACGACCGTCTCCGCGGAGGCGGTGGCGAAGCGCCTCGACGAGCGCGGCGTCACCTGGTCGGACCTGCGCACCGAGCGTGGCCGGCTCGACGAGGTGTTCCGCAGCCTGACGCTGGGCGAGGGAGCGCGCGCATGAGCCTCGCCATGCACCCCACGATCGCCGTGGCGCGGCGCGAATTCGCCGCCTACTTCGCCTCGCCGCTGGCCGCGGTGTTCATCGTGCTGTTCCTTGCGCTCTCGGCGGCGCTGGCGTTCTACCTCGGCGGCTTCTTCGAGCGCGGGCAGGCCGACCTGCAGCCGTTCTTCGCCTTCCATCCGTGGCTGTACCTGTTCCTGGTGCCGGCCGTGGGCATGCGCCTCTGGGCCGAAGAGCGCAAGAGCGGCACGCTCGAACTGCTGCTGACGTTGCCCATCACGGCGTGGCAGGCGGTGCTGGGCAAGTTCCTCGCCGGCTGGGCGCTGCTCGGTCTCGCGCTGGCGCTCACCGTGCCGATGTGGTGGACCGTGAGCTGGCTCGGCGATCCCGACCACGGCGTCATCGTCGCCAGCTACCTCGGCAGCTGGCTGCTGGCCGGCGCGATGCTGGCGGTGGGGAGCGCGCTGTCGGCCGCCACGCGCAACCAGATCGTCGCCTTCGTGGTGACCGTGGTGGTCTGCTTCGTGATGATGCTGGCGGGCCATCCGCTGGTGCAGGACGCCGTGCAGGGCTGGGCGCCGCGAGCCGTGCTCGACGCGGTGGCGGCGCTCAGCTTCCTCACCCACGTGCAATCGATCCAGCGCGGCGTGCTCGATCTGCGCGACGTGCTGTTTTTCGCGCTGTCGATCGCGGCGTGGCTGTGCGCGACGGTGCTGGTCCTCGACGCCAAGAAGGCGGGCTGACGATGCCGAACGCTTCCTCCTTCCGCCGTTCGGCCGCCGCGCTGCCGCTGCTGGCCCTGGTGTTCATCGCCCTGGTGGGGCTGTCGTCGGTCGTGCTGCGCGGGGCGCGCATCGACCTCACCGAAACCCGCGAGCACACGCTGTCGCCGGCGACGATCGCGCTGCTGCAGGGGCTGGAGGAGCCGGTCACGCTGCGGCTTTATTTCTCCGAGCGCTCCTCCGGCGATTTCCCGCAGGTGCGCGCCTACGCGCAGCGCGTGGTCGAACTGCTGCAGGCCATGGCCGCGCGCTCCGACGGCAATCTCGTGGTCGAAACCATCGACCCCGAGCCTTACTCCGAGCAGGAAGACCTCGCGGTGGCGCAGGGGCTCACGGCCGTGCCGCTCCCGAGCGGCGGCAGCTTCTTCTTCGGCATCGTCGGCAGCAACAGCACCGACGGCGAGCTGCCGATCCCGTTCCTGCAGGCCGAACGCGAGGCCTTCCTGGAGTACAACCTCGCGAAGCTCGTCGCGGCGCTCGGCACGGAAGACCGCCCGGTCGTCGCGCTGTACAGCGGCCTGCCGATGGCTCCCGCGTTCGATCCGTCCACGGGCGCGCCCTCGCCCGGCTGGGTGGTGGACCAGCAGCTCCGCGAACTGTTCGAACTGCGGCGCTTGGAGCCCGGGTTCACGGCGATCGCCGAGGACGTCGACCTGCTGATGCTCGTGCACCCGCGGGACCTCGCCGAGGACGCGCTTTACGCCATCGACCAGTTCGCCCTGCGCGGCGGCCGCGTGCTGGCGTTCGTCGATCCCGACGCCGAGAACGCGATGCCGGACGATCCGCTCGGCGGCGGCAGCGCGCAGGCGTCGGACCTCGGTCCCCTGATGGCGGCCTGGGGCGTGGACTTCGACCCGACGCGCGTGGTGGCCGATCCGGAGTCCGCGCTGTCGGTGCAGACGCGCGAGGGCGGGGCGAGCGAGCCGCTGGTCACCCTGCTTGGCCTGGGCCCGGAGGCCTTGGCCGCGGACGACATCGTCACGGCGCAGATGGAGCTGGTCAACCTGTCGACGGCCGGTGCACTGCGCCCGCGCGAGGGCGCCTCGACCCGCTTCGAGCCGCTGCTCTCCACGTCCGCGCAGAGCGGCGAGCTGCCCACCTCCCTGCTGGGTACGGTCAGCGCGACGCCGGCCAACCTGCTGCGCGAGTTCCGCGCCGACGGTGGCGCGCGCGTGCTCGCGGCCCGCGTGAGCGGGCCGATCCGCACGGCGTTCCCGCAGCGCGGCGGCGAGGGCCATCGCGCCGAAAGCGCCGGCGACCTGCAGGCGATGATCGTTGCCGACACCGACCTGCTCGCGGACCCGTTCTGGGTCAACGTGGCGCCGGGTCCGGCGGGCTTCAGCGAGTCGTTCGCGAACAACGGCGACCTCGTCTACAACGCGGTGGAAAACCTGAGCGGGCAGGCCGGGCTGATCGACCTGCGCACCCGGGCGGTGGCCAGCCGCCCGTTCCATCGCGTGCAGGCGCTGCGGCGCAGCGCCGAGCAGCAGTTCCTCCAGACCGAGCAGGCGCTGCGGCAGCGGCTGTCGGAGCTCGAAGCGCAGCTGGGGGCCCTGCAGCGCGGTGAGGATGGCAGTGCGGCGCTGGGCGCGGAACAGCAGGCGGAGCTCGAGCGCTTCCAGCAGGAGAAGATCGACGTGCGGCTGCAGCTGCGCGAAGTCCAGCGCCAGCTCAACGCCGACATCGACGCGCTGTCGACGACGCTCCGCGTCATCAACATCGTGCTCGTGCCGGCTTTCGTCGCTTTCCTGTTCCTGCTGGGCGGCCTATGGCGCGCGCAGCGTCGGCGCCGTCCGACGGCCTGATGGCCCGCCGCAGGCCCGGGGGCGCGATGCGTCGGTCGACGGTGGTGGCGGTCCTCGCGTGCGTCGCCATCGGCGGCTGCGATCGCGCGCCGACGCCGCCGGAGCGCCTCGTTCCCGGCTTGGCCGAGGCGCTGCCGAGGCTGGCCGAGGTGCGCATCGAACAGGACGGCGTGGACCTCACGGTCGAGCGCCATGGCGAGGACTGGCGGATCCGCGACGCGGAGTGGCGCGTCGACCGGCGCTGGCTCCAGCCGCTGCTGCTCTCCCTTGCGAATGCCCGCTGCGACGAGCCCCGCACCGCGGACGCGGCGCGGTTCGAGCGCATCGGCGTGGCGTGGCCACCGGCGGAGAGCGGCGGGGATGGCGCCTTCGCGCGCCCGACCGGCCGCGTCGTCGTCGCCATCGGCGGCCGAGAGGCCGCGGTGGTCATCGGATTTCCGCAGGCGCGCGGCGGCACCTTCGTGCGCGTCGAGGGGGCCCCGCACAGCTGCCTGACGGCCGCGACGCTGCGGTTGCCGGCCCGTCCCGGGGAGTGGTTCGACCCGCAGCTCTGGCGCGTGTCGATCGACAGCATCACCGCCGTGCAGGTCGACGACCCGGAGCAGGCGCCGATTCGCCTTTTCCCGCGCGACGGACGTTTCGTGCGCGAGGGTGACCTCGTCGCGCTGACGCCGATGCCCGACGCGCTGGCCGCGGCGCTGGCGTCGCCGCGTCACATCGATCGTCGCGCGGTCGAGGCGTCCAGCCCGGCGTGGCGGACGCCGGAGCGCGTGCTGCGCCTCGAGCATCGTGGCGATCCGCTGGCGCTCGCGCTGCGCCGCGATGGCGTGCAGACCTGGGCGCGCGTGGTCGAAGCGCCCGAGGCTGAGCGGACGATGTTCGGCCGCCGCGAGTTCCTTCTGCCGGCCGACGTCGCCGAGCCGCTGTGGACCTCCCGCGCCGCGCTGGGCGTCGACTGAGCGCACGATGGCCCGGGGATTCGATCTCGACGCGGCACGCGCCCACCTCGCCAAGCGCGACCGCGCGCTGGCGGCCTGGATGAAGCGGATCGGTCCGATCGATCCGGACGGCTGGCGCAAACCCTTCGACACGGTCGACGCGCTCGCGCGCTCGATCCTGTACCAGCAGCTGTCGGGCAAGGCCGCCGCGACCATCGTCGCTCGCGTCGAGGCCGCGGTCGGCTCGCGCCGCCTCGTCCCCGACGCCTTCGCGCGGCTCGATGACCCGGCACTGCGCGCCTGCGGAGTCTCGGGCAACAAAGTCCTCGCGCTTCGCGACCTGTGCCGGCGCGCCGAGGCCGGCGAGGTGCCGAGTGCGCGGCAGCTGCCGAAGATCGCGGACGACGCGCTGATCGCGCAGCTCACCGCCGTGCGCGGCATCGGCCGCTGGACCGTCGAGATGCTGCTGATCTTCCGGCTGGGTCGCCCCGACGTGCTGCCCATCGACGACCTCGGCGTGCGAAAGGGCGCCCAGGTGCTCGACGGGCTCGAGGTCGCGCCCACGCCGAAAGCACTGCTCGCTCGCGGTGCGGCCTGGGGGCCCTATCGCACGCTTGCCAGCCTCTACCTGTGGCGCATCGCCGATGGGGAAGGCGTGCCCGAGCCGTCGAAGCGCCGCCCGTCGAAGACGGCGGCGACGGGCCGCGTCAGGCGCTCGCAGGACTGAGCCCGACGATCGGTGCGGCTGCGCTCAGCGCGCCGCCGGCGCGTGCCAGCACCAGTGCCAGGGCTCGTAGGTGATGCCGTGCGGGTTGCCGCGCGGGTAGCTCAGGGCGAACCCGAAGGACGCCGCGTGGCGCTGCAGCCACGCGAACGCCGGCGTGGCCTCGAAGCTCTCCTCCGCCGGCGGCTCGCCCGGCGTGCCAACGTCGAGCGCACGACCGCTGTGGTGCTCCGAGTGCCCCGGCGCCGCGTTGACCCGCAGGATCTCGTCGAGCGTGAGGCCGCGCGCCAACTTCCGTTCGATGATGCCGCGCTGGTAGGCGTGGCTTCGGAACCCCGAGATCGCTTCGAGGACGACGCCGTCGCCCTGCGCCGCCTCGCGCATCGCCCGCCACGCACGAGCGACCGGCGCGAGCAGCCACAGCGCCCGGCGGTAACGGTCGCGGCCGGCGAAATGCAGCAGGCGGGGCTCGGCATGGAAGGGCAGGCCGCTGCTCGTTGCGTCGTTCCCCTCGAGGCCCAGCAGAGCGTTTCCTTGCTGCACGACGTGGGCCGGAAGCTCGCCGCGTGCGGCGGGATGCGCTTGCGGAACGCGGGCCTCGACGACCGCGAGCGCCGCCATGGCCGCTTCCAAGCCGGGCTCGCGCCAGAGCGTCGGCACGAGCGGCGTGACGCCGTGCGGCCCCACCGCGGCGAGGTAGCGCCCATCCCGCTTGCGGCGCAGCACCACGCGGGCCGTGGCGATCGCCCGGGCGTCGGCGTTCGCCCTCGCGCGGCACAGCGCCGCCGGCCAGAGCTCGATGGCCGGCGTGTTGACGAGGGGGTGGAACGCGGCGCGCATGGCGGAAGTCTAGGGCGCGTCGGGGTCGTCCGGCGCATCGCCGGCGCGGGCCCGCGGCAGGCGCCCGGCCTTCCGCAGCGCCTCCCGCAGCACGTACTCGATCTGCGCGTTCACCGAACGCAGCTCATCGTCGGCCCAGCGCTGGACGGCGTCCAGCACCGGGGCGGAGATGCGCAGCGGATAGGCCTTCTTCTCGCTCACGGCTCAGTGGTGCAGGGTGCCGGTGTTGACGACCGGCTGGGTGCCGCGCTCGCCGCAGAGCACGACGAGCAGGTTCGACACCATCGCCGCCTTGCGCTCCTCGTCGAGCTGGATCTTGCCGGCATGGTCGAGCTGCTCCAGGGCCATGTGCACCATGCTGACCGCGCCTTCGACGATGCGGCTGCGGGCGGCGATGATGGCGGCGGCCTGCTGCCGCTGCAGCATGGCCTGGGCGATTTCCGGGGCGTAGGCGAGGTGGCTGATCCGCGCCTCGAGCACGGTGACGCCGGCGGCGCCGAGACGCTCCTGGATCTCCACCTTGAGGTGCTGGTTGATCTCGGCGGCGTGGCTGCGCAGCGCGATCTGGTCGTTCGCGCCCGCGCCGTCGTGGCCGTCATACGGGTAGCTCGTGGCCATCTGGCGCAGCGCCGCTTCCGACTGCACGTGGACGAAGTTCTCGTAGTCGTCGACCTGGAACACGGCCTCGGCGGTGTCGTGCACCTGCCAGAC
>ERZ1066136.1532-NODE-1532-length-11505-cov-6.801572_pt1 | contig 11505 bp, 9 predicted proteins | sample MGYA00382783_ERZ1066136 | MGnify/ENA primary metagenome ERZ1066136 (study PRJEB33369, sample SAMEA5778366) | biofilm metagenome | biome: Industrial cooling water; feature: Water cooling tower basin; material: Biofilm | place: United Arab Emirates | collected... | reverse complement strand
CAACGCGGGCACGGCGGACCCGGGAACGGCTGCCCGGGAACGGTGGGAAATTCCGGGCGGGGGCGTGCGGAAGGCATTGGCCCCGCCGCGCTGCGGGGCCCGGCGGGGCAAGCCCGGAGCCGCCGGGTGCGCGGTTCGGTCAGGGCGAGAAGGCCTCGACGCGCGTCCCCCGCAGGACGTAACTCATCTCGATGTCGGAGGTCCCATCGACGACGAAGACGGCGCGGCGCGATTCGCGGGCATTCATCCTCCCCGTCACCATCACCGGCTTGAACAACCCGTCGTGCTCGTAGGGCTGGTCGAGCGTGACGTGCACGATCTGGTTGGGCGGCGGCGGGGGGGTGTGGACGCAGGCGCCGACCCAGGGCACCAGCAGGAATTCGCGGATGCGTTTACCGGTGGTCTCCAGGGGCAGCAGGTAGCCGGGCATGCGCACGAGCCGTCCGTCGAGTGCGGGATTGGGGAGGCGTGTCCGGGCCTTGTGCGCCGAGAGCATCCGGTCCCGCGCGGCGAGAAGGCCGTCCACGTCGATGGCGTCCCGGCGCAGCAAGTCGGTGAGGAAGCGCTCGTCGGCCTGCTCGATCTCGTTCAGCGGCGGCCCGCCCGCGGCCATGCGCTCGCGCAACGGCGCGAGATCGAGAAGGGCCCGTCGCTGTTCTGCGGTGAGCCTGGTGAACGGATTGTCGTTTTCGACAGGCGCCGTGCGCGGGGGCAGCAAGTCCTTCCAGGACAGTTCGCGGGCCGCTTCGGCCCATGCGGGCCCGGAAAGCAGCATGACGAGCATCAGCGCGGAGATGAACGAACGCAGGAATGAAGCCACGGTGAATCAGGTCGGAAGTTCGAATGCGGATGAATCCGCCGGGCGCGGAGTCGGAAGACGGGCCGCGCCGAAGCGCAGCCCGCCATGCACTGACGGGTCGTCGCGATTACCAGGCCGCGACCGGGTTGCCCGGTGATCCCGTGGCGCCCACGAGTTTCAGCGGTGCCCACGTGAACAGCACCTCAGCCGGTCCGCGCTCGCCCAGGTCCTTCAGGTCGAGGTTCTCGAACAGGTAGATGCCGCGACGGACCGACAGGTTCATGTGGCAGTAGGCCCACTCCTTCACGTCCTCGAACTTCGTCGGCCACTGACCCTTGCCGGTGAAGTCGTACGGCTCGATCCCCCAGTTGTCGGCGCCCAGCATGGAGATCTTGCGTGTGGCGAGGTGGTCGCACACCTCAGGGGAAATGCCCGGCCCCCCCGAATTGAACGTGGCGTTGTCGGCCATGGCCTGCGCCTGCGACTTCTCCATGTTCCCGCGCCACAGGTTGTTCCAGCCGGTGCGGAAAAGCACCACGTCACCCTGGCGTGCGTCCTCGATGCCCGCCATCTTCAGGGCATCGCGGTAGTCCTTCATGGTGATCGGGTACCCGATCGGCAGGGGGCCGCCCTTCAGCTTGACCAGGTCGATGACGATCGCCCGGGTGAAGAAGGACCCCACGTTCTCGGTGCCCAGCCTCTTCATCCCGTAGGGCCCGCCCACGTCTTCCAGGCGGTTGCCGTTGTAGAAGTAGTTGCCGTCCTTCCAGCCCTTCGACTGCTTGCCCCTGACCTGAATCATCGGGTGCGCGAGCGAGTCGAACTGTGTGCCGACCTGGCCGATCTGACCCGTCACGAGTTCGTCCATGAAGGTCTGACGATAGCCTTCGCCGGACCATGCGAGGTCGTGGGTGGGCACGCCGCCGCCGGGAATCGTCAGGGAGTACAGGCGTCCCGGAAAGAGGGGCATGCGGGCATGGTAGGGCATCCCGAGCGTGGTGACCTCGCCCTTCTTCACGAGCTTGATGGCGTCGAGACGCTGCTTCGGCGTGATCCAGTTCGTCGCGCCGGCCTGGTCGTCCGCGCCGAACTCGCTCGGCCACCACTTCTCGTCGACCGGGTTGTTGTCGGCGAACGCCACGATCGGCAGGGCCGCGCCGATCAGCGCGCCCGCCACGAGGGAAGACAGATGCCGCATGGAGTACTCCTCCGTAGTCAGGTTTGACGGAACGAACTTCCGGATCGGCTGGCGCACTCATGACGCCATCGAATCCGGTCCCGCAGCTGGGGCACGACGGCCCCTTCAGGACTCGGGATGGGTTGCTTCCACAGAGCGGGGACTACAGCGAGGGTCGGCGCCTGCGCGCCAGGCGCCGACGCAGGCCATGGGAACGGCCGGACGGTACGGATGCTCTCTCCACACGCTTCACCCCGTGAGCGCTATTTTTCTGCGTTTATCCTCTCGCGCCGCAGCGGTGTCAAGCGCGGCTGCAGGACGATGGCATCCAGAACGATGGCATCCAGAAGGTAGTGGAGATGGCGCGAGGCGGCGCCGGCGACCTGCGCGCGGCCGCCGGCCTGAAACGCCTCCGCGCAACCGCGGCCCGGTGAAGCATCCTGGCTACCGGCGCTGGTTGCGCGCCGGCTCCGGCACGTGGGGCGCGAAGAACGCCACGAGCCGCGCAGGCAGCCAGCGCAGGTGACCCGGGAACGCGCCGGAGACGAATCCCACGTGACCGCCGCCGGGTGGCTGCTCCAGCGTCACGAACGGCGAGACGGCATCGGGCCCGGGGAGGTGGTGAGCGGGCAGGAACGGGTCGTTGCGCGCGTTGAGCACGAGCGTCGGTACGCGAATGCCCGGAAGGTCGGGCTTGCTGCTCGCGCGCCGCCAGTAGTCGGAGACGTCCGCGAAGCCGTGCGCCGGCGCGGTGTAGGCGTCGTCGAACGTATCGAAGTCGCGCGCCGCGGCAATGCGCGCCGCGTCGAAGCGCCCTGGCCAGCGTTGCGCCTTGCGCAGCGTCTTCGGCACGAGCGTGCGCAGGAACTCGTGCGTGTAGACGCGGTTGAAGCCCCGGCGCAGCGCGGCCCCCGCGGCCGTGAGATCGAGCGGTGCAGAGATGGCGGCCGCGGCGCAGACCAGCGCCGCGCACGATTCGCCGCCGGTCCCCAGCCACTTCAGCAGAGCATTCCCGCCGAGCGAGACGCCCGCGGCGAAGACGGGGCGCCCCGCCGACGCCATGCGCTGGAGAATCCACGCGATCTCCGCTGCGTCGCCGGAGTGGTATGCCCGGGGAAGCCGGTTGGCCGTGCCGCCGCAACCGCGGAAGTGCGGCACCACGCCGGCCCAGCCGAGCCGGCGGACCGTGTGCATGAGCGACGCCGCATACGGACTGCGCGAATTGCCTTCTAGCCCGTGGAACAGCACCACGAGCGGCCGGCCCTCGGGGGCATCGACCCAGTCGAGTTCGATGAAGTCGCCGTCGGGCGTGTCCCAGGTCTCGCGCCGGTACGCGGGCGCGCGCGGCCGCAGGGCGAGCACCGGATAGACCGTCTGGAGATGGCGCCCCGGCAGCCACCAGGGCGCGCGGTAGGAGCGGACGTGGTGCGTCACGACGGGGAGTCGGTGCCGCGCCGCGCGTCAGTGAAGCGTGGGCTTCGGCTCGTCGCCGTCGGCTTCGGGCTCGTCGGACTCCGTACCCGCATTCGAGGCGTGGTGCAGCCAGATGCGCCAGCCGTGGTCGGTGAGAACGTAGATGTTGGTGGCGGCGACGACGGCCCGCAGGTTCTGCTGCCCGCTCACCTCGATCTCCTCCTGGACGCTGTGCACGGCCACGTTCGTGTCGGTAAGCGTGCGGCGTTCGCCCAGATGGAAGCGGAGGCGCATGTTGCCGCCGAAGATCTGCCGCCACGACTCGCGGATCTCGTCGTGACCCACGAGGCGAGTGCCGCCGGGGTGGACGCAGGAGATGGTCTCATCGTCGGCCCACAGACGCATCATGGCGTCGAGGTCGGCGGCTTCGAAGGCGGCGTAGAAGGCGTCCTCGACCTCGTCGGGGCCGGTGAACTCCGGGGCAGGGCTCATGCGTGCGGGTCTTCCAGGGCTGAGTGCGCCTCGGCCAGCACGCGGTCGGGCGTGAGGTCGCGGAGGCAGCGGAAATGTCCGAGCGGGCATTGTCGCGCGAAGCACGGGCTGCACGGAACGGGGTGGCGCACGATGCGCGACCGGCGCGACAACGGTGGCGTGTAGTCCGGCGAACTGGAGCCGTACAGAGCGACCTGCGGCCGGTCCAGCGCAGCCGCGATGTGCATCAGACCGGAGTCGTTGCTGACGACGAGGTCGGCCGCGGCCAGCACGTCCACCACCTGTTCCAGGGAGGTGCGGCCGGCGAGGACGGTCGTGCCCGGTCCCGACTCCGTGGCGATGGTCTCGGCAATGGCGCGGTCCTTCGCGGAGCCCAGGAGCCATACCGCGTAACCCTCGGCCTGCAATGCGCGTGCGGCTGCCGCGAAGTGCGTCTCGGGCCAGCGTTTCGCGGGGCCGTACTCCGCGCCCGGACACAGGCATGCGACCGGCCGGCTGCGGTCGAGTCCGAGCGCATCCAGAGTGACGCGCTGCTGGGCGGGTGTGGACACGAGTACCGGGTCGGGCACGGGCCCGCCAGGGGTGGCCGAGAGGCGAGCGAACCGGTCCACCAGGCGCGGCACGGCCTTCGGATCGAGCGGACGGATGTCGTTCAGCAGACCGAGCCGGAACTCGCCGCGAAACCCGGTACGCCGCGCAATGCCGGCGAACCAGGGCACGAGTGCGGACTTGGCGGAGTTGGGCAGAACGATCGCCTGGGCGTAGCCACGCCGGGCGACATCCCGGCCCAGCCGCCACCGCGCGCCTAGTGCGAGTTCTCCGTGGCGGAACGGGCTTGGGATGCACGCGGACACCCCGGGCATCCGGGACACCAGGCCGCGCACCCAGTCCGGGGCCAGGAGATCGACGGCGCGGTCCGGGGCTTCGGCCCGGAGCCGCGCGACGAGAGGCTGCGCCATCACCAGATCACCGACCCAGCTGGGCGCGACCATGAGGATCCGGCCCGCGGCGGGCTCGTCGGCCCCTGCGGTGCCGAAGGGGGGGGCAGTCGCTCCGCTCAGTGGCTGCCGCTCACCGGACCGCCTCTCAGGCGGTACTGAGTGCCGCAGTAGGGGCAGAGCGCCTCGCCGGTCTGCTCGATGGGCAGGAACACCCGGGGATGGGCGTTCCACAACTGCATCGCAGGCGTCGGGCAGTGCAGAGGAAGCTCGTCCGGTCCGATCTCGACCAGACGGCTCTGCGCGGGGCGGGCGGGCTCGGCCATGGCTGCCTCAGACGAAGGTGAGCCAGTCCAGACGGCGCGTGTCTCGGCCGTTCACGACGTCGAAGAACAGCGACTGCAGCTTGGTGGTGATCGGGCCGCGGTTGCCCGCACCGATGGTCCGGTTGTCCAGTTCGCGGATGGGCGTGACCTCCGCTGCGGTGCCCGTGAAGAAGGCCTCGTCGGCAATGTACACGTCGTCACGCGTGAGGCGCTTGGACGTCACCTCCAACCCCATGTCGGCGGCCAGCTGGATGACCGTGTCGCGCGTGATGCCGATCAGGGCCGAGGTGAGTTCGGGCTCGTAGATCCGCCCGTTCTTGACGAGAAAGAGGTTCTCGCCGGCGCCCTCGGCCACGTAGCCGTCCACGTCCAGGAGAAGCGCCTCGTCGTAGCCGTCCTGCGTGGCCTCGAGATTCGCGAGGATGGAGTTCGCGTAGGTCGCGGCAAACTTGGCGCGGGCCATCGTGACGTTGATGTGGTGCCGCGCGAAGGAGGAGGTCTTCACGCGGATGCCCTTCTCGATGCCGTCGGCGCCGAGGTAGGCGCCCCAGGGCCACGCCGCGATCGCCACGTGCACGCTCGCGCCCTTGGGAGAGACGCCCATCTTCTCGGAACCGTAGAAGGCGATGGGCCGCAGGTAGCAGGACGACAGCTTGTTGGCCCGAACCACCTCGCAGGACGCCTCGACCAGGGTTTCCCGGTCGTAGGGGATCTTCATCATGTAGATGTGCGCGGAGTTGTACATGCGGTCGATGTGCTCGCGCAGACGGAAGATCGCAGTGCCCTTGCCCGTGTCGTAGGCCCGCATTCCCTCGAACACTGCCAGCCCGTAGTGCAGGGAGTGCGTGAGCACGTGGGTGTTGGCTTCCCGCCAGGGCACGAGTTTGCCGTCGTACCAGATGAAGCCGTCGCGGTCTGCCATGGACATGCTGGAACTCTCCGAGGAAAAGCCGGGATTGTAGCCGAAGGTGCACCGTTTCCGCCCCGGGACAGGGGTGCCCGGAAGCGAGGTCCTTGTGCCGCCCAACCCCATGGACTACCCTCTGGAGGGTGCGTCGGCTGCGGCTTCCGTCCGGCGCGCGATTCGTTGTCCCTCGGGTTCGTCCCAGTTCCGCGGTGAGCGAGGTGTCCAAGACTCCGCAGCCCCGATCGTCTCCGCAGTCCTCCGTCCTGCCGCCGCTCAGTTTCTGGCAGCGGCTGGGGCCGCTCGTCTTCGACGGTGCCGACAGTTCCGACACCCGGCTGCGCAAGAGCACGCTGCTTCTCACCGCGGTGCTCACCAATGCGGCCGCGGCCATCTGGATGCTCTGGTTCGGGGCAGAGGGCATCCGCATTCCGCTGGTCATGATGCTCGGCTATCCGGTGGCGTCCTTGGCGCTGCTCGCCTGGTACGTCCAGTCGCGCAACTTCCGGGCGTACAGCTTCGTGCAGCTCTCGCTGTTTCTGGTGATGCCCGTCGTGGTCCAGGCGGACCTCGGCGGCTATCTCGAGTCCTACGGGTTCGTGCTCCTGTCCATGCTCGCGCCGCTGGGGGCGCTGCTCGCGTTCGGCCGGAACGCCTCGCTCGGGTGGTTCGGCGCGTATCTGGTGCTGGTGGTGGCCTCGGCAGTCTGGCATCACGGTGAGGCGCTCGACCGCGGTGAGACGGCGATGATGCCGGCCATGAACGTCGCCCTGTTCGGGGTCACGATCGGCGCCCTGCTGTCCACGGTGACGTTCTTCCTGCTGCGCTACCTCGTCCTGCAGCGCGAGCGCTTCCAGGTGGAACTCGCCGCCCAGCACCAGTTGCTCCAGGCCGAGCGGGAAAAGTCCGAAGCCCTGCTCGGCAACCTGCTGCCGCCGTCCATCGCCCGCCGCCTCCGAGATGACCCCAGTCTCATCGCGGACAGCAAGGCCGAGGTGACGGTGATGTTCGCGGACATCGTCGAATTCACCCGGCTCGCCGATGCGCTCAACCACGAGCCGCGCCGCCTCGTCGACGTGCTGAACCACGTGTTCCGGCGGCTCGACCACCTGTGCGAACGCTACGGACTGGAGAAGATCAAGACCGTGGGCGACGCCTACATGGTGGTCGGCGGCCTCGACACGGGCGGCGGCGGCTACGTGGAAGGCATGGCCGAGATGGCCCTCGATCTCCAGGAGATCTTCGCGCGGGACCCGGTCGTCGCGGTGCTCGCGCTGCGTTTCCACGTGGGCATCGCGACCGGTCCCGCCATCGCCGGGGTGATCGGATCCACCCGGTTCAGCTATGACGTGTGGGGCGACACCGTCAACATCGCAGCGCGCCTCACCGCGGAAGCCCCGCCCGGTACCGTGTTCGTGGACGAGGCGACACACGAGCGCCTGACCGGGCGCTTCGATTTCGGCCCCGCACGCGAGATCAGCGTCAAGGGCAAGGACCGGCTGAACGTGTATCAGCTGCTCGGGCGGGCCGATCCTTCCGTCTCGCCGAACACCACCTTCCAGAGTTCGAGCGCCGAGGTCCTCTCGCTGCGCAGCGCGTCCGGCGGGACCCGCGCATAGCGTTCGCCGCGCAGCCGCAGCGCATGCTGCTGCCGCCGGAAGGTGCGGTACGCATCGGCCGCCGCGGACCCGGCCGGCGCCGGAATCAGTCCCAGCCGCTCTGCCATGAGCAGCAGCGCGATGTTGCCGAGGTTGCCCGTCAGTTCGGGGTGCGCGTGCGCATGCGCAAGCACGAGGTACTGCACCGAGAACTCCACGTCGACGATGCCGCCCGGGTCGTGCTTGAGGTCGAACTGGCCGGACGTGTTCGGATGACCTTCGCGCATCTTCGCGCGCATCGACAGCACGGCCTCGCGCAGTCCGGCGGGATCGCGGGGCGTGCGCAGGATCTCGCAGCGCAGTGCTTCGAAGCGTTCGCCGAGCGTCGCGTCTCCCGCGACGAACCGCGCCCGGGTGAGCGCCTGGTGTTCCCACGGCCACGCGGTGTGGCGCTGGTACTCCTCGAAGGCCTCGATGCGGCTCACGAGCAGCCCGCTCACGCCGTCGGGGCGCAGGCGCAGATCCGTCTCGTACAGCGTGCCGGCGCCGGTATGGCTGTTCAGCATGCCGTTGAGGCGCTGCGCGAGCCGGGCGTAGTTCTCCCCCGCGTTCGGGGCGTCGTCGTCGTACAGGAAGATGATGTCCAGATCGCTTTCGTACCCCAGTTCCTTGCCGCCCAGCTTGCCGTAGGCGACGACTGCGAACCGCGGTTCGTCCAGGTGCCGCGTCGGCAGTCGGTCCCAGGTGAGCCGCAGGCAGTGGCGCAGCAGCAGCACCGCGAGATCGCTCAGATGGTCGGAGAGGTGCTCCAGAGTGAGGGCACCGGCCAGATCCAGCACGAGCAGCCGGAAGGTCTGGCTGTGCCGGAAATGGCGCAGCCGGTCCATCTGGGCCTCGATGTTTCCGTGGTCGCGTTCGAGCATCGCCGCGAGCGCCCGGTCGAGCGGCTCCCACTCCGGCTCGCCGATCTGGCGCGGGTCGATCAGTTCGTCGAGCAGCATCGGATGGCGCGCGAGGTACTCGCAGGCCCACGCCGACAGCGAAGCAAGCTTGGCGACCGCATCCAGAGCCTGGGGATACTCGACGAGCAGGGCGATGTACGACTCCCGCCGTCCGATGCTCTCGACGATGCGCAGCAGCCGCTCGAGCGTCGCATCGGGCGGGGCATGACGTGCGGCCGCGCGGACCAGCCTGGGCAGGAGCTGGTCGAGCCGGCCCTGTGCCTGCGCCGACATCTGCGCGTAGCGGCTGCCGGCGCGCAGCTGGCGGATCTTCGCGAGCGTGGAGGCCGGATCGCCGAAGGCGAGGGCGCCGAGCGCCTCGAGGACGCCGGCATCGTCGCCGCCCGCCCGCAGGCCCGCCGACAGCGCATCGTCCTCGCCCTGCGCACCGCCCGCGAAGATCGCGCCGAAGTGGCGCGCCACCACGGTGCGGTGCGCGGCCAGCGCTTCGCCGAACGCGGCGAGGGACGGGAAGCCCATGGCGCGAGCGACCGCCTCGCGGTCCGCCTCGTTTCGCGGCAGCTCCTGGGTCTGCTGGTCGTCCAGGTATTGCAGCCGGTGCTCCAGATCGCGGAGAAACCGGTACGCCTCGGTGAGTTCGTCGAGGGCCTCGGCCGGGAGCACGCGCGATTCCACCAGCAGGCGCAGGGCGCGCAGCGTGGCGCGTTCGCGCAGGCGGGAGTCGCGCCCGGCGCGGATCAGCTGGAACACCTGCACCGTGAACTCGATCTCGCGGATGCCGCCGCGGCCGAGCTTGATGTTGTCCTCCATGTCGCGGCGGCGCACCTGCGCCGAGATCTCGGCGTGCAGTTCGCGCATGGACTGGATCGCGCTGAAGTCCAGGTGGCGCCGGAACACGAAGGGCGTGGCGAGCGCCATGATGTCGTCGGTCCGGTCGCCGGTGAGCACGCGCGCCTTGACCCAGGCGTAGCGCTCCCAGGCGCGGCCCTGCGCCGTGAAGTACTCCTCCAGCATGTCGAGGCTCACCGCGAGCGGTCCGCTCTCGCCGTAGGGTCGCAACCGCATGTCGACGCGGAACACGAAACCGTCCTCGGTGGTCTCGTTGAGTGCGCCGATGAGGCGGCGTCCCAGCCGGGAAAAGTACTCGTGCACCGACACGGACCGCGCGCCGCGCGTCTCGCCGTCCTCGGGGTAGACGAAGATGAGGTCGATGTCGGACGAGACGTTCAGTTCGCCGCCGCCCAGCTTGCCCATGCCCACGACCATCAGCCGCTGGCGGACGCCCGCGGCGTCGATCGGCTCGCCGAAGCGCGACGCAAGATCGGCGTCGAGCCAGTCGAGCGCGAACGCGATGCACGCCTCCGCGAGGGTGGTCACCGTCCCGGTGACTTCGGCGAGGTCGGCGAGGCGCCCGAGGTCGCGGGCCATCACGTGCACCATCACCCGCTGACGGAGGCGGCGCAAGGCGCGGGCGAGGGCAGCCTCGTCGGCCGGCGCGGCGTCGGCGAGTTCCCGCGTCATGCGTTCGCGGGTGTAGGGCCCGTCGAGCGACTCCGGCGGGAGCAGGTCCGGGTGGCGGCCGAGCACCGTGCGCGCGTGGCGCGAGTAGGCGGCGGCTTCGGCGAGAAGGACGGCGTGAGCGGTCATGGCAGGGTAAACTCGAATGGCATCGTGCGGATGTCCGGAGCGGCGATGATGCCCCAACCGGTGCGGCCGCAAGCGGCACCCTCGGCGGGAACGGCCTCGCCGGAACCGGTGACCCTGTCGCGGGGCCCGGGTCGGGCGTCGTGGCCGGTTCGCCGGACCGCTTCGTCCGTCGTGTCCGAACCGGACCGTCGCAGCCAACGCACGACCACAACAAGTTCGTAACGTGTTTCCTATCCGCTCCCCTCTGTCCCGGCTCTGGCGATTCGTGCGCCGGTCCGGACGCTGGCTGCGCACGGCGGCGTTCGTCGCGCTCGTCGCGGCCGCCGTGCTGGTCGGGGCGATGCGCGCGTTCGTGCTGCCCAACGCCGACCGCTTCCGCGAGCCGATTGCCCGGACTGCCACCGATCTCGTCGGACGGCCCGTCACGCTCGGCCGGATCGAGGGCGGGTGGGCCGGCTTTCGCCCCTGGGTGTCCGTGTCCGACGTGGTGGTCCACGACGCCGACGGGAGGCCGGCGTTCCGTCTCGACCGCGTCGAGGCGCAGCTGGGCTGGAGTTCCCTCGCGGCGCTGCAGTTGCGCTGTCGCGCGCTGGTGCTGGAGCATCCGCAGGTGGTCGTCCGTCGGGATGCCCGCGGCCAGATCAGCGTGGGCGGGGTGCCGATCGCATCGGACACCGAGCCGTCGCGCTTCCCCGAGTGGCTGTTCTCCCAGCACCGCGTGCTGGTCACGGGCGCGCGAGTCACCTGGATCGACGAACAGCGCGGGGCACCGCCGCTCGAACTGAAGGACCTGGAATTCGACCTGCGCAATCGCGGCCGGGTGCACCGCGTGCGGCTCGTCGCGACGCCGGCGCTCGACGTGGGCACTCGCGTCGACCTGCGCGGCGAGTTCCGCGGCCAGCCCCGGCAGGATCTGCGCACGTGGTCCGGACGCGCCTATCTGCTCGCGCCCTATCTCAACCTCGGCGCCGCCCGGCGCTGGGTGGAGCTTCCGGTCGTGCTGGACTCCGGCGCGGGACAGGTGGAAGCCTGGGTCGAGACCGGCGCCTACGGGTTGCAGGCGGCCACCTTCGACGTGCGGCTCGCGGGCGCTACCGCCCGGCTCGACGAGGGCATGTCCCCGCTGGAAGTGCCGCGCATTCAGGGGCGCTTCACCTGGCTGCGGACGGCCGACGGCTTCGAGGCCGCCGCGCGCCGGGTCGCGATCGGCATGGAGGACGGACGCAGCCTGCCCGCGGCGGACATCGTG
>ERZ1066136.1527-NODE-1527-length-11522-cov-12.795675_pt1 | contig 11522 bp, 8 predicted proteins | sample MGYA00382783_ERZ1066136 | MGnify/ENA primary metagenome ERZ1066136 (study PRJEB33369, sample SAMEA5778366) | biofilm metagenome | biome: Industrial cooling water; feature: Water cooling tower basin; material: Biofilm | place: United Arab Emirates | collected... | reverse complement strand
CCGAGGCGCAGTTCATCGTCGGCCTGGAGAACGAGACCGCCGAGACGCTGGAAGAGACCTACCAGATGGCGCGCGACTGGAACCCCGACATGGCCAACTGGGCGATGTACACGCCCTGGCCGTTCTCGGACCTGTTCCAGGAGCTCGGCGACAAGGTCGAGGTCTTCGATTTCGAGAAGTACAACTTCGTGACGCCGATCATGAAGCCCGACGCGATGGACCGCGCCGAGCTGCTCGACCGCGTGATGAACAACTACCGCCGCTTCTTCATGAACAAGAGCTTCTTCCAGTACCCCTGGGAGAAGGACAAGTTCCGGCGCAAGTACCTCATGGGCTGCCTCAAGGCCTTCCTCAAGAGCGGCTTCGAGCGCACCTTCTACGACCTGGGGCGTGTCGGCTACTGGGGCCCGCAGAGCAAGAAGAAGGTCGACTTCAAGTTCGCCGACCAGCGCGTGCACGAGCGGCCCGACGCCGCCGCCATCGCCGCGGCCGACGAGGGCTGGATCACGATGCACGGCCCCAAGATCGAGATGCGCCGCAAGAAGGGCGAGGAGATCGCCGCCGCGGCGCTGGCGGCCATCGGTGCGCTGGAGCGTGAGCCGATGGCGCCGCTCGAGCCCGAGCCCGTCGTGGCCAGCGCCTGCGGAGGCGGCGGCCAGCTCAGCGACGAGGAAGCCGAGGCCGCGCTCGCGAAGCGCCCGGTCGCGGCGGCCGACGGCGATTGAGCGGGCCATGAGCGCCACCGCCTTGCCGGGTGCCGGGCTCATCGGCCCCAATGCCATCACGCGCGTGGCCCAGGTGCTGCCGGCCTGGCGCGGCACGGCCTGGGCCGAGCAGCTGTTCGAGCGCGCGGGCCTGTTGCGCCACTGGCGCAGCCCACCCGAGCAGATGGTGCAGGAGGACGAGGTGCGCGCGCTGCACGCCGCGCTGCGCGAGGCGATGCCGGCCGACGAGGCCGCGGCGGTGTCGCGCGCCGCCGGCCGCGCCACGGCCGACTACCTGCTGGGCCATCGCATCCCGCGTGCCGTGCAGCGCGTGCTGAAGCTGCTGCCGGCGCCGCTGGCGGCGCGCGTGCTGCTGAAGGCGATCACGCAGCACGCCTGGACCTTTGCCGGCAGCGGCGAGTTCAGCGTGATCTGGCCGCGCGCACGCGGCCCGGGTTCGGCGCAGGTGGTGCTCCAGATCCGCAACAACCCCTTGTGCCGCCAGCTGCGCACCGGCGCGCCGGCCTGCGACTACTACGCCGCCACCTTCGAGCGCCTGTTCCAGGTGCTGGTGCACGCCGGTGCGCGGGTGCGGGAGACGGCCTGCGAGGCCTGTGGCGACGATGCCTGCCGGTTCGAGCTGCGGTGGTGAGGGCCGTCGGCTTCGAATAGCGGGCCGCACAGGGCCCTTCAGCGCACCGGCCGCGCCGCCTCGCGGAAGAAGCGGATGCGCTCCTCGTCCGCCGGGTGCGAGGCAAACGCGATCGGCAGCCCGCCCGCGCGGCCCTCGCCGTCGCCCGGCTTCGTGCGGCCCGCGAGCCGCTCGAACAGCTGCACCATGGCCGCCGGGTCGCGCCCCGCGGCCAGCAGCACGCGGGCGGCGTCGGCATCGGCCTCGCGCTCGGCCTCGCGCGAGTAGCCCAGGTGCGCCAGCAGCGCCGGCACGCCGGCCACCACGCTGCTGAAGTCGCCCAGCGCCACCGAGGTCGCCGCGGAGACGATGCCGAAGCGCACCACGGCGTGCAGGCCGTGCCGGCGCCGCACGTGGCCGTGTTCGTGCGCCAGCACGCCCAGCACGGCGTCGTCCGCGCCTTGCAGCAGGGCCAGCAGCTCGTCGGTGATGACGATGTGGCCACCGGGCAGGGCCACGGCATTGGCCCCCAGGCGCCCACCGCCCGCGAAGTGCAGCTGCCAGGGCGCCGGGCCCTCGGGGTAGGCCTGGCGCAGCGCCGCGTCGAGGCGGCTGCGCCACAGCGCCTGCAGCTCCGGCGGCGTCTTCGTGGGCTCGAACAGGCCGTCGTTGATCTGCGCCAGCGCCGTGTCGCCGATGGCGGCCTCCACCTCGGGCGGCGTCACCGCCACCACGCCGGCGGCGACCCAGGGCACGCCCCACACGTAGCCCGCCGCACCCACCAGCAGCAGGCCGGCCAGCGCGGCCAGCGTGGCGCGCCAGTGCTGCTGCGCGCGCACCACCCAGCTCTCGCGTTGGCCCTGGGCACGCCACCAGGCGTCGAAGGCCGCGGCGTCGGCAAAGGCCAGCGAGCCGCCGCCGGCCAGCTGCGCCACGCGCTGGCCGTGGCGCGTGCGCTCGGGCCACTGCACCTGGCGCAGCGCCACGCCATGGCGCTGGCCGTCGTCGCCCAGCAGCCACAGCGTGCCCCCCTCCACCGTGGCCTGCACGGGCCGGCCTCGGGCCGAACGGCCGTCGTACCAGGTGGCGTCGATGCTCTCGCCCATGGCCCGGCCGCCGCGCTCAGAGCCCGATGTCGAAGCCCAGCAGGTCGCCCGCGGCATCGCCCGCCGCGGCCTCGTCGGCCGGCGCCGCGCTGGCGGCCAGCTCGTCGGGGTGCACGCGCGAGACCACCGTCATCGCCTCCAGCCGCAGCCGCGCGCTGGCCACCTGGGCGAACGGGAAGTACAGCCCCAGCGTCACCAGCACCAGCAGCGCGTTCTTGAACCACAGCCCGGCCAGCTCGCGCGCGCGCAGCCGGCTCGTGAAGTGCAGCTGCGCACTGGCCGTGTGGCCCCAGGCCAGGTTCTGCAGCCGCGCCGTCCAGTAGCCGCCGACCACGGCGAACACCGCGAAGTAGACCAGCGCGATGGCCGCGAACACCATCACGGCGTTGCGCCCGGGCCCGCCCTCGAACAGCCCCAGGATGGCCCCCAGCCCCATCACCAGGAAGCCCAGGGCCGCCAACACCACCGCGCCCAGCAGGCCGGTCTTGATGGAGAGCCCGTAGAAGGAGCCCAGGCCGGCCGAGAAGGCCGTGCGCTCGGGGCCCAGCGCGTAGTTCGAGTGCTGCAGCCGCTTGAGCAGCCACAGGAACAGCGGCGTCAGCGCCATCATCAGCAGGCCCGGCGCGACCGCCAGGGCCACCTGCCAGCCCGCGGGCTCGGCCGGTGGCTGCGGGCTGTCGGGGTTGGCGATGGGGCCGAGGTCCGGCTGCACGAGCAGCGCCGCCAGCACGAACAGCATGGCCACGCCCAGCGGCACCGCCATCACGGCATAGGCCGCGCCGCGCGTGCCGGTGTAGCGGAAGCGCAGGCCGCGCCAGCCCGTGTTGGCCAGCCGGAAGCGCATGGACGAGTGCCACAGCGCCGGCCACAGCGCCGCCACGATGAGGAAGGCGATGCCGCCGGCCGTGGGCGAGAACTGCCCCGCGCCCGTGTAGGCCGCGAGCATGAGCGCCACCAGCACGTAGCCGCGGAACATCTTCCAGGGGTCGGCGTGGAAGCTCAGCGGCGCGCCGCCCACCTCGGTGGCGCCGTGGAAGTAGCGCAGCCGCCGCACCTTGGCGAAGGGGTAGTACAGCCCCAGCGTCACCAGCGTGAGCAGCAGGTTGACGATCCAGATGCGGAAGTACTCGCTGCCCGAGCCCACGAAGCGCAGCGGCAGCTCGTGCTCGGTGGGGCGCAGGCCGGCAGCGGCCCAGGGGTCCGGCGCCAACGCGGCCGGCACGGTGTCGTTCATGAAGCCTCCCTGTGTGCGGCCGCGGGCCCGTCGTGACCGCCGCGGGCCTTGGACGGCCGCATGGCCACTGTAGCAAGGCGCGGGCGAACGCCCTGTGACGCCGGCCCCCGGCTCCTAGAATCCCGCCCCGATGAACGCGCCCCAAGCCCCCGACCTGCCGACACCGCTGACGGCGCTGTCCCCCCTCGACGGCCGCTACGCCGGCAAGCTGGGCGCGCTGCGCCCGCTGCTGTCGGAGTACGGCCTCATGCGCTGCCGCGTGCAGGTGGAGGTGGAGTGGTTCATCGCGCTGTCGGAGCTGGGCCTGCCCGAGTTCGCGCCGCTGTCCGACGCCGCGCGCACCGCGCTGCGCGCCCGCGTCACGGGCTTCTCGGTGGCCGATGCCGAGCGCATCAAGGCCATCGAGCGCACCACCAACCACGACGTCAAGGCGGTCGAGTACTTCATCCGCGAGGGCTTCGCCGGCCATGCCGAGCTGGCGCGCGCGGCCGAGTTCGTGCACTTCGCCTGCACCAGCGAGGACATCAACAACACCAGCCACGCGCTGATGCTGGGCGCGGCGCGGCGCGAGGTGCTGCTGCCGGCGCTCGACGGTGTCATCGAGCGCCTCGTGCGCATGGCCGCGGCCTTTGCCGCCACGCCCATGCTCAGCCGCACGCACGGCCAGACCGCCAGCCCCACGACGCTGGGCAAGGAGGTCGCCAACGTCGCCCACCGCCTGCAGCGCGCCCGCGCGCGCATCGCCGCCGTGGCCTTGCCGGCCAAGATGAACGGCGCGGTCGGCAACTACAACGCCCACCTCTCGGCCTACCCGTCGGTCGACTGGGAGGCCTTCGCAAAGAAGGTCGTCGAGGAGCGCCTGGGCCTGGTCTTCAACCCCTACACCATCCAGATCGAGCCGCACGACGGCATCGCCGAGCTGTTCGACGCGGTCGCGCACGCCAACACCATCGGCATCGACTGGGCGCGCGATGTCTGGGGCTACGTCAGCCTGGGCTACTTCAAGCAGCGCGTGAAGAAGGGCGAGGTCGGCAGCTCGACCATGCCGCACAAGGTCAACCCCATCGACTTCGAGAACGCCGAGGGCAACTTCGGCCTCGCCAACGCGCTGCTCGTGCACATGAGCGGCAAGCTGCCCGTCAGCCGCTGGCAGCGCGACCTCACCGACAGCACCGTGCTGCGCAACATGGGCGTGGCCCTGGGCTACGGCGTGCTCGCGCTCGACAGCCTGGCGCGCGGGCTCGACAAGCTCGAGGTCAACGACGCCGCGCTCGCGGCCGACCTCGACGCCGCCTGGGAGGTGCTGGCCGAGCCCGTGCAGACCGTGATGCGCCGCCACGGCCTGCCCGACCCCTACCAGCAGCTCAAGGACTTCACCCAGGGCAAGCCGATCACGCGCGAGCTCATGCAGGGCTTCATCGCGGCGCTGGCCATCCCCGCCGACGACAAGGCGCGGCTGCTGGCGATGACGCCGGCCAGCTACACCGGCAAGGCCGCCGAGCTGGCGGCACGGCTGGGCGGCGGCGCCGCCGGCGCGGAGACGGCGCGATGAGCTTCCGCGCCATGCTCGACGCGGCCACCGCCCGCCACGCGTCGATGCTGTGCGTGGGCCTGGACCCCGAGCCCGCGAGGTTCCCGCTGGCCTGGCGCGGCGACGAGCGCCGCATCTTCGACTTCTGCGCCGCCATCGTCGACGCCACGGCGGACCTCGTGTGCGCCTACAAGCCGCAGATCGCGCACTTCGCGGCCGCGCGCGCCGAGGAGCAGCTCGAGCGGCTCGTCGCCCACATCCACGCGCGCGCCCCGGGCGTGCCCGTGATCCTCGACGCCAAGCGCGGCGACATCGGCAGCACCGCCGCCATGTACGCGCGCGAGGCCTTCGTGCGCTACCGCGCCGACGCGCTCACGCTCTCGCCCTTCATGGGCCTGGACAGCCTCGAGCCCTACTCGGCCCTGGCCGCGGGCGGCGTCTACGCCGGCAAGGGCCTGATCCTGCTGTGCCGCACCAGCAACCCGGGCGGCGACGACCTGCAGGCCCGGCGCCTGGAGGGCGGCGAGCCGCTGTTCGAGCGCGTGGCGCGCCTGGCCGCCACCGAGTGGCCGCAGCGCCTGGGCGGCAGCGAGCTCGGCCTCGTGGTGGGCGCCACCTACCCCGATGAGATCGCCCGCGTGCGGGCCCTGGCGCCGACGCTGCCGCTGCTCATCCCGGGCGTGGGCGCGCAGGGCGGCGACGCCGCCGCCACCGTGCGCGCGGGCTGGCGCGCCGGCGGGCCCATCGTCGTGAACTCCTCGCGCGCCATCCTGTTCGCCGGGGGCGAGGCCGCCGACATCGCCGCCTTCGCCGAGGCCGCGCGCGCCGCCGCCGAGGCCACGCGCGCCACCCTGCAGCAGGCGCTGCCCGCACCCGGGGCCTGATCGCCGATGACCGCCGGCTCGCCGCCGCCGGACCTGGATCGCACGATCCCGGTGCCGCTGCGGCGTGCCGTGCCCGCCACCCCCGAGGGCGTGGTCGCGCCCGAGCTGCTGCGCCTGTACCTCGCGCTGGGCGCCGCGGGCATGCTGGTGGGGGCCGTGCTGATCGCGCGCGAGCACCCCGAGCAGCCGCTGGCCCTGCCGCTGGCCCTGGCCTACGCCCTCGTCGGCCTGGCGGGCTTCGCGCTGCGCTGGGCGCCGCCGGCCTGGCGCGAGCGCTGGAGCGTGCGCGCGCTGCAGGGCCTGGTGGCGCTGTCCATCGTGACGGCGGCGGTGGGCGCGCAGCTGCGCGGCTACGGCCTGGCCTCGCCGTCGATGCTGGTGGTGCCGGTGCTGGTGTTCTCCATCGCCGCGCTGCTGGGCTGGCGCCGCGGCCTGGCCATGGCGCTGCTGGCGGCCGTGTCCACGGCGGTGGCGCAGGCCACGGCGCCGCTGGTGGACACGCCCGTGCCCTGGCTGTCGCTCGCCGGCGGCCTGCTCGTGGCGCTGGTGGTGGCCGTGGCGGCCGGCGGGGCGCTGCACGCGCGCATCCGCGGGGCCGTGGCCGCCGCGGCGCGGCGCGAGCGCCGCTTCCGCCGCCTGCTGGGCCTGGCGGCCGACGTCTACTGGGAGGTCGACGAGTCGCTGCGCCTGACCACCATGGGCCGCTACGACCAGGACTGGCGCCCGCTCGGCGAGGGCCGCGCCGCGGGCCTGCCCTTCGAGTCGCTGCCGGGGCTGCAGATGGCGCCCGAGGCGCGGGCCCGGCTCGATGCCGACGTGGCGGCACGGCGCGCCTTCCGCGACCTGCCGCTGGCCTGGGCCCACCGCGACGGCCAGACGCGCCAGTACCTGCTCAGCGGCGAGCCGCGCGTGGGCCTGGGCGGGCAGCTGCGCGGCTACTGGGGCGTGGCGCGCGACATCACCGCGCTGGAGGCCACGCGCAGCGCCCTGGCCGACTCGCGCACGCGCTTCGAGGCGCTGTTCCGCAACGCGCCGCTGCCGCTGCTGGTGCACGTGGACGGCCGCATCGCCGACGCCAACCCCGCGGCGGCGCGCATGCTGGGCCACGAGTCGGTGGACACGCTGCGCGGCCAGGAGCTGCTGGCCTTCTACACCGACCCCGCCGAGCGCGAGCGCGTGCGCGAGCGGCTGCGCCAGCTGCAGCTGCAGCCCGCCGGCACGCGGCTGCCGCTGACCGAGCTGACGCTCAACGCCCAGGGCCGCCAGGTGAACATCAGCGCCACCGCCGTGCGCGTGGAGCTGCAGGGCGAGTCGGCCGTGCTGTCGATGTTCGTCGACGTCACCGAGCGCCACCGCGCGGAGCTCGCGCTGCGGCGCTCCGAGGCCACGCTGTCGCACCTGGTCGACACCAGCCCCGACCTCATCACGCTCACCGACCTGGCCACCGGGCGCTACCACATGGTCAACCCGGCCTTCGAGCGCTTCAGCGGCTGGTCGCAGGCCGAGGCCGTGGGCCGCACCTCGCTGGAGCTGGGCATCTGGGGCAGCGACAGCGCGCGCGACGACTTCGTGCAGCGCCTGCGCCAGGACGGCGGCGTGACCGACCTGCCGATCCCGTTCCGCCGCCGCGACGGCAGCGTCGTGACGCTCAAGATCTCGGCCGCGCGCTTCCGGCTCGAGGGCCGCGAGATGCTGGTCATCAACGGCCGCGACATCAGCGCCGGCGAGCGCGAGCGCATGGAGCGCGCGGCCATCCTCGACAACGCCGGCATCGGCATCGCTGTCACGCGCGACCGCCGCTTCGTGCTGGCCAACGCCGAGTTCGAGCGCATGATCGGCTGGCCCGGCGGCAGCCTCATCGGCGAGAGCGGCGCCGTGGTCTGGGCCAGCGAGGCCGACTACGCCGAGGTCGGCCGCCTCGTCGCCCCGGCGCTGGCGCGGGGCGAGGCGGTGGAGATCGAGCGCGAGGTGCGCCGCCGCGACGGCAGCCGCTTCCTGGCGCGGCTGCGCGCCGGTGTCGTCGACGCCGAGCGGCCCACCGAAGGCGGCACGGTCTGGATCGTCGAGGACGTGACCGAACGCCGCCAGTTCGAGGAGGCCCTGGCCCGCGCGCGCGACGACGCCGAGGCCGCCAACCGCGCCAAGAGCGCCTTCCTGGCCAACACCAGCCACGAGCTGCGCACGCCGCTCAACGGCCTGCTGGGCATGGCCCGCCTCGCGCGCGACCCCGGCCTCGCCGAGCCGCTGCGCCAGCAGTACCTGGCGCAGATCGAGGACAGCGCGCAGTCGCTGGCGGCCATCATCACCGACATCCTGGACCTGTCCAAGATCGAGGCCGGCCGCCTGCCCATCGAGGCCGCGCCCTTCGACCTGGGCGCGCTGCTGCAGTCGCTGGCGCGCACCTACCGCACGCTGGCCGAGGCGCGCGGGCTGCAGCTGCTGCTCGACGTCGACCCGTCGCTCGGCGCCTGGGTCAACGGCGACGCGCTGCGCGTGCGCCAGATCCTCACCAACTACGTCGCCAACGCCATCAAGTTCACCGAGCGCGGCTTCGTGCGCGTGAGCGCGCGGCGCGTCGGCGGCGCCGGCGGCCCGGTGCGGCTGGAGTGCGAGGACACCGGCCCGGGCGTCGCGCCCGAGGTGCAGGCCGAGCTGTTCCGCCCCTTCACGCAGGCCGACCAGAGCACGACGCGGCGCTTCGGCGGCACCGGCCTGGGGCTGTCGATCTGCCGCGAGCTGGCGGCGCTGATGGGCGGGCAGGTCGGCATGGCCAGCGAGCCGGGCCACGGCAGCCGCTTCTGGGCCGAGCTGCCGCTGGCACCCGCGGCCGCGCCCGCGGCGGCGGCGCCGGTGCCGGCCGACCCCGCGGCCCTGGCCGGCCTGCGCGTGCTGATGGTGGAGGACAACGCCGTCAACATGCTCATCGCCGTGGCCACGCTGGAGCGCTGGGGCGTGCAGGTCACGCAGGCCCAGGACGGCGCCGAGGCCCTGCGCGCCATGGCCGGCGCGCCGCAGCCCTTCGACGTGGTGCTGATGGACGTGCAGATGCCCGGCATGAGCGGCCACGAGGCCACGCGCGCGATGCGCCAGCTGCCGGCCGGCCGCGCCGTGCCCATCGTGGCGCTCACGGCGGCGGCGCTGGTCAGCGAGCGCGAGCAGGCCCTGGCCTCGGGCATGGACGACTTCCTCACCAAGCCCATCGACGCCGACCGCCTGCAGGCGGCGCTGCTGCGCTGGCGCCGCGGGCGCGGCGGCTAGTCAGGCCGCGGCCGGCGGCAGCGAGGCCACGGCCACGGGCTTGCCCGTGAGGTAGCCCTGGATGAGCTGGAAGCCCATGTCGCGGCACACCGCGGCCTCGGCCTCCGTCTCCACGCCCTCGGCCAGCGCCACGGCGTCGAGGTCGCGCACCAGCTTCACGAGGCTGCGCAGCAGCCGGCGCCTGGGCTCGGCCGCCTCGTGGATGCCGCGGATCAGGCCCATGTCGAACTTCACGTACTGCGGCGGCACCTCGCCGAGGATGCTGAGGTGGTCCACGCCCTCGTCGTGGCCGAAGTCGTCGATCGCGAACGCGATGCCCATCGCGCCCAGCCGCTCGGCCAGCGGCCGCAGCTGCTCGAGCGAGCGCGCGGACTCGTGGATCTCGATCACGAGCTCGGGCGCGCCGGGCAGGGCGCGCAGGGCCTGCAGGCTCTCGAAGAAGGCCTCGTGGCCGGTCTCGTCGCCGTCGGTGTTGACGAACAGCCTCGCGCCGCCCAGCCGCCCGGCCACGGCGCGCACGCCGTGCTCGCGGAAGGCCGTGCTGAGCGCGCCGCGCAGGCCCAGCTTGCCGGCGATGTCGAACAGCCGCCCCGGCGGCTGGCTGAGCGTCGGGTGCTCGCAGCGGCCGAGCAGCTCGTAGGCGAAGACCGCGCCGCCCTCGGCCTGCACGATGGGCTGCACGGCCGCGGCCAGGCCACGGCCGCCGAGCAGCTCGCGGAACTCGCGCTCGTGCTCGACGAAGTGGCTGGACCGGGCCGAGGCCACGAGCAGCGTGCGCTCGTCGGCCTGCGCGCCGGTGCGCGCGGCGAACAGCGTCGGCGTCTCGCTGCCGAGGCGGAACTCGGCGTTGCCGAAGTGCAGGATGTCGTTCTCGGCGACCCAGCGCGGGCCGTCGATGCGCTGCCGGTTGACCCAGGTGCCGTTGGTGCTGCCGAGGTCGGCCAGCAGCAGGCGGCCGTCGGCCTCCTCGCGGAACTCGGCGTGCTGGCGCGACAGGCCGCGCGCCTCGACGGCGAGGTCGGTCTGCGGGTCGCGGCCGATGCGGAACGGCAGCTTGTCGATGGCATGGCTGACCCGCGAACCGTCGGCGGCCACGCCTTCCAGGAACCAGGGCTTCATCGCCACGACCTCCGGGGCTTCGTGCGCGCCCGCCGGCGGCCGACGCTGCAAGCGAATGTAAACCCGGCCCTCCCGGGGCGCCGCCCCACAATCGCGCGGATGCCACCCGACGCCGCCGGATCCGCCACCCTCGTCGTGCACGACCCCGTGCGCCAGGCCTTCGTGCTCGCCCTGGCCGGGGCCGAGGCGCTGTGCGCCTACCGGCGCGACGGCCCCTGGCTCGTGCTGCACCACACCGAGGTGCCGCCGGCGCTGCAGGGCCGCGGCCTGGCCGCCGTGCTGGTGCAGGCGGCGCTGGACTGGGCGCGCGCGCAGGGCCTGGCCGTGCGGCCCACCTGCAGCTACGTGGCGGCCTACATGCGCCGCCACCCCGAGACGCAGGACCTGCTGGCGCCGCGCTGAGGCGGGCGCGCTAGAGCACGCGCGGCAACTCGCGGCGCACGCGATCGCGGTCGCCGTGGTCGAAGTGCCACCACTCGTTGGCGATGCCGGCAAAGCCGCCGGCGCGCATGGCCGCCGCGAGCAGGTCGCGCTCGGCCACCTGCGCCGGCGTGAGCTGGCCCGCGGCCAGCAGCTGCGCGTGCAGCGCCGGGTGCGAGCGGCGGTTCATCTCGTCGAAGCCGCTGCCCATGTCGGCCTCGGTGCCGTCGGGCGCCAGCAGCGTCACGTCGACCGCCATGCCGTAGCTGTGGATGCTGCCGCGCTCGGGGTTGGCGAAGTACTCCTGCGCCGGCGTGCCGGCGACGTCGATCCACACCGCCTCCTGCACCCGCTGCGGGCGCAGCGCGTCGAGCACCAGCAGCCGCCAGCCCGGGCGCTGCGCGGCCAGCCAGCGCGCCGCCGTCTCCAGGCCCTCGGCGGCCTCGCGGCGCAGCCAGGCGCAGTCGAGCCGCCCGTAGAGGTTGCGCCCGGCGAAGTTGTTCGTGCCGGCGTAGCGCAGGTCGGTCACGACGCCGGACAGCGTGTGCAGCGCGCGGTAGTCGGGGTGGGCGGCGATGTCCTCGACGCGGATCATGGCGGTGGGGTGCGGGCGCCGCGGCGGCGCGGCAGCGGCA
>ERZ1066136.1526-NODE-1526-length-11534-cov-7.441328_pt1 | contig 11534 bp, 9 predicted proteins | sample MGYA00382783_ERZ1066136 | MGnify/ENA primary metagenome ERZ1066136 (study PRJEB33369, sample SAMEA5778366) | biofilm metagenome | biome: Industrial cooling water; feature: Water cooling tower basin; material: Biofilm | place: United Arab Emirates | collected... | reverse complement strand
CAGTCTCCAGCCTGCGGCAGATCGGCTCGGGCGCCGCGCCGCTCGGGGCCGAGGTAGAGGCCGCGTGCGCGAAGCGCGTGGGCTGCAGCGTAATGCAGGGTTACGGCATGACCGAGTTCACCGGGGCTTCCATCACCAACCTGGAAGGTCCCGGCGCCGCACGCACCGGCTCCGTGGGCCGCATCTGGCCCAACATGGAGGCGAGAATCGTCGACGTGGAATCCGGGCAGGACGTCCCCCCCGGCGAGCGCGGAGAACTCTGGATGCGCGGGCCCAACGTGATGCAGGGGTACTTCAAGAAGCCCGAGGCCACGAGCGCGATGCTGCTGGCGGACGGCTGGCTGCGCACCGGCGACATCGCCTTCGTGGATGCCGACGGCTACTTCCACATCGTCGACCGCGTGAAGGAACTCATCAAGCACAACGGCTATCAGGTGGCCCCCGCAGAGTTGGAGGCCGTGCTGCTGCGCCACCCCGCCATCGCAGACGCCGCCGTGATCCCCAGCCCCGACGAGGAAACCGGCGAGGTGCCCAAGGCCTTCGTCGTGCTGCGCGCGCCGCTCACGCCCGAGGCCATCATGGGCTTCGTCGCGGAGCACGTGGCGCCCTACAAGAAGGTGCGCCGCGTGGCCATCGTCGAGAGCATCCCGAAATCGCCGTCGGGCAAGATCCTGCGGCGGGTGCTGATCGATCAGGAGCGGGCGGCGCAGGCGTGAGCCCCGGCGCCGCCGCGCCCGAAGATCACTTCTTCCCGATGCGGTAGTCCAGCAGTCCGGACTGTCCCTTGGGCGGATGGGCCTCGAACGCGGCCTCCACCGGCTCGGTGCCCCAGCCGGGCCGGTCGGGCATGACGAGATACCCGTCCACGATCTCGGGCACGTGCGTGAAGAGTTCGTGGTCCCACGGAATCCGGTCGATGTCCGTCTCCATGATGCGCAGGTTCGGCACGGCCGCGGAGAAGTGCGCGTTCATCATCGTGCACAGGTGGCCGTAGAAGTTGTGCGGGGCCACGTTGACTTCGTGGGCCGCGGCAAGGCTGGCGATCTTCATCGACTGCCACACGCCGTTCCAGGGCGTGTCGATGATGGCGACGTCCATGGCCTGCTCGCGGAAGTACGGCAGGAACTCGCCGATGCCCAGCAGCGTCTCGCACGACGAGATGGGGTGCGGGCTCTGACGGCGGATATAGCCGAGCGCCTCGGGCGAGTAGGTGTCGATCTCCACCCAGAAGAGATCCAGATCCTCCAGCGCCCGCAGGATCTTCAGGTAGCCCTCGGTCTTCGCGTTGAAGTTCAGGTCCAGGAGCAGGTCCACGTCGGGGCCGATGCCCTCGCGCAAGGCTTCCAGATGCCTGCGCAAGTTGCGCAGGACGGTACGCTCGACGTTGAGATCCATGGCATCCGGCACGCCGAACCCGGGACGCCAGCCCTGGACGTTCTTCCCGTTCTCGTCGTAGACGAAGATATTGGTCTTGCAGCCGGTGAAGCCCTTCTCCCGGACCTCGCGCCCCAGGGCTGCCACGCCATCGATGTCGGTGATGGCGGGCGTGTAGTACTTCGGGTGGTTGATGCGCCACGTGGCGCAGTGCGACCAGTACACGCGGATGCGGTCGCGCACCTTGCCGCCCAGCAGCTCGTAGCAGGGGACGCCCAGCGCCTTCGCCTTCGCGTCGAGCAGCGCGTTCTCGATGGCGCCCATGGCCAGCGCCACCACGCCCCCGGCGGCCGGCCGCGTGGCGCAATACAGGTCGGCGTAGATGCGCTCGTGCTCGCCCACCGCGCGTCCCACCACCCGCGCCGCCAGCCGACGGATCACCGCCCCGACCCCCGGCGCACCGAAGCCCTCGTCGAATTCGCTCCAGCCCACGATACCGTCGGTCGTGGTGACCTTCACGAAGTGGTAGTCGCGCCAGCCGGCATCGCAGCTCAGCGTCTCGACAGCGGTGATCTTCGAATCGACCTTCATCTTCTCCTCCACTCGTTGCGGATGATCGGGCGTCAGGGCCAGGTGCAGAACACGCCGCCCTGATGCGCCTCGGCCACGGCATTGACGTCGTCCCGCACCGGCAGGCGCGACGCGAACGTCTCGGCGTCGTCCATGGGACGGTAGCCGATCGACGCCGCGCTGTGGTCCTGCCACCAGCGCCGCGTGTTGTTCGACACGCCGTAGACGATCTCGAACTTCACGTCGGCCTCGATCGCGCAGCGGACGAGCTGACCCCAGTCGCGGTGGCTGAGCCACGTGGACAGGTGGCGCACGTCGCCGGGTTCGTCGGGCACGCGGAGGGTACCGATCCGCACGCACACGGCCGAGAGATCGAACTTGTCCGCGTAGTAGCGCAGCAGGAACTCGCCGAACGCCTTCGACACGCCGTAGCGCGTATCGGGCCGCGGAAGCTCGCTCCCGTCGAGTCGTTCGCTGCGGCGGTGGAAGCCGATCACGTGGTTGGTGGACGCGAACACGATGCGGCGCACCCTGGCTCGCCGCGCGGCCTCGACGACCACGTAGCAGCCGTCGATGTTGGCGTCGCGCACCGTGTCCCAGTCCGCTTCGGTGGGCTGTCCGGCCAGATGCACGATGGTATCGACGCCCTCGACGGCGCGCTCGACCAGCCCCGCGTCCTGGATGGTGCCCGTATGCACGCCGGTCCCGGCGGGCGCGTCGGTGATGGGCGTGCGGTCGAGCAGGACGAGTTCGTAGCGGCCTTCCAGCGCGCGCCGCGTGACGGTACCGACCATGCCGGCCGCGCCGGTGATGAGCACGCGCTTCACTTCACGTGCTCCATCGCGGCCAGGGCGTCGCGCATCTGCGCGAACCCGAAGCCCGGCGTGCGGGCCGCGTCGAGGATCACCCTCTCGCGGCGCGCCATGAGGTCGATGGCGGCAGGCAGCTTCTCCAGCTCCTCCTCCCTGAACACGACGGCACCGTGCCGGTCCGCGTGGACGAGGTCGCCGTCGCGCACCACCATGCCGAACACGTCCACCGGCCGCGCGAACTCCACCACCTGCACCCAGGCGTGACTGGGCGACAGCGAGCCCGCGAGGCACTGGAATCCCGGCTGCATCGCGTCGAGGTCGCGGATGGACCCGTTGGTGACCGTGCCCACGCACCCCATCCCCCAGTGCACCGTGGTGTTCACCTCGCCCCAGAACGCGCCAAGGCCGGGCTGGCCGTCCACGTCCTGGATGACGGCGACGGAAGGCCTGGGCCCGGCGTCGAGGTACTCGTAGTAGCCCAGCTGCATGCGCCGCCGGTCCGCGGGTTCGTACGGCGTCGAGCACCGGATCGCGGCAGTGCGAGCGTAGCCCACGATGGCCGGCAGCTCGGGCCGCGCCGTGACGAACGTGCGGCGCGTGAACCCGGAGGTGAACCTGTGACCGCGCACGATCTCGAGCGCGTTGCAGATCGTGGGGGTGTCGAACCGCTTCAGATCGTCGAGCGCGGCAGGGTCTGCCATCGGGCCTCCTGGAAGTCGGGATCGGGATCCGTGTTCGCCGATGGTACTCCGCCACGCACCGACATCGGTCGACGTGCACTCGGGTTGTGCGATCCCGTGGCGGCCGCAGTTCCTCCGAACTGGACGGGTCCCCGGGACTGCAGCGTAGAATCGGCCCGGATGGCGGGGGTTTCGCCGGCATTGATGACCGACCTGCAGTGAACGAACGTATGCGGTTCGCACCAACTCTGCGCGGCAGAGAACTTGCGAGCCGTACCTGGATTGCCCAGCCTCCGGCGCGACCGCGCCCGGGAACGGGCGATACGCACGCCCCGGTGGTGGCCGGGGTTCGATGTCCATGTCCTACCGAGAGGAGTCGCCATGAAAGCCGTAAACGAGTCGCGTCGCCGCGCCCCGGGTCTTGCCCTGGCAGGTGCCGTTGCTGCCGTTCTGCTGTCTCCCGGGATCACGCTTGCCGATCCTGTCCACACGCCGGTCACCGACGACATGCTCGTCAACGCCGCGCGCGAGGCCGACAACTGGATCATGCCGGGCCGGGACTACGCAGGCACGCGCTACAGCCCGCTCGCCAAGATCAACACGAAGAACGTCAAGCGGATGGTGCCCGTCTACGCGTTTTCCTTCGGGGTGCAGGATGCCCAGAACACGACGCCGCTGGTCGTGGACGGCGTGATGTATGTGACCAGTTCCCACGGCAAGATCTTCGCGGTCGAGGCGGCGACGGGCAGGCAGTTGTGGGCCTTCAGCCACCCGCTGCCCGAGAACATCGGCAAGATGATGTGCTGCGACGTGGGTAACCGCGGGGCGGCGGTGTATGGCGACAAGGTGTTCTACGTGACCCCCGACGCGCACGTGATCGCACTCAACCGCGAGACGGGCGAGAAGGTGTGGGACGTGGTCGTGGGCGACTACACCAAGGCGCAGACGATGACGGTGGCGCCCCTCGTGGTGAAGGGCAAGGTCGTCGTGGGCATGTCCGGGGCCGAGTATCCGACGCGCCTGTGGATCGACGCGCTCGACGCGGAGACGGGTGCGCAGGTCTGGCGCCGCTACACCATTCCCGGACCGGGCGAACCCGGATTCGACACCTGGGGCGACACCGACCCCGAGATCTGGAAGTACGGCGGCGGCTCCGCGTGGATCACCGGTTCCTACGACCCCAAGCTCGACACGCTGTACTGGAGCACCGGCAACCCGAATCCGGACTGGGACGGTGAGGGCCGCAAGGGCGACAACCTGTACACGAACTCGACGCTCGCGCTCAACCCGGACACCGGCGAGATCAAGTTCCACTACCAGTACACGCCCTGGGACGTGTGGGACTTCGACGGCGTCAACGAGACCATCCTTGCCAACATCGACGGCAAGCGGGTGTGGCTGCATGGCGACCGCAATGGCTTCCTGTACAAGATCGACCGCACGGACGGCAGCTTTGTCTGGGCGAAGGAGATCTCCGTGGTGAACTGGGCCACCGGCTTCACGCCGGAGGGCCGTCCGATCATCGACGAGTCGAAGGTCCCCACCTACGAGCACAAGGCCATGAACGTGTGCCCGGCCTCGGAAGGCGGCAAGTGGTGGAACCCGATGAGCTACGACCCCGTGAAGAAGATCGTGGTCGTGCCGAGCCGGGAGATCTGCGTGGACATCCTGGCCGGCAAGAGCGAACGGGTCGAGGGCAAGTACAACCTCGGCATTGCCGAGGCCGACTGGATCAAGGGTCACGGCCAGCTCGTGGCATTCGATGCCGCCAGCGGCGAGAAGAAGTGGACGGTCCAGGCCCCGTCGCCCTACACCGGCGGCGTGCTCACGACCGGCGGCGGACTCTCTTTCGTCGGCACGCCCGAGGGTGACTTCAAGGCCTACGACACCAACACCGGCGAGGAACTCTGGTCCTTCCAGACCGGATCGGGCATCGTTGGCAGCCCCATCGCGTTCGCCGTGGACGGCAAGCAGTACATCGCCGTGCCGTCGGGCTGGGGCGGCTGGACGGGCTGGGCCACCTGGGGTGGCAAGGGCGGTTCTCCCCACCTGAAGGACAACCGCAAGGGCGGGATGCTGTTCGTGTTCTCGCTGTTCGACGGCAAGAAGTAACCGGCCTCACCCCGGCACGCGAATCGGCAGCGAGCACTCGCCGCCGATTCGCGCGCCGGGTCCCGATCAACTCACAAGCTGCACACAGGATGAACAAGACTCTCACTGCCCTCGCGCTGGGCCTCGCCGTCACGGCTGTCCACGCCGAGGAACTCGTGAACCCCCTGACCCCGGACGCCGAGCACATCGCGGAAGGCAAGAAGCTCTACAACCGCACCGGCTGCATGGCGTGCCACGGCAACAACGCCCGTGGCGCCGTCGGCCCGGATCTCACGGACGACGTCTGGCTCCGTCAGCCCACCGATCAGATGATCTTCAACACCATCCGCAACGGGCGCTCGGGCACCGTGATGTCCGGCTTCGCGGGGGACCTCACCGACACGCAGATCTGGCAGATCATCACGTGGCTGAAGGACGAGAACCGCAAACGCAAGGAAGCCGGGAAGTAGCGGAGCCGGAGCGCTCGGCGCGGCGAACGCGCCCGGGCGGATGACACCGGCGGAAGACGATCGCCGGTCGTGCAAGCCGGGAGGCGTGACGCCTGCACCCCCGGCCGTGCCGATACCCGGGGGCCTCAGGCCCCGCCGTCGCCGTCCTTCTTCTTGCGGCCGGAGAACCACTTCGCGCCGATGCCCGCGACCGCGAGGGCGCCGACACCAATCACCTTCGCGAACTTCACGACGAACGCCGCGATCAGCGCGAACAGTCCCAGCTTCTTGGCGGCGACGCCGCCCACCAGCGCCGCGAGACCGAACTCCGCCAGCCGGTCCGTCGACGAGTTGAAGTCGGCGTAGCGCCGGCCCTCGTTGAACTCCAGCGCAGCGAGCAACTGGTGCGCGACGGGCTTGTCCTGCGCGATGGTGTCGTAGGACGTGACGAGGTTGAGGCTCACGTAACCCTCGCGCCCCAGCGCATAGGTGTTGTAGTTGATGCCCTCGGGCTTGTCACCGGGCGCAGCCTTGTCCTTGGTGGACGCGGACCACACCAGACGATGCGTGGCTTCGTCATAGCGCGGCGGCTCGACCCACCCCAGTACCACCATCTCGGACACGCCCAGCTTGCGGCGTTCCTCGTTCTGGGCTTCGGTCCCCTTCTTGAGACCGTCGAGCAGTTCGTCGGCGTTCCATTCCTTCGCTTCGTCATCGGCAATGTGACCGGAATCCTCGTACGAGACCACGACCAGCCAGTCCGCCTCGTCGCCCGTCACTTCCGGCAGCACCATGCCCACGAAGTCGGGCCCGACGCGGTTGCCCATCAGTTCGAGCACGGCCTTGGCCTCGCGCTGCGGGATGAACCGGAATCCCTGCGGCAGCATGAGCTTCGCCTGATCGCGGATCGGGATGTCCTTCGGACCCGACACGGCTGCCGCTGCGGCTTCGGAGAACACCTTCCGGGCCGCCCGCTCTTCCGGGGTGAGTTCCCCCTCGTCCGCGGCAGCATCGGCATCAGGCATCGCGGCGTCCGCCTCGGCCGCATCGCCGCGGGAATCCGCTGCCACGGGTGCAGCCGGTGCATCCGGGGGGGCTGCGGGCGCAGCCTGCTGGGCGGCCGCGTCCCCTGACCGTCCGGCCATGGCAGTCGCGATGAGCAGGGTGGTCAGCAACGCCAGGGCACTGCCGCGAGAGAGGTTCATGAAGGGTCTCCAAGGCACCGTGGGGATGGGCGCGGCCCGAGTGTGCCCGTTCCCGCGCCGGCCGGCCATCGGCCCGCGGCGGATCAGAATTCCTGTGCGCCGTTGACGATGGTCGCGGGAATGTCGGACACGCTCGAGGCCCGTCCGACGGCGTCCTTCTCCTGCGGGGTCAGGCGGTCGAGGTCCGACTGGAGGTGGCCGCGCCCCACGCCCCGCGTGCGGAACGCGTTGAGCGTGACGCGATGCACGTCGGCGTCGCGATTCTGGGCCTCTGCACGCCGGTTGTGGCTCCGGATCGCTTCACGGTGGGCCTCGAGGCGCGCGTTGAAGGCATCGACCTGCTTGCCGTCCCGCGTATTCACCTTCGTGCGCAGCAGGTCCAGTTCGAGTCCCTCGGCCTCGACGCCCCGCCGCACTCGTGACAGTTCGGACGCAGCCGCCTCGAGGGACTTCCCCTGCGCGTCCAGCGTCAGGATGTTCCCGGCACACGACTGCAACTCGCCTGCCGACATGGGACGCTGGCCGGCCATTCGGGCATGCCTCGCTCCGCCGAGGGCGCCGGGCATGACGACGATGCCCTCGGGCAGTCGTTCCGTCTCGGCGCGCCCGCGCGGGGGCGGCTCGTCGGCGCAGCCCCCGAGGAGGGCGATGGCCAGGACGACCGGGAGCCAGCTTGCAGTACGCATCCTGTCGGGACTCCGAAACCGATGACTCTAGGGTCTGGTGTGGCGCGCGGGCGCGCGCGGAAACCCGAAGATACCTGCCCTTCGGCCCGCGTGACATACCCCTTTCCGGTGATGGCGTGCCGGCCGACCCGGCGGCAGTCTGACGGTCGCGGCCCGGAGGTCCGGGCGACGGGACTGGCGGTCTCCCTGCCCTGCACGAATGTGGAATGGACGGAGGCCGGCGGCAAGGGCAGTTTCGACCCTTGGAGGGGTACGTGCACCAAGACCCGTATCCATCCGATCCGACGCCCGGCCCTCGCCGGCCGGTGCGTGGCGGGCTCACCGGTCCCGAACCGGTGCGCTCCGCCGCGGTTCCACCCACAACTCAGGAGACTCTCCAGTGAAACGAACCTTCGCAGTACTGACGGGCGCCGCGCTGATGACCTCGGCCATGGCCGCATCCGCCCTGGAAATCGACCGCCAGGACGTCACGCTCGGTGACGTCAACGCCCGCTTCATCGATCTCGGCTTCACGGCCGGCACCGGCTTCGACGGCGTCAAGAACACGGTCGAACTCCAGATCTCGACGACCCCCATCGACTACCCCACCCCGTTCACCGACGAACAGCTCGAAGGCTTCGGTTTCCCGGCGGGTTCCAACGTCGGCGGCGTGGAAGGCCTGGGCTCGATGGCTGCGGGCGACACCGTCAACTGGCTGTACTTCAACTTCAACCCCGCCAAGGACCTGTCGAAGCTGCAGTTGCTGTGGACCCAGCCGCTCGGCTTCCCCCTGCCCGGGGCCAAGCCTGTCACCGTGCTGATCGCCGAGAATGGCATCGCCGGCGGTGACGGCGGTCTGTTCGACATCGCCGTCAACTTCGGCGGTACCGGTATCAGCCAGCTCGGGCCCGACGCCGCCAGCAGCTACAGCAAGCTCCTGTTCGTGTACGACAACTACAACACGAACATCGACATCTCGGACTTCCTCGGCTTCACCGCCGCCGAAGGCCCCGGCGTGATCGCCGGTGGCGCCCTGGTGCAAGGCGGCGGGCTCACCCCGGTCGCCGCCGTGCCGGAACCGTCCACCTACGCGATGCTCGCGGCCGGCCTGCTGTTCGTGGGCTTCGCGATGCGCCGTCAGCAGACGCAGCGCTGACCCGCGCGACCCGTCTCTTCCCAGTCATTGCTCCTTGCGCCGCCCGCCCGGGCGGCGCTTTTTTTCATGCCGGCTTGAGCGCCAGAGCTCGCACCAGCTTGCCGTAGCGTTCCCATTCCTTGGCGCAGAACGCCGCAAAGTCCGCCGGTGTGCTGCCGACCGCGAAGGCTCCGGTGGAGGCGTAGTGCTCCTCCAGAAGCGGCTGCTTGAACGCCGCAGTCATCTCCCGATAGAGCGCGTCCACCAGCGGACGCGGAGTGCGGGCCGGCAGGTGGAACCCGCCCCAGGCGTCGAGCGTGGCCCGGGGGTAGCCGGCTTCCGCGAGGGTCGGCGTGTCCGGGAACATCCCGACCCGCCGCAGGCTGGTGACGGCAATGGCGTGCAGGGCGCCGGACTGCACGTGCGGAAGCGCGGCGGGATAGCCGCTCACCATCACCGGCACGCGCCCCGCCAGGACATCGACGAGTGCGGGCGCATCGCCCTTGTACGGGACGTGTGTGAGCCGCATTCCCGTCACCGACATCAGGAGTTCCATGCACAGATGCGGCAACCCGCCCGAGCCGCTCGAGGCATACGCCTCCACGCGGCCCGCCCTGGCGGCAGCGATGAGATCGGCGAGGGTCTTCGCGCCGATGGCGGGATGGCCCACGAGCACCATGCCGGACTCGTAGGCCTGGGTGAGCGGAATGAAGTCCCGCAGCGGATCGAACCCCGGCGCCGGATACACGTGCGGACTGATGAACTGGCTGTTGTTGTTGAAGAGGAGCGTCGCGCCGTCGGGCCGGGCGCGCGCCACGACCTGGGCCCCCAGCGTGCCGCCGGCACCGGGCCGGTTCTCGACGATGACGCGGCGGCCCAGGTGGCGGCTGATGGCCTCGGCGATCACGCGCGCGCGCGAGTCCAGACTGCTGCCCGTGGCCAGCGGGACGATCACGCGGATCTGGTCCGGCAGTGCCTGCGCGCCCGCGTCCCGCGCGGCCCACGCCCCGGTGGCGCCCATCCCGAGGGCGGCGCAGAAGCGCCGCCGGTCGATGCTGCCCATCGCACCCCTCCCGACTCGTGTTCGCCCGCCGGTCAGTCGCCGCGGATCAGTGCCACCAGGTCTTCCGTGGAAGGCAGGACTGCACCATCGCCCTCGTCGAGGATGCCCTCGGCAAGGGCGCGCTTCTCCTGGTGCAGCGCGACGATGCGCTCCTCCACCGTGCCGGCGGTGACGAGACGATACACCGTCACGGGCCGCACCTGACCGATCCGGTGTGCGCGGCCCATCGCCTGGTCCTCCGCCGCGGGATTCCACCACGGGTCGGTGATGACCACGTAGTCCGCTGCGGTGAGGTTGAGGCCGAACCCGCCGGCCTTCAGGCTGATGAGGAAGAGATCGCCCGCCCCGCCCTGGAACGCTGCGACCCGCTTCGTGCGCTCGGCAGCGGGGGTCGCGCCGTCGAGATACTGATAGGCGATCCCCTCGCGGTCCAGTTCGGCACGCAGCAGATGGAGGAAGTCCACGAACTGGCTGAACACCAGCGCCTTGTGGTGGTTGGCCACCAGATCGGCGCACAGGCGCGCGAAGGCCTGCACCTTGGCGCTCGGCGCCGGGAATGCGCCGCTCGCCAGGCGGGGATCGCACGCGACCCGCCGCAGCTTCGTGAGCTGCGCGAGGATGTTGAGCCGCGCCTGGCCGGCGGTCTGCCCGGCTGCGAGGTCACGCTTCACCTCGGCGATGGCCTCGCGGCGCACCGCCTCGTAGAACGCGGCCTCGGGGGCGTCGGGCGTGACGGTGATGACCAGCTCGGTGCGGGGCGGAAGCTCCTGCAGCACCTGCGCCTTCGTGCGGCGCAGGATGAACGGGCCGATGAGCCGCTTGAGGATGCGCTGGGCATCGCGGTCGCGGCTGCGTTCGATGGGCCCGGCGAAGCGCTCGTTGAATCGCGTGAGCGTGCCGAGCAGACCGGGATTCACGAACCGGAGGATCGACCAGAGCTCCGCGAGCCGGTTCTCCACGGGCGTGCCCGACAGGGCGAGCCGGAAGTCGGCCTCCAGATCGAACATCGCGAGCGACCGCTTGGCGGCCGCGTTCTTGATGGCCTGGGCCTCGTCGGCGATGACCGTGTGCCAGCGCCGCGCCGCGAAGGCCTGCTGCGACTGCAGCAGCAGCGTGTACGACACGACGATCACGTCACCCGGTCCTGCATCGGCAATCTGCGCATCCCGCCCCTGCTCTCCCAGCAGACGCAGATTGAGACTCGGCGCGAAGCGCCGGCCCTCGGCGATCCAGTTGCCGCACACCGAGGTGGGCGCCACGACGAGCGCGGGACCGCCCGCCGCGCGCGCGAGCAGCACGGCCAGCGCCTGCAGCGTCTTGCCCAGCCCCATGTCGTCCGCAAGACAGCCGCCGAACCCCGCGGCCGCGAGCCGCGACGCCCACACGAAGCCGTCCTCCTGGTACTCGCGCAGTTCGGCCTGGAGCGTGGTGGGCAGGGAGAACGTCTGCGCCTGCGCGCGCTGCAGCCGGTCCACCTGTTCCTCGAAGTG
>ERZ1066136.1525-NODE-1525-length-11534-cov-7.883701_pt1 | contig 11534 bp, 8 predicted proteins | sample MGYA00382783_ERZ1066136 | MGnify/ENA primary metagenome ERZ1066136 (study PRJEB33369, sample SAMEA5778366) | biofilm metagenome | biome: Industrial cooling water; feature: Water cooling tower basin; material: Biofilm | place: United Arab Emirates | collected... | reverse complement strand
GTCCACGGTGACGCCGTCACCCTTCGCGTACATGTGGCCCAGGATGAACTGCGAGTGACTGTGTCCGCCGTCGGCGGCGCGGCCGAACCAGCGCGCGGCCTCGGTGAAGTCCTTCGCGACGCCTTCGCCGCGGGCGTACATGAGGCCGAGGTGATACTGCGCGGCGAGGTTGCCCTGCTCGGCGGCGGGAAGGAACTGCGCCAGAGCCGTATCGAACCGGCCCTGCGAGTAGTGGGCAATGGCGTCCGCGACGGCGGACTCGTCCACCGGCGCCGCGGCCTGGGACAGCGAAGCGGCTGCGAGTGCAACCACCGCGAACAGCCGTCTCACTTGCTGGTGATGAAAAGCACGAACGTCACGAGCGTGGCGATGAAGATCGCCGCGCCGATCACACCCATCACGATGACCTGCGCGGGGGTGATCTTCACCACGTCGGACTGCATGTCGGCCTTGCGCCGGATGCCCAGGAAGCTCCAGAACACGGCCTTGGCGACCATGAGCGGCGAGGCGGTCGGTTTTGGGGCGGGGTCTGCCATGACGGAAACCTCTACCGCCCCTTCCACGTGGGCTTGCGCTTGCCGATGAAGGCATCGATCCCCTCGCCGGTGTCTTCGGCCATCATGTTGCACGCCATGGCTTCGGCCGCTTGCTTGTAGGCCTCCTCCATGCCGACTTCCAGTTGCGGGTAGAACATGCGCTTGCCGGTCGCCACCGCCACGGGCGACTTGGCGATGATCGCGTCCGCGAGGATCTTCACCTCGGTGTCCAGCCGGTCGAGCGGGACCACGCGGTTCACGAGGCCGTAGTCCTTCGCGGTCGGGGCGTCGATGAACTCGCCGGTGAGCAGCATTTCCATCGCGCGCTTGCGCGAGAGGTTGCGCGACAGCGCCACGGCGGGCGTCGAGCAGAACAGTCCCACGTTGATGCCCGAGGTCGCGAAGCGCGCGCTGTCGGCCGCGACGGCCAGATCGCACGCGGCGACGAGCTGGCAGCCCGCGGCGGTGGCGATGCCGTGCACGCGCGCGATCACCGGCTGCGGCAGGCGCGCCATGGTCAGCATGAACCGGCTGCACTGCGCGAACAGCTCGTCGTAGAAGGCCTTGCGGGGGTCCGCGCGCATCTCCTTCAGGTCGTGCCCGGCGCAGAAGGCCGGGCCGTTGCCGGCGATCACCACCACCCGCACGCTCTTGTCATCCGCGATCGCGTCCAGCGCCGACTGCAGTTCCGATAGCATTGCCCGCGACAGGGCGTTGTACTGAGCGGGACGGTTGAGCGTGAGACGGGCGATGCCTCCTGCGTCCTCGCGGAGCAGGATGGCTTCGGTGACGGGGCGGGATTCCAAGGTGGCGGACATGACGGCAGTTCCTCGGGCAATGAAGCGATCCGCGGATTATAGGCCCGGGGGCGGATTCGCCCGGCGCGCGGGGCAGGGGCTGCTCGTCGCGCTCGCGGTCTGGGCGTCCGGCCTTCTGGCGGCCGAAGAGCCCGCGGCCCCGCCGGCGCGGCCGAAGGTGGGTCTGGTGCTCTCCGGAGGCGGCGCACTCGGCATCGCGCACATCGGCGTGTTGCAGGTCCTGCGGGAACTGCGTGTGCCGGTGGACATCGTCGTGGGCACCAGCATGGGTTCCATCGTCGGCGCGTCGCTCGCCAGTGGCATGAGCACCGAGGAGATGGTCCGACGTATCCGCGAGATCGACTGGGATGTCGTGTGGCGCGATTCGCCGCCTCGCGCCGAGCAGTCGATCCTGCGCAAGCAGCTCGACGGCCTGGGCTACTGGAACGTGGAACTTGGCATGCGCGGCGGCGTGCCCTTCCTGCCCAAGGGCGCGATCGCCGGGCAGCAGCTCCTGCGCGTGCTGCGGGGTTTCGTGCGCGAACCGCCCGACGGCGACTTCGACCGGCTCGCCTTGCCCTACCGCGCCGTCGCCACCGACATCGAGACCGGCGAGATGGTCGTCCTCTCGAAGGGCGATCTCGCACGGGCGATGCGCGCGAGCATGTCGGTACCCGGTGTGGTCGCGCCCGAGGAAATCGACGGCCGCATCCTGCTCGACGGCGGGCTCGTGCGCAATCTCCCGGTGGACGTGGCCCGTGCAATGGGCGCCGAGGTGATCATCGCGGTCAATCTCGGCGGTCGCCTGCTGAAGCGCGACGACCTGCAGTCGGTGCTGGGCGTGTCGCTGCAGATGATCAACATCCTCACCGAGCAGAACGTGCGACAGTCGCTGTCGGAACTCACCGAGCGCGACGTGCTGATCTCGCCCGATCTCACCGGCTTCACGTCCGTGGATTTCGACAAGGCGGATCAGCTGGTCCCGCGCGGCGCCATCGCCGCCCGCGCCGTCGCGGCGCGGCTGAGGAAGCTCGCGGTGCCCGAGGACCGGTACGAAGCGGTCCAGCTGGCCCAGGTGGAGCGGCTGCTTCCCCGCGCACCCGCGGACCGCATCGCCGTGGACACCCGGGGTCTCACGTTCGTGAATCCGGATGCGGTCGAGGCCGTCCTCCGCAGCAAGACGGGCGCGATGCCGACGGACGAGGTGCTGGAATCCCGCGTGGCGCGCCTGTACGGCCGTGGCGACCTCGCGCGCATCGACTATCGCTACCTCTATCGAGACGGACAGAGGGTTCTCGCGATCGATACAACCGAGAAGCCGCGCGGGTCCGAGTACGTGCGCTTCGGGCTCAAGCTCGCGAGTGACTTCAAGGGCGACGGGCGGTTCACGGTGCTCGCGTTCCACAACAAGACGTGGATCAACGCGCTCGGCGCGGAGTGGCGCACGCTCGCGCAACTGGGCCACAACCCCGGCATCACCTCGGAGTTCTATCAGCCGCTCGACCTCCGCGGCTGGCTGTTCGTTGCCCCGCGGGTCCACGTGTCGCAGCGGATGGTGGACCTCTTTGCGAACGACCGGCGCATCGCGCAGTACGTCATCCGTCAGGCGGGTGTCGGGCTGGACGTGGGCGCGAACTTCGAGGACTGGGGCGAACTGCGCGTCGGCGCCTACCGAGCCACCGCGTCGGCCGAGCCGTCCACGGCGATCACGCAATTCCCGCCGGTGGACTTCACCATCGGCACGTTCAGCGCACGCGGGCTCTTCGACCGTCTCGACAACATCAACTTTCCCACCGCGGGCACTTACGTTGCAGGGTCGCTCGTGAACTCGTCGAAGCTGCTCGGAGCCACGGACCGGTTCTCGTCGGTTCAGGGGGAGTCCACCCAGGCGATCGGCACCCGCGCTCACGGTCTCGTGCTTACCGCACGGGGCGGCCGCACGCTGGGCGGAGAACTCGGCACCAACGACCTGTACACCCTCGGCGGCTTCCTCAACCTCTCGGGGTACCAGCTCGGCCAGCTCACCGGCGATGCCTTCGCACTCGGACGTGCCGTCTACTACTACCGCATCACGCGCCTGCCGGCGCTCGTGGACGGTCTGTTCGTCGGCGCATCGCTCGAGTCGGGCCGCATCTACGAGCGTCGTGCCACGCTTCCGCAGTCGAACACCGGCTTCGTCCTGGCCGGGTCGGTGTTCGTCGCCGCCGACACGGCGCTCGGCCCGCTCTATCTGGCCTACGGTCATGCGGAAGGCGGCTACAACGCGCTGTACCTGTTCCTCGGGCGGCCGTAGCGTCGGGGGGGCCGGGGGCTCCGCACGACGATAGGCCTGGCGGCCCCCGAACCGGCGGGTCCGGCGGGGCTGTGACGGCCGACCTCGATGCGCCTAGAATGACATCGGAAAGGAATTACATTCGTCCATAACCATGGGCGGCCCATGCGCCGTCCAGCCCGTGCACGGGTGGCCCCGGCCCCCGCGTGACCATGCCATGTCCGATTCGACCATAGCGGAAGCGCCGGGTGCGTCGACGATCCTCATCGTCGATGACACGCCCGAAAATCTCGCGGTACTGGGGGATCTCCTCCAGCCGCTTTACCGTGTGCGTGCCGCGAATTCAGGCCCCCGCGCGCTGCAGATCGCGGCGTCCCACCCCCGTCCGGACCTGATCCTGCTGGACCTGATGATGCCCGGCATGGACGGTTTCGAGGTGCTGGAGCGGCTGCGCTCCGATCCGGCGACCGCGGGCATTCCGGTCATCTTCGTCACCGCGCTGTCCGCCACCGAGGACGAGCAGTGGGGCCTGGGCCTCGGTGCGGTGGACTACATTACCAAGCCCGTCCGGCCCGCGATCGTCCTCGCGCGCGTGAAGACCCAGCTCGAACTCAAGCGCGCACGCGACTGGCTGCAGGACCAGAACGCCTATCTCGAAGCCGAGGTCGCGCGCCGCATGGCCGAGAACCAGCTCATCCAGGAGGTGAGCATCCATGCGCTCGCGCGGCTTGCGGAGATTCGCGACACCGAGACGGGCAATCATCTGCGGCGCACGCAGGAGTACGTTCGCACGCTTGCGCTTCACCTCAGCCGGCAGGCGTCGCATGCGGCCGAACTGACGCCTGCCGTGATCGACACGCTGGCGCGCTCGGCACCGCTGCACGACATCGGCAAGGTCGGCATTCCCGACCACATCCTGCGCAAGCCGGGCAAGCTCACTCCCGAGGAGTGGGTCGTGATGCAGACCCATGCCGCCCTCGGCGCCGAGGCCATCGAGCAGGCGGAGCGCGACGCGGCGCGCCCGGTCGCCTTCCTCGCGATTGCGAAGCAGATCGCCCGGCACCACCACGAACGGTGGGATGGCAGCGGCTACCCGGACCGTCTCGCAGGCGAAGCCATTCCGCTCGCAGCCAGGCTCATGGCGCTGGCGGACGTCTTCGACGCCCTCACGGCGCGCCGGGTGTACAAGCCGCCGATACGGATAGACGACGCCCGAGACATGATCGTCGCGCAGCGCGGCGCGCATTTCGATCCCGCGGTCGTGGATGCGTTCGAAGCCCAGCTGGGCATGTTCCGCGACATCGCCGCGCGGTTCGCGGACGAGTGACGGGTCGTTCCACCGTGCGTCGCACCGCCGCCATCGCGATCCTTCTCACGCTCGCCGCCGGGTTGCTGGCGGTGGTCGCGGTGCAGGTGGGGCTCCGGCGCGATGCGCCCCGTTCGGCCGTCGGCAGGGCGGAAGTGCGGGTCGCCGTGCTCTCCGGCTCGGTGGAGGAGCGGCTCCTCCGCGACCTCGGATTGCCCCGGCACCGCATGCTCACGGTGCCGGATGCGCGGACGGGTTGGGTTGCCGTGGCATCGCGCAGCGTCGACGGTCTCGCGCTTTCGGCGCCGACGATACGGTGGATGGCCCGCGCGTCGGGTGCTGCAGCGGTGGAGATCGCGGAGCCCTTCGAGCCGCCGGCCGATGCCGCCTCGCGGCGGCGAGGCTTCGGCGCGTTTGCGTTCCGCCTGGACGACCGCAGCCTGCGTGACGCGTGGGACAGCGTGCTGCGGTCCTTCGTGGGCAGCGACGCGCACCTGCGGCTCGTCGCGCCATTCGGGTTCACGGCCGCGGAGATGCCGGGCCGGGTGTCCGTCCAGGACCTCCTGGGGCCATGAGAAGCGCGCTGCCCGTCTCCGTGCTCGTTCCCCGGTCGCGGTGGCAGTTCGCGGCATGGGCGAGCGCGCTGCTCGCCGTACTCGTTCTGGCCGGCATCGCCTGGCGCGAGGCCGAACTGAGACACGAACTTGCGCACGACCAGGCTGCGTTCGCGCAACTGCTCACCGCGCGCATGGACCTGTCGCGCGGGTTCCTGCACTTCTCCCTCGCGGGCAACGCCCTGTCGTCGTTCGACCGGGCCCAGGGCGAGTCCCTGGTCCGCCAGGCGCTCGATACCTTCGACACGGTCAGTTCCGAATCCCGGCTGTCGCGACTCGCTCCCGCAGGGCTGCGACCTGGTGTGACGGCTTTGCGTGCCGCGCTTGCCGATCCTGCCGACGTGCCGGACCGGGTCGCCCGGCGTCAGGTGACCTGGCGCATCACCGAGCACGAAGCGCAACGCTTCTCGGACGCGGTGGCGGCGCACCTGCGTGCCGCGGAAGCGCAGCAGGACGCCGAATCGGCTACCGCGATCGCCCTGGCGGCCATCCTGCTCACGGCCACCGCGACCGGCACGCTCATGGCCGCGCGCGCGCGCCGTTCGAGACAGTCGCTCCTGCGTGAGGCGGAACAGCGCTGGATCTTCGCGATCGACGGCGCCGGTCACGGCGTCTGGGATCTCGACTTCGCGAGCGGGGCGGCCTATCAGTCGTTGCGGCTCAAGGCCATGCTGGGCTTCTCCGGGCACGACGAGCTCTGGGATGCCTCCGAACCGTGGGCCTCCCGCGTGCATCCCGACGACCGGCCCGGCGCTCTGACGGCGATGGAGGCGCACGTGTCCGGTGCCGAGCCCAAGTACCGGTCGGAGCATCGCGTCCGATGCCGCGACGGCACGTGGCTCTGGGTGCTCGCTCAGGGCATGGCGGTGGAGCGGGACGCGGCGGGCCGGGCGACCCGGGTGATCGGCACGCTGACCGACATCTCGGAACTGCGGCGCATCGCCGTCGAGCTGGAGGAGCACCGGCAGCTGCTCGAAGCGCGGGTCGCCGAGCGGACCGCCGAACTGCGGGCGGCCAACGAGGCGCTCGCGAGCCGGTCCGAGATCATCTCGGACCTCTACAACAACGTACCGTGCGGCTATCACTCGCTCGATGCCTCGGGCCTGTTCATCGCCGTGAACGACACCGAACTGCGCTGGATCGGGTACGAGCGCGACGAGGTCGTCGGGCGCATCCGGTTCCAGGACCTCCTCACGCCCGAAAGCCGGGCGGTCTTCGACAGGCGGTTTCCCGTGTTCCTGCGCACGGGTGAAGTCCGCGACGTGGAATTCGACCTCGTCCGCAAGGACGGTTCGGTCATGGCGGTCCTGATGAGCGCGACGGGTACGTACGATGCGCAGGGCCGGTTCGCTCACAGCCGCAGCACGATGTTCGACAATCGCGAGCGCCAGCAGCGCATCCGCGTGATCGATACGCTGAACGCCGAACTGCAGCGGCGGGCTGCGGAAGCCGAGGCCGCCAATCGCGCGAAGACGGCGTTCCTGGCGAACATGAGCCACGAGATCCGCACCCCGATGAACGCGATCATCGGGCTCACGCATCTCCTTCGGCGCGATCTGCGTGCGCCCGCCGAGATCGACCGGCTCGACCGGATCGCGGCCGCGGCCGATCACCTGCTGTCCGTCATCAATGACATCCTCGATCTCTCGAAGATCGAGGCGGGGCATCTCGTGCTCGCGCAGGAGCCCCTCGACCTCGAGGCGGTGGTGGGGAATGTCGCGCACATGATCGCGGAGCGCGCCGAGGCGAAGGGGCTCGAGCTCGTCGTCGAGATGGAGCCGTCGCTGCTCACCGATTTCGTGGGTGACCCCGTCCGGCTCTCCCAGGCCCTGCTCAACTATGCCGGCAACGCCGTGAAGTTCACCGAGCACGGGGCCATCGTCCTGCGCGTGCGCAAGGCCGACGAGACCGACAACGACACGCTCGTGCGGTTCGAGGTGGAGGACACCGGCATCGGCATCGACGCCCGGCATCACGAGCGGCTGTTCCAGGCCTTCGAGCAGGCGGACAGTTCCACCACCCGCCGGCACGGCGGCACCGGCCTGGGACTCGCCATCAATGCGAGACTGGCTCAGCTCATGGGCGGCGAGGTCGGGGTGAAGAGCGCACCGGGGTCCGGCAGCACCTTCTGGCTCACCGCCCGGCTCGGCCGGCGTGCCGGCGCGGTCCCGCCCGTCCCGCGCACCGCGCTTGCACACCGCCGAGCGCTCGTGGCCGACGCCGAGCCGCTCGCCGCGCGGGCGCTTGCATCCATGCTCGGCGCGTTCGGCGCGAGGACGGATCTGGCGCTCACGCCCGCCGAGACCGAGACCCGGCTCGCGGAGGCCGCGGCCGAAGGCGACGCCTACGTGATCCTCGTGCTCGACCATCGTCTCGCCGCGTCCGATCCGACGGCCGCGATACGGTGGCGGGAGGCCCTCGGGGGGGCGCCTGCGCCGCGAGCATTCCTCACCAGCGGGACGGCAGGCCTGGAAACCGCCCGATCTCTCGCCGGAGCCCTGGACTACGAGGGCGCCGTCGCCAAGCCGGTGGTGCCCTCGCGCCTCATGGAGATCTTCGGGCCGCCTTTCCGTGTTCCGGGGACGCTCCCCCCGAGTCCGGCGCTCCCCAGGCCCGCCGCCGAGGACCGGGTGCGTGCCGCACTGTCGGGCGCACGCGTGCTGCTGGTCGAGGACAACCCGGTCAATCGCGATGTGGCGCTCGAGCTGCTGGAACTGGTGGGGCTCGTGCCCGACGTCGCGTGCGACGGCGCGGAAGCCGTGCGCAAGGTCGCAGCCCAGACCTACGATGTCGTGCTGATGGACATGCAGCTGCCGGTGATGGACGGTCTGGAGGCCACGCGTGCCATTCGCGAGCTGCCGGGCGGAGGGTCCATCCCGATCGTGGCCATGACGGCCAACGCGTTCAGCGAGGACCGCGAGGCCTGCCTCGGCGCGGGCATGAACGACTTCCTCGGCAAGCCGGTGGATCCCGCCAAGCTCTACGGAACGCTGCTGCGCTGGCTGAAGCACGTGCGCCGGAGCGCCGAAGCGGTGCCGGAACCGGGCCCCTCGCCGGGCGCTGCGTCGGCGCCTCTGCCGTCCCTGCCCGGGGTGGATGCCAAGGCCGGTGTGCGCTTCGCGGGCGGCCGGGTCGACGTCTTCGTCCGGCGCCTGCACAAGTTCGCCGCCAGCACGAGCGCGAACCCGGAACGGCTCGGCGAGGCGCTGCGCGAGGGCCGAACGGAGGACGCACAGCGCTGGGCCCATTCACTGAAGGGCGCGGCGGGCTTCATCGGCGCGGTGCGGCTGCAGGCGGCCGCAGATCGTCTGGAGCAGGCCTGCGCGACGCAGCCCGACGATGTGCCGGCCGCGCGCCTGGCGGTCGAGACCGAACTGGCGGTACTGCTTCCGGCCATCGGCGCGCTGCCGGACTCCGAGAACGGCGCGCCGGTTTCGCCCGAAGCGCGGGCGGCGGTGGCGGAACTGGCGGCCCTGCTGGCGCAGGACGACATTCGCGCCGGGCGCGTCGCGCACGAAGCCCGGCCCGCGCTCGCGCAGATGCTGGGCGAAGGCCTCGTGGCATTCGACTACCAGCTGTCCCGATTCGACTACGCGCAGGCGCTCGCGACGCTCCGCTCCGCGCTGGAGTCCGACGTCGGCGGCAGTCCGCACGCCGTTCGCTGACGCCCGCGGCCGTCAGTCGTGGAGATGGCAGGCCACCGCGTGCGGCGTGCCGGTCCCGCCTCGCGCGGTCAGCGCGGGCGGCGTGGTGCGGCATTTCTCCATCGCATGCGGGCACCGCGGATGGAAGGTGCAGCCGCCCGGCGGCGATTCCGGATTGGGCAGGTCGCCGGCAGGTGGCGACTCGAGCGCGCCGGTGCCGGGGGCCATGCGCGGGATCGCCGAGATCAGGGTACGCGTGTAGGGGTGCTTCGGGTCGGCGTACAGGTCCTCCGCGGCACCCATCTCGACGATCCTTCCGAGATACATCACCGCCACCGTGTCGGCCACGTACTTCACCACGGCGAGGTTGTGTGAGATGAACAGGTAGGTGAGCCCGCGATCGCGCTTGAGCGCGTTCAGCAGGTTCAGGATCTGCGCCTGGATCGACACGTCCAGCGCGGACACCGGCTCGTCCGCCACGATGAACTCCGGATGCAGCGCGAGCGCCCGCGCGATGCAGATGCGTTGCCGCTGGCCGCCCGAGAACTCGTGCGGATGCCGGCGGGCCGCCTCGGCCGGCAAGCCCACCGTGTCGAGCAGCCGTCCCACTTCCGCATCGCGTTCGGCCGGCGTGCCGATGCCATGGATCAGCAACGGCTCGGCAATCAGCGCGGCCACGGTCATGCGCGGATCCAGGGAGGAGTAAGGGTCCTGGAAGATCATCTGCATGTGCCGGCGCATCTGGCGCAGCGGTTCCGCGGGCAGGATCGTCAGTTCGCGGCCCAGCAGGCGCACGCTGCCTGACGTGGGCTTCAGCAGTTGCAGGACGGTGCGGCCCAGCGTCGACTTGCCGCAGCCCGACTCGCCGACCACGCCGAGAGTCTCGCCGCGCCTCTGACGGAAGCTCACGGTGTTGACGGCGTGCAGCACGCCGCGTCCTCCCCGAACCGGGAAGTCCTTCACGAGGGAGTCGACTTCGAGCAGCGGTGCGTCGCTCATGACAGCGGATGGAAGCAGGCGACGGCGCGGTCGCCGTCCGGGATGAGGGCGGGGGCTTCGGCGCGGCAGCGCTCGCCGGCACGCGCACAGCGCGGCGCAAAGGTGCAGCCCGGGCCGCGCTGTGCAGGCGCCGGAACCATGCCCTCGATCGTGGCGAGGGGCTGGTCCTTCGGCGAGTCGAGCGTCGGCGTGGAGGCCAGCAGTGCGCCGGTATAGGGGTGGCGCGGCGCGCGGAACAGGTCGGCGACACGCGCGGATTCGACGATGCGCCCGGCGTACATGACCGCCACGCGATTTTTAATGTTACGGCGACCACCGAGATCGTGCGTGACGAACACGATGCCCATGCCCAGTTCGTCACGCAGCTCGCGCAGCAGCGCAAGGATCTGCGCCTGCAGCGTGACGTCGAGTGCCGTGGTGGGTTCGTCCGCGAGCAGCAGCTCGGGATGCAGCAGAAGCGCCATCGCAATGAGTACGCGCTGGCGCAGTCCGCCGGACAGTTCATGCGGATACTGACGCAGCCGGCGCTGCGGCGCGTTGATGCCGACGCGGTCCAGCATGGCGATCACGCGTTCCTCGCGCTCGGCCGCGGACAGGCGCGTATGGACCGCGAGCGTCTCCCGAAGCTGCTGTCCGATGGTGAAGACGGGGTTGAGGCTCGTCATCGGGTCCTGGAAGACCACACCGATGCGGCTGCCCCAGAGCGCCCGCAACGCCTTCGCATCGAGCTTCATCAGGTCGGTGTCGCCCAGCCAGGCGGACCCGCGCTCCACGTGGCTTGGCGGAGACGGCTGCAGACGCACGGACGACAGCAGCGTGACCGACTTGCCGCAGCCGGACTCGCCCACGAGACCGAGTGTCTCGCCGCGGTCCACCGAGAACGACACGCCGTCGACGACGCGCGCGCGCCGTCCGGCGGGGCCGAAGCTCACGGCGAGGTCCTCGACGCGGAAGACGCTCATGCGGCCCGGCGTTCGTTTGCGCTGATGCGCGGCATCAATCGAAGATCACGCGTGGGATGTAGAACGACACCACCCAGTTGGGGATGTCGACGATCTCCGAGATCCGCAGGTCGCCGCACACGCTGCACAGCATGTACGCCTCGACAGGGCTCATGCCGTGCCGCGCCGTCAGCAGGTCGATGGTCTGGCGCACGGCGTCGCGCGCCGCGGCCATCAGGTCCGGTCCGATACCCGTGCATACGTCGTAGCCCGCACCGTCGAGATGGCGGGTCACGGGGCCGGGTGTCGTGAACCGGGGGTTCTTGAGCGGCATGTTCCGGTGCAGGTCGAATCGCAGCGAAACGTGCATCGGGCTCTCGATGGCGGTGCCGCAGACCTCGCCGTCGCCTTGTGCAGCGTGGGTG
>ERZ1066136.1521-NODE-1521-length-11573-cov-7.525004_pt1 | contig 11573 bp, 7 predicted proteins | sample MGYA00382783_ERZ1066136 | MGnify/ENA primary metagenome ERZ1066136 (study PRJEB33369, sample SAMEA5778366) | biofilm metagenome | biome: Industrial cooling water; feature: Water cooling tower basin; material: Biofilm | place: United Arab Emirates | collected... | reverse complement strand
ATGCGCAGCTGGCCTTTGGCAAGATCGAGCAGATGGGCAAGCCGTGCGTGGCGGCGATCCAGGGCGTGGCGCTGGGCGGCGGCATGGAATTCGCGCTGGCCTGCCACATGCGGGTGGCCGAACGGCACGCGCGCTTTGGCCAGCCGGAAATCCGCCTGCGCCTGCTGCCCGGCTATGGCGGCACCCAGCGCCTGCCGCGCCTGCTGACCGACAGGCGCGGCCCGCGCGGCCTGCTCGACGCGCTTGACCTGATCCTGGGCGGCCGCAGCGTGGATGCGGACGCGGCGCTGGAAATGGGCGCGATCGATGCGATCGCCGGCGGCGCCGAGGACGCGCTGAGCCTGGCCCACGCCGCCGTGCGCGACTATGTGCGGCTGGGCGATACCAGCCACCTGGGCCGCGCCTGGGCCGAACGCCGAAAGGCCGCCAAGACAGCCTGGCAGCACGAGGGCCATGTCGATCTGGATGCCGCGATTGCGGATGATTTCGTGCAGCGTATCCTGCGCCAGCTGGAATGGGCCGGCCGCGCCACTGCCGGCGCGCGCGCCATCGATGCGATCCGCACCGGCTGGACGCAGGGCATGGCCGCGGGCCTGGCCCGGGAAGCCGAATTGTTTGCGCAGGCCGTGGTCGATCCCGATGGCGGCAAGACCGGGATCCGCCTGTTCTTGGACAAGAAGGCGCCGCCGCTGCCGGTGCGCCGGGATGGCGTGTACATCGATGCCGAACAGGCCATTAAGGCGGCGCAGTTGGAATCGGCGGGCGAACTGCTGCCGGTGGGGGCGCCCTTCTTCCCCGGCGTCACGCCAATCCCCGGCCATCAATATACCTTTGGCATTGCGCGCGATGCCGATACCGGCGCGCCGCGCTTTGGCGAGCCGGCGGCCCACGAAAAGCAGCTGATCGTGCCGGTGCCGCAGCCGGAGCCCAACGAGGCGCTGGTCTATCTGCTGACCTCGGAAGTGAACTTCAACGATATCTGGGCGCTGACCGGCATCCCGGTTTCGCCCTTCGATGGCCATGAAGAAGATGTGCAGATCACCGGTTCGGGTGGCCTGGCGCTGGTCGCGGCGCTGGGCAGCGAAGTGCGCAGCCAGGGCCGCCTGAAGGTGGGGGACATGGTGGCGGTCTATTCCGGCACCTCCGATCTTCTCAGCCCGCAGGCCGGCCGCGATCCGATGCACGCCGATTTTGCCATCCAGGGCTATGAGACGAAATCGGGCAGCCACGCCCAGTTCCTCACCGTGCAGGCGCCGCAGCTGCATCATGTGCCCGGCGATCTCACGCTGGAGCAGGCGGGCAGCTATATCCTCAATCTCGGCACGATCTGGCGCTGCCTCTACACCACGCTGGAAATCGTGGGCGGCAAGACGATCTTCATCGAAGGCTCGGCCACCGGCACCGGCCTTGATGCGGTGAAATCCGCCAAGGCCAGTGGCCTGGCCGTCACCGGCCTCGTCTCCAGCCCGGCCCGCGCCGCCTTCATCCGCAGCAAGGGCGCGGTGGGCGCCATCGATCGCACCGATCCGCGCTTTGCCAGCCTCTACACGCCGGTGCCCGATGGCACGCCGGCCGATTGGGCGGCCTGGGAACAGGCCGGTGCTGCGCTGGTGGCGGAATACAGGGCGCTGAACGGCGGCAAGCTGGCCGATTATGCCGTCAGCCACGCCGGCGAAACCGCCTTCCCGCGCACCTTCCAGCTGCTGGCCGAAGGCGGCAAGCTGGCCTTCTACGGCGCGTCTTCGGGCTATCACCTCAGCTTCATGGGCAAGGCGGGCGGCGCTGATCCGGCCACCATGCTGTCCCGCGCGGGGGCCCGCGGCGGGGAGGCGGTGCTGATCTTCTACGGCCCCGGCACCACGGCGCTGGCCGATGAAACCGGGCTTGAGATGATCGAGGCGGCCCGCGCCATCGGCGCCCGCATCGTGGTGGTGACCAGCACCGATGGCCAGCGCGAATTCATCCTGTCCTTGGGCTTTGAGGATGCCGTGGCCGGTGTGGTGTCGCTGGAGGGCATCAAGCGGCGCGAAGGCGGCAATTTCGATTGGCCCGACAGCATGCCCCGCCTGCCCGTGGCGCGGAAGGACATCGAAACCTTCCGCGAGGCGGTGCGCCTGTTCCAGGATCGCACGCTCAAGCCCTTTGGCAACGCCGTGGGCAAGCTGCTGCGCTCGCCAGACAATCCGCGCGGCAATCCCGATATCGTGCTGGAACGCGCCGGCCAGGATACGCTGGGCGTGACCACGGCGATGGTAAAGCCCTTCACCGGCCGCGTGGTCTATTGCGAAGACATGGCCGGCCGGCGCTACAATTTCTACGCGCCGCAGGTGTGGACGCGCCAGCGCCGCATCATCATGCCCACCGCCGAAATCCTGGGCACGCACCTGTGCAACGCCTACGAGGTGACGCGCATGAACGACATGATCGCGGCCGGCATACTGGACGTGACGGAGCCGACCGTGGTGCCGTGGGAAGGCCTGCCCGAAGCCCACCAGGCCATGTGGGACAATCGCCACAGCGGCGCCACCTACATCGTGAACCACGCGCTGCCGGCCACGGGCCTGCGCAGCAAGGATGAACTCTACGAAGCCTGGGCCGCGCGCGCCGGCGACGCTGAAACCCAGGGGGAATGAACGCCATGGCCAAGACGCAAAGCACCGCCGCCCGCCCGGGCCGGCTGGCCGGCAAGGTGGCGCTGATCACCGGTGCCGCCGGCAATCTGGGTGGCAGCATCGTGCGCCGCTATCTGGAAGAGGGCGCCACCGTGGTGATGAGCGGCCGCGATGCCGCGCGCACCACCGCCGCCATGGAGGCCGCTGTTGCCGATGTGGGCGGTACCGCCAGCATCGTGACAATGGATGGCGCCGATATTGAATCGGTGCGCGCCGGCATCGCCGAGGTGGTGGCCCGCCATGGCCGCATCGATGTGCTGGTGAACAATGCCGGTTCGGCTGGCCCCAAGCAGGTGCTGGGCGCACTGCCGCTCAGCGCCGATGAACTGGCCGGAACCCCTGACAGCGAGACGGTGGGCGATGCCGCCCGCAACATCATGGTGGTGGCCTGGAACCTGGTGCGCGCCGCGGCGCCGGCGATGGGCGAGGGCGCCAGCATCATCAATGTCTCCACCATTTTCAGCCGCACCGATTATTTCGGCCGGGCGGCCTACACGGTGCCCAAGGCGGCGCTCAACATCCTTTCCAAGCGGCTGGCGCGTGAACTGGGTGGCCGCGGTATCCGCGTGAACACGCTCTATCCCGGCCCGATCGCATCCGAACGCATCCGCACCGTGTTTGCCGCGATGGATGGCCTGAAGGGCGATGCGCCGGGCAGCACGGCCAATCATTTCTTTGATCTGATGGCGCTGGAACGCAGTGTTGGCGGAGAGCCGAAGGCCAAGACCTTCCCCACGCCCGCCGATATCGCCAATGCCTGCGTGTTCATGGGCAGCGACGAAAGCGCTGCCTTTGCCGCCCATGATTTTGAAGTGACGCACGGCATGGCAGTGCCGCTGGAATCGGCATCCGAATTCCTGTCCCGCCCCGATCTGCGCGCCATCGATGGCGATGGCCGCAACATCCTGGTGGCCGCTGGCAACCAGCTGGACGACGGCCTGGCCATCGCTGGCCTGTTTGCCGAAAAGGGGGCGCGCGTGCTGCTGGGCTTCCACGCGCAGGCGGCGCTGGATGATGCTGCGGGGCGGCTGCCGGCTGGCGTGACGGCCGTGCGCTTCCCGCGCCACGATCATGTGGCGATGGATACGGCGCTGGCGGATTTCACGGCCGGCGGCGGCGCCATCGATGGCGCGGTGATCCTGCCGACACGCGGGGCCGGCTATTTCACCGGCGCGCTGGGGGAAGCCAGCGATGCCGACGTGGAACGCTTTGTGGATGATGAGCTGGAAGGCGCCGTGGCGCTGGCCCGCACGCTGGATCGCTATTGGCAGCGCAGCGCCGATCTGGCCGCCGATCCGCGGGTGGTGTTCCTGACCAATCCCGATGATGGCGCCGGCAATCTGTGGGCCGATGTGGAACGCGCCGCCATCGAGGAACTGCTGCGCGTGTGGCGCGATGAAGCCCGAGTGGCGCATGCGCAGGGCAAGACCCCGCGCGCCGTGTGGGGCAACCAGATCGTGCGCTATGGCAATGTGGAGCCGGAAAACCGCGATTTCGCCGCCGGCCATGCCGCACGCCTGCTGCTGGGCGATCGCCAGGTGGACCCGATCAACCTCTACCTGCCGGCCAGCATCGCCAAGGCCACTGGTGCCCGCCGCGCGCTGATGGGCACGGCGGAAAACATCACGGGCCTGCACCTGGGCAAGGTGGCGCTGATCACCGGCGGTTCGGCCGGCATCGGCGGCGCACTGGCCCGGCTGCTGGCGCTGGCCGGGGCCAAGGTGATGATGGTCGCCCGCCGCGAATCCGAGCTGGATGCCGCGCGCGAGCGCATCGTGGGCGAATTGCAGGATATCGGCTTTGCCGGCGTGGAGCGCCGCGTGCGCACGCTGGCCGGTGTGGACGTGGCCGACATGGCCTCGCTGCGCCGGGCGGTGGATGAAACGCTGAAGGCCTTTGGCCGCATCGATTATCTGATCAACAATGCCGGCATTTCCGGTGCCGAGGAAATGGCGGTTGACATGGAGGTGGGCGCCTTCCGCCACACCCAGTTTGCCAACCTCATTTCCAATTATGCGCTGATGCAGATGGTGGTGCCGCTGATGCGGGCCCAGGGCAGCGGCTATATCCTGAATGTTTCCAGCTATTTCGGCGGCGAGAAGTTCCTCGCCGTCTCCTATCCCAACCGCACCGACTATGCGGTTTCGAAATCCGGCCAGCGCGCCATGGTGGAATCGATGGCGCGGCACCTCGGCCCGCAGATCCAGATCAATGCCATCGCGCCCGGCCCGGTGGACGGGGATCGCCTCGCTGGCCTGGGCGGCAAGCCCGGCCTGTTTGATCGGCGCGGCCGCCTGATCCTGGAAAACAAGCGGCTGAATGCCGTCCACGCCGCCGTGATCAAATCGGTGCGCGGCGGGGCGCCGGTGGCGCAATTGCTCGCCAAGCTGGCGCGCAACGATTCGGTGCAGATCTCGCATGACAAGTCCAACCCGCAGCCGCTGCGTGATCTGGCGCTGGCCTGCGCGCGCGAGGGCGATGAACGCTGCTGCTGGGATCGTTTCATCCTGACGCCGGTGCTGGCGGCCAAGCTGCTGCGCCGGCTGCGGCTGGGTGGCTGGCTGATCGGCACCGACTGGCAGACGCGCAGCGATGAGGACTGGCTGCTGCGGGTGCCGCCCGATGATGTGCCGTGGCTGCCGGTGGCCCAGATCGGCCGCGAAGCCGCCAAGGTGCGCGGCGGCGTCCTGAGCCAGTTGCACCTGGGCAAGATGCCCACCGAAACCGAAGTGGCGCAGGCGACCGTGTTCTTCCTGGCCGATCGCGCGGTGTCGGGCGAAACCTTCATGCCTTCGGGCGGGCTCAACGTGGAGCGGTCCCACACCGAGCGCGAATTGTTTGGCAGCCCCAAGGCCGAGCGGCTCGCGCAGATGGGCGGCAAGACGGTGTGGCTGGTGGGTGAGCATCTCGCCGATTATCTGGGGGCGGCCGCCCAGGGCTTCCTCGATTGCGATGTGGCGCGCGTGGTGCTGATCACCGCGAGCGGCGCCGGTGCTGCGGCCATCCGCGGCCATGTCAGCAATGGCGCGGACCGCGTGGAAACGCTGGTGATCGATGGTGATATCGAAACCGCGATGGATGCCGCGCTGGCCAAGTGGGGCCATCCCACCACCATCGTCTCCACGCCGCTGGCGGCCTTGCCGGACCGGCTGTTTGACGGCGACGACCCGCTGGATGGCGCCGGCTTTGCCGACGTGGTGGAGCAGAATCTGACCCATCATTTCCGCATCGCCCGCAAAGTGTCGCTGTTTGATGATTGCCAGCTGGTGCTGGTCTCGCCCGACGTGCCGATGGGCGAGGGGGCCAAGGGGGCCTTTGCGCTGGCCAACTTCGTCAAGACGACGCTGCATGCGTTCACGGCCACCATCGCCGTGGAAAACGAGCGGCTGGTGCACGAGGTGGCGGTGAACCAGATCAACCTCACCCGCCGCGTGCGTTCGGAAGAGCCGCGCAGCGCCGAGGAGCATGGCGAGGAAGTGCGCCGCTTCGCCCGCGCCGTGCTGCTGGCCGGGGCGCCGCTGCCGGATGCCGAGGATTCGCGTTATCGGGCGCGCATCTATCGCGGCATGTCGCTCACGGTGTGAGCAGGCGGCGCTCGACCTCGGCCCAGAGCGCGGCGATGGCCTGGCCGGCGGCGCTGCGCGGCGCGCCGGCCAGCACCGGCTGCTGGCTGGCGGCCATGCGTTCGATGGCGGCGGCATAGGGGATCACCGGCCAATCGGGCTGGCCAGCCATGGCTTCCCGGTGCAGCGCCTTGCGGCGATCGGCCATGGAAAACACCGGCAGCAGGGCTGGAGCGTGGCCCTTGTGTTCCGCATCTAGATGGACCCGCAGCTGATCGAAGGCGCGCAGGGACAGCGCCGATGGCACCACCGGCACCACCAGCATGTCCACCGCGCGCAGCACCTGGTCGGCCAGCTCGGTCAGCCCCGGCGGGCAATCCAGGATGATCCGATCATAATCATTTTCAAGGGTTTTGAGCAGTTTCTTCAACCGCTTTGTGCGATCATCGCCAGCCAGTTGTGCCTCAAGGCGGCGCAGCGATTGATCGGCGGGCAGCACATCCAGATTGGCATGGGTTGATGGCTGGATCAGCGCGGAGAGTTCACCGCTGGCGATGGCCTTGCGCGCCTTGGCGCCGCTTTTGGGCGCCATGCGCAGCGTCCAGGTCGCGGCGCCCTGGGGATCGAGGTCCCACAACAGGCTGCGGCGGCCGGATATGGTGGCAGAGGCGTGCGCCAGATTGACAGCGAGGGCGGATTTGCCGACGCCGCCTTTCACGCTGAACAGGGCAAGGCTGCGCATCGCCTTGCCCGCCCGATCAGGCGGCGAGCGCCGTGGCGAGCTGGTCGCGGATGCGGCGCAGGGCCGACAGATCGACGCTGATCGGTGCCGTCTGCGCTTGCGGTGCGGGCTGCGGGGCGGATTCGGCGGCAGTGGGCAGTTCCCGCGCCGGCTTGCCAGCCTTGGCGGCCAGCGCCAGCTGCGCGCCGCGGATGGTCAGGCCCTGATCGTGGAGCATGTGGCGGATGCTTTCCAGCAGCTCCATGTCAGCCGGGCGATAATAGCGGCGATTGCCGCCGCGCTTGAGCGGCTGCAGCTGCGGGAAGCGGGTTTCCCAGAAGCGCAGCACATGCTGCGGCACACCGATGAGATCGGCAGCTTCGCTGATGGTACGAAAGGCGCGTTGCGACTTGTCAGACATGGGTGAGGGCTCCGTCTGTCCGCAGGCTGTGCAGGGGCGTGTCAGGCCTTGCGGTTGATGGCTTCGCGCAGCAGCTGGCTGGGCCGGAAGGTGAGCACGGTGCGCGGCTCGATCGGCACTTCAACCCCCGTCTTGGGGTTGCGGCCGACGCGCAGGCCCTTGTTGCGCAGCACGAAGCTGCCGAAGGACGAGATTTTCACGTTGCTGCCGGCCACCAGCGCATCGCTGATGCTGTCCAGCACCTGCTCAACGAGCTGCGCGGACTCGGCGCGCGAAAGGCCGATTTCATTGTGGACGGCATCGGCGAGATCGGCGCGCGTGACGCTGCCGGCGGTTTCGTTGGCTTCGTTGCTCATCGGCTATCCCCGCAAAATCGAATGAAACGCGCCATACAACGAGTTTCAGTTTTACGACTTTTCGGCCGATTCGCCAGCCCTTCAATCACTTGGCGGGCAAAGTTACCAACGCACCAGCGCTGCACCCCAGGTGAAGCCGCCGCCCATCGCCTCCAGCAGCAGCAGATCGCCCGGCTGCACGCGGCCGTCGCGCACCGCGGTGTCCAGGGCCAGCGGCACCGAAGCCGCCGATGTGTTGGCATGGGAATCGACCGTGACGACCACCTTGCCAGCCGCCAGGCCCAGTTTCTTTGCGGTGCCTTCGAGGATGCGCAGATTGGCCTGGTGCGGGATCACCCAATCGACATCCGCCGGCTTGAGGCCAACAAGATCAAGGGTTTCAGTCATGACGCTGGCAAGATTGGTGACCGCGTGGCGGAACACCTCGCGGCCCTTCATCCGCAACTTGCCGGTGGTTGCGGTGGAACCGGGGCCGCCATCGACATAGAGGAGATCATTGTAGCGGCCATCGCTGTGCAGGCGATGGGCGAGGATGCCGTGATCCGCTGCGGTGCCGGTGCCGGCCTGCGCCTCCAGCACCACGGCGCCAGCGCCATCGCCGAACAGCACGCAGGTGGTGCGGTCTTCCCAATCGAGCAGGCGGGAGAAGGTTTCGGCGCCGATGACCAGCGCGCGGTTGTGGGCGCCGCTGGTGATCAGCGCATCGGCCACGGTGAGCGCATAGAGGAAGCCCGAGCAGACGGCGGCAACATCGAAGGCGACGCCGTGCACCATGCCCAACTTGTGCTGAATGACGGTGGCCACGGCCGGGAAGGTTTGATCCGGGGTGGCGGTGGCGACGATGATCAGATCGATATCGCTGGCCGTGATATTGGCGCTTTCCAATGCCTTGAGGGCGGCGGCGACACCAAGATCTGAGGTGAATTCACCTTCGGCGGCGATGTGGCGGCGGCGTATGCCGGTGCGCTCGATGATCCACTCGTCGCTGGTATCCACTTGCGCCGCCAGTTCGGCATTGCTGAGCACGCGGGCGGGCAGATAGCTGCCGGTGCCGATGATGCGGGCGCGGCGCATGCTCACTTGGCCGCCGCAATTGCATCGGGGCGGTGGGCACGCATGCTGGCCAGATCGTGGGAGATCTTGGCGCTGACGCCATCCCTGATCAGGTCATGCGCCACGCCGATGGCATTGGCGATGCCGCGGGCGTTGGCCGAACCATGGCTTTTCACCACCAGGCCGTTGAGGCCCAGGAACACGGCGCCATTGTGGGCATTGGGATCCAGATGCGCCCGCAGCGCCGACAGGGCCGGGCGGGACAGCAGATAGCCGATCTGCGCCAGCAGCGAGGATTTGAAGGCGGCGGTGAGCAGCCCCACCACCAGCTTGCCGGTGCCTTCGGCGGTCTTCAGCGCGATATTGCCGGAAAAGCCGTCAGTCACCACCACGTCCACGTCGCCCTGGCCGATCTTGTCGCCCTCCACGAAGCCGGTGAACTGCATCGGCAGATCGGCGCTGCGCAGCACGGCGGCCGCGTCCTTGATCTCGTCGGTGCCCTTCAGCTCTTCCTCGCCGATATTGAGCAGGGCAACGCGCGGCCGCTCGAGGCCCAGCACGGTGCGGGCAAAGGCGGCGCCCATCACGGCGAACTGCACCAGGTTTTCGGCATCGCATTCGGTGTTGGCGCCAAGATCGAGCACCACCGAATCGTTCTTGAGCGTGGGCAGCAGCGCCGCCAGCGCCGGGCGATCGATGCCCGGCATGGTGCGCAGCGCAAACAGCGCCATCGCCATCAGCGCGCCGGTGTTGCCGGCCGAAACGGCGGCATCGGCCTCGCCCTGCTTCACGCTGTCGATGGCCATGCCCATGGACGATGTGCGCGACCGCCGCAGCGCCTGGCTGGGCTTGTCGGTCATCAGCACCACATCATCGGTGTGGACCATGGTGGCGCGGGCCGCCAACCGGGGCAGGCGGGCCAGCACCGGTGCCATCACCTGCTCCTGCCCGTGCAGGCGGAAGTGCAGCGTGGGGTAGCGTTCGGCCGCGATGTCGGCGGCGGTGATGGCCACCTCCGCGCCGGCATCGCCGCTCATCACGTCAAGCGCAATCACCGGGGCGGTGCGCGCGCCGGGGATTCGGGCTGGCGTCATCGTGCTGGCGTCCGCCTCAGCGCGACTGATGTCAAGCCCGGAGGTCAAGCATTATCGGCGATGACTTCGCGACCGTTGTAGAAGCCGCAGGACGGGCACAGATTGTGCGGCAGCTTCAGTTCACCGCAGTTCGGGCATTCCTGGAACTGGGTGGCGGTCAGCGCGTGGTGGCTGCGACGCATGTTGCGGCGGGAAGGCGAAGTCTTGCGCTTGGGAACGGCCATGGGGCACCTGTATCAATGATGTATCTGCGTTCACCACGGTGGCATGGCCATACGGCATCCTGCCCCGGGACGAGCGAAGCGCCGCCGTATAGGCAATTCTGCGCGCTTGGCAAGCGCAATCACCCGTTTGCGGGTTCTGCACAAGCGGCTAATCAGGGGCTGTGCTCACCCTGATCGATATCCGCAACATCGTGCTGATCGAGGCCCTGGCGCTGGAGTTTCCGGCCGGGCTTTCGACGCTGACCGGCGAAACCGGGGCGGGCAAATCCATCCTGCTGGATGCGCTGGGCCTGGCGCTGGGCGCACGCGGCGATGCCGGGCTGGTGCGCGCCGGCCAGGACCAGGCGCGGGTGACAGCGGAGTTCCACGTGGGCGCCGATCATCCGGCCCGCGCCATGCTGGCCGAAAATGCCATCGATGCCGACGGGCCGGTCATCCTGCGCCGCCAGATCAAGGCCGATGGCGGCGGCCGCGCCTTCATCAATGATCAGCCGGTTTCGGTGCAGCTGCTTCGCGATGTGGGCGGCACATTGGTGGAAATCCATGGCCAATCCGATGATCGCGGCCTGCTGGCGGCGCGCGGGCACCGGGCGCTGCTGGACCAATATGGTGGGCTGGGCGCCGATCTGGCGGCGGCGCGCAGCGCCTGGGCGCGCTGGCAGGCGGCGGTGGTGGCCGAAGCGGAGGCCGCGGCCCGGCTGGAGGCCGATCAGCGCGATCGCGAATGGCTGGAGCATGCCATTGCCGAGATTGGCGCGCTGGCCGCAGCCCCCGGCGAGGAGGAAGAATTGGCCGAGGCCCGCGCTGCCATGCAGAAGGGCGCGCGCCTGGCCGATGATCTGGGCACGATCGCCGGCCTGATGGCCGATGGCAGCGGGCCGCTGGCCCAGGCGGCCCGCCGGCTGGACCGGATTGCCGGCGAGCATCCGCTGCTGGCCGATGCGCTGGCCAGCCTGGATCGTGCGCTGGTGGAGGCCGGCGAAGCGGAAACGCGGCTGGCCGCCGCCGTGCAGGCGCTGGATGCCGATCCGGCGCGGCTGGATGCCACCGAAAAGCGATTGTTTGAATTGCGCGCCATGGCCCGCAAGCACCGGGTGGCCTGCGACGACCTGCCGGCGCTGCTTGCCCAATTGCAGGCGCGGGCGGCAGCGCTGGTGGCCGGCGAGGGTGGGCTGGCCGCACTGGCCGCGGAAACGGCAGCGGCGCGCGCGGCGTGGGTGGCGGCGGCTGATGCGCTGGCGGCGGGCCGGGCGGCGGCGGCGGTGCGGCTGGATGCGGCGGTGGCCGCCGAGCTGGCGCCGCTGAAGCTGGATGCGGCGCGGTTCCGCACCGTGGTGGCGCCGCTGCCCGAAGCGCAATGGGGCCCGGATGGGCGCGACCGCGTGGAATTCGAGATCGCCACCAATCCCGGAGCACCCTTTGCGCCGCTGATCAAGATTGCTTCGGGTGGGGAGCTTTCGCGCTTCATC
>ERZ1066136.1517-NODE-1517-length-11598-cov-5.742095_pt1 | contig 11598 bp, 10 predicted proteins | sample MGYA00382783_ERZ1066136 | MGnify/ENA primary metagenome ERZ1066136 (study PRJEB33369, sample SAMEA5778366) | biofilm metagenome | biome: Industrial cooling water; feature: Water cooling tower basin; material: Biofilm | place: United Arab Emirates | collected... | reverse complement strand
CGGCTGGATGACCAGAGACAGCAAGGCCTACACGACGGTCGTCGAGCTCGACAGCGACAACCCCGACGGCCGGCTGCGTTCGCGCATGGCGGCGAACGTGACCATCATGGTCGACACGGTGAAGAACACGCTGCCGGTGCCGCTGCAGGCGGTCGAGCGCGATCGCTCCGTCAACTACGTCTGCAGGCAGGGTGCGAACGGGCCCGAGGCCGTGCGCATCAAGGTCGGTCGGCAGAACTCCGAGCGCGTCGAAGTGCTCGAGGGCCTGGCGGAAGGCGACGTGATCTACCTGAAGCCGCCGGCCGGCTTCACGCCGCCGAAGTTCGAGCAACCGGTGGTCGCGACGCCGCCGCCGGCGCCGAACGCGCCGGCCACGGGCGCTGGCCAGCCAGGAGCCGGGGCTCCCGCTGCCGGTGCGGCACCCGCCGAGGCCACCGCCGGCGCCGGCGAAGCCAGGCGGCCGCGCCAGGGCGGCGGCACGCGCAAGAAGTTCGTCGACATGACGCCCGAGGAACTGCAGCAGGCCAAGGAACGGATCGACGGCATGTCGTCGATGATGGACCGCATGCGCGACAGCCTCGGCGAAGAGGCGGCGAAGGAGATGGAGACCAACGTCGCCGCGCTGCGCAAGGCGCTCGACGCCAACGACCTGCCGACCGCGCAGTCGCTCCAGGACAAGATCTCGGCGGCGATGCGCAGCGCGATGGGCGGCCGCGGGCAAGGCGGTGGTCCCGGTGGCGGTGGTCCCGGTGGCGGTGGTCCCGGTGGCGGTGGCCGCCGCGGCGGCGGCAACGGCGACGGGGGCGGCGGCGCCCCGAACGGCGGCAACTGAGCAGGACGCACCCGTGAGCCAGGAACGCCCCGTCATCGCCGAGTTCGTCGACGTGCACCGTCACTACGTGATGGGCAAGGACAACATCGTCCGCGCCCTGAACGGCGTGTCGATGCAGGTCGCGAAGGGCGACTACCTCGCCATCATGGGCCGCTCGGGCTCCGGCAAGAGCACGATGCTGAACATCCTCGGGTGCCTGGACCGCCCGACCAGCGGCGAGTACCGCGTCGGGCCCGAGTCGCGCGCGAAGGCCGAGTACCTCGCCGACCGCGTCGGCCTCGGCAAGCGCCTCGAACACCGACCGCTCGAACTGTCGGGCGGCCAGCAGCAGCGCGTCGCGATCGCCCGTGCGCTGATGAACGACCCGCTGTTCCTGCTCGCCGACGAAGCCACCGGCAACCTCGACAGCAACACCGAGCGCGAGATCCTCGACCTGTTCGACGACCTGCGGAAGGACGGGGTGACCATCGTCATCGTCACCCACAACCCGAAGGTCGCCGACCGCGCCGACCACACGCTGTGGCTGCGCGACGGCAAGGTCGAGAAGCTGGTCGACAACCGGCAGGCGGCGTCGAGCGGAGGCGGAGCATGATCGCCGACACGATGCGCATGGTGCGGCTCGGCCTGAAGAGCCTGATGCTGCACAAGCTGCGCAGCACGCTGACGACCGCCGGCATCCTGTTCGGGGTCGCCTCGGTGATCGCGATGCTCGCCGTCGGCGAGGGCGCCTCGGCGGAGACGCTGAAGCAGTACCGCGACATGGGCGTCACCAACGTGCTGATCCGCAGCAAGAAGCCGGAGGAGACGCAACAGAGCTCGACCTCCAGCATGTGGAGCGTGCTCGGCTACGGCCTGTTCTACCCTGAGGCGGACCGCATCCAGAACCTGCTGCCGGAGGCGACCGTCGTGCGCGTGCGCGAGTTCGAACGCGGCGTCGTGCACGGCGAGGCCTGGGCGCAGACGATGATCGTCGGCACCGAGCCGACGTTCCTCGAGGCGACCAACCTGAAGGTCCAGGAGGGCCGCTGGCTGGTCGACCTCGACCTCACCCGGCAGGCCAACGTCTGCGTGATCGGCAACAGCCTCGCGAAGAAGCTGTTCCCGCTCGAAGACCCGATCGGCCAGACGATCCTGGTCGGCATCGAGGACCGCTTCGAGGTGGTGGGCGTGCTCGGCTACCAGGGCCGGGCCGCGTCGCCGAACGGCACCACGCTCGACGAGTGCGCGTTCATCCCGCTGAGCAGTTCGCGGCGCCGTTTCGGCGACACGGTCCGCAACCCGGCGACCAACCGCTACGAGCAGGTCGAGCTGCACGAGATCAAGATCAAGCTGCCGAGCATGGAGGAGGTCGAGACGGCCGCCGCCGTCGTCGAGTACATGCTGAAGCCGGCCCACGGCAACAAGAAGGACACCGAGATCACGGTGCCGCTCGAGCTGCTGCAGAAGGCCGAGGCGACGCAGAAGATGTTCAACCTCGTGCTCGCCGTCATCGCCTCGATCAGCCTGCTGGTCGGCGGCATCGGCATCATGAACGTGATGCTGGCGACGGTGACCGAGCGCACGCGCGAGATCGGCATCCGCCGCGCACTCGGCGCCAAGAAGAAGCACATCGTGCAGCAGTTCCTGGTCGAAGCCGGCGTGCTGTCGGCGCTCGGCGGCATCGCCGGCGTCGGCCTCGGCGTGCTCGTGCCCCAACTGATCGAGCACTACTTCAAGCAGCCGACCGACATCCGCCTCGACCACGTCGCCCTGGCGTTCGGCATCTCCGCCGTCGTCGGCGTCGTGTTCGGCCTGTATCCGGCGTGGCGCGCCGCGAACATGGACCCGGTCGAGGCCCTGCGCCACGAGTGAAAGCACGTCGCGCGGGGCACGCCCTGCGCAGCCAGCTCAGACCTCGGCGAACACGGCGTCCGGCACCACCGCCACGAGCTCGGCCGGGAACGCACCGGCGCGCGCCGCCGCCTCGATGCGATCGTGGCACACGCGACCGTCGCGGCGCAGCTCGGCCTCGATCGCCGCCGCCAGGCGGACGAGCGCCGCCGCGGCGAGACCGCCGCGCCCGGCTTCGTCGAGCGCGCCGTGGTCCTGGCGCCAGGTGCGCGCCACCAACGCGCAGCCGAGCCACAAGTCGTCGGTGCCGTGCTCGAGCAGCCACGCGAACGACGACGGCCCGGGACGCAGCTCGTCGAGGATGCTGCCGAGGTCGTGCAACAGGGCCGCCGCGCCGAGCTCGGCCAACCGTTCGTCCGGCCAGCCGGCGGCGCGCGCCGTCAGCACCGTCAACACGGCGACGCGGATGCCGGTCTGCAGCAGCGCGCCGTTCTGCTGCAGCAACATCAGCGGCTCCAGACCACCCGGCAGCGACAGCAGACGCTCCACCACCATCTGCACCACCGCCTTCGCGGTCGCCGGCGCCACGCCCGGCAACGTCGGCAGGCCCGTGATCAAGCGGTGCTGCACGTAGACCGAACGCAGCGCCGAGTCCGCGCCGCGCGGCTCGCTGGCGCGCTGCAGTCGACGCAGCGGTTCGCCCGGGTCGTCGGCGAGCTCCAGCAGCACCACGGCGACCCCCGGCAGGCTCGGCAACGACGCGCGCACCGACGGCGACGTCGCCGCCTGCACCATGGCCACCGCCCAGGCCGCCAGCTGTGCCGGTGTGACGTCGCGCCTGGGCCGCACCTCGGCGACCGCCGCCGCGCGCCAGGTCGCAGCCAATCCGTGCGCGGCAGCCACCGCTTCGGTCCCGAAGTCGGCGACGTCGGTGGCCAGCACGCCGGCGACGACCGCGAGGCGCACCTCGCCGTAGACGGCGACGTGCTCGCCCAGCACGCGCGCCGCGTCGGCGGCGACCGCGAGGCGTTCCGTCTCCTCGCCGCCGTGGCTCACGGACAGCAGGGACCACAAGGCGACGAGGCAGCGCTGCACGTGGAAGCTCCGTCGGCCGTCGGCGGCCGGGGCCAGCGGCCGGGTCTCAGGCCTTCTGGCCGCAGTGCTTCTCGACCAGCTCGATCAGCTCGTCGGGCTCGAACGGCTTGCGGAAGTAGTCCGCGGCCCCCATCTCGGCGCTCTTCTGGTGGCCGCGCGAATGCTCGCGCGCGGTGAAGATCACCACCGGGATGCCGGCGGTCGCGGCGTCGCGCTTCAGGCGCGTGAGCGTCTCCCAGCCGTCGATGCCCGGCATCATGATGTCGAGCAGGATCAGGTCGGGGCTCTGGCCCTTGGCCTTGGCGATGCCGTCCTCGCCGTTGGTCGCGGACTCGACGCGGAAGCCCGCTGCCTCGAGCACCATCTGGGTGGAGACGATGATCAGCTTCTCGTCTTCGATGATCAGGACGGTTCGTTGCATACGAAACTCACTGCGACTGGGTAGCGGACGGCACGGCGGGCACCAGCTGCCGGTGCACAGGCAGCGCGAAGGAGAAATCGGCACCTTGGCCCAGCTGGCTGGAGACCTCGATGCGACTTCCGTGCGCTTCGACGATGCCACGAGCGACGAACAGGCCGAGGCCGGCACCGCCGTGGTGGCGGGTCAGCGGGTCCTCGACCTGGAAGAACTTCTCGAAGATGCGACGGTGGTAGCGCGGGTCGACACCGATGCCGTCGTCCTTGACGCGGAACCGCAGTTCGTCGCCCAGTCGCTCGATGGCGACCTCGACCGTGCCGCCGTCGCGTGCGAACTTGACGGCGTTCTCGACCAGGGCCTGGCAGGCGCGCCGCAGGTCGGAGCGGTCGGCGAACAGGCAGTCCTCGGTCGGGTCCATGTGGAACGACAGCTGGATGCGCCGGTCGCGCGCCGGCTGCTCGAACGGCGCCAGCATGCCGGCGGCGAACTCCACCACCGGGATGACCTCGCGATCCTGGCCGTAGTCGGCCGACTCGAGGTTGCCGAGGTTGATCAGCTTGTCGATCTGGTGCTCGAGCCGCACCGACTGCTCCCGGATCGAGTCGCAGACGCGCTGCTGCCGCTCGTTGAGTTCGCCGAGCGTGCCCTTCGCCATCATGGTGGCGAACGTCTTGATGCCGGTCAGCGGCGTGCGCAGTTCGTGCGCGACGATCGACAGGTACTGGTTCTTCAGCTGGTCGGTCTTGAACTCCGCCGTGACGTCGCGCAGCACCGTCAGCGTGCCCGCCGGCTCGCCGCGGTAGTCGAGCACGCGGCTGGTCATGCACTTGATGTAGAGCAGGTCCTGCTCGCTGTGGTGCACCTCCACCGTCTGCACGACCTCCTTCTGCGTCGCCATGCGCGCATGGTCGGCGGCCAAGGTCTGCAGCAGGTCGCGCCGCCCCTGCAACGTGGCCAACGGCTTGCCGATCGCGACGAACGACTTGGCGCCGAGCAGGTCCTCGGCGACCGGGTTCATCAGCGTGACGTTGCCGCCACGGTCGACGAACACGATGCCGTCCATGATGTTGGTGATGATGGTCATCATCCGCGACAGGTCGAGGAAGAAGGTCTCCTGGTTCTCCTGGAAGCGCTCGGCCTGTTGCGCACATCGCCGCCGCAGCTCCTCCGACTGAAACCGCAGCCGCCGCACCTCTTCGTGCAGCGGGTCGGCGTCGGCGGGCTTCGAACCGAGTCGCGCCAGCAGGGCGGCAGCCTGGGCCGCGGTGCCGTCGCCGGCGAGCACCCCGAACGCACCGAGGGCGAGCGCCCGCTCGTACAACTCGGGCCCGGTGCGGGCACCCGCCAGCAGCAAGGGCACTCCATGGCGCCGCGCGGCGTCGGCGAGCCGTTCGGCGGCGGCGGCGGCGGCGACACACAGCGCGTCGGGCCGGTCCGCGTCGAGGGCATGAAGCGCCCGGCCGGCGTCCGCCGTCACGGACACCGTGGCACCGAGCTCGGTCAGCCGATCGGGCAACCACGGCGCGTCCGCACCGGAGTCGACGATCAGGATGCTCGCGGTCGTGGCCATGCGGAGACGAACCGATCGGGAAGCGGAGTGCTGGGCACGCCCGCACCCGGTGAAGCCCTACGACGGCGAGGCGGTCGCTACTGCGCGCCCTTGATGGCGGCCAGCGCGTCGTCTTCCTTGTCGTAGATCGCGAGGTGCTTCGAGATCCGCATGATCTCGAAGATCTTCACGATGAACGGCTTGATGTTGCTCAGGTAGAGCTTGCAGTTGCGCGACGACGTCACGTTGTTGGCGACGATGATCAGGCCGACCCCGCAGGAGTCGATGATCTTGACGTTGTCGAGGTTCAGCACGAAGTGCTGGTAGCCGTCCTCGATCTTGCCGTTGATCGTCTCCTTCAACGACTCCTTCAGGGAGTCGGTGACGTAGAAGTTCAGGCTGCGGTCGTTGAACGAGATGATGACCGTCTTGTCGTCCTTCAGCGTCGTGACCGACAGGCCCTGGCTCTTCTTTCCCACGATTTCCATGACGTACCTCGTGTCGGAACCTGACGGGGTTCCGCGCTCCTCCTGCATCGACCATCGACCGCGGCGAAGTTGAGGCAGCTGTCGGGAAACCACCGCCGCGCCGGCCGCTCCCGCGGGAACGCGCGATGCCAACGATGGGCAGCCGGACTACACGGCGCCGTCGGCCGCGGCCTCGCCACCCACCGGCCTCGGCCCGCTGTCGTCGCGGCCGTAGCGCAGGCCGACGTTCTTGCGGCCGATCTCGGCGAGCACCTGCGGCGCCTTCTTCAGCCCGAGCAGGTTCGCCTTGTTGGCGACGCTGGTGACGGTGCGGCCGAGCAGCCGCGCGACCTCGAGGTTGGGACGATCCGGGTAGATCGCGCGCAGGCGCTCGACCTCGGCGGCCGTCCAGCGCGGCATGCGCTGCGGCGCGACCTCGTCCGGCTCGGCCCGGGCGGCGAAGCGCTTGTCCTTGGCCAGGCACAACCGCCGGGCCGCGGCGGCGATGTCGGCGGCGGAGCGCGACAGACTCACCTCGAGGTCGGCGTCGAAGCGCGTGCCGTAGAGGTCCTTCAGCAGCAACTCCTCGGCGCGGGTCCAGGCACCGGTGCGCACGTTGGCGCGCAGCAGCTCGGCCCGGCGCCGCACGTCGGCGGGCTGCCGTCCGAGCGCCAGCGACAGCAGGTGCAGGTCCAGCGCCCCGAACGACTCGCGCAGCATCTGCTCGTCGCTCGCGGTCCAGTCGCCGCGCCGCGCCGGCACGCGCAGCATCTCCGCGGCCTTGCGCTGCACGCTGGCGACCGATCGGCGCAGCAACGCCGCCATCGCCTCGACCCCGCGTCGCGGCAGCAGCTGGCGCAGGCGCTCCAGCTCCGTCACCGACCAGTTGCCCCGCCGCAACCCGCGCGGCTCGTTCACCGGACCTCCTCGACTCCGGTGACGAGCTTCTGCGACCAGCGCGGCTGGATCTCCTCCTGCACCAGACGCCGCACCGCCCCGGTCGACGACATCGCCAACGCGCGCGCCGCCAGCGCTTCGCACTCGGCGAGGGTGAAGCTGCGCAGCATCAGCTTCACGCGCGGCAGGAACACCGGCGCCATCGACAGTTCGCGGTAGCCGAGCCCGACCAGGATCGGCGTGAACCAGTGGTCGCCGGCGATCTCGCCGCAGATCGACGCGCTCTTGCCGGCGGTGTTGGCGGCGGCGGCGATCTGCTGCAGCACGCGCAGCACGCCGGGATGGAACGGGTCGTACATCTTCGCCACCCGCTGGTTGTCGCGATCGATGGCGAGCAGGTACTGCACCAGATCGTTGGTGCCGACCGACACGAAGTCGGCGATCGGCAGCACGTCCGGCAACACCGGCACCAGCACCGGCACCTCGACCATCACGCCGAGCTCGATCTCGGGATCGAACGGCACGCCGGTGGCCTTCAGGTCCGCCTTCAGCTGGTCGAGCACTTCGCGGCAGCGCACGACCTCGCTGCGCGTCGTCACCATCGGCAACAGGATGCGCGCGTGGCCGAGCGCACTGGCGCGCAGGATCGCGCGCATCTGCGTGTAGAGGATGTCCGGCCAGTCGAGGCACAGGCGGATGCCGCGCCAGCCCAGCACCGGGTTGCGCTCCTCGGGCATGCGGAAGTAGCCGAGCGGCTTGTCGCCGCCGACGTCCAGCGTGCGGAACGTCACCGGCTTGCCCTTCGCCCCCTCCATCGCGCGGCGATACATCGCCACCTGCTCGTTCTCGCTCGGGAACTGCCGCCGCTCCATGAACGCGAACTCGGTGCGGAACAGGCCGATGCCGGCGATCACGTCGACCTCGAGCCCGTCGAGGTCGCGCACACCCTCGGCGTTGGCGAACAAACCGACGGCGACCCCGTCCGGCGTCACCGACGGCTGGAAGCGCACCTCGGCGATGCGGCGGTCGACCGCGCGCTGCTCGCGCAGCCGCTGCTCGTAGTCGGCCAGGTCCTCCGCCGACGGATCGAGGATCACGATGCCGGCGTCGCCGTCGACGATCGCCTGCGAGCCGGTGCTCGACTCCAGCATGATCTGGTCGATGCCGACCACGGCCGGGATGCCGAGCGAACGGGCGAGGATGGCGCCGTGCGAGTACTTGCCGCCGTGCGCGGTGACGATGCCGCGGATGTGCGCACGGTCGAGCAGGCCGGCGTCGCTCGGCAGGAACTCGTCGGCGGCGAACAGGTAGTCGCTGCCGTTGGCGGTGTACTTCTGCCGCTCGGTGGCGACCAGCGCGCCGACCAGCTGGCGGCCGATGTCGCGCAGGTCGGCGGCGCGTTCGCGCATCGCCGGGTTCTCCATCGCCGCGAACACGCCCTCGTAGCGGGCGATGACCCGCTGCAGCGCCACCTCGAGGTTGACGCGGTGCTGCTCGACCTCGTTGCCGACGTCGCGCTGGAACGTCTGGTCGTGCAGGATCGCCAGCTGCGCATCGTAGATGCGCACGTCGTGCTTGCCGAGCGAGCCGGCCAGCTCCTGCTGCAGCTGCACCAGGTTGCGCGCGACGGTGTCGACGGCACCCTGCAAGCGGGCCTTCTCGGCATCGACCGCGCCGTCCGCGACCTTCCAGGTCGGGATGTGGTCGAGCGTCGTGTGGAAGTGCACGATCGGTGCGATCGCGACTCCGCGCGCGGCGGCGATGCCTTTCAGCTTGCGAGCCATCGGTGGCACGAGGTTTTCGGGGACGGTGACGCAGTTTGCAACACGCGTGCTTCATCCACCTGCGGCCATCTGCCGATCTCCGATCGCGAGGCGCCAACACCATGAAGAGAACGCAGGACCAGAAGCGGACCGACTTGCCCAGCTTCCTCGATTCGTCGACCGAGGCCGAGGCGGAGGGCACGGTCGCCACCGAAGCCACGGAGGCGCTCGCGGCCGAGGATGCGACCCCGCCTCCTGCCGAGCAGGGCGACACGGCGCCTGCCGTCGCACCCGACGAAGGACCTGAAGGGACGGTCGTCGCGGCCGCGACGCCGCCGGCATCGCCGATCCGCGCGGGCGCCGGGCAGGCGCTGCGTCGTCGCAAGGCCAGCAGCCCGGGAGGCGGCCTGTTCCTCGGTGCCGGCGTGCTGACCGCGGCGTTCGCGCTGCTGATGCCGCGCTTGCCGGTCGACGCCGTCGCCGCGCTGACCAACCAGGGCTTCGGCCCCCAAGGCCTGTTCGTCTGCGGCCTGGTGCTCGCCGCCGCTGGTGCCAGCATGCGCCGCACCGCGCGCCTGCAGCAGAAGCTCGACGACGCCGAGGAGCGCCGCGCCGCCGAGGCCGCGAAGCTGCATCAGGGCCTGCACGGACTGCTGTCGGCGCAGGCCACGACCAGCGACCGCCCCGCCGCTGGGGAAGAGGATCTGCAGCACGTGATGCTCGCGCTGCAGCGGCAGGACGAGAAGCTGAACAACCTGACCAAGGCCTTCAAGATGTACGGCAAGCCCCTGATGGAGATCGCCAATCAGGGCACCGACCTCGCCGGCGTGCTGGCGACGGTGAAGAGCCAGGTCGAAGCGAACGGCGAGAGTTCGCGCTCGGCGCTGCTGCGCATGGAGACGCAGCTGAAGAGCCCGGCGGGCAAGCAGGAGCTCGCCGACCTGCAGAACAACATGCTGAAGCTGGTGCAGAAGGTCGAGGCGCTGGCCGGGCAGTCGCCGGCCGCCGCCCTGCAGCCGCTGCAGCAGCAGGTCGGTCGCCTCGAGGTCGGCGTCGCCGCGATCGCCCAGCGGCTCGAGGACAGCGAGGTGCGCAAGAGCCTGCTGCGCCTCGAGGAGTCGGCGACGAAGTCGCGCGAGACGATGCAGGAGCTGCTGCGCGCCGACGGCGTCAAGAAGGCCGCCGGCGAACTGCAGGACAAGCTCGACCGCGCGACGCGCGGACTGCAGGACGGCATCGTGCAGCTGCGCGACGGCAACCTCGGCGGCCTCGAGAACGCAGTGCGCGACATCCAGCGCGAAGTCGCCGGCGTGGCGACCTCGGTGGCGCAGATCCACGCGGCGGTGAAGAGCGGCGTGCGCGTCGCGACCACCGCAGCGCCGACGGCGGCACCGGCGGCGGCCCCCGCGGCCCCGGCCCCGACGGCCGCGGCTCCGAGCGCGCCGGCCCCGACCGCGCCGCCCGCCGCTGCGGCGGGCGACGGCAAGGGTGCCGATGGCGGCGGCTACCAGACGGGCAGCCGTTCGTCCGGCGGCAAGAACGTGCTCGGCGCGATCGCCAAGCTGAAGCAGATGAAGTCGTGAGTGGTCGTGCGGCCCGTCGCTGGCGACGGCCGCACCGATCGACGAAGCTGCCGCGATGACCACCGTCGACCCGGAGCGTTGTCCGCTGTGCGGAGAGCCGAACGCGTGTGCTTCGGCGGCCGCCAGCAGGTGCGGCGAGCGCTGCCGCGACTGCTGGTGCGTGCGCGCCACGATCGCCGAAGCGACGCTGGCGCGCATCCCGACGGCCGCGCGCGGCGTCGCCTGCGTCTGCGCCCGCTGCGCCAAGGCCACGCCGACCGCACCCGGCGGCGACGCCGGGCACGGTGGCGAGCAACGCGCGGATCAGAACGTCGGCCGCGGGCGCGCCTGACCGCTGCGGTTGCCGGCCAGGTCCTTGACCGAGAACGACAGCGTGAACAGCAGGTCGTTCGGCAGCGGATACGGCTGCACCAGCGAGAAGCCGGTGGCGTCGGCCGCCACCACGGTGAACGCGGTCAGCAGGCCGAACGAGTCGACCGGGATGCCGAACAAGGCGCCGCGCAGGCTGCTCGGATCGAGATCCTGCCAGCCGTCGGGATCCTCGAGCCGCATCGTCATCGTGCCGTCGATCGCGATCGCGAGGTCGATGCGCGGCGGACTGCCGACGATCGCACCCTGCTGGTGGATCGCGGTGACGCAGTCGATGTCGGCGCTGCCGCTGCCGGCGTCGAAGATCGTCGTGCCGGCGGCATCGAGCGAGCTGCCGTTCAGCACGTCGACGAGGCGCACGTAGGCGATCGCCTGCAGGTCGACGGTGCCGTTCGCCACCAGCGGTTCGCCGACGAGGTCGCCGAGGTCGAACGCGTCGCCGCCGGCTTCGACGACGTCCAGCGCGTCGATGCCCGGCGGCCCGGCCAGCACCGGCGTTTGGCCGGCGAGGTTCTGGTAGGCGCCGACCGGCACCGTGCCGAACGACCCGGGCGACGAGGCGGCGCCGAAGTAGCGCGCCGGGAAGCGCACGAAGTCGACGCCGTTGCTCGACACTTCGACGAACGCGACCTCGGCGAACGTCTGCCACCACGTGCCGGCGAGGCGGAACGGGTTCTCGCCGACGATCAGGTCGGCGCCGGGCCGGTCGACGATCGGCGGCACGAACTGCAGCGTCAGTTCGCCGCCGTTGCCGAGCGAGTGCACGCTGGTGGCGCCGAGCGGCGCGCCGAGCGC
>ERZ1066136.1515-NODE-1515-length-11608-cov-5.885484_pt1 | contig 11608 bp, 8 predicted proteins | sample MGYA00382783_ERZ1066136 | MGnify/ENA primary metagenome ERZ1066136 (study PRJEB33369, sample SAMEA5778366) | biofilm metagenome | biome: Industrial cooling water; feature: Water cooling tower basin; material: Biofilm | place: United Arab Emirates | collected... | reverse complement strand
CGGTGCTTATGGTGCGATCGCGCAACTCACCTTTGAACCCAGTAAAACCGCGGCCATCGCATTAACCTACGTGCGGTCTTACAATAACATCAATACCGGAACCGGAAGCGATCGCGCCAACGATCCGTTTGATGACGAGAGTGAAGCGATCGCTGCCGACTCTTTAGGAGTGCAATCTAGTATCGAATTCGCGCCTAATTTAACCTTTGCTGGCTGGGTGGGCTTCACCCGCGCCACCGCCACCGATGTACCCGAAAATCCTCAAGCCAATATTTTAAACTGGGCGCTGACACTGGCAGCAACGGATTTAATTAAAGAAGGTAGTTTAGCTGGTTTAATGATTGGCGTACCGCCAAAGGTGATTAATAACGATTTTGCCGTTGATGGTAGGGACTATGAAGACTCCGATACCTCGTTGCAACTCGAAGCTTTCTATCGCTATCCAGTCATGGATAATATCGCCGTCACCTTGGGTTTTTTAGTAGTTACTAATCCCGAACACAACCGCGATAACGACACAATTTATCTGGGTACATTGCGGACAACTTTTAGTTTTTAATGGTAATTGAAAATTGGTAATTGGTAATTGGTAATTGGTAATTGCTCATGAGAATATTTTGCGGTTATAGTATTAACGATTAACCATTAACGATTAACCATTAACCATTAGCCATTAGCATTTATGACCCATCATTATTACCTTCATAAATCTGAATCCGCCCAAACCCTAAAAATTGACCGTGGGGTTTTTCCCCGGTGGGAAATGCAGTAACACCGTATAAATAAACGCCTCCTACATTGGGATTGCGAGTTGCATAAAGTCTGATGGTGACTGTTTTTCCAGGGGGAACGGGTGGGTCAAAAGTGACTTTTATTCCTCGCGTTTGGGGGTCGATTGTGACTTCTTTTAAGGATAATCTGGCGGCGGGACGGTTGCGAGTTCCTTCAAATGCGTCGGTTCTACTGAGATCGAAACGCGGACGCGCGATGCCTTGTTGTTGTGCGATCGCTACTTTCTGCAAAGGTTCCCCCGCATTTTCCGGTATCGTCAGCGTAAAATAATACCTTGCTCCCGGAGAGTTAGCCCCCTTTTGGGTAGTCGTTGCAGTCATCAATCGCGGCGGATTGGCAAAGTAGGTGGTGCCATCTGCAAGTCGGATAGCTTGTGCAGACCAAGCAGCAAAGCTGAAAATACCTGCTGACAAAGCTAGTGCGATTGGTATGTGCCAGGGATGAACCTTCATATACAGTTAAAAACCCGTAGCATTACTGACAATTTTCACATTTGTGCATAAGTTATAGGTGAAACTTTTATGAGAAAAGTTTCATATTTGAGAGCGATCGCATTCTACTTTCCCGCAGACGTTGCTCCGTCTCAGTAGTTCCACAGGAAAAATGAGAAGTTTCTTATGTCAACTTCATAAAATTTTTATATATTTTTACTAAGATACACATAGAGCAATCCTCTGACTATCAGCCTCGAGGTTGAAGGCCAGTCGCTCGTTCTCTAGCAGAGCCAAATCGCTGCAAAGAACTCTAAAAATTAGCCAGAAACTTTTTGATTGATGCACAGTCAAACCTAAACAAGATTATCTAAGTTTTGCTAACCAATAATCTTGCACGCACATATTTTAACAGTCCAAAACTACCTCGCGGACTTGCTCCAAACACCCATTGAAAAGTTGGGAGGCATTTGAAAATGAGACTGATGGTTTATTCTCACGATACATACGGTCTCGGCAATATTAGCCGAATGCTTGCCATCTGTAGCTATCTGTTGAAAGCGATTCCAAATCTTTCAATTTTAGTTGTATCTGGTTCGCCCATGCTCCATAGTTTTCGGTTACCTCAAGGGCTTGACTACGTCAAACTTCCTTGTCTGAATCGGGGGGAATCCGGTCAGTTATCAGCTAAATATCTCAACACTAAAACTGACGAAACGTTAAAGCTTCGCTCGGAAATAATTCTGGCGACAGCGATTAATTTCAAACCGGATATGTTCTTGGTTGATAAAAAGCCTGATGGCATAGGTGGAGAACTAAAAGATACAATAAAATATTTGCAATGCGTGCTGCCAGAAACAAAACTCCTGCTGTTGCTGAGAGATATCTTGGATAGTCCAGAAACCACGATTTCTGAATGGAAAATTAACGAGTATCACGAAGCGATTTACTTTTATTACAACCAAATTTTGGTTGTGGGAATGCCAGAAGTATTTGACCTGCCAAAAGAATACCAATTTCCCGACCATACTGCTAAAAAAGTTCGATTTTGCGGCTATATCCGGAAACAACCTGGTTTAAAGCCTCCTCGCATCCTCCGCCAAGAATTGCAAATCAAAGCAGACGAACAATTAGTATTAGTTACGCCGGGTGGCGGTCAAGATGGCGATTACTTGATTGAAAACTATTTTGCCAGTCTAGAGCATCTTCCTGAATCACACAAATTAAAAAGCGTCATCCTGTGTGGCCCAGAGATGAAGGCATCCCAGAAAGAAGCTTTTTATCAGACAGCGCAAAAGTATCCCCACGTCCAGATTAGCGAATTTACCGATGATTTAATGAGCTACATGGAAGCATCTGACATCGTTGTTTCTATGGGTGGCTATAACACGGTAACAGAAATTCTTTCTTTAGGAAAGAAATCAATTATTGTTCCCCGCGTCAAACCAGCTAAAGAGCAATTAATTCGCGCTGAACGTCTAAATCAATTGGGTTTAGTGAAAATGATTCATCCGGATTCTTTGACACCTCAAGATTTGATGGAAACAATTTTAGAACAACTCAACAATTCTACCAGCCATCTGACGGGACTTTCCCGCCTTGATATGGATGGACTGCCCCAGACTACTCGCTACATTTATAACCTGTTGCACGGAATTAATTCTGATGAGTTTTTTTACAACTATTCCAAGTCTTTAGATCCTTATTTACCGACAGCGGTTTAAAGATAATTTATTCACCCAAAAGCAAACGTTTAACAACCCAAGTAATAGTTCCATGAAAAAGATCTTGTTTTACTGCCAAAATCTTCTAGGTCTGGGTCACTTAGTTCGGACAACAGAAATTATTCGCCACCTGAGTAAAGACTTTAAAGTTTGTTTGGTAGAAGGGGGAACCACCGTACAAGGATTTGAAATTCCACTGGGTGTTGAAACAATCCATTTACCAGTCATTCAGGTAGATCCTACAACCCTGCGGTCAAAAAATAGAATCATGGTTGCAGATGGTTCCCTTACCTTGGAGGAAGTTAAAGAAATACGCAAAAATATGCTGCTCAAAGTGTTTGACGTATTTCAGCCTGATTGTTTAATTACAGAAGGTTTTCCGTTCAGTAAAAAACAGAGCTTGTCTTTTGAGTTAATACCACTCCTAGAGCGAGTAAAAACGACAAGACCTTCTACCAAAGTCGTTTGCAGTTTGCGAGACATTTTCATGGTTAAAGAATTTGAAGATCGAGCTAATTTAGAAGCAGAAAGATGTCAATTTTTCAATCATTATTACGATTTATTACTGTATCATTCCGATCCAAAGGTGCATCGATTAGAAGAGAGCTTTTCTATGGCTGAAAAACTGAAACGTCAAGTATGTTACACAGGATATGTGGCGCAATATCTACCAGAAAATACAGAGATTAGCGCTCAAGATATTGCTAGCTTGAGTAATAAAAGGCCGATGATTATAGTCAGTGTCGGTGGCGGGAAATTAGGCTACGAACTTCTCGATGCTGTTATAGAAGCCGCTCCAATTTTGGAAAAACAATTGCCGCATACGATTCAAATCTTTACAGGGCCATTGATGCCTGATGAAAAGTTTTTACAACTTTGTAATTTAGCCGCAAATTACAGCAATATCAATATTCGGCGGTTTACTACCCAGTTAATCGCTCACATGGAAAAAGCCAGTCTTTCCATTAGTCTGGGTGGCTACAATACTACAATGAACGTTCTCAAAACTGGCGTCCGTTCGTTGATCTACCCTTCTAATAAAGACCGCGAGCAAGCAATTAGAGCGGAAAAATTGGAAGAGATGGGAATTCTGGAAATGATTCGTCCTGAAGATTTAAATCCGGCTCGTCTGGCTGAAAAGATAGTTAACAGTTTGAGCAAAGAACCTGTGAAAAGCTTATGCCAGACTTTAAACTTACAGGGTGCAGAAAAAACGGCAGAGTTGCTGCAAAATTTACTTGAATTACAACTGATTGAGGCTGCTTAAGTAGAGGGGAAAATGAAGAAGGTTTTGTTTTACTGTCAGTATCATTTAGGAATGGGTCATCTCGTGAGGAGTACGGAAATTATTCGCAGCCTCGCTAAAGAGTTTAAAGTTTGTTTTGTCAAAGCTGGAACCGAAGTGCAGGGGTTTGATTTTCCAGCCAATGTTGAAGTAGTGACTCTACCTTTACTGTTGTCGGAAAACAAGCAAGTAAAAGTTGCAGATAGTTCGCAAAACCTTGAGGAAGTCAAGGAAACGCGAAAAAACTTACTGCTCAAAGTGTTTGATGAATTCCAACCTGATTGTTTAACGATAGAAGGGTATCCGTTTAAGAAGTATCAGTTTGAGTTTGAATCTATTCCGCTGTTAGAGCAAGTGCAAGCAACAGGGCGTAAAACAAAAGTTGTTTGCAGTCTGCGGGATGTAGTGATGGCTCAAGCGTATGAAAATCGGGATGCAGTGATGGAAAAAACTTGCGATCGCTTAAATCAATACTTCGATTTACTCCTGGTACATTCCGATCCCTCTTTCCATCGTCTAGAAGAAAGTTTTCCCCAAATTCAAAACATCAAATGCGATATCCGTTACACGGGATATGTAGTTCAATCTGCACCGGAAAATCCAGCCTTACCACCGCAAGATTTAATTGATTTGACTCGGAAAAATCCAACGATTTTAGTCAGTGTAGGTGGTGGACAATTAGGACACAATTTGCTAGAATCTATTGTGGAAGCAAGTTCAGTAATTAAACAGTTTTTACCCAACCATCACCTGCAAGTATTTACTGGGCCTTTTATTCCAAATGAAAAGTTTTTACAACTGCAAAAAGCAGCAGAAAATAAACCGAATCTCACCTTGAGGAAATACACATCACAGTTATTGGCTTATATGGAAAGAGCAGAGCTTTCCATTAGCTTGTGTGGCTACAATACTGCCATGAATGTTCTCAAGACAGGCGTGAAGTCGATGATGCTGCCGTCTAATAAAGATTGGGAGCAGAAAGTCAGAGCCGAAAAAATGGAACGACTGGGAATCGTTAAGCTTCAGCCAGATGATTTAAACCCAGAAAAATTGGCGAAGGAAATTATCGAATATGTCCACCAACCTGTGGTGAAACCGGAGAAAAATTTTGAATTTAAAGGGGCGCAAAAAACCGCCCAATTGCTGGAAGAATTAGTCGAATGCAAGGTGCTAGCCTAAACTTTGAAATTTGCAACAGTTAACCTTTGTTAATTTCTCAGGAGTAGTTATGACCGTCGCTATCAACATACCCCAAGAACAATCAGAACTGGAGAAATCAACCATGCAAAAACCACTTGTGACAATTGTTGTCGTACCGCGCGAGCGTTTTAGCTATAGTCGCGAGTCTTTAGAAAGCATTTACAGCGAAACCGATGATTATCGCTTTGAATTAGTTTATGTTGATGGGGGTTCTTCTCCCTCGCTCAAGCGCTATCTGCAAGAACAATCCCAGGAGAAGAATTTTAAACTGATTCGCACCGAGCATTTTATTTCTCCTAACAAAGCCAGAAACTTGGGACTGAAAGAAGTTAAAACCAAGTACCTTGTGTTTATTGATAACGACGTACTGGTTAAACGCGGTTGGCTAAAAAGCTTAGTAGAAACAGCCGAAGAAACTAATGCAACTGTGGTTGGAACTTTAACTTGCATTGACGAACCCGTGCATGAAGTCGTTCACAATGGCGGCGGCGAAACGTACTTTGAAACTCGCGTAGAAAATGGCAAAACTGGACGATTTGCGGTGCAGAATAGCTATTTAGAAGGACGGCGCGTTTCCAAGATTGCCCGCGAATTGGAGCGCGTTAAGTGTGATTTTGTGGAATTGCACTGTGCGTTGGTGCGTACCGAATTCTTGGAAAAACATGGCGGGATGGATGAAGGTTTGCTCAGCACGAGAGAACACATCGATATGTGTTTGATGGCGGCTCATAATGGCGGTACGGTTTATTGCGATCGCCAAAGCATTGTCACCTACATGACGGGGGCAACATTAGATTGGTGGGATGTGACTTATTTCATGTTGCGCTGGAGCGATGCTTGGGATCTTGCCAGCTTTAATCACTTCCGCCAAAAGTGGGGACTTCAGGAAGATTGGTATTTTGAAAAGCGCTACAATCGTCTCGGACGCCGTCGCTATCGCGCTTTACTCCGCCCTGTAATTAGCCGTTTTCCTTTAAAAGATCAAAGGAATTGGTTTGCAGATTTTATCAAAGATGTGGAAAGACCGCTGAATAATTTTATCAGTGACATGTATGCTCGCAAGCATGAATATGCTCGTCACAGTTTGGGTTTGAGAAAGCCGAACAAGGTATTTGAAAAACCTGAAAAATCTAAAACTCTGGTTGCTTCATCTGCGAATGGGTAATCGGAATTTTAGATTTTAGATTTCAGATTGCAGATTTTAACTAAATCTAAAATCTGCAATCTGAAATCTGCAATCTCCAATAAGAGAGGTATTGAATGAATAACTCTGAAAAGGATCTGAAGGCAGTTGTACCAGGAATTTTACGGATTTTTCGCAAGTTCTGGCCTCACATTCGCCAACGCAAATTTCTGATTGGTGGTTCCTTATTAGCACTGTTGTTCGAGACTGCTTTGGGGTTATTAGAACCTTGGCCTTTAAAGTTTGTGTTTGACCGGATTATCTTACCGGGAACTAATGCTAATTCGTGGAATGTAGCGCTACCGGCGGGAATTAGTCCCATGATGCTACTGACTTATGTGGCTGGGGCAATTATAGCGATCGCATCCCTCAAAAGCCTCGCTTCTTATTTAAGCACCTACGGCATGGCTTTGGCTGTGATTCAGGTATTAGCAGAAGTTCGCAGCCATCTTTACTCGCACTTGCAACGCCTTTCGCTTTGCTTTCACAGCAAACATAAAAGCGGAGATTTGATTACTCGCGTCACTTATGATATAGAACGCCTGCGATTAGTGACGATTAAAACTGCCTTGCCCTTCGTTACTAATATAGTGACCATAGTAGGGATGGTAGGGGTGATGTTTTGGCTCAATTGGGAACTGACGCTGATTGAGATTGCGATTTTTCCCTTCTTTATATTTTTCACCAAGCATTTGGTTTCTCGGATTCGCAAAGTCACGCGCAAACATCGCAAAACTGAAGGTGCGATCGCAGATACTACCAGCGAAACAATCGGTGCAATTAAAGTCGTGCAAGCGCTTTCCCTCCACGATATGTTGGAGGACAATTTTTACAAGCAAAATAGCCAAAGTTTAGATGAAGGGGCAAAATCTCTCAAACTGGCAACTTTGCTAGAAGGAACGGTGCAAGTTTTAATGGCAATCGTAATGGCGCTGGTGGTGTGGCGAGGTTCCCTAGTCGTGCTGCAAAAAGGACTGACTCCAGGGGAATTATTAGTATTTACCAGCTATCTCAAATCTGCCTTCGATCCGATGCGCCATCTTTCCAAACAAGCTGGGCAAATTGCCAAAGCTACAGCTTCCGGCGAGCGAGTTGTTGATATTTTAGAATACGAACCTCGCGTCCGCGACTTGCCTGGAGCCAAAAAAGCACATCCTTTTTATGGTGCGGTGCGTTTTCAAGGCGTATCCTTTGGCTACGAGCCAGAACGGGAAATTTTAAAAGACATTAATATGACCATTAGACCAGGTCAAAAAGTCGCGGTAGTTGGCCCTTCTGGTAGCGGCAAATCAACCTTAATTAGCTTAATTCTCCGCCTTTACGATCCGGTTGCGGGTCGGATTTTAATCGACGGACAGGATATTCGCGAGTATACCCTGGACTCTTTAAGACAGCAAATTAGCGTGGTTTTGCAAGATAGTATGCTGTTTGCAGTCAGCATCCGGGAAAATATTGCTTATGGTAAACTAGGGGCATCTAATCGAGAAATTGAAACAGCGGCTCGCCTCGCCAATGCCCACGATTTTATTATGGATTTGCCTGAAGGTTACGACACAATTTTAAGCGAGCGGGGAGCAAATTTATCCGGCGGTCAAAGACAGCGAATTGCGATCGCTCGTGCTGCGATTCGCCAGTCGCCAATTGTAATTCTTGACGAACCTACTACTGGGCTAGATAATGCAAGCGATCGCGCTGTCAGCGAAGCACTAAATCGACTGACTCAAGGGCGCACAACCTTCCTAATTTCTCACAATCTCAGAGCCGTTGAAAATGCAGATTTGATCCTCTACATAGAGGCAGGAAACATCATAGAACGCGGTACTCATACAGAATTAATGCGTCAGGGAAGTCGCTACGCAGCTTTGTACCAAATGCAAAACGCAATTAATTACAGCACTCGCCCCGAAGGAGATTCCTATGCAATTGAAGTCTAACGAACTGGCAGGCAATTTTCTGCAACCAACTTGGCGCGTAAATTCTACTCTCGGTACTCGCGTTATTCTCGTGCGCCACGGTGAGAGTACATTCAACGCTCAACATCGCCATCAAGGTAGCAGCGATGAATCAGTTTTAACCGAAATTGGTCACCGTGCGGCGCGTCAAACCGGAATCTTTCTCAGGGGACTAAGTTTTGATGCAGTTTATACCAGTTCGCTGAAACGAACCCAACAAACTGCCAATGAAATGTTAGAGGTAATGGAACCAGCAATTGAACTAAATAAAATTCACGCTACTTATGCTTTGCGAGAAATTGATTTGCCCGCATGGCAAGGTTTATTACATCGCGAAGTGCAAGAAAAATTCGCCGAAGATTATCGCTGCTGGAGACAACGCCCGCACGAATTTCGCATGGTTACCCCGGAAAAATATCGCGGTTTGCAACCGGATGAGATACACCTTGGTTTGTATAGCGGCAGCATTAATGCTGCCGCTATACAAACTAAGCCAAAAGGCTTAACTTCACTCGCTGAGAATTCTGTGTATACTTTTCCCGTCGTGGATTTGTACTCGCGCGCCCAAAAATTTTGGCAAGAAATACTGCCCCATCATGCCAATCAAACGCTATTAATCGTCAGTCATTCTGGCACAATCCGGGCTTTAATTGCTACAGCACTGGGTTTAAAACCAGAACGTTTCCACACACTTCAGCAATCTAACTGCGGCATTAGTATCCTCAATTTTCCCGATGGTTGCCAAGCGCCAGCGCAATTAGAAGCGATGAATCTCACCACCCACTTGGGCGAAACTTTGCCCCCAACCAAGGCAGATCCTAAAGGGTTGCGTTTGTTGCTTGTACCGAGTGGAAATGAGGCGCAGATGCGGCAGGTAGCACAGTTGCTCAAACAAGAGCCGATCGACTTTAGCATTAGCGGTACTGATGATGAGGCGAAAGCGATCGCAACCACAATTCTCCCATACCATCCCACAACCGTGCAGCTACAGGTGACGCGAGACGACTTCCCCCAAGTCTGGCAACAAGCTATTACTACCCGCAGCTCCCTCTCTAGCAACTCCAGCCAATTGATAACTGGTTTAGTCGTGGCTAGTAATTATATCATTCAGCGCCTGATACGTCAAGTATTAGGCATGAATTGCGATGAAATTGGCAATTTGCAACTGCGGCAGGGAAGCATCAGTGTTATCCATTATCCTTTGACAGAGCGATCGCCCATGCTGCAAGCCATGAATATTTCTGGGTAATAGGTAATAGGTAATAGGTAATAGGTCAAAAGCTAATCACTAAAAGTCAACAGTTATTTACTAGCTCACAATTACCAATTACCAATTACCAATTACCAATTACCAACTACCAATCACAACAAAGAGGTTCCATGCTTTATCGCGAATTTGGTCAAACAGGTTGGCAAGTATCAGCTATCGGTTTAGGCACTTGGAATATCGGCAATCAATGGGGTGAAGTCGAAGAAACAACCGCTTTAGCAACCATCCGCAGCGCCTTCGACAATGGCGTGAATTTGTTTGATACTGCCGAAGCTTATGGCATTCCCCAAGGAGTATCTGAAGAGCGTTTAGGAAAGGCGCTAACGGGCATTCGCGACCAAGCTTATGTAGTGACAAAAATAGGCAGTTGGGGCAGACGCAACGGCGAAATTTTGCCGAAATCTGTTGATACAATTCGCCTTTGCTTGCACGCTTCCCTTTATCGATTGCGGACAGATTGGGTAGATGTCGCGCTTTGTCATGAAGGCGATATTGAAGATCCAAGCGTTTATTTAGAAGCGTTTGAAATGTTGAAACAAAAAGGTCACATCCGCGCCTACGGCATCTCGACCAACGATTTTGAAGTCCTCAAACGCTTCAATGTTAACAACACCTGTAAAGTCGTAGAATTTGACTATTCCCTATTAAATCGCCAGCCTGAATTAGACATGCTGCCTTATTGCCAAGAGCATGGCATAGCCGTACTAGCGCGCGGGCCTTTGGCAAAGGGATTGCTATCTGGCAAATATTCTGCCGATACAGTTTTTAAAGATACCATTCGTTCCAAGTGGCACAAAAAAGAAAAAACCCAGGCCAAATACGAGCAAGAAATTGCCACAGTAGAGCGCATCAAAGCAGCATTGCCACCTGGAGAAAATATGGTTGAAACAGCTTTGCGCTTTGCCATTTCCCATGCAGTAAAACCCGTAGCCATACCCGGTGCTAAATCCCCCGAACAAGCAGCGATCAATGCTAAAGCAGGAGATAAACTATTATCAGAACAAGAGAGAAATAATCTCATTCTCAGCTTAGAACATCCGTTCCATCAACGGGAACTGAGCGTAGTAGGAACTAGAGAGTAGAACACCTTTCTTATCAGTCTGCGTAGGCAGACTTTGTTTGTGTAGGCGCGACTTAAGTCGTCAAGCCTGTTACGCGATCGCTTTTCTAGGTATAGTAATACAATTCGGAAGCGATCGCGTATTTTCCCTGTGGTTAGGTCATGGGTCAAATGCCAGCATAAGGATGTTTAATATAACTTCCAGGTAACTCCCATGCTGGCTATATCTAATTACCAAGTCCACTCAACTCTGCACGAAGGGAGCGAAACCATCGTCTATCGAATACTAACCCCAACCGACCAAAAGCCAAGAATTCTGAAAATCCTCAAAGCCGAATATCCCACCCTCGAAGCCATTACCCGCATCAAACACGAATATCAAATCCGCAAAAACTTAGACCATCCAGGCATTGTTAAAGTTATTAGTATCGAAACCTTAAACAATCATTTAGCACTGCTTTTAGAAGACTTTGGCGGCGAATCACTGTCAAAATTTTTAGAACCAGAAAAACTTTCTATAACAACCTATTTAAACATCGCCATTCAAATCGTTAAAGCCTTAGAGTATTTGCATCAAAACCAGATTATTCATAAAGATATTAAACCCAGCAACATTATCATTAATTCCCAAACGGGTATTGTTAAACTAACTGACTTCGGCATCGCCTCGCAACTGAATAAAGAAACCCCGCAATTTATTAATCCCAATAT
>ERZ1066136.1514-NODE-1514-length-11616-cov-11.923017_pt1 | contig 11616 bp, 11 predicted proteins | sample MGYA00382783_ERZ1066136 | MGnify/ENA primary metagenome ERZ1066136 (study PRJEB33369, sample SAMEA5778366) | biofilm metagenome | biome: Industrial cooling water; feature: Water cooling tower basin; material: Biofilm | place: United Arab Emirates | collected... | reverse complement strand
TGCTCGTCACCACCGACATCGAGTGGCCCACCATCACCGTGGACGGCCAGCCCGTGAAGGTGGACAACATCGGCTACCAGCGCCTGCGCGCCCACCCCGACCGCGCGGTGCGCCAGCAGGCCTTCGACGCCTTCTTCAAGACCTACGCGCGCTTCCAGGGCAGCCTGGGCGCGGCGCTGGCGCAGCGCGTGGAAGCCGGCGTGGCCAATGCGCGCCTGCGCGGCCACCCCAGCGCCGTGGCCGCCAGCCTGGCCAACGACGCCATCCCCGAGGCCGCCTACCGCACGCTGGTGGCCGAGACCAACAAGGCCCTGCCCACGCTGCACCGGTATCTGAAGCTGCGCCAGCGCCTGCTGAAGCTGCCCGACCTGGCCTACCACGACATCTACCCCGACATCGTGACGCCGCCGCGCCGCTACACGCCCGAGGACGCGGCCGAGCTCACGCTGGCCTCGGTGGCACCGCTGGGCGCGGCCTACCAGGCGCAGCTGAAGGCCGCGCTGGGCGCGCGCACCATGCACGTGTACCCTGCGCCGGGCAAGAGCTCGGGCGCCTACCAGAGCGGCATCTACGGCCAGGTGCCGCTGATCTTCTTGAACCACCAGGACACCTTCGACAGCGTCAGCACCTACACGCACGAGTGGGGCCATGGCATGCACACGCTGCAGGCCAACGGCGCGCAGCCCTTCGAGACCGCGGGCTACCCGCTGTTCCTGGCCGAGATCGCCGCCTTCACGCACGAGCTGCTGCTGGCCGATCACATGCAGAAGACGTCCAAGACGCGCGAGGAGCGCATCTTCTACCTGGGCGAGGCCATCGAGCGCATCCGCGGCGCCTTCTTCCGCCAGGCCATGTTCGCCGAGTTCGAGCTGGCCACGCACGACGCCGTGCAGCGCGGCGAGGCGCTCTCCGGCACGCGCATGACGCGCCAGTTCTGCGACCTGCTGCGCAAGTACCACGGTGCCGACGCCGGGGTGATGCGCATCGACCCCACGGTGTGCACCGAGTGGGCCTTCATCCCGCACTTCCACCGGCCGTTCTACGTGTACCAGTACGCCACCAGCATGGCGGCGGCCACGCACTTCACGGCGCAGGTGCTGACGGGCTCGCCGCAGGCGCGCGACACCTACCTGGGCATCCTGCGCTCGGGCGGCTCGCGCCACCCGGTGCCGCTGCTCAAGGACGCCGGCCTGGACATGCTGAGCCCGGCGCCCTACGAGGCGCTGGTGCGCCACATGAACCGGCTGATGGACGAGCTGGAGGCGCTGCTGCCGGCCAACCCGGCCTGATCGCCGGGGCGAGGCCGTTCACCAGCCGTTGAAGCGCGGCCAGCTGTCGGCCACGGCGCCGCCGGCGAGCACGGCGTAACGGTCAAACTGCGCGGCCGTGGCGCAGGCGTGGTTGGGCAGCACGCGCAGGCGCGTGCCCACGGGCAGGCGTTCGGCCAACGTGGTGTCGGCCGTGCCGTCGGCGCGCGCGACGATGCCGTGTTCCTGGTTGGCGCCGGTCATCAGCAGGCCGGGCAGGGGCTCGCCGGCCTCGCTGCACACCACGCCGTAGCCGCAGTCGTCCTGGCCGCGGTCGCGGCTCATGGCCATCCAGCCGGCGTCGACCAGCACCCAGCCCTTGTCGCGCTGGTGGCCGATGACGGTGGTGAGCACGCTGAGCGCGATGTCGTCCGTGGCGCACACGCCCAGGCCGCGCATGACGAGGTCGTGGAAGGCGTAGACGCCGGCGCGCAGCTCGGTCACGCCCTCGAGGTGGCGCGCGAAGGTGGCGGTGGGTGTGCTGCCCACGCTGACCTCGGGGCAGGCGTGGCCCGCAGCCCGCAGCACCTGCGCGGCGGCCACGCAGCGGGCGCGTTCCTGCTCGGCCATGGCGGCGAGCTCGGCCTCGCCGCGGCAGGCGTAGCTGGCGCCGCAGTGCGTCATCACGCCGACGAGGTTGGCGCCACCCTCGGCCAGCACCCGCGCCACGGCCGGCAGCGCGGGCGCGTCGGGCGCCAGGCCCGCGCGGTGGCCGTCGGTGTCGATCTCGATCATCACGTCGAAGCGGTGGCCGTGTTCGCGGCCGTGGGCGACCAGGGCCTCGGCGGCCTCGACCGAATCGAGCACCACCGTGAGCCGGCAGCCGCCCTCGCGCAGCGCGCGCACGGCGGCCAGCTTGGCCGGCACGATGCCCACGGCGTACAGGATGTCGCGCACGCCCTGGGCCGCGAACTGCTCGGCCTCCTTCAGCGTGCTCACCGTGATGCCGGCCGCGCCGGCGGCCAGCTGGCGCTGCACCACGGGCCAGCACTTGGTGGTCTTCACGTGCGGGCGCAGGCGCACGCCCAGCGCGGCGGCGCGGGCCCGCATGGCGGCGATGTTGTGGTCAAGCCGCGCGGCATCCAGCAGCGCGGCGGGCGTGGGCAGGGTGGCGAGGTCCATGCGGGCCATCGTAGCGGCGGCCGCGGCGCCCGGGCATCATCGCCGCCATGAACCTGCCCAACCACGAGCTCAGCATGACGGTGCTGATGACGCCCGACATGGCCAACTTCAGCGGCAAGGTGCACGGCGGCGCCGTGCTCAAGCTGCTCGACCAGGTGGCCTACGCCTGCGCCAGCCGCTACAGCGGGCGCTACGTGGTCACGCTGTCGGTGGACCAGGTGATGTTCCGCGAGCCCATCCACGTGGGCGAGCTCGTCACCTTCCTGGCCACGGTCAACGCCACCGGGCGCAGCTCCATGGAGGTGGGCATCAAGGTGGTGGCGGAAGACATCCGCCAGCAGGTGGTGCGCCACGCCAACAGCTGCTTCTTCACCATGGTGGCGGTGGGCGACGACGGCAAGCCCGTGGCCGTGCCGCCGCGCGTGCCCGTGACGCCCGATGAACAACGCCGCCACGCGGCGGCGCAGGTGCGGCGCGAGCTGCGCCAGCAGATGGCCGAGCGGCAGGCCGCGCTGCGGCAGCCGCCCGGCTGAGCCAGCCTCAGGCCGCGACCGTCTCGGTCTTGGCGGCGGCCGGCGCGGCGGCCACGCCGCTGCGCATCAGGTGGTCGAAGGCGCCCAGCGCGGCCTTGGCGCCGTCACCCGCGGCGATGACGATCTGCTTGAACGGCACCGTCGTCGCGTCGCCCGCGGCGAACACGCCCGGCAGGTTGGTCGCGCCCTTGGCATCGACCTCGATCTCGCCGTAGCGGCTGAGCGCCAGCGTGCCCTTGAGCCACTCGGTGTTGGGCACGAGGCCGATCTGCACGAACACGCCCTCGAGCTCGATGCGGTGCGTGCTGCCGTCGCGGCGGTCCTTGTAGACCAGGGCGTTGACCTTGCCACCTTCGCCGGTGATCTCGGTGGTCTGCGCCATCACGTGGATGGTCACGTTGGGCAGGCTCTTGAGCTTGGCCACCAGCACGGCGTCGGCGCGCAGGGCGTCACCGAACTCGATGAGCGTGACGTGGCCCACGATGCCGGCCAGGTCGATGGCGGCCTCCACACCCGAGTTGCCGCCGCCGATGACGGCCACGCGCTTGCCCTTGAACAGCGGGCCGTCGCAGTGCGGGCAGTAGGCCACGCCCTTGTTGCGGAACTCCTTCTCGCCGGGCACGCCCAGCTCACGCCAGCGCGCGCCGGTGGCCAGGATGACGGTCTTGCCCGAGAGCTCGGCGCCGCTTTCGAGCTGCACCTTCACCAGGCCGCCGGGCTGCTCGGCCGGCACCAGCTTGGCGGCGCGCTGCATGCGCGTGATGTCCACGCCGTACTGGGCGGCGTGGGCCTCGAGCGCGGCGGCGAACTTGGGGCCCTGGGTCTCGAGCACGCTGATGTAGTTCTCGATGCCCAGCGTGTCCAGCGTCTGGCCGCCGAAGCGCTCGGCCACCACGCCGGTGCGGATGCCCTTGCGCGCGGCGTACACGGCCGCAGCCGCGCCGGCGGGGCCGCCGCCCACGATCAGCACGTCGTACGGCTCCTTCTGCGAGAGGCCGGCGGCCGCCCGCTGCGCCGCGCCGGTGTCGACCTTGGCCAGGATCTCGGCCAGCTCCATGCGGCCCGAGGAGAACACCTCGCCGTTGAGGAACACCAGCGGCACGGCCAGGATCTGCCGCTCCTCGACTTCCTTCTGGAACACGCCGCCGTCGATGGCCGTGTGGCGGATGCGCGGGTTGAGCACGGCCATGAGGTTGATGGCCTGCACGACGTCGGGGCAGTTGTGGCAGGTCAGGCTCATCCAGGTCTCGAAGACGAGGTCCTGGCCCGGCTCGAGCGCCTTCACCTGGTCGAGCAGCGCCTGCTCGACCTTGGGCGGGTGGCCGCCGGCCTGCAGCAGCGCCAGCACCAGTGAGGTGAACTCGTGGCCCATGGGCAGCGCGGCGAAGGAGATGCCCATGTCGGCGCCGGCGCGCGTGATCTGGAACGAGGGCTTGCGCGCGGCCTGGCCGTCGAAGCGGGCCGAGACCATGCCGGGGTGCAGCGCCGCGATCTCGGTGATGAGGGCGCGCATGTCGTTGGCGGTTTCGCTGTCGTCGAGCGAGCCGATCAGTTCGATCGGCTGCTGCAGGCGCTGCAGGTAGGCGGCGAGCTGGGTCTTGATGGCGTCGTCGAGCATGGTGGGGTCTCCGAGGAGTGGGGGCTGGGCCCGGTCGGCAGCGTCGGTGGGGCCGGCGCTGACGACTGGACCCGGGTGGGGCCAGTCAGGGGGCAGGGCACCCGAGGGCGCCCTGGGCACGCGGGACTTAGATCTTGCCGACCAGGTCCAGCGAGGGCGTCAGCGTCTTGGCGCCTTCGTTCCACTTGGCCGGGCACACCTGGCCGGGGTTCTTGGCGGTGTACTGGGCGGCCTTGAGCTTGCGCACCGTTTCCTTCACGTCACGGGCGATCTCGTTGCTGTGGATCTCGGCGGTCTTGATGACGCCGTCCGGGTTGACGATGAAGGTGCCGCGCAGCGCCAGGCCCTCTTCGGGGATGTGCACGCCGAAGGCGTTGGTCAGCGTGTGCGTGGGGTCGCCCACCAGCGGGAACTTGGCCTTGCGCACGGCGTCGCTGGTCTCGTGCCACACCTTGTGCGAGAAGTGCGTGTCGGTCGTGACGATGTAGACCTCGGTCTCGAGCTTCTGGAACTCCGCGTAGTGCTCGGCCGCGTCCTCGATCTCGGTCGGGCAGTTGAAGGTGAAGGCGGCCGGCATGAAGATCAGCACGGACCACTTGCCCTTCAGCGACGCGTCGCTGACCTCGATGAACTCGCCCTTGCCACCGCGGTTGACGAAGGCGGTGGTCTTGAACGCGGGGACGGTGCTGTTGATGATCGACATGGAAACTCCTATGGAGTGGGAAGGATTGATAGACAGGGCGAATCCTAGCGACTACGGATTTACCCGCCATTGAGAAGTTTCATGGGGTCCATTGCCAAAGGCAATGGAAGGGTCTTGGGGCGCGGCGGCGGGCTCAGCCGAGGTCGCCGTCCACGTAGAACCAGCGGCCACCCTCGCGCACGAAGCGGCCGGTCTCCGCCAGCCGGTGGGCGCGGCCGCCGAGCTTGCTGCGGGCCACGAAGGCCACCTCGGCATGCTCGGCGTCGATGGCGCGGTGGCGCTTGACCTCCAGGCCCAGCCAGCGCAGGCCGGGCTCGAAGTGCAGCGGCTCGGCGGGGCGGGTGCTCGGGTGCCAGGTTTGCTGCAGGTAGTCGGCGAGTTCGCGCACGTAGGCGCTGTAGCGCGAGCGCATGAGCGCCTCGGCGTCGGGCGCCTGCAGGCGCAGCGGGCCGGCGTGGTAGCGGCCGCAGCAGTCGGCGTACGCGGCGGGGCGGCCGCAGGGGCAGGGGTCGGGCGTGCTCATGCACCCGACGATGCCACGCCCTCGGCGCCCGCGGCAGCGGCGCGCAGCTGCTCGCGCAGCCCCGCAAACAGCCAGGAGCGCTGCGCCAGCACCAGCGTCACGGCGCGCTTGTCGTGGGCGGGCAGCTTCTGGTCGGCCAGGTGCTGCTGCGCGAAGTCCTGCGCCAGGCGCTGCAGCCGCTCCTCGAACTGCTGCGCGTGCGCGGGCGCCAGCTGGCCGTGCACCAGCGACAGCGTCTCGCCGGGGCCGCCGAAGTCGCCCGCGAAGTAGTCGGCCATGGCGCGCTCGCGAAAGAAGCGCATCACCGGGCCGTCGGGCCGCCAGCGGAAGGTCTTGTCGATCTTGAGCCGGTAGCGCAGCGCCGCGCCCGGGCCCTGGCGCAGCTCGATGAGGCCCAGCCGGTGCAGCGCCATCAGGCAGGCCGTGGCCTGCGGGCGGCTGAGCGTGTAGGTGGCCACGATCTGCTCCACGCTCCACTGGCTCAGCACGCACAGCGTGGTCAGCAGCAGCTTGGGGTCGCGCACCACGGCCTGCTCCTGTTCCTCGGTGAGCTCGCGGCGCGCCGGCGTGGCCTGCGCCACCTGGCGGGCGAGGTCGGCGAAGTCCAGGCGCAGCACGGCCAGCACCTCGTCGATGCGCGCCAGCGTCATGTCGCCCCGCGCGAAGATGCGTTTGACGCTGCTTTCGGCCAGCCCCAGCTCGCGCGCCAGCTCGGCGTAGGTGATGCCGGCGCGGCGCAGCTCGGCCTTGAGCGCGGTGACGAGGGCCTGGCTGGTGCTCATGCGGGGCTCCGGGTGGCAAGGAGTATCTCCAGACGATACCGCAAGGCCGAAACGCTGCGTCACTACCCAGGGCGATGGATACCCAGGCCGGCGGTCGGCACGATGCGCGCCATGTGCAACACCGGTGCCGCTTCCACGGCCAAGACCATGCAAACCGCCCCCGTCCGCCCCGCCGTCCGCCACGACACCCGCGCCTGGAAGCTCCAGGTCTGGGCGAGCTTCGGCATTGCCGTCACCCTGGCCGGCATCGGCCTGGCCTGGCTGCCCGGCGAGGACCTGGACCGTGCCTTCATGTTCATGGGCTACCTGTTCACGCTGTCCTCGGCCTTCGTGCTCGCGAAACACGTGCGCGACAACGAGCGCCGGCGCGTCGATGCGCCGATGTGGAACCTCGTCGTCTGGAGCGGCTTCGCGCTGGCCATGGGGCTCACGGCCTGGGGCCTGTGGCGCATGGGCATCAACCCCACCTACAAGGCCTTCCTGGGCGTGTGCTGGCTGTTCCTGGTGAGCAGCGCCTTCACGCTGGCCAAGACGCTGCGCGACGCGCACGAGGCCGCCCTGGCCGAAGCCGCCGCGCACCGCGCGCACGACGAGTGAACGCCATCACGCTTCAAAGGAGCCACGCCATGTTCAAGCGATTCCTCGTGTCCGCGGCCTGTGCCGCGCTGATGGCCGCCACGGTGGCCACCCCGGCCCGCGCCCACGGCGGCCTCTCGGAGGCCAGCGCCCTGTCCATGCTGCCGCTGGCGGTGTCGGTGGCCGCCCCGGCGCTGGTGCTGTCGGCCGGTGTCGGCCTCACCGTCGTGGCCGTGGAGGCCAGCGCCGGCACCACCGTGTGGGTGCTGGAGCGCGCCTCCGACGGCGCCCGCGCCAGCGTCACCGTGAGCGGTGCGGTGGTCGGCGGCGCCTCGCTGCTGGTGGGCGCGGCCGTCACGGTGACGGCGGTGTCGGCCGGCTGGGTGCTGTCGGCCGCCGGGCAGGTGATCGCCTTCGTGCCCAACGAGATCGGCAAGGCGCTGCTGCACAACGAGAGGATCACGCGATGAAGCGCACGCTCACGGCCCTGGCGTTGGCCGCCGCCACCCTGGCCCACGCCGGCCGCCCCTGCGAGCCCTGGCAGCCGCGGGTGCACGAGGTGGTGGAGGCGCTGGACCTCGCCCAGCGCACCGCGCAGGCGCTCGACGCCACCGGCGCCCAGGTGGTGGTGATCGCCCGCGCCGGCCAGGACCTCAGCCGCTGGCGGCTGCGCTACAGCCACCTGGGCTGGGCGCTCAAGACGCCGCAGGGCTGGCGCATCGTGCACAAGCTCAACCACTGCGGCAGTGCGCGGGCCGATCTGTATCGTCAGGGCTTGGCCGAGTTCCTCATGGACGACCTGCACGACCCCGTTGCCGCCTTCGCCGTGCCCAGCCCTGCCGTGCAGGCCGCGCTGGCGCCGCTGCTGGCCGATGCCTGGCGCGTGCAGCGCCTGCACGAGCCGGCCTACAACATGGTGGCCTACCCCTGGGCGCGGCGCTACCAGCAGAGCAACCAGTGGGCCATCGAGACCCTGGCCTGGGCGCTGGAGCCCACGGCCGACAGCCGCGAGCGCGCCCAGGCCTGGCTGCGCTTCAAGGGCTACGAGCCCACGGTGCTGCGCATCCCCGCGTTCACGCGGCTGGGCGCGCGCGTGGGCAGCGCGCACATCGCCTTCGACGACCACCCGAACGCGCTGCGCTACGCCGACCACATCGAGACCGTGACGGTGGACTCGGTGTTCGCCTGGCTCGAACGCGCGCAGCTGGCCGGCCGCGTGCAGACGGTGCGGTGAAGCGCGCATGAAACGCCGCCACCTGCTGCTGGGCTGCTGCGCCGCCATGGGCGCGGGCCTCTTCACCGGCCTGGGCCTGCGCGCCGCCGGGCCGCTGACCAACCCCTGCCGCGGCGCGCTGCCGCCCGAACTGGCCGACCACGAGCTCGTGCGCGCGGCGCTCGAGGGCCTGGACACCTCGCGCCTCGTCGACACCCACGCCCACCTGCTGGGCACGGGCGACAGCGGCAGCGGCTGCAGCGTGCACCCCAGCCTGCACGAGTGGTGGCAACCGCGCGAGGTGCTGCGCCGCAAGGGCATCCTCAACGCCGCCTGCATCGACGAGGACGCCGTGGCGAGCATCGACCACGCCTACGTCGAGCGCCTGCACACGCTGGCGGCGGGCTTCCCCGCGGGTGCGCGCTGGTGGCTGTTCGCCTTCGACCGGGCGCACGACGACGCCGGCCGCCCGGTGCCCGACTGGAGCACCTTCCACGTGCCCGACGCCTATGCCGCGCAGGTGGCGCAGGCCAGTGGCGGCCGCTTTGCCTGGGTGGCGTCCATTCACCCCTACCGCGAAGACGCGCTGCCGGCGCTCGAGGCCGCCTTGGCCGCCGGCGCGGTGGCCGTGAAGTGGCTGCCCAGCTCCATGAACATCGACCTGCGCGACCCGCGCTGCCGGCCCTTCGGCGAGCGCCTGGCGCGCGCCAGCGTGCCGCTGGTGGTGCACTGTGGCGAGGAGAAGGCCGCGCCGGGCGCCCACCAGGACACCTTCAACAACCCGCTGCACCTGCGCCCGCTGCTGGCGCTGGGCGTGCCGGTGATCGTGGCGCACGGCGCCTCGCTCGGCCAGGCCATCGACGAGGACAAGCCCTCGAAACCCGCGGTGCCGGCCTTCGAGCTGTTTGCGCGGCTGATGGACGACAAGGCCCACGAGGGCCGGCTGTTCGGCGACCTCTCGGCCGTGTTCCAGCGCAACCGCACCGACGACGTGTGGCACGCGCTGCTGCGCCGCACGGCCTGGCACGGCCGGCTGCTGCACGGCTCCGACCACCCGCTGCCGGGCGTGATGCCACTGGTCAGCTTCCGCCGCTTCATCCGCGCCGGCCTGCTGGCCGAGCAGCACGCCGCGCCGCTGCAGCGCCTGCGCGAGCACAACCCGCTGCTGGCCGACCTCGTGATCAAGCGCACGCTGTCCAGTGGCGGCGCGAAGCTGCCCGCTGCGGTGTTCGAGGGCCGTGCGCTCGACACTCTGGCTTCCTTCCGCAAAGAGGCTGCATGAGCCACCCCAACCAGTTCGCCCTGCTGGGCCAGAAGCGCTTCGCCCCGTTCTTCTGGGTGCAGTTCCTGGGCGCCGGCAACGACAACGTCTTCAAGTTCGCGTTCACGGTGCTCGTCACCTACCAGCTGCAGGTGAGCTGGCTGCCGCCGGCGCTGGCGGGCCTGGTCATCGGGGCCCTGTTCATCCTGCCCTTTTTGCTGTTTAGCGCCACCAGCGGGCAGCTGGCCGACAAGTGGCCCAAGGAGCGGCTGATCCGCTTCACCAAGGACCTCGAGATCGCGGTCATGCTGCTGGGCGCGGTGGGCTTCCTGACCACCAACGTGCCGCTGCTGCTGCTGGCGATGTTCCTCATGGGGCTGCAGAGCACGGTGTTCGGCCCGGTCAAGTTCGCCTACCTGCCGCAGCACCTGAACGAGCGCGAGCTCACGGGCGGCAACGGCATGGTCGAGATGGGCACCTTCGTCGCCATCCTGCTGGGCAACGTGGCCGGCGGCCTGCTCATCGCCATGCCCGGCGTGGGCCCCACGGCCGTGGCCGTGGCCTGCCTGGTGCTGGCCGTGGCCGGGCGCGTGGCGGCGCAGGCCGTGCCGGTGTCGCCGGCCACCGACCCCGGCCTGGTGATCAACTGGAACCCCTTCACCGAGACCTGGCGCAACCTCAAGCTCGCGCACGGCAACGTGGTGGTGTTCCGCTCGCTGCTGGGCATCAGCTGGATGTGGTTCTTCGGCGCCGTGTTCCTGAGCCAGTTCCCGAGCTTCGCGCGCGAGGTGATCCGCGGCGACGAGCAGGTGGCCTCGGCCCTGCTGGTGGTGTTCTCGGTGGGCGTGGGCACGGGCGCGCTGCTGTGCGAGATGCTGAGCCGGCGCCACGTGGAGATCGGCCTCGTGCCGCTGGGCGCCCTGGGCATGACGGTGTTCGGCGTCGAACTGTTCCTGGCCTCCAGCGCGCTGCCGCCGGCGGCCGCGACCCTGGGCCTGGGCGCCTTCCTGGCCGAGCCCGCGCACTGGCGCGTGATGCTGGCGCTGTTTCTGCTGAGCCTGAGCGCCGGCATCTACAGCGTGCCCATGTACGCGCTGATCCAGATGCGCAGCCCGGCCACGCACCGCGCGCGCATCATCGCGGCCAACAACATCCTGAACTCGCTGTTCATGATCGTGAGCGCGCTGATGTGCGGTGCGCTGCTGGCCGCGGGCCTGAGCGTGACGCAGGTGTTCCTGGTGACGGCGCTGCTCAACGCCGTGGTCGCGGGCTACATCTTCCTGCTCGTGCCGGAGTACCTGCTGCGCTTCCTGGCCTGGCTGCTCACGCACGGGGTGTACCGGTTCCGGGTGCGGGGCGACGAGCACATCCCGGCCGAGGGCCCGGCGGTGCTGGTGTGCAACCACGTGAGCTATGTCGACGCCGTGCTGCTGATGGCGGCGAGCCCGCGGCCCATCCGCTTCATCATGGACCACCGCATCTTCGCCACGCCGGTGCTGGGCGCGCTGTTCCGCCTGGGCAAGGCGATCCCGATCGCGCCGCAGAAGGACGACCCCGTGGCCTACGAACGCGCATTTGCCGAAGCGCGGCGCGTGCTCGACGAGGGCGACCTCCTGGCCATCTTCCCCGAGGGCGGCCTCACGCGCGACGGGCAGCTGGCGGAGTTCCGCGGCGGCATCATGAAGATCCTGCAGACGCACCCCGTGCCCGTGGTGCCGATGGCGCTGGGCAACCTGTGGGGCAGCTTCTTCTCGCGCGTGGAAGGCGGTGCGGCGATGCGCCGGCCGTTCCGGCGGGGTCTGCTGAGCCGGGTGACGCTGGACGTGGGTGCGCCGCTGCCGGCGGGTGAGGTGTCGCCGGCGGGGCTGCGGGAGCGGGTGGCGTTGCTGCTGGGGTGAGTTGCGCTTCGCTGGCGTTACCACTCGCGGTCGCGGCAGGCGGTGCCCCTGGCCGGCGCTGGATGGGGCGGTCGGCCCTG
>ERZ1066136.1512-NODE-1512-length-11645-cov-8.254616_pt1 | contig 11645 bp, 5 predicted proteins | sample MGYA00382783_ERZ1066136 | MGnify/ENA primary metagenome ERZ1066136 (study PRJEB33369, sample SAMEA5778366) | biofilm metagenome | biome: Industrial cooling water; feature: Water cooling tower basin; material: Biofilm | place: United Arab Emirates | collected... | reverse complement strand
CTTCAGCTCATCGGCCGTGAGCAGCGGGGCGATCGAGTGCACCTGGAACACGAAGGTGCAGGGGTGCGCGCGCAGGAACTCGGCGACGAATTGCTCCGAGGTGGCGTTGTTGTCGCCCAGCGCCTCGGGCCGGCGATGGAAGCGCGCGCCCTCGGCCTCGGCGATGGGGCCGAAGTCGGGGTGCTCGGAGTTCACCCAGACCTCGTCGAACAGCCCCGCCGCGTGGCACTTGCGGATGGCGTGCACGATCAGCGGCTCGCCGTTCAGCAGGGCCAGGTTCTTGCGCGGCAGGCGCTGGCTGCCCATGCGGGCGGGGATCATCGCGATGCAGGTGCTCATGGGCGTCGGCAGGTGTTGCAGGGGGCGTGGCGACCGGTTGGCTTCAGTGCGTTGGTCGGCGGCCGCTCAGGAAGGCCACGCCGCCTGCGGCGGCGCAGCCCTCGGCGTGGCGTGCGATGGCGGTGTCGTCCGCGGTCGTGCGCAGCCAGCCCTTGCCGTGCACGAGCTTGTAAATGCGCACCACCGGCTCGATGCCGGCCAGCCGCAGCGCGTCTTCCAGCACCGCCAGGCGTTGGGCATCGAAGGTGTAGTAGATCGGCTTGCCGGGTTGCCCGTGCACGTACAGGAACTCGAAGGGTCCGAAGGGCACGCTGAGCAGGATCTCGCCGCCCGGGCGCACCCAATCGGCGATGCGCCGCACGCCTTCCGCCGCGAAGCGCTCGGGATCGTCGACCACGCCCTCGAACTCGGCGGGCGTGCCGCCGTAGCGCGTGTTGTCCATGCCGAAGTGCTCCAGCGTGCTCAGGCAGGTCACCAGGTCGAACTGCAGCCCTTCGGGCCGCGGGAAGTGGCGCGCATCACCCAGCATGTAGGCCAGTGGCAGGCCGACCTGCGGCTTCTCGGCCGAGGCGTTCATCAGCCAGAGCATGTCGCAGTGCTCGCGCAGCACCGGCTCGATCATCGAGTTGTTGAGCACGCAGCCCACGTCCAGCAGGCGCAGGCGCCCTTGCCGGGGCGCACGGGCGATGGCTTCGGCCACCACCGGGTACTCCACGGCCCGTTCGTCCAGGTTGGCGAGCATGGGGTGGAGCAGGTCGGCGTCGTCCAGCCGGCCGTGCCGCGCCACCTGGCCGACCAACGGCGGGATCCAGCGGTCCTTGAGCGCGAAGAACTCGCGTTCGTAGGGGCGCAGGGCAGCACCGGCCTCGCGGCGGTGCAGCGCCGGCTTGGCGGACTCCAGCCACGCCTGCAACTGCGCCGTGGTCCAGAGCCCGTACCAGCGCCTCCAGCGCGCTGGTTCCGCGATCGGTTCCTCGATGCGCTCGATCGGCTCGGGAAGCCGCCACGGTGCCTCTGCCAGGTCCACGGTGCGGCAGTCGCCGTCGACGATGTCGAGCTCGTTGCGGTGCTGGTAGTAGCTGGAGACAAGCACCAGGCGCGCCGGGCCCTCCGCCAGGTGGCGCAGCAGTGCCCGGATGCGCTCGTTCGACAGGTGCTGGGTCAGGTCCTTGACCAGCACCAGATCGGTGGCCGGGAAGTCGTCCTCCACGATGTCGGCCACCGCAAAGCGTGCGCCCGCCAGCCGCGGATCGGTGGTGGCCCGCTGCCGGTTCTGGTCGACGACGACGGTCGAGATGTCCATGCCCAGGTACTCGTCCAGCGCGAGCGAGGGCAGGATCTCCCGGAGCCAGAACACGTCCCCACAGGGCGCGTCGAGCAGGCGCCTCACGCCGTGGCGCCGACACAGGTCGGGCAGCGCGGCCATGATGCCGAAGCAGGTTTGAGGCGTCGAGCCCGGCCCGCTGATGGAGCGTTCGTCTCCCCAGGTGTTGCTCTGGGCGATGCGGTCAAACGCGGCCTGGGCTTGCTTGTCCATGACGCGCGACCCTCTCAGCGCAGGTAGTCCGGAATGTGCTCGGTGGCCACGCGGGCCGTGAACAGCCCCTCGATGGCCGCCCGCCCCATGGCCAGCACCGCCTCGGCGGAACTGCCGCCGATGTGGCCGGTGGCGATGAAGTTGGGCAGGTCGATCAGCTGCCGGTCCACCGGAGGCTCGGGCGAGAACACGTCGAAGGCGGCGGCGGCCAGGCGGCCCTCGCGCAGCGCCTCCGCCAGCGCTGCCTCATCGACGATGCCGCCGCGTGCGGTGTTGATGAGCACCGCGTCGGGCTTCATCCGGGCCAGCCGCTGGGTGTCGATCAGGTGCTTGGTGGCGGCCGTCAGCGGCAGGTGCAGCGAAACCACGTCGGCCATGGCCAGCAGCTCGTCCAGACCGGTGGGCTCGGCGCCGGTCTCGGCGCAGAAGGACTCGTCGTAGCGCAGGTCGTGCACCAGCACGCGGCAGCCGAAGGGGGCCAGCAGCCGCACCAGGTCGCGCCCCACATGGCCGCAGCCGACGATGCCCACCGTGCGCCCGCCGAGCTGCCGGCCCTGGATCTGGCGGAAGCCCCCTTGCAGGATCTCGCGGTTGGAGCGCACCACGTGGCGCAGCGCCGCGATGGCCAGGGCAATGACCAGCTCCGACACCGAGCGGCGGTTGACGCCCCCCGTCCAGCCCACGCGCACGCCGCGGCGCTCGCAGGCCACGAGATCGACGTTGTCGAGCCCGACGCCGTACTTGCCAATGATGCGCAGCTGCGGCGCGCGGGCGAGCAGCGCGTCGTCGATGCGCTCCAGCGCCACGATCGCGGCATCGTGACCCTGGAGGAAGTCGCCGAGTTCGGGCCCGGCCAGCGTGCGCCCGGTGTCGTTGAAGCTCACGTCGGGGCAGCGGGCCGCCAACTCGGCCCGCAGCTGCGCGTGGGCCGAGAACGAACGCGACAGGACGGCGACTCGGGCGGGTTGCATCAACGGCACTCCTGGGGAACGCGGGGCGAGGTGGTGCGCGCTCAGGCCAACTCGAGCTCGACGGCGGGCAGGCCGTCGAACCCGGCGCGAACGCGGGCGGCCCCTTGCAGGGGATGGTAAGGCGTGACACTGCCGAGCAGCACGGTGGTCGGCCCGGTGTCGCCCAGGCCGCGTCGGGCCAGCCGCAGCAGGTGATCGGCCAACAGCGCCAGGGGCGGCATCACGAAAGCCGACGTGTCGCCGCTGGCCACGGGCTCGCCGTCGATCCACAGCCGCCCGGTGCGGGCCCTGTCCAGGGCCTCGGGCTCGGCGCCCGGGCCCAGCACCACCCAGCCCGCGGCGCCGTTGTCGGCCACCAAGGCAAGTGCGCCGCCTGCGCCCAGCGTGGGCCAGCGCGACTGGGGCAGTTCCAGCGCCGAGTGGCAGGCCAGCACGCAACGGCGGGCGAGGGCCTCGCGCTCCAAGGCGTCGGCGGCCTCCAGGCGCTGCAGCGTGGGGGTGTCGGGCGCCTGCACGGTGAGCGCCAGCTCGCACTCCACGCCGCGCTGGCGCAGGGTGGCGAGCGGCAGGCGGGCCCCGGTGCCCAGGCATCGGTCCGCCGGCACGGCCCCCGAGAACACGCGCGACAGGCCCAGGGCGTTGCGGGCGCCGTGGGTGCTGGCGCCCAGCTTCCAGGCGCGCGCCCTCCAGCGCAGCCGCTCGAGCACATCGGCCTGCACCGCCTCGGCCTCGTCCAGGCTGGCGGGCGCGAGGGCCGGGTCGGGTGCCAGCGTGCGGCCTTCGCGCTCGGCCTGGGCCAGCGCGTCCGCCAGGGTGGCCGTCGGCGTCATGTCGCCTGCAGTCGGATCGCGTACAGGCCGATGCCGAGGCGCCGCGTGTCGTCGCCCGCACCGAGCTCGGCCGGCACGCCGGGCTGGGGCACGGCGAACCCGATGTCCAGGTGCGTCCGCCCGCGCAGCAGTTCGGCCGGCAGGGCCAGCGCGTGGGACGGCGCGGCAGAGGCGTGTTCGAAGCGCATGCCGCCCAGCCGCCGGCCGTTGACCAGCAGCTCCACCTCGGTGACGGGGTGCTGCACCTGGGTGAAACCCTGAGCAAACACCTCGAGCTGGCAGTCGTGGTCCAGCGCCTGCGCCAGGGGTACGCGCAGGCTGGCCGCCACGCCGTCGCTCCACACCCCCCAGTCCTCGGGCCACGACCAGCCCGAGAGGAGGTCGCCGAGGTCGGCGCTGCCGGCCTTGTACTCGCGGGTCTGGCCCAGCATGGCGGGCGCGGCGCGGCGGCGCAGGCACCAGGCCACCCCGGCGTGGTCTTGCCGTGCCGCGTAGCAGGCTTCCAGCACGTCCAGCCAGCCCGGCCGCGCGCCGCCCAGTGCAATGGCCTGCACCAGGGCCGACACGGCCTCGTCGTGGCGGTCCAGCCTGGCCAGGGCCTCGCCCATGGTGGCGTAGGCCTCGGGGTGCAGGGGCTCGCGCGCCACCACCTGTGCCGCCTGCAGCACGGCCTGCCAGGGGTGACCGGCCGCCAGGGCCAGCTGCGCCGCCTCCAGGGCATAGAGCGGCTGCGTGGGCTCGCGCAGGGCCGCTCGTTCGGCCAGTTGCTGCGCCACCACCACCTCGCCGGCGTCGCCCAGGGCTCGGGCCAGCGCGGCCTCCACGGCCGCGTCCGCCGGCGCCTCGCTGCGCCGACGGAACAGGCCTCCGGGATCGGCGCGCAGCTCGGCATCGCGCGCCGTGCCCGCCAGGGCCGGTGTCTCGGCAGCGTCCCGGTGAGGCTGGGGCGACCAACCCATGGCGCGGTCCAGCTCGGCATACACCGGCCCGGGGGCAAATCGCTCGGCCGCCACCTGCAGGCTGCCCTCGTGGTGCATCTGCCAGGTGGGTTCGTCCTCCAGCAGCCGGATGCAGGCCTGGGCGAAGCCCGTGGCGTCGTGGGCCAGGATGCCCAGGCGGTCGACCACGTCCTGCAGGCCGTCCACCGCCGGCGGCAGGAAAACGCCCGGCAGGCCCACGGCGGCCGCTTCGACCGTCTTGATCTTCAGGCCGGTGCCGGCGATGCAGGGGTTGATGGCCACACTGGCGCGCCGCATCTGGGCGAACAGTTCGTCGCGGCTCACGTCGCCGGCCAGCTCCACGCCAGGCGGCGGGTGCGGCACCTCGGCACAGACCGGGCCGCAGATCACCAGCCGCGCCTCGGGCACCGCGGCGCGCACGAGGTCCCAGCACCCGTCGAGGAACCAGCCCAGTCCGGCGACGTTCATTGGGTTGCGGCTGGCCGAGTACACGAGCGTGCGGGCTCCAAACGCCCTGGCATCCACCGCGTGCACCTCCGCTTCGCTGACTGCGTCGTACTCGCACAGCACGCTGGGCGCGGTCACGCCGATGTCGCGGAAGTAGGTCTGCTCGTCGCGCGAGATCGCCACCACCAGTGCGCCCGGGATGGCGTTCAGCGCGTCGCGCTCCGCCGCCGGCGAGCAGGCGCGGTAGGCGGTGTCGAGCTCGATGTTGCCGAAGCGCGTGGGCAGCCGCGACAGCGCGTCGTGCGTGACCACGCACACCGGCGGCAGGGCGACCTCGCCCGCCAGTTCCACCGGCACGCGACCCATGTGCAGGTAGTTGCAGACGATGCTGTCGTAGCGCGCCCCCTGCAGCAACCGCCGCGCGAGGTCCACGAACTCGTCACGCACGATGAAGAACGGGTGGTAGTGCGACACCGCCGCGGCCGTCGCGTCGTCGAGCGAGCCGGTGACGCCCATCAGGGCTTCGCGGGCGCGTGCCTTTGCCTTGGCCTCGGCCGTGTGCTGCCACTCGGGGAACCCGATGTGGAACAGGCGCAGCCGGTCGCCGAAGGTGTCGAGCGTGCCCCGCACGTCGATCCAGCCCTGCATCAGGCAGTCGACGTCGTAACCCAGCTCGATCAGGTGGCCGATGAGGTTGCGCGTGACGACCCGGTTGCCCTGGTTGGCCGGCACTGGCGGAACCAGGGTGAGGAACAGGACGCGCGGCCGCACGGCGGCCTGGGGCAGGGGTGCCGTCGGGCCGGCGGCCTGGGCGTCCGGTGCCACGCGCCGTGCCAGGCGCAGCGGCAGAGGGTCCGGCGCACGGAAGTCCGGCACGGCCACGCGGCGTGCCGGCTTCGTGACGGGCACCTCATGGTCGGGGCCGAGACAGTGCACGGCCCGGGGTGCCCCGTCGACGGCGGCGTCGAGCGGACCATCCAACTGCAGCACCGCGCTGCGCTCGTGCAGCGCCACGGCCGTCACCCTGCGCAGCGCGCCCGAGCCGAATCGCAGCAGCGTGCCGGGCTCGGGCGCCGGTGCGTCGTCGCCGAGTGCCACCTGCACCGACGCCGCCTCCGACGTGCCGCCAACGCCGCAGGCGAAGCCGCCCTCGGGGTCATCCAGCAGCGCCAGCAGGGCATCGTCGGGCAGCGGCAGCAGGATGAGCTGAGGCGATCGGGGCGCGCCGTCGGCCATCGGCCCGACGGGGCCGTCGAGCCAGACCTCCAGCGTCTCGCCGACCTCGTCGACGGCCAGCACCGTCCGGCTGCCGGCACCGTCGAATCCGAGAACCGCACCAGGCTCGATCGCGGCGGCCGCCGCGCCCTCGGCGCGCAGCCGCACGCCGCGGCGCTGCCACTCACCCGTGCCGACGAAGACACCGCGGAACCAGCTGGTTTCTCCCTCGGCATCGCCCGCGAACTCGAGCCGCTGCGGCAGCGCCACCGCGGGCACGGGCAGGAGCTCGACCATGTGGGGCGCGCCATCGAGCAGCGGGCGCAGCGCGCCATCCACGCGAACGTTGAACAGTGGCGCCTTGCGCTGCACCGACACCACCCGGCGGATGCCGCTGCCCGCAAAGCGCAGGCGCGTGCCCGGCTTCAGTTGCTCGGCCAGCTTGTCCTTGGTGGTGAAGACCGACGGCGCCTCGGCATCACCGAACTCGGAGATGCCCATCCACCAGTGGGTGTTGGTCAGGCTCTCGGGCAGCAGGCGTTGCGGCTCGGGCCGCGGCCTGCGCGTGCGCCGCACGGCGACGCGCTCGGCGGTGGGCTGCAGCCAGTGCGCCACCGCACCGACCGTGCGCCCACCGGCCAGCAGCAGCAGGGGCAGGCCTGCGGCCGGCAGCGCCTCCAGTGGCAGGGTCAGCTGGAAGCCGGCGCGATAGCCGGGCCGCCCGGGGTGGTCGGCGGCGAGCTCGGGGCGGTCGACCGTGACGGCCGCTCGCTGCCAGCCGGCGCCATCGACCCAGGCCGCGACCTCGTCGACCGCTTCGGAGGCCAAGGCCCAGCCCAGCACCGACAGCCCTTCGCCGATGCGTTCGATCGAGCTGGCGCCCGCCACGTCGGGCATGGCGGCAGCCGCCGGAAACGGCGCGAGGATCGACAGCGGCTCCTTGAGCAGCACCTCGTGTTCACCCTGCACGCGCAGGACGGCCGCGATGGCATCCCCCTCGGGTGCGGGCAGCGTGGCGTGCCACGTGTGCGCGGGCAGCCCGGCGTCGGCGTCGGTCGAGGCGGCCGGCGACAGCAGGACGGGCCGCACCTGCGAACCCAGCAGCAACTCGGCCTGCTGGGGGGACGCGGTGGTGCTCAGGCGGCCGGTCAGGGCCAGTTCGCCGCTGGCCAGCGTGCGCACGGCCAGCAGGTGCCAGGGGTAGGCCGGCAGCGGCGGCCGGTCGGCCACGCCAGGCTCGCGCGGCCGCGTGCGCGACACGGGGCCCAGCAGGCTGGAGAAGCCGCGCGCTGGCCGCGCCGGCATCACGCTGGCATGGCGCGTGAGCAGGTCGGCCAGCGCCTCGGCGCGCAGGGCGAAGTCGGCCAGCGGGCGCACGGCAGCGCGCAGCGCCCCGACCGCAGGCGGTGCGGCGAGCAGTTGCCGAGCGACGCGGCCCAGCGCCTCGGCGTCGCCCACGGGCGCGAAGCCGGCGATGCGGCCCACCGTCTCCTGCAGCACCGGCAGCGCATAGCACGCGGTGGGGGTGCCGCACCAGGCGGCCTCGATGGGCGGGTAGCCGTAGCCCTCGAACCAGGTCGGGAACAACAGCAGGCGCGCCTGGCTCAGCAGCCTGAACTTGTCAGCGTCGCTGATGCGCGTGTGCAGCGTGACGGTGCAGCCGGCCGGCCCGTGCCGGGCCTCCAGCGCCTTGACGAAGGTGGCGTCGACCTCGCGCCCCGCGACCAGCGCCAGCTCGAGCCCTGCCAGCGTGTCGGGTGGCAGGGCGAGCAGGTCGTGGGCGCCCTTGTGCGGGTCGCTGGGCCGCACGAAGCAGACCACCAGGTCGCGGCGCGGCAGGCCGTCGAAGCGGGTGGCCAGAGGCGAGTTGATGGGCGGCTGCCACACGTCGTGCCGGATCTCGGCGTGCGGCGATCGGTAGAACTCGCGCGCCTGCTCGAGCGACGTGCGCGCGCTCGACAGCACCAGCGCGCCGTCGAGGCAGGCGCGCCGCCAGCCGTCCCACAGCCGCGCGTCGCGTGGGTGCGGCGACACCGCGTTGTACCAGTTGGCCGACTCGAAGTTGATCAGCGCAAGCCGCGCGCCGGCGGCGGCGGCGTAGTCGGTGGCGGCCTCGTAGTAGCCCGGCATGAAGATGCCCGTTGGCGTGAGCACCACCCAGTCCTGTGGCTCGACCTCGATGTCGCTGCGGAAGTCGCGCGTCAGCACGAAACGTGGAGGGCGCTCGGCCAGCGGCGCCAGGTCGGCGTCGAACGCGGGCACGTGGTCCGTGTAGACCGTCACCGCGAAGCCTGCGTGCGAGAGCGCGTAGGCCATGATCAGCGCGTGGTAGCGCCCCCCGGAGTAGTTGCGGGGGTCGTTGGTGGCGAACAGGGCGACCGCGGGCTGTTTGTCGGCGTGCATGGGGGCGCTCGGCGGGGGGCTTTGTACGGCCGTCGGGACGGCGGGGTCGGTTCAGGCGTCGTCGACGGCGGCGTCGAAGTCGGCGCGCTCGAAGATCTCGAGCAGGCCGCCGCGGGTGGCATTGCGGATCCAGCCGCCGTCTCGTTCCATCATCAGCCGAGCCGTTAGGAAGGCGGGGCAGATGTCGCGGAAGCTCGGCGGGCACCACGCCCGGTTGTTGCGGTAGTTCTTGATGAAGTGATTGTCGTCGCCGGTGGCGATGCGGAACGGGTCGGCGTTGCGCGCGCGCTCGTAGACGAACTTGAAGTCCGCGCCATACACGTAGAAGCGCCGGATCCCCATGAAGTGAGCCACCTGCATCGCTGCGTACAGAGACGAGCCCCCGGGGCTGACCCAGCGGTCGGGCGCGAGCGAGAACAAGGGCGGCGACACCGGGATCTGGCGCAGCCAGACGAAGTCGCCCACCAGAGGCGGGCAGGTGTCGTCGGCAACGAACACGGTGCCGCCGGACTCGTCGACGATCTGCTGGCCGAAGTCCTCGATCATCTGGCGGTCGCCGGTGAGCGTGTAGGTCGGCCGCAGGCGCGTCTGGCCGTGGGCGAGGTGGAAGCGGTTGAAGGCGAAGGTCAGCCGGCCTTCGAGGCGGTCGAGGTCCTCGCTGCGCACGCTGGGGCCGTTGCCGATGATCCAGGCGGTCTCGCCGCGATGGCGGTCGCGCAGCGCGGCCAGACGACGGGACGTCGGCGCCTTGGGCTGCCGGAACGCGTCGATCAGCCAGAAGACCTGGCCATCGACCTCTGCCCCGCCCGGGGCGGGCAGCACCTCGAGTCGGCGAACCCGGCCCGCCGGGTCGGGCAAGGCGAGCTGGAAGTCGGTGACGGCGATGCCTGAGCCAGCGCGGGCGGAGCCCTCGTCCAGGCTGGCATCGAGCCGTCCGTCGTAGCGCACCGCCGGGGGCTGCGCGAGTGCATCGCTCCACCACGCGCTGCCGGTGAGACGCCCCGTTGCGTCGAGGTCAGCGGTGAGCAACCCGCAGGCCTCGGTCACGATCTCGGTCCCGTCGCCGTCGGTGTTGAAGACCTCATCGCCCCAGGCGTGGCCCCGGACCCGCAGGTGTGAAGGCGCCACCTCGGGCGGCAAGACCGCCGTCACCTCGGCCGCCTGGACCGGGCGCCCCTTGTAGGTGGTCCAGCCCAGCGACGTGCCTGCGTTGTAGAGCACGCCACCCGGAGGTTCGGACAGTTCGCACTCCACCCAGTCGATCGGTCGGTCGGCATGGACCAGCACCTTCAGCACGAGCAGCCGCGTGAGTGCATTGAACCGGCCCTGCTTGGCCAGCACCTGGGCACGCGAGGCCACGGGTGTCGCCGCGGGGCGCGCCTTCAGGCCCAAGGCGCCGAGGGCTTCGGCCACGTCCGCGGTCACGGCCTGGTTCGAATATCGCGCGAGGGCCAGCGCGTGCCCCGCTGCACCGATGCGGCGGGCCTCGTCGGGGTTCTCCAGCAAGTGAACCACGGCGTCGTCGAACGCCTGGGGGTCGTCGACGATCATCGCCTCGATGCCATGGCGGGCCTCGATGCCTTCGATCCCGATTCCGGTGCTGACGACGGGCTTGCCCGCGCCCATGGCCTCGACGATCTTGATGCGGGTGCCGCCCCCGACGCGCAGTGGCACCGGCACCACCGCAGCCAGGGCCAGCCAGGGTGCGGTGCTGGGCACGGCCCCGACCACGTGCACGGCCGGCACGCCAGCGGCTTCCCGACGGATGGTCTCGGTCGAGCGGCCGACCAGATGCAGGCGGTGCAGAACGCCGCGCGCACTCAGTCGCCGCGACATCGCGATCAACTCCAGCGCGGCCTCCTCGTTGGGGCGGTAGCCCATCTGCGCGATGTAGACGAGGTCGCGGCCGCTGGCATCCGGAGCCGGCGACGCGACATCGATGGCGTTGGGCACCACGCGGACGTCGCGCAGGCCGAACTCGTCGCGGAAGCGCTGGGCATCGACGGCCGAGCAGGCCCACACCTGGTCGGCCAGGGGCAGGTAGCTGCGTTCCATGAAGCCGAAGTTGCGCCGGATGAGGTCGGACACCCGCGCCACGGCCGGGTCGGTGGCGTGGGCAACGATGTCGGCGTAGAGGCGGGAGTCGAGGTTGTGCGGCCCGATGATCACCTTGCAGCCCAGTGTGCGCATGGCCGGCAACAGCGGTGCCAGGCCGGTGTCGCACAGGACCACGGCATCGGGGCCCCAGGCCGCGAGTCGCGCGACGATGCGCGCAATGCGGCGCTCGTTGAGGTGATGGCGGTGAAACGCATCCGCCCGCGACAGGCCGTGCCAGAAGCGCGGGTCGGGTGCCCAGGAGGCCAGCTGGCCGCCGATCTCCCAGAGGCCGGGCGGATCGATGCCTTCGCGGAAGCCGGCGTTGCCGCCGAAGCGCGAGGCCTTCAGGCGCCGGCGCGGCAGGATCCAGTGACCGCCACGCCAGAGCATCTCTCGCTCGCGCCGGGGTGGCGTGTCGCCGAGCACGATGACCTTCACCTCACCGAAGGCTTCCAGCGCCCGCCAGAGGTGATGCGCACGGACGCGGCCCCCGCGGTCGGCGGGCAGAGGGGCGTTGGGGGTCAGGTAGGCGATCTTCAACGTTGGCGAGCGTTCGAACTGACCATTGGCCATCGGGCAGGCGGCATTCGCGGTGACACCGTCGCGACGACCCGAACACGGACTTCCTTCGGTCGCGACACGGTGGGTGCGCCCTGGCGAGCGCCTTGCACTTCTAGTTGACCGAATACTCCGCCCGCCCCACGACCATGTCGATGACGGTGGTGAGCCAAAGCATGTGCACCGCCTCGATCACGTTGTAGGCGTGCGAATCGATCCAGAAGTTCACGTCGCCCATGCCGCGCAGGGGATTGTCGGGCTGGCGGCCGCTGAAGGTGACGAGCTGGAG
>ERZ1066136.1508-NODE-1508-length-11669-cov-6.776735_pt1 | contig 11669 bp, 10 predicted proteins | sample MGYA00382783_ERZ1066136 | MGnify/ENA primary metagenome ERZ1066136 (study PRJEB33369, sample SAMEA5778366) | biofilm metagenome | biome: Industrial cooling water; feature: Water cooling tower basin; material: Biofilm | place: United Arab Emirates | collected... | reverse complement strand
GACCCCGGTCGTGGTCGACGGCGTCATCTACTACTCGGGTTCCTACAACCGCGTATTCGCGCTCGACGGCCGCACCGGCGAGGAGATCTGGCACTACTACCCGAAGATCCAGGACGGTGTCGACCGCCTTCCCGTGGGTCCGTACTCGCGCGGTGTCGCCGTCGCGAACGGCCGCGTCTACGTGGGAACGATCGACGGCCGTGCCATCGCGCTCGACAGCAAGACCGGCAAGGTCCTGTGGGAGACCCAGCTCGTCGACACGCTGGAGTGCGGCTGCATGTTCACGTCCCCCCCGCTTGCGGTGAAGGGCAAGGTGATCTACGGCTCCACGCAGGGCGGCATTCCGCGCCGGGGCGGCGGCATCTTCGGCGTCGATCAGGCGACCGGCGAGAAGGTCTGGTACTTCGACCCGGTGCTGGAAGGCGAGGACCACTGGGGCATCAACGATTTCGGCGAGTCCAGCGCCAAGTACGCGGGCGTCGGCGCGTGGCACGTGGGCAGCTACGACCCCGAACTCGACATGCTCTACTGGGGCACGTCCAATCCGTCGCCGTGGTTCGACTGGGCGGCGCCCACCGAAGGGCCCAAGGGCTACCTTCGCAAGAGCGGCGTGGGTGCGCGCCCCGGTGACAACCTGTACAGCTCGTCCGTCCTGGCGCTGCGCCCGGACACCGGTGAGCTGGTCTGGTACCACCAGGAGAACCCGCACGACGACTGGGACTACGACTCGACGCTCGGCGAGTTCGTGCTGGTCAATCACGGCGGCAAGAAGCTGATGATCCACCAGGCCAAGAGCGGCTTCGTCTACATCTACGACCGCACCAACGGCAAGGTGGAGAACGTCTGGTCGATCAACAAGTACGTCACCTTCGTGAAGACCATCGACCCGAAGACCGGCGAGCTCATCGGCCGCAATCCGCCTTCCATCTCCGAGGGCGCGATGTTCTGCCCGTCGATGCTGGGTGGCCGCAGCTGGAACGCGGGCTCCTTCAATCCGGACACCGGCGTGTGGTTCAACTCGCGTCAGGAGATGTGCGAGGTGGCCAAGGTCCGTCCGGAGCGTCCGCCGACGGAAGGTCTGCCCGGCTGGTACGCGGGTGCCGATCTCCAGTGGGTCCACCCGCCCGGCGACAAGGCGCACGGCGCCATCGACGCGTGGGATCCCTTCACCGGCAAGAAGAAGTGGACCGTGCCCGACAAGTACCCGCGCATCTCGGGCATCCTGTCGACGAAGGGCAACCTCGTGTTCAGCGGCGACATGCGCGGCTACATCTATGCGTACGACGCGGCCAGCGGCACCGAGCTGTGGCGCTTCAACATGGGTTCGGCCTCGCGCGGCGGCATTGTCAGCTACATGGCGGGCGGTGAGCAGTACATCCTCGCGCCGAGCGGCATCGGTTCGGCCGCGCAGCCGATCGTGGGCTCGCTGTACCCCGAGGTGGCGGAGTTCCCGACGGGCGCCGCGCTGTTCGCGTTCAAGGTCCCCCGCTAATCTCACTTCAGGATGCGGGTTCCGCGGGCGGCGCAGGCCGCCCGCGGCCGCCGAACACCATGCACCGTCTCTCCATCGCCGCGGCACTGCTCGCCGTGCTGTGCTGTTCCCCCGTCCTGGCCGAGGACGACGTTCCGCCGCCCGACAAGACCGGCGGCATCGACCTCCGCGACCCCGCCGTCATCGAACGCGGCATGCAGCTCCTCAACACCACCTGCGGCGGCTACTGCCACGGGTCGAACGGTCGCGGCTTCAAGGCTCCGGCGCTCCGGGCCCGTCCCGACCTCACCGTGAAGTCCATCCACTCCACCGTGCTCTACGGACGCAAGCGCGCCGGCAAGATGATGCCGCCGTGGAAGGGGGCGATCCCGGACTCCGACATCTGGAGTGCCGTGGCCGCCATCGTGTCCCTGCGCGACGCAGCGCCTGATCTAGACGGGCCGCCGCCGGCGACGCACTGAGCCGGTCTTGCGCGCGTGCCGGCCGGGGCGCACTTCGGTTCAGGGCGGGGGGCTCGGAAGACCTTCCGGCAAGTGGGCCGGATCACGTCGCCCAGTTGGCCAGCCGCAACCCCGGAACACGCTCGAACTCTCGGGTGTTGTTCGTGACGAGCGTCACGCCCAAGGCCTGTGCGTGCGCGGCAATGAGGCTGTCGTAGGGCCCGATCGGTGTGCCCTGGCCCGCGAGCCACGATCGGACGTGGCCAGCCATCTCCGCAGCGGCCATATCGAACTCAGCGACCTCGAGGCCAGCCAGGACCCTCCTCAGGACTTCGGCATTGCGCGCAGACCCAGTCCGGGCAATGCCGAAGAACAATTCGGAAGCCGTGATCGCCGATACGCCCAGCCCCTCCGAATAGTGCTCCCGCAAGGCATGCAGGACCTTGGGTGGACGCTCGTTGATGGCGTAGATGCAGATGTCGGTGTCGAGCATGTATCGCATTGCCTGGACCGGGTCAGGTCAACGAATCGGGCGAATCAGGGCCCGCTGCTGCGGTTCGACCGGCTGCTCGCGTTGCACGACCGTGCCCGGTTCGAATGCCATGAGTGCCTCGATCAATGCGTCCGGGCTGGCCTGCGGAACGGCGCTCAGGACAACCTCGTCTCCGACGCGTCGGACGTGAACTTCCGTGCCCTCGAAGCGGAACTCCTTGGGAAGACGAACCGCCTGGCTTCCGCCGTGGACGAAAAGCTTGGCTGACGGCATGGGACCTCCTGAGCGGGTGGACATCTGGAGTTTACCACTCATAGATACTTTGTATCTACAACCTCCACCCCTTGGTTTCGGCCGTGAGTGCCTCCAGCAGACGGGGGCGCCTCGCAAGGGCATCGGGTCATGCCCGGATGATCAGGCGTTGACGAAACGTCCCCGCAAACGCCAGCCCCGCCAGGAGCGCACGATCGCCCGCATCACGGCGCAAGCGACGCCGCGTAGGCCGCGAGATCGACGATGTCGTCGTCCGTGAGCCCGGCGACCACGGGCTTCATCAGCGTCGCCCACGGACCGTTCCGATGACCGTTGCGCAGGTCGTAAAGCTGGCGCACCAGATAGCTCGGCGAGCGCCCGGCCAGGGCGGGCACCGGACCCAGACCGCGCAGATCGGCGCCGTGGCACAGCGCACAGCCGACGGTCCTTCCGCCGCCCGAGTCCGCGAGTGCGCGTCCGCGCGCCACGCTTCCCGGAGGCACATAGGCCACGAAGCCCGAGCGCGAGTCGCGCAGTTCCGTGCGTTCGAGGTTCTCCGGCATCTCGATGATGCGCGCGCCGATGGGCTCCGTCGCGGGCGGCTCGGACGCGACGAGCATCCAGCCGGCCACGTGCGTCTTCGGGACGGTCTCCGCCTCGACGACGCGAATCCACGGCCGCACGGGCAGTCGCGAGAAGTATTCCGCCGCGATCCGCACTTCGTCCTCCGTGTGCGCCTTCGCCGCGCGGATCATGAAGTTCACCGGCAGCGACCTCGGCTCGGAACTGCGGCGCGCGCCCGACTTGAAGTCCGCCACCTGCCGGACGATGTACTCCGCCGGCAGACCGGCGAGACTGGAGTTCTCGGGACGCCCGAGGCCGTTGGGCAGATGACAGAAGCCGCACGCGAGCGCGTCCGGCCGGCGTCCCTGCCCGACCGGCGCCGGCATCGCCGGGTGGTCCCCGGGGTGCCAGTCGGGCACGCCGAAGAGATCGAACAACTGCGTGATCGTGTACGCACGGTCGCTGCCGGCCACGCGGCGCGGCACGCCGTCGTCGGCAGGCAGCGTCGCGCCGGGCGGATTCACGGCATAGGCCCAGGACGGCGGCACGTCGGAGGCTTGCGGACCCGTCTGCCCGACAAGTGTGATTCCGGCGAGGACGGCGAGGGACTTTCGGAACGCGAACGGCATGTTGCGGGATGTCTCCTGGATGGATCGGAATGATCAGCCGCCGTCAGCGGCCCTCGCGGCGGAGTTCCCGCCAGTCCTCGCGGAACGTGACGGCCGGATCGAAACCGGGGCTGTCCGACAGGAGGTACTCGCCCTTCCCGTTGGTCCACGCGTTGCGATAGCCCGACGAGAGTTCGACACGCTCGTTCGTGCTCGGGTCCACGAAATTCTCGACACCGCGGATGGCCTGCCCGAACTGCTCCGCCTGCCGCGCCTGGGATTCCTGCTGCATCCGCTGCGTCTCGCGCCACGTGTTCTGGATGGAGGCGTTGGCCTCCTGCCAGATGCGCTGCCGGTCCCGCGCGCCTTCCATGTTGATCTTGCCGATGTTGAGGATGAACTGCGTCAGCGCAGCCTGGTACTGCGGGCTGACGCGTACCGAAGCAACCATCGACGCGAACAGACTCGCGTTCGCGTCAAGCTGGCCTTTCGGCGCGCGCACGCCGAATACGTTGTACGCACCAACACTGTAGGTGTTCATGTTGTAGTTGAGGTTGCCTTGCATGATGTCGGCGGAGTTCGCCGCGGGCATGGCCCGGGCCGACACCGTGGCCGACATCCACTCCTCCACCGGCCGTCCGCCCACGTCGTAGTCGAGGCGCACCCGGGCGGCATCGACCCGCGCGCCCCGCACGTACCCCGCCTGGATCAGCTGGCGGGCGTTCTGCTCGGCGATGCGCTGCTCCGCCTGGGCGACAGACGCCAGCGGCTCGACCGCGCCTGGCCGGGCACCCTGCCGAAGCGCCGGGACCACCATGTTGCGCACGAAGTCCGCCGCGCCCATCACCGGATAGGGCGCGCAGCCCGTGCGATTGGCCGCCTGCTGCTGCTGGACGGACTGCATCATCGGATCATCGGTCCAGGTCCACGAGAACGACGGGAAGGACTCCAGGCCCGTGACGCCGTCCGGGGCCGTCGCGCGGAAGCGCACCTGCACGACGTTGGCCGGGCAGCCGAGCTGCCCGTTGTCCCACTGGACCTGATCCTCGAACTTCCAGTCCGCAGGGATGAGCATGCGGAGCACTTCGACGGGCTGGCCGAAGCCCACCTTGTCCGTCACGCGGACGAGCCGCATCCGGACGACACCGGGGGGCGTGCCCTTCGACGGCGCGGTGCCGGCTGCCGCTGCAGGGGCGGGCCGCGGTTTCGCCGCGATGAGCGCCTTGCGCTTGGCCTCGTACTCCGCCTTGTCGAGAACGCCGGCCCGGTAGGCTTCCTCGAGGGCTCTCAGCTTGTCGCGCTCGGACTGGGCGGACGCGGGACCGGCCACGAGCGCCAGGACGACGGCAACGGTGAACGACAGGCGACGCATGCTCCACCTCCAGCTCGAACACACACGCCGCGATCCTACGCCACGCGCCGTGAGTGCGGAGCCGCCGGCCTCACTTCCCGCGCAGGAACACCTCCAGCCCCACCAGCCGGTCCAGCAGGACGATCGCGACGCCTGCGACAGCGATGTAGACGACCGACACCGCGGCGAGATCCGGCGTGATGATGCTGCGGATGGAGTTGTAGATGCTCACCGGCAGCGTGACCGTGTTGGCGTCAGTGAGCAGCAGGCTCACGAGGAACTCGTTGAATGCCAGGACGAACAGCAGCAGGCCGCCGGTGATGACGCCGGGCATGACCGCCGGCAACGTGACCGTCAGGAAGGTCTGCAGCGGGGGCGCGCCGCAGTTGGCGGCGGCGTTCTCCAGGTCCGGGTCTAGCCCGTTCACCGAGGCGAGCACCGCCCAGATCATGAAGGGCAGGTTGATGACGGCGCACGCGATGCCCACGGGCCAGAGATCGCCGAGGATGCCGATCTCGCCGAAGAACAGCATGAGGCCGATGCCCGAGGCGATGAGCGGAATGGTGAACGGAAGCAGCAGATAGATCTGCAGCGCGCCCGCGAAGCGCAGGCGGAACCGTGCCATGGCCAGCGCGGCGAAGGCCCCCGCCGGCACGCCCGCCGCCGTGCAGATGAGCGAGACCCACAGCGAGCGCAGGAAGGCCTCGCGCAGCGGCTCGGACCCGAGCACCTTGTCGTACCACTTGAGCGAGAAGCCCTCCGGCGGGAACACGATCATGTTGCCTTCGGTGAACGACGCACCGAGGATCACCAGCGTGGGCAGCGCGAGAGCCACGAGGTTGAAGGCGATGACGGCGCCGAACACGGCCCGCGGGGACAGCCTCATCGCGCGTTCCCCCGGCCCCGCATGCCCAGCGTGCCCGCACCGAGGAGTCCCAGCATCACCGCGACGACCGTGCTGCCGAACACGACCAGCGTGAGCGCGAGCGCCGACCCGAGACCGTTGTCCGAGATGCGGAAGAACGCGTCGTACACGGCATTCGCGATGAAGTCGTTCGTGCCGCCGCCGAGCACCACGGGCATCGCGTAGTCGGTGAGCGTGAGCGTGAAGACGACGACGGCCGAAGCCACGAGTCCGGGCCTGGCGAGCGGCAGCACGACGTGCCACAAGGTGCGCCAGCCGCCTGCGCCCAGGCTCTCGGAGGCCGACTCCAGTTCCTCGTCGATGGCGGTGATGGCGGGCGCGAGGAGCAGCACCGCAAAGGGCAGCATGTACTGCACGAGCCCGAAGACCAGCGACGGGAAGGTGTAGATCATCTTGAAGGGCCCGAGGCCCAGCGTACCGAGCAGCGTGTTCACGAGGCCGGTCTTCCCGAGCACGACCAGCCAGCCGTAGGCGCGCACCACCTGCCCGATGAAGAACGGCAGGAACAGGCTCACCAGCAGCGCCTTGCGCCGCCACGCGCTGCGTGTGCGCACCATGGCGTAGGCGTAGGGAAAACCGAGCAGGAGCGTGAGCACCGTGACCAGCGCAGCCGCCCAGGTGCTGCGCCACAGGACGGTGAAGTACGTGGGCTTTTCGATCAGGTCCCGGTAGTTCGCGAGCGAGTAGTCCTCGCTCTGCTCGAAGGTCTCGGTATCGAGCAGGCGCAGGCTCGAATCGCCCATTTGGAAAAGACCGGCCACGAGCAGGCCGACGAGGGCGACGGCCGGCACCAGCAGCAGCACGCCGGTGTAGCGGTGCATCCGCCGCGGCCACAGGAAGGCGGCGACGGCCTCCAGCGCATCGAGGAAGCGCCACGTCACGGGGTAGCGGGACACGGATGTCGTGGAAACGGAAGCCGCCGGCGGGCGGAAGGACGGAAGAAACGCGGACCACGCACGGTCCGGCGGGACACGCCCGCCGGACCGTGCGCGGGGGTCAGCCCTGCATGATCTGCTTGAAGCGGCCGAACCACTCCTTCTCGTTCTCGACCTGGATCTTGTTGGGCACGCGGATGAGGCGCTTGAAGTCCTCGTCCTTGGTGGGATAGGCCGGATCCCCCACCATGTCGGCGGGCGGGGTGATGTTCGGGTTCACGCCCGGCAGGCCGAGGCCGTCGCACCAGACCTGCTGCGCTTCCTTCGACAGCGCGTGGTTCACGTACTGCTTGGCCCAGTAGACCTCGTTGGCCGGCAGGCCCTTCGGCACCCACAGCGCGTCGGTGTCCATCTTCGCGCCTTCCTTCGGCACCGTCCACGCCACCTTCACGCCGTTCTTCTTCGCGCCGCGGGCGTTGGTGACGATGGTGCAGGCGAGGTCGATCTCGCCCTTCTGGAACCAGTTGGTGAAGTCCGGGTCCTCGCCGAGCAGCGGCTTCTGCGCCTTCAGCTTGCCGATGAAGTCCCAGCAGGCCTTCATGTTCTTCGGAATGTCGGCCACCTTTCCGCCGCCGGCCACCTGGGCCGCGGGATGGAAACCGATGCCGTCGTTGTACAGCGCGATGCGGCCCTTGTACTTCGGATCGAGCATCACGCTCCAGGAATCCGGCGCTCCATTGGGGAACGCGGTCTGGCTGTAGGCCAGCACGTACACGTAGCTGTAGACGTTGACCAGCGGCCACTTGTCGAAGCCCAGCGGCTTGGCGACGGGCAGCAGACCGCCCAGGTTGGAGAGGTCGGACAGATCCTCGCCCATGTTGCGCAGCGCCGACTTGGTGGCGTTGGTGGTGGTGTCCCAGTTCACGTGCACGGGCGGCCGGCGCTTCTGCTTGATGGCCGCCCACAGCTTGGGCTGCAGTTCGTTGTCCTCGGTCTCGTCGTAGCGGATGGCGATGCCGGTGTTCGCGGTGAAGCTCTTGGAAGCCCCCGGATCGATGGCGTCCTTCCACTCGCCGCCCCAGACGCGGACGACCAGTTCCTTCGGTTTCGCGGGTGCGGCAGCGAAGGCGAGGCCGCCGAAAGGCAGCGTCGCGGCGGCCGCGGCACTGCCGAGAAGAAAGTCACGTCGATCGAAAGGCCTGCGCTTGTCCATGTTCACTCCTCGTTATGGGTTGTGGATGTGGTACGCGCCCGAGCCTCCGGGCGCCGGGGCCGACCGGGGTCAGCCACCGGGAAACACGTGCAGATCGGCATCGTCCCAGTCGAGCCCGACGGGATGCAACCGTTCCAGGAGTCGATGCCGCTCGGGCGCGCGGTCGATGACACGCATCACCAGCCCGCCGAGGGCCGGCACCCGAATCTCGTAGACGACGCGGTCGCCCTCGAACAGGACGTCCTGCACCTCGCCCCGGACCCGGCCGCCCGACGACTCGTCCGTCGCGGCGCCGGTCACGAGTGTCACCTGCTCCGCCCGCAGTGCGCAGTCTACCCGCGACCCCATGGTCGAGGCCAACGACGAAAGGATGGGTTGGTCCCATTCGACCTGGCCGGCGCGCAGCCGCAGCCTGTCCGGCCCGACTGCCGTCACCTCGGCTCCCCAGACGTTGGTCAGGCCGAGGAAGGACGCCACGAAGGCGTCGAGCGGCGCGCGGTACACCTCGCCCGGCGGGGCGAGCTGGAGCATGCGACCGCGGTCCATCACCATGATCTCGTCGGACATGACCAGCGCCTCGCGCTGGTCGTGGGTGACGTTGATGGTGGTGACGCCCAGTTCCTGCTGGATGCGCCGGAACTCGACCTGCATCTCGTCGCGCAGCTTGCGGTCGAGCGCGGCGAGCGGCTCGTCGAGCAGCACGAGGTCCGGTTCGAACACCAGCGCCCGGGCGATGGCCACGCGCTGCTGCTGCCCTCCCGACAGCTCGTGGATGCGCCGTTTCTCCAGACCCTCCAGCCGCACGATGCGGAAGAAGCGGGCGACGCGGTCGGGAATCTCGCGGGCATCGAAGCGGCGCATCCGCAGGGGGTAGGCCACGTTCTCCCAGGCCGTGAGATGCGGAAACAGCGCGAGGCGCTGGAACACCATGCCTACCGAGCGCTTATGCACGGGCACCGCGGACACCGGCTGCCCGTGGATGAAGATCTCTCCGGACGTGGGCGCGATGAAGCCAGCGATCATCCGCAGCAGGGTCGTCTTACCCGAGCCGCTCGGCCCGAGGATCGTGAGAAAGCGCCCGGCCTCGAGCGTGAAGGACACGTCGGCGACGGCCACGGCCTCGCCGAAGCGCCGCCCGACGCGATCGACTGCCACCATCGATGTGCCCATCAGATCGCCGCCAGATAGCCGCCGTCCACGTAGAGGCACTGGCCCGTGACGTACCGGGAGGCCTCCGACGCGAGGAACACGCAGGCGCCGAGCAGATCGTCGAACTGTCCGAAGCGCCCGGAGGGAATCTTCGCCATCATCGCCTGCTGCCACGCCTCGTTCTGGTAGAAGACTTCGGTCATCGCCGTGCGGAAGTAGCCGGGACCGATGGCGTTGACGCGGATGCCGAGCGGCGCCCATTCGGTCGACAGCGCGCGCGTCATGCCGAGCACGCCGGTCTTGGAGGCTCCGTAGGGCACGGCCGTCGGAATGCCCACCTCGGAGGTGAGCGAGCAGAGATTGATGATCGCGCCTGCCTGCCGGCGGTCACGCATGCCGCGCGCGGCCGCCTGGGCGCAGAAGAAGGCGCCCTTCAGATTCGTGTCGACGATGCGGTCCCACAGACTTTCGTCGACCTCGAGGGACGGACACACCTGCTCCACGCCCGCGTTGTTCACGAGCACATCCAGCCCGCCGAGGCGGGCGGCGGCGTCGGCCACACCGGCACGGATGCTCGCCACGTCGGACACATCCATCGTCACGACCTCGGCAATCCCCCCGGACGCACGGATATCGCCGGCCACCCGCTGGAGCGACGTCGTGTCCCGCGCGGCCACGGCGACCCGTGCACCGCACGCCGCGAGGCCTCTCGCGAGTGCTTCGCCGATGCCGCGGCTCGCGCCGGTGACGAGGATGCGACGGTCCTGCAGATCGAAGCTGGCGGGGACGGACATGACGGAGGTGGGGAATCGGCGACCCGCAAGGGTACCGGGAGCCCCCGGGCAGGATCAACGTCCCGTCCGCCCGGACGGGACGTCGCGGCGGGCGTTACTGCCCGAAACGGCGCAGCGCGGTGAGCGCGGAGGTGAGCGCGCCCTTCAGGCGGCCGTTGCGCTTGCGCTCGTCGTCGACGGACGGCTCGCGCGCGGGCTTCGGCGCCTCGGCGGCGGCGCGGGCAGGCGCGGCCGCCGAGCGGCTTGACCGACCGGTCGACGCGGGACGGCCGGGAGCGGCGGGACGGCGATCGGTGCGCGCCGCACCGCCGGGACGGCGGTCGTTTCCACTGCCGCCGGGGGAACGGTGCTCCGATCCACGACCGCCAGCCTCGCGGCGCTCGGCTGGCCGGCCGGAACGCCCGGCCCGGTTGCCGTCGACCTCGCGCACGGGCTGCACACGATTGCCGTCGACCTCGCGGATGGGCTCCGCGCGGTTGCCATCGACCTCGCGGACGGGCTGCGCGCGGTTGCCTGGCTCGGGCTGTGACGAACGACGCTGCCCGACACCATCCCGCAGAGCGCGCGGCTGCGCATCCCTCGGGGCACGCGGCTGCGCGTCCCTCGGGGCACGCGGCTGCGACGGCTGGCCGCCCGACGGACGCGGGCCTGTGGCACGCGCAGGCGGCTGGCCGGAACGCGATGCCGGGCGAGCCTCGCCACGGGGCCGCTCCGCGCGGCCTCGCTGACCGTCACGACGACCGCCGGACGGACGTTCCGACGCGGCCTCCGCAGGGCGACGCGCACGCGCTTCGGCAAGCGCGGCCTGAAGATCGAAGCCTTCCACCGTCTCGCGCGGCACGCTGCGCTTGAGCACCCGCTCGATGTCGACGAGGAGGGACTTCTCGTCGTCGCTCACCAGCGAGACGGCGATGCCTTCGGCCCCGGCCCGGCCCGTGCGGCCGATGCGGTGCACGTAATCCTCGGGGACGTTGGGCAGTTCGTAGTTCACCACGAAGGGCAGTTCGACGATGTCGAGCCCGCGCGCAGCGATCTCGGTGGCGACCAGCACCTGCAGGCTGCCGTCCTTGAATTCGGACAGGGCCCGCGTACGGGCGCCCTGGCTCTTGTTGCCGTGGATGGCGAGTGCGGGAATGCCGTCCTTCGCGAGCTGCTCGGCCAGCCGGTTGGCGCCGTGCTTGGTCCGCGTGAACACCAGCACCTGATGCCAGTTCCGCGTGCGGATGAGGTGCGTGAGCAGCGCGCGCTTCGCGTTCTTGTCGATGAAGATGGCGCTCTGGGTGACGAGTTCGGTCGCGGCGTTGCGGCGTGCCACCTCGACGGTAGCCGGATTGTCCAGGAGCGTGTCCGCCAGATCGCGGATCTCGTCGGGGAACGTGGCGGAGAACAGCAGGTTCTGCCGCTTCTTCGGCAGCAGCGCGAGGACGCGGCGGATGTCGCGGATGAACCCCATGTCGAGCATGCGGTCCGCCTCGTCGAGCACGAGGATCTCGACGTGCGAGAGGTCCACGGT
>ERZ1066136.1507-NODE-1507-length-11671-cov-7.363120_pt1 | contig 11671 bp, 9 predicted proteins | sample MGYA00382783_ERZ1066136 | MGnify/ENA primary metagenome ERZ1066136 (study PRJEB33369, sample SAMEA5778366) | biofilm metagenome | biome: Industrial cooling water; feature: Water cooling tower basin; material: Biofilm | place: United Arab Emirates | collected... | reverse complement strand
CGCCCGAGCAGCCCGGGGATCATCCAGAGCAGGCACAGGGCGCACACGGCCAGCCCGCGGCGGTTCTCGAGCCACGTGGCGAGCCTTTCGAAGCGGAATCGGTCGGCGCCGAGGATCATGGGTCAGCAGGACGGCGCAGCCGCGAGGAAGGTCGCAGCGAAAAAGAAAAAGGCAGCCCGCAGCTGCCTTTTCCCTGGGGCCCGGATGCCGGGTCCGGAAGCCTGAACACCCGGTTGTCGCGCCGTCAGCCGGCGGCCTTGGGGGTGCGACTGTACCGCTGACGGAATTTCTCGATCCGGCCGGCGGTGTCCATGACCTTTTGCTTGCCGGTGTAGAACGGGTGGGACGCCGAAGAGATCTCGACGCGAATGACGGGGTACTCCTTGCCGTCTTCCCACTTCATGGTTTCCTTGCTCTTCGTGTCGATCGTGGAGCGGGTGAGGAAACTGAAATTCGCACCGGGGTCGTGGAAGATCACTTCCTTGTAGTCGGGGTGGATACCTTCTTTCATCGCACTGGTCCTCGGGGGCGGTTAGCCGGGGTCAGGCCGGTGTTGGCCCGTTGTCACGGCGGTCCGGCCGATGTGTGTGGGGCGCATCGACGCCCCGCCGGCCAGGAAAACCGCGAATTATCCTGAGCACGAGGGGCGGAGGCAAGCGTTTTGTTGGGGGCGGAGCCCCTGGGACGGGAAGCGCGGGCGGGGGACGTCGTGGCGCCTTACCCTCTGCGCATGCTGTCGAAAAAGTCCCGCGCGGACTCGGCGGGGCGCAGCCCCTGGGGCGGCAAGCGCGGGCGGGGGACGTCGTGGCGCCTTACCCTCTGCGCATGCTGTCGAAAAAGTCCCCGTTGTTCTTTGTTGCCCTGAGCTTGTCCACCAGGAATTCCGTGGCTTCGAGCTCGTCCATCGGGTAGAGCAGCTTCCGGAGCACCCAGATCTTCTGGAGGATCTCCTGCCGGATGAGCAGTTCCTCCCGGCGGGTGCCGGAACGGTTCACGTTGATGGCGGGGTAGATGCGCTTCTCGGCCATGCGGCGATCCAGGTGGATCTCCATGTTGCCGGTGCCCTTGAACTCCTCGTAGATCACGTCGTCCATGCGCGACCCGGTGTCGATCAGCGCGGTGGCGATGATCGTGAGCGAGCCGCCTTCCTCGACGTTGCGCGCGGCACCGAAGAAACGCTTGGGGCGCTGTAGCGCATTGGAGTCGACACCGCCCGTGAGCACCTTGCCGGAGGCCGGGACCACGGTGTTGTAGGCGCGCGCAAGTCGGGTGATGGAGTCGAGCAGGATCACGACGTCCTTCTTGTGCTCGACGAGGCGTTTCGCCTTCTCCAGCACCATTTCCGCCACCTGCACGTGACGCGTCGCCGGCTCGTCGAAGGTGGAGGACACCACCTCGCCGCGCACGGAGCGCTGCATCTCGGTCACTTCCTCGGGCCGCTCGTCGATCAGCAGGACGATGAGGTACACCTCGGGGTAGTTCGACATGATCGAGTGCGCGATGTGCTGCAGCATCACGGTCTTGCCGCTCTTCGGGCTCGCGACGAGCAGACCGCGCTGACCCTTGCCGATGGGCGCGATGATGTCGACGATGCGGCCGGTCAGGTTCTCTTCCGACTTGATGTCGCGCTCGAGCAGGAACTGCTCGGTGGGGAACAGCGGCGTCAGGTTCTCGAAGAGGATCTTGTGCTTCGTGTTCTCGGGTGCTTCGCCGTTGACCTTGTCGACCTTCACCAGCGCGAAGTAGCGCTCGCCGTCCTTCGGCGTGCGAATCTCGCCCTGGATGGTGTCGCCCGAGTGCAGGTTGAAGCGGCGGATCTGCGAGGGGCTGACGTAGATGTCGTCGGGGCCTGCGAGATACGACGTGTCGGGCGAGCGCAGGAAGCCGAAGCCGTCGGGCAGCACCTCGAGCGTGCCGTCACCGTAGATGCTGTCGCCCCGTTTCGCGGTGTTCTTCAGCAGCGCGAAGATGAGGTCCTGCTTGCGCATGCGGTTGGCGTTCTCGACCTCGTTTGCCTGACCCATCTCGACGAGTTCGGTAACGTGCATCTGCTTCAGATCGGACAGATGCATGGAGACGCCGGTCGGATTGCGCGCCGGCTGCTGATTCTGCTGGGACTTGTGATGCTTCGAGGACTGCCGGTGGGGGCCGTTGTGGCGCTGCGGGTTGGGACCCTTTTCCTGCTTGACTTCCTCGGCGGGCGGGGGCGTGTCCGGAACAGCAGTGGTGAGGCTTGCGGACTCAGATGACACTGTCGATGAAGGCCTTCAGTTGGGATTTGGGGACCGCTCCGACCTTCTGGGCTTCCAGGTTGCCGTTCTTGAAGATCTGAAGCGTGGGGATGCCCTTGATGCCGAACTTCCTGGGCGTGGCTTGGTTGTCGTCGATGTTCAGCTTCGCGACCTTGAGCTTGCCGGAGTACTCCGAGGCGAGCTCGTCGAGGGCGGGGGCGATGGTCCGGCAGGGACCGCACCACTCGGCCCAGAAGTCCACGAGCACGGGCACGTCGGCCTGCAGGACTTCAGAGTCGAAGCTGTCGTCGGTCACATGGACTATGTGTTCACTGCTCATCGGCTGGAATCTCGGGAACTTGAGGGGATCCGCCACCCCGGACGGGGCGGACAGGAGAGGATGGCCAATGCTAGCCCAAATTCGAAGCCGTTGAAAAGGCGCATCGCGCTACAATCCGCCGACCTCTGCCGGTGGTCCAGAGTCTGGCCCCGGCCCTCGGACCGGAGGTTCCGCAAGAAGCGGACCCGTCGGGCCGGCCCCTCGACGCAACCCAGGATGCCTAGACACTATGACCTACGTCGTGACCGAGAACTGCATCAAGTGCAAGTACACGGACTGTGTGGACGTGTGCCCCGTCGACTGTTTCCGCGAGGGCCCCAACTTCCTTGTCATCGATCCCGACGAATGCATCGATTGTACGCTTTGTGTGGCCGAGTGCCCGGTGGAGGCCATTTACGCCGAGGACGACGTCCCCGCGGACCAGCGCGAGTTCATCGAACTCAACCGCGAACTCTCGAAGGCGTGGGAGCCCATCATCGAGAAGAAGGACGCGCTGCCCGATGCCGACGACTGGAAGGGCAAGTCCGGGAAGCGCCAGCACCTCGAGAAGTGACATCGGCCGGGCGCGCACGCGTCCGGTGTCCTGTCCGATGACGCGCGGGCGGGGCCGCCGTTGAACGGGGACGCCCCCCCGATCCTGCGTCGCGCGCTGCCCCGCACGCGGCTGCTGGCGGCCGCGGCGCTCGAAATCTGCCGTGATGCCCGGCAGTTCCTGCCGGACCTTTCCGCGCTCACGGTGATCGTGCCGACCGTCCAGGCGGCCGGCGCCCTGGCGCGTGAACTCGCCCGGGCCGCGGGCGGCCCCCTCCTGCTCCCCCGCATCACCACCTTCCCGGACCTCTCCTCGGCTGTTCCGATACCGCCGCCCGCGGCTTCGGACCGCAGCCGGGAACTCACGCTGTTCTCCGCCCTGCGCAGCCAGGGCGCCGTGGAGCCTGCCGCCCTCTGGCGGGCCGCAGGCGAACTGAGGCGACTGGGTGACGATCTCGCCGCGTACCGCTGCCGTCTCGCCGGCACGCTGGAGGCCTTCACACGCCAGGTCGAGCGCGCGTACGGACGGGCGCTCGGGGCGCCGCTCGGACTGGAGGCCCGCATCGTGTACGAGGCGTGGAAGCAGCTGGCCGGCGTCGAGGACTCGGGCTTCCGGTACCAGCAGGGGCTGCTCCACGGCGCGTCGCGGGCAAGCGGTCCGCTCTGGGTCGTGGCCTGCGGTGCGCTGCGGCCGGTGGAACAGGAGTTCCTCGCCGCATGGGCTGGACGGCATCAGGTCGTCGTTGCGGAAGCCGACGCCCCACCGGCCGACGCGTTCGAGGCGCTGCTGCATGCGGCATTCGATACGGCAGACGAAGTGCCCCTGCGCACGCGCGGCGCCCGGTACGCATGCGCTCATCGGGGCCGGACGTTCCACGACCGGCTCCTGCTGTGCGGCGCGCCCACGCTGGAATCGCATGCCGAGGCCGCCGAACTGCGCGTGCGTGCCTGGCTCGCTGAAGGCCGCGCCCGAATCGGCATCGTGGCGCTCGACCGTCTGGTTGCGCGGCGACTGCGCGCCCGGCTGGAACGGTCCGGCATCCTCGTGCAGGACGAAAGCGGGTGGGCCCTGTCCACCGTCGCGGCGGCCACAGTCGTGGCGCGCTGGGTCGACTGCGTGTCGGGCCGGTTCCGTCATCGTGACCTCGTCGACCTGCTCACGTCACCTGCGGTGTTCGCCGACTGGGCCGGCGAGCGCCGCCGCATCTGCATTGCCCGCATCGAACTGCTCCTTCGGCGCCATGGCATCGCCGAAGGGCTCGAAGCGCTTGCCGCCGTCGCGATCCGGGAAGACGGCCCGGACGACGTGCTCGCCGCGATCGACCGGCTGAACCGCGCCGCCCGGATGCTGGGGGACGGCCGGGCGTCCGCGGCTGCGTGGGTGACGCGCCTGGTCGCCGCGCTCGCGGAACTCGGTGTCGTGTCGGCGCTGGAGGGCGACGTGGCCGGACGCCAGGTCCTCGATCACCTTCACGCGCTCGTGCACGACGTGGCTGCCGACCGGACGCCGCTCACGCTCGCCGAATGGCGCGAATGGCTCGACGCCGGCCTCGAATCGGCCCTGTTCCGCGACCGTGACATCCGCAGTCCCGTGGTGTTGACGCATCTCGGCGCCACCCGGCTGCGCGATTTCGATGCCGTGCTGCTGCTCGGTGCCCAGGCGAATGCTCTGCCGCCGGCGGGCGAGCCGGGACTGTTCTTCAACGACGCGGTGCGCCGTGAACTCGGGCTTCCGGGCAGTACGGATGCACGCTCGCGCCTGCGTGACGATCTGCTGATGCTGCTTGCCGCCACCCCCGAGACGTTCGTGACCTGGCAGTGCCGCGAAGCCGGCGAGCCCGTGCCGCTCGCGTCCTGGCTCGAACTCATCGATGCGTTCCATGCGACCGCGTGCGGCCGCTCCCTTCGAGACGACCGCTGGACGGCCTGGGCACGGTACGCGCCGCTGCGCACGCCGGACCTCGCGCCGCTGCCGTCCGTTGCGCGACGGCCCGCGCCGGTGCTCGGCGAGCTGACGCCCGATCGCGTCTCGGTGAGCGCCTATCGCTCGCTGATCGAATGCCCGTACCGGTTCTTCGCCGGCCAGGCGCTCGGACTGCGTCCGTTGGACGAGGTGGAGGAGGACCTCGACAAGCGCGACTACGGCGAGTTGCTGCATCGTGCGCTCCTGACCTTCCATCAGCGCGTACCGTCCGTGTCGGCGGTCACGCCGGACGAGGCGCAGCGCGAGATGGAGCGCATCGTCGAGGCGGTCTTCGGTGCAGAGACGGATCGTGATCCGCTCGCGAAGGCGTGGGTGGCGCGCTGGCGCAGGCGCATCGCCGGGTACCTCGAGCTGATGCGATCGCGCGAGGCAGAGGGCTGGCGCTGGAGCGGTGGCGAAGTGTTTGCGGAGCTGCGTGTCCCGCTTGCGGACGGGACGGCCGTGACACTGCACGGACGTCTGGACCGGCTGGACCGTCGCGAGACCGATGGCGCTGAGGTGTACGCCGTCCTGGACTACAAGACGCAGAAGCGCGATGCGCTGCGCAAGCTGCTCGCCGAACGCGATGACGTGCAGCTCGCGTGTTATGCGCTGCTGCGCGACGGCGTCGTCGAGACGTCCTTCGTCGCCGCCGACGAGGACCCCGTCTGCATGGTGCCCGCGAACCGCGCGGCGCCCGGGGCCGCCGACGCCGAGGCGACACGTCTGTCCGCCGTGTTCTCCGCCCTCCGTGCCGGTGCGGGCCTCGCCGCGCTCGGCGACGAGGCGGCGTGCAGCTTCTGCGAGATGGGCGGGCTGTGCCGCCGGCAGCACTGGGAGGCGCCATGACCGAGGCGTGCGGCCGCGCGGCGCTCGACCCCCGCCGCTCCGTGGTCGTCCGTGCGTGCGCCGGTTCGGGAAAGACCTGGCTGCTCGTGTCGCGCATCGTCCGGCTGCTGCTTGACGGCGCCGAGCCGTCGTCGATCCTCGCACTCACGTTCACGCGCAAGGCCACGCTCGAGATGCGCACGCGTCTCACCGAGTGGCTCAGGATGTTCGCCACGGCCGACGACGCCGTGCTGCGTGCCGAACTCGTGGCCCGCCATGTCCCGGCGTCACGGCTCGAGGCTGCGACGGTCCGGGCCCGCGGGCTGTTCGAACGTCTTGCCACCGCCGACGGGGGCGTGACGATCGACACCTTCCACGGGTGGTTCCTGCACGTGCTGCGGCACGCCCCGCTCGAAGCGGCCAGTGGCGACATCGCCCTGCTGGATCGCGTCGGCCCCACGTTCGACGAGGCGTGGCGACGCTGGGCGAGGCGAGCCGGCTCCGGTGGCGAGGCCCCGCTGGCAGCGGCCCTCGACTTCCTCGTCGGCCGTTACGACCTGCACGGTACACGCGCACTGCTCGGGACCTTCGTCGCGGAGCGGCCCCAGTGGTGGGCACTGGCGGACGGACGGCGCGACCCCGTTGCGCACGCACTGGCGCTCGTGCGGGCAGCACTGAGACCCGACGTCGACGATGATCCGCTCGGGCTCGTGCAGGACGGCTCCGCATGGCTCACCGACCTTGCAGCGTTCGGCGACCTGATGGATGCGCTGAACCTCCCCAGGTTCGCCCCTCGCGCGGAGGCCGCCCGGCAGGCGAGGGCTGCGCCGAGCCTCGAAGCGCGTTTCGCTCTGGGCGATGCCGCGCTGCTCACGCGCGACGGCGACCCGTTCTCGCTGCGGCAGCAGGCCGCGCGCATTCGCGACATGGGGACGGACGGAGAGCGCCTTCTGCAGTTGCAGGAGACGCTCACGGCGCAGTATCTCGACGCCCGGGAGCATCGCCGCGAACGCGACTGGCTCGCGATCAACGAGGCCGTCTTCCGCTGCGGCACCGCGCTGCTCGACGAGTTTCAGGCCGCCAAGCGCCGGCGCGGACTGCTCGATTTCACGGACATCGAGTGGCAGGCGCGCCAGCTGCTGGCGCGGTCCGATGCCGCGGCGTTCGTGCTCCATCGCATGGATGCCCGCTACCGGCATGTGCTGGTGGACGAATTCCAGGACACCAATCCGCTTCAATGGCAGGCGCTGCTCGCGTGGTTGCGCGCCTCGCAGGAGGCCGAGCACGCTCCCAGCCTGTTCCTCGTCGGCGATCCCAAACAGTCGATCTACCGCTTCCGCCGCGCCGACGCGCGCCTGTTCGAGCGCGCCGCGGACCATCTGCGCACGCACCACGCGGCAGAGGTCCACGAGATGAACGAGTCCCGGCGCTGCGCACCCGCGATCCTCCAGGTCGTCAATGCCGTCTTCGCCACTGCCGGCGCGGAGTTCGCGGGCTTCGTCGCCCATCAGGCGCACCGGCGCGATCTGCCTGGCCGCGTGGAGCAGCTGCCGCTCGCGCCGCGACCCGCGCGCACGGTGAACGGCACCGATGCCAGTGCGCCTCTGCGCGATCCCCTGGTGGACTCCATCGCCGAAGACGAGGAACGCGCGCGCGCCGAGGAAGCGCGTGCCGTGTCGCACCGCATCCGGGACATCGTGGGACATTGGGCCATCGATGCGGGCGGTGGCGCCCGGCGCGCGCGCTTCGGCGACGTGATGCTGCTGCTGCGCACGCGCAGGCACGTGATGGCTTTCGAGGAGGCCTTCCGGGCACAGGGGATTCCGTACGTCACCTCGCGCAAGGGCGGGCTGCTCGACCGCCTGGAGGTGCTCGACGTCGAGGCCCTGCTGCGATTTCTCGTGGCGCCCTTCTCCGATCTCGATCTTGCCCGCGTGCTGCGCTCGCCGCTCTTCTCGGCCACGGACGACGAACTGCTGCTGATTGCCCGGGCCGCACCGGGCGCCTGGTGGGACCGTCTCGGCCGGCTCGCGGGCGATGCCGGCGCGCCGCAGTCGTTCGCGCGCGCGTTCCGACTGCTCACCGAGTGGCGCGACGTCGCGCTGCGTCTTCCCGTGCACGATCTGCTCGACAGGATCTTTTTCTCGGGGGACGTGCTCGACCGCTACGCGGCCGCCGTGGCGCCGCCTCTGCGCGATGGCACGCGTGCGAATCTGCTGGCGCTGATGGAGCTCGCGCTCGGTCTGGATGCCGGTCGCTATCCGAGCCTGCAGCGCTTTCTCGACGCGCTGGCCGAGCTGCGTGACGGAGCGGTGGAGGAGGCACCCGACGAGGGCGCCACGGACGCCGGCGAAGACGCCGTGCGCATTCTCACCATCCACGGCGCGAAGGGGCTGGAGGCGCCTGTGGTGTTCCTCGCGGATTGCAACGGCATGGAGCGCGAGGACAGCTACGAGGTGCTGGTGGACTGGCCGCCCGACTCCGAGGTGCCGGTGTGGTTTGCAGCGCGCACGCGCAATGCCGATGACCCGGCGGTCATCGATGGACGCCGTGCGGACGAGCGCGCTGCCGCGGCGAGGGAGGAACTGAATGCGCTCTACGTCGCGATGACTCGCGCGAAGCAGGTTCTCGTCGTGAGCGGCAGCGAGACGGCACGGCGCGCCAGCTCGCGGTCCTGGTACCAGCGGATCGAAGAGGCGCTCACGGGCCTCGCGGGTGCCGCGGCGCATGGTCAGGATCTCGGGATCGGCGTAACGGACGCCGGGCGTCCGGAGCCGCAGGCCGCGCCACCGGTCCCCGACGTGCGCTGGCTGACGCCGCGCCCGGCCGGCTCGCGGGGGTACGCGGACGACACGGCGGCAACGATGCGTGGAGAGCGCGTGCACTGGCTGCTGGAGCGGCTCGCCCCGCCCGATGCCATCGAAGACCCAGCCCTGCTGAGGCGGCTCGCGTCCACGGATGACGCCGCGTTCGACGACGACCTCCTGGCTGCGCGTGCCATCCTGGAGGCGCCGGCGCTCCGGCCCTTCCTTGATCCCGCGCAATACGACTGGGCCCGCAATGAAGTCTCCTTCGCCACCGGCGACGGAAACCTGCGCCGCATGGACCGCGTCGTGCGACGCGGCGGAGATCTCTGGGTGCTCGATTACAAGACGGGGGAAGGCGCCGCAGGCGCCTCCGCGGAAGACGTCGTCCGCGCGCATCTCGATCAGATGCGGGAATACGCCCGGGCGGCGGGCGCGCTGTTCCCGGGGCTGTCGATCCGGGTGGCCCTGGTGCTCGCCGGCGGCGTGCTGCGGGAAGTGCCGGGAGCGCTGCTCGCGGAGGTTCCCTCGTGAACCCGTCGACGCCTCGTGACGTGCCTGCCTCGCGCCGGATTCCGTGGCATCGCCCCCTGCGCTGGCTGGTGGCGGGATGGCACGACTTCGTCGCGGTCGGTGTGCCCAGCCTGGTGCACGGCGTCCTCGCCATGGTGGGCGGCTGGATGATCGCCGGCGTCACACTGCTCTACTGGCCCCTGCTGCCCGGCGCCGTGACCGGGTTCGTGCTGATCGCGCCCATCCTCGCGACGGGCCTCTATGCGCTGAGCCGTGCCCGGGATGCCGGCGCGTCCGCCACCTTCGAGGCCGTCGTTCTCACATGGCGGCGCGGGACGCGGCCGCTGGTGTGGCTCGGCGTGCTGCTGCTCGCGGCGGCCACTGCATGGGTGGTCGCGTCCACGCTGCTCTTCACGCTGTTCGTGCGGGCGGAGGTGCACACTCCCCTGGAGTTCCTCCGTTATGCCCTCGTGGGGCAGGGCACGCTGCCGTTCCTGCTCTGGCTGCTGCTGGGCGGGCTGGGCGCCTCGGTGGTGTTCGCGGTCACGGCGGTGTCCCCGCCGCTGCTGCTGGAGCGGGACATGCCGCTGCGGATCGCGCTGCTGGCGAGCGTGCGCGCCGTCGGAGACAACCCGGTGGCGATGGGCTTCTGGGCCACGCTGATCATGCTTGCCACGACGGCGTCGCTCGCATCGGGCTTTCTCGGCTTCGTGGTGATGGTGCCGGTGCTCGGGCATGCCACGTGGCATGCCAGCCGGGATCTCGTGGAGGCCGACGGGTGGCCGCCGAGACGATGAGGCCGGTGCTGCAGGGGCCGGGCGAAGCCGGCGGCGGACGCCCCGATCAGGCTGCAACCACCTCCGCGCCCGAGGCGATGTTCGGGCTCACGGAGGAGAAGGTGTCGGAGTTCGGCCTCACCTTCGGACTCACGGGCTTCATCGCCTTCATGCTGTTCATCATCTGGAACCTGGCGCGCGAATCGAAGGCGGGCCGGCTCGGCACCTTCGTGCTGTTCTTCGTGCTCGCGTTCGGGATGCTCGGTTTCATCGCCAAGCAGGTCCTGACCTGGCTGCTGGGCCTCTGAGCCCGTCAGGGCATCTGGATGCCACCCCGTCCGCCACCGCCGAAGGGCCCGCCACCGAATCCTCCGCCACCCATTCCGCCGCCACCGCCGCCCTGAGGCAGGACGATGGACGAGGCAGCCTGGCGCCGCATCTCCTGCAGCTCGCGCATGGCCCGGTCGAGGGCGACCTTCGCGGCAGCGCCGTAGCCGGCGACCGCGGCGGCGAGCGATTCCGATGGCAATTCGAAGCTCAGCGGAAGGGCGCCCACCGAGGTCATGATCTGCGCCTCGCCGATGTACTGCGTCGGGCGGGACGGATCGGGCTGTCCCTGGGTGGTGATGGGTTGAAGCACGCGGATGGTGCCGACGCGGCGGTCGGTGATCATCTCTTCGCGATACAGATCGGAGGCGTCCATCTCCGCATCCATCGCGTCCTCGGGTCCTTGGGCCATGGCTACACCGGAGTCAAGTTCGGAAGTCCCAAGGTTAGCAGCGAACTCGCCCCGCGTCGCGCGAGGCCCGAGGCTTCGGGTCAGCCCTGCGGCATCGCGCGCACGCTGTCCACGATCACCCGGAAGAACTGCACGTCGTCAGGGGTGCGCAGATTGGCCCGCACCAGAGGAATCTGGACTGTCCGGCCTGCCTGGAGAGGCTGTGTCACCGTGAAGGGCGGGGTCTGGTCCGCCAGCTTGTCTCCATCGACACGCACGATGCGCACGCGCAGGTCCACGAGCGGGACGGGTGCGGCGTTCTGCAGCACCACGTAAAGGGTGCCGTCGGTCGCGGCCTGCACGTCCGCTTGAAGATAGCGAGACGGATTGCGGGGCAGGTCGAGCCGGACGAAACGCCCCGAAGCCTGCCGGCCGACGTCCGCGGCGGTACCCGCGGCCGTCTGGTAGTGCCGAAGCGCCTCGTCGGTGCGGCCCCGGCCCTCCGCGATCGTGCCGAGGAAATAGTAGGCGGCCGCCGTGGGCAGCAGTTGGAGGCTCCGGCGCAGCGCAGGCTCGGCGTCGTTCAGCCGTCCGGCGGCGGCAAGTGCAATGCCCGTCTGGACATGCGGCCGGAAGTAGTCCTCCTGCAGGCGGATGGCTTCGGCGTAGTGGCGCAGCGCGCTGTCGGGGCGCTTCTGTCCGAGTTCGACGTCACCCATGAGTTCCTGGGCGCGGGCCGAGCGCGGGTCTGCGGCGAGCGCGCGCCGTGCCGCCGCCGTCGCAGTCGCGTAGTCACTGCGCGCGAGGGCCCGCTGTCCGTCCGACAGCGCATCGAACAACGCCGAGGCGGCGCGGAGTGCCGCAGTCCTTTCGCGAAATCGGTCCGCCCCTCCGGATGCGCCCGATCCGGTGTCGGCCGCGATCCGGCGAAGCGCCGCGGTCCGCGGCTCCGAGGGAGGCTGTGGCG
>ERZ1066136.1501-NODE-1501-length-11740-cov-11.391784_pt1 | contig 11740 bp, 10 predicted proteins | sample MGYA00382783_ERZ1066136 | MGnify/ENA primary metagenome ERZ1066136 (study PRJEB33369, sample SAMEA5778366) | biofilm metagenome | biome: Industrial cooling water; feature: Water cooling tower basin; material: Biofilm | place: United Arab Emirates | collected... | reverse complement strand
CCCGGCGCCAGCGCGCGGTTCAGCGCGCCGGCCCGAGCAGGTGGTCGGCGATGGCGGGCAGCGACTCGAAGACGAGGTCGGGCGCGGCGCTGGCGATGGGCCGCCCGCCGTTGTAGCCCCAGGGCACGGCCCAGGCGGCGGCGCCGGCGTTGCGCGCGGCCATCACGTCGACGGCCGAGTCCCCCACGTGCGCGAGCCGCTCCGTGGGCGTGCCCAGCACGGCGGCCACGTGCTGCAGCACGCTGGCGTGCGGCTTCTTCTGCGGCAGGCTGTCGCCGCCGACGAGCAGCTCGAACGCGTCGTGCAGGCCGTGGTGGCGCAGCAGCTGCTGCGCGAGCCGGGCTTCCTTGTTGGTGACGCAGGCCAGGCGCAGGCCCGCCGCGCGCAGGCGGTGCAGGGTCTGCGCGCAGCCGGGGTAGGGCCGGCCGCGCGTGCCGGTGGTGTCGCGGTAGTGGTGCTCGAAGCGGCCCAGCGCGGCCGCGGGGTCGATCGGCGGCGCGACGCCGGCCAGCAGCTGCGCCATGAGCGCCTGCGCCCCGTGGCCGATGAGCAGGGTCAGCTCGGCCTCGGGCCGTGGCGGCAGGCCGAACTCCGCGATCGCGCGGTTCGCGGCCTCGGCGATCTCGCCGGCCGTGTCGACCAGGGTGCCGTCGAGGTCGAAGCTGACGAGGGTGAAGGGCAAGTCGATGGACATGGCGCGAGTGTGCGCCGGGCAGGGAGGCCGCGCCCGCGCTCAGCCCGTCGTCAGCGCGCGCAGCAGCACCAGGGCCGCCACCACGACCGCGACCACCGCAAAGCCCCGGCGCAGCAGCACGGCGCTGAAGCGCGGCGCGAGCCGCCGGCCCAGCAGCAGCCCGGTCACGCTGCCCGCGGCAAAGGGCAGGGCGTCGGCCAGCGCCAGCTGCCCGTGGGCCGCGGCCGCGCCGACGCCGGCCAGCGCCACCAGCGCGATCACGCCCAGCGAGGTGACCTGGATGCTGCGCAGGTCGAGGTTGGTGTGGCGGTCCAGGGCCGGCACGATGACGAAGCCGCCGCCGATGCCCAGCAGGCCGCTGAGCACCCCGGCCAGCGCGCCCACGCGGCCCAGCACCCAGGCGCAGCGCGGGGTCCAGCGCAGGCGCAGTTCGCCGTCGGGCCGCACGCAGGCCGGCTGCGCGGGGCGCGGGGCGCTGCCGGCGGCGTCGGGGTCGGCGCTGCGCCACATGCGCCAGGCCGTGAACAGCATGAAGGCCGCGAACACGCCCAGCAGCACCGGCTGCGCCAGCCGCTGCGCCAGCGCCACGCCCAGCGGCGCGGCCAGCATGCCGGCCGCGCCCAGCATGAGCGCGGCGCGGTAGCGCAGCAGCCGGTCGCGCAGGCCCAGCAGCGCGCCGATGGCCCCGGCCAGGCCCACGGCCACGAGCGACATCGCCGAGGCCTGCTGCATGGGCAGGTGCAGCAGCAGCACCAGCAGCGGCACCCCCAGGGCGCCGCCGCCCGCGCCCGTGAGCGCCATCAGCAGCCCGGCCAGCAGCCCCAGGCCGCCGATCGCCAGCAACTCCATCGGGCGGCCGTCAGCTCGGGTCGGCCTCGGCGCCGGCGCGGCGCGCCAGCCGCTCGTGGATGCCGCGCGTGCTGCGCCACACGCCGAACACCACCAGCGGCAGCAGCGCGCCCACCGCGACCTCGGGGTTGAGCGGCAGCCCCGCGGCCTTGGCGCCCTTGGCGCCGTAGAGCAGCAGGCTCACCACGTAGTACGAGATGGCCGCGATCGACAGCCCCTCCACCGTGGCCTGCAGCCGCAGCTGCAGCGCCTGGCCCTGGGCGAGGCGGTTGAGCAGCTGCTGGTTCTGCGTCTCGGTGGCGATGTCCACACGCGTGCGCAGCAGGCCGCTGGCGCGCTCCACGCGCACGGCCAGCGAGGCCAGGCGCTGCGCCGCCGCCTGCACCGTGGCCACGGCGGGCGCCTGTCGGCGCTGCAGGAACTCGCCCAGCGTCTGCTGGCCGTGCAGGTAGTGCTCGCGCAGCTCGGCCAGGCGCTGCTGCATCAGCGCGTCGTAGGCGCGCGTGGCATCGAAGCGGAAGGCGTACTCGGCCGTGGCGCGCTCCAGCCCCGCGGCCAGCAGCACGAGCTCATCGAGCAGGGTCTGGTCGGAGGCCTCGCGGGCCTCGAAGCGCGCCGTCAGCGCCGAGAGCTGGCGCTCGGCCTGCGCCACCTCGGGCAGCAGCGCCTTGGCCGCGGGCAGGCCCAGCAGGGCCATCAGGCGGTAGGTCTCCATCTCGAGCAGGCGCTGCGAGATGCGGCCGGCGCGCGTCTCGGTCGTGCCCGGCGGCGCGACGACGAGGATGCGCTCGAAGCCGTCGTCGGCGAGCAGGAAGTCGGTCATGACCGCCGAGTGGCCGTCGCGGCCCATGCGCGACACCGCCACCGGGCGGCCGCCGAACCACTGGCGCGCAGGCACCAGCCAGTCGTCGCTGGCGATGTCGGCGTGCAGCATCACCAGCTCGATGGCCACCAGCACCTGGCCGGGGATGGCGCGCACCCAGTCGCGGCCGACGATGAGCGCGTCCATCAGCGGCGGGTCGCTGGTGCCGAGGCCGCGGTCGTCGGGCAGGGGCTGGAACAGCGTGTAGCGCGTGAACTCGGTGTGGCGCTCCCAGCGCAGCGCGCCGCCGGGCAGGTGCAGGCGCAGGAACTGGCCGTCCAGCGCCTCGGCCGGCAGCTCGGCCTGGCCGGGCAGCTGCCGCAGGTGCTGCCACTGCGCGCCGCGCTCCACGCCCTCGTGGCGCACGGCCACGTACAGCACCAGGGCCGGCATGCGGATGCGCGCCGCCGGGCGCGCGTGCGCCTCGTCGTGCAGGCGCTGGCGCACGGGGTCGTCGGGCGGCAGCCAGCGGGCGGCGGTGGTGGGGGCGGCAGGGGTCATCGGCACGGTCCGGAGCTGTCGGCAGGGTGGATGCTGACAGGCTCCGGGCAGCCCGGGCGCGTACCGTGCGTCCGATTGGCGGGGATGCAACGCCCCCGGCGCCTCAGCCCCGCGCGGCCGGGGCGCGGCGCCGGCCCGGCGCGGGCGGGGGCACGGCCCCGAAGGCCTCGTCCAGCGTGAACACGCGCCCGGTGTCGCGCGCCCGGTAGCCGGGCAGGGCGTCGACCTCGGCGCGGAAGGCCTCGCTGCCCAGCAGCTGCAGCAGCGGCTGCAGCGCGTCGGCGGCCAGCGTGCGCTCGTCGGCGAGCAGGAAGTAGCGCTCCTGCTCCAGCGGCAGGAACTCCAGGCCGAAGCGCCGCGCCGGCACCTCCACGCCCAGGCCGGCGTCGGCCATGCCGCTGGCCACGAACGCGGCCACGGCGGCGTGCGTGAACTCGCACTGCTCGTAGCCGCGCAGCCGCGCGGGCGCCAGGCCGGCCTCGGCCAGCAACAGCTCCAGCAGCACGCGCGTGCCCGATCCGGGCTGGCGGTTGATGAAGCGCACGCCCGGGCGCGCTAGGTCGGCCACGCCGTCGATGCGCAGCGGGTTGCCGGGCGCCCGCATCAGGCCCTGGCGCCGGGTGGCCAGCGCCACCAGGCGCAGCGAGCGCCCCTGCAGCCAGGGCCGGTAGTGCGCCAGCACCGCGGGCTCGAAGCGGCCCACGGGCACGTGGAAGCCGGCGAGGTCGCACTGGCCGGCGGCCAGCGCGGCCAGGGCCTCGGCGCCGCCGCAGTAGCGCAGCTCGTGCGCCACGCCGGCCTGCGCCAGGCCCTCGGCCAGGGCCTGCACGGCAAACCCGTGGCTGGCGTGGATGCGCAGGCGCTGGCTGCCCTCGGCCAGCAGCTTCTCGAGCTCGGCGCCCACCTCGGAGGCCAGCGAGTCGAGCACCGGCGCCAGCCGCGCCTGCACGCGCCGCTGCGCCCACACGAGGCGCTCGCCCAGCGGCGTGAGCAGCGAGCCGCGGCCGCGCGTCATGCGCACCAGCGGCTGGCCGAAGAGGGCCTCGCCCTCGCGCAGCAGCTGCCAGGCGTGGCGGTAGCTCACGCCCTGCGCCGCGCAGGCCGCGGCCAGGCTGCCCTGCTCGGCCACGCCGACCAGCAGCTCCACGACGCGCGCGCCCAGCGGCGCCGGGGCGCCGTCGCGGCGGATGGTCCAGCTGGGGCTGATGCCGACGTGGTACACGGGTTAACCCTTTAATCGGCTGCGCACAGCCGGTGCAATGAGGTGCGCCGATCATATTGCGACAAGCACTTGGCCGAGCCTATGCTTGCCGGATGTTGTCCAGTGCTATGCCTTCCGGAGCCTATGCCGGGCCGGCCGCCGAGGCCGAACGCGCGGGCCGGGTGCGGGCCCTGGCCCAGCCCCACGTGGCCGAGCGCGGCGGCCTGCTGCCGGCCCTGCACGCGGTGCAGGACGCCCTCGGCTTCGTGGCCGACGCCGACGTCGCCGTGCTCGCCGAGGCCTTCAACCTGAGCCGGGCCGAGGTGCACGGCGTCGTCACCTACTACCACCACTTCCGGCGCCAGCCCGCGGGCCGGCGGGTGCTGCAGCTGTGCCGCGCCGAGGCCTGCCAGGCCTGCGGCGGCGACGAGCTGGCCGCGGCCGCCGAGCGCGCGCTGGGCTGTGCGCCAGGGCAGACGCGGGCCGACGGCGCGGCCACGCTCGAGGCCGTGTACTGCCTGGGCCTGTGCGCCAGCGCACCGGCGGCCCGCCTGGACGGCCGGCTGCACGCGCGGCTCACGCCCGAGCGGCTGCAGGCGCTGCTCGCGGCACCCGGGGGCCGGCCATGAGCCGCATCACGGTGTCCATCCCTCGCGACAGCGCTGCGCGGGCGCTGGGCGCCGACGACACGGCCGCCGCGCTGGTGGTGGAGGCGGCGCGCCGCGGCCTCGCCATCGACGTCCGGCGCACCAGTTCGCGCGGGCTGTTCTGGCTGGAGCCGCTGCTGGAGGTGCACACGCCCGCCGGCCGCCTGGCCTACGGGCCGGTGCAGGCGGCCGACGTGCCGGCGCTGCTCGACGCCGGCGCGCTGCAGGGCGCGCCGCACGCGCTGGGCCACGGCCGCGTCGAGCTCATCCCCTTCCTCGCCCGGCAGCGGCGCGAGGTGTTTGCGCGCGCCGGCCTCACCGACCCGCTCTCGCTGGCCGACCACGAGGCCCACGGCGGCTGGGCCGGCCTGCGCGCCGCGCTGGCGATGGACGGCGCGGACGTGGTCGAGCAGGTGCTGGCCAGCGGCCTGCGCGGCCGCGGCGGCGCGGCCTTCCCGGCCGGCATCAAGTGGCGCACCGTGCGCGGTGCGGCCGGGGCGCGCAAGCACGTGGTCTGCAACGCCGACGAGGGCGACAGCGGCACCTTCTCCGACCGCATGCTGATGGAGGGCGACCCCTACGCGCTGCTGGAGGGCATGGCCATCGCGGGCCTGGCGGTGGGGGCGGCCGAAGGCTGGATCTACGTGCGCTCGGAGTACCCCGACGCCCTCGCCGTGCTGCAGGAGGCCATCGCGCGCGCCACGGCCGCGGGCTGGCTGGGCGACAGCGTCGCCGGCAGCGGCCGCGCCTTCCACGTGCACCTGCGCCAGGCCGCGGGCAGCTACGTGTGTGGCGAAGAGACCGCGCTGCTCGAGAGCCTGGAGGGCCGGCGCGGCATCGTGCGCGCCAAGCCGCCGCTGCCGGCCGTGGCCGGGCTGTTCGGCGAGCCGACGCTGGTGCACAACGTCATCACGCTGGCCAGCGTGCCGGCGGTGCTGGCGCAGGGCGCCGCCGCCCACGCCGCGCTGGGCACCGGGCGTTCACGCGGCACGCTGCCCTTCCAGCTGGCGGGCAACATCCGGCACGGCGGGCTGGTGGAGCTGCCCTTCGGCCACACGCTGCGCGAGCTGGTGTTCGACTTCGGCGGCGGCACGCGCAGCGGCCGCCCCGTCAAGGCCATCCAGGTGGGTGGCCCGCTGGGCAGCTACGTGGCCGAGCGGCACTGGGACGTGCCGCTGGACTACGAGGCCTACACCGCCATCGGCGCCACCGTGGGCCACGGCGGCATCGTCGTGCACGACGACACCGCGCGCATGGACCGCCTGGCGCGCTACGCCATGGCCTTCTGCGCCGCCGAGAGCTGCGGCAAGTGCACGCCCTGCCGCATCGGCAGCACGCGCGGCGTCGAGGTGATCGACCGGCTGGTGGCCGGCGAGAACCGCCCCCAGCAGCTGCAGCTGCTGCGCGACCTCTGCGACACGATGACGCACGGCAGCCTGTGCCCCATGGGCGGCATGACCCCCAACCCCGTGCTCTCCGCCCTCGAGCAGCACCCGGGGGACTTCGGCCTGCCGGCCACCTGAGGAGCCCGCCCATGCTGCCCGTCCACGCCCACGACACCGACCACGGCACGCCCGCGCGCACCAGCGACACCGCCGTCACGCTGCAGATCGACGGCCACGCCGTCACCGTGCCCGCGGGCACCAGCGTCATGCGCGCGGCGGTGGACGCCGGCATCCGCGTGCCCAAGCTCTGCGCCACCGACAGCCTGGAGCCCTTCGGCAGCTGCCGCCTGTGCCTGGTGGAGGTGGAGGGCCGCCGCGGCTACCCCGCGAGCTGCACCACGCCGGTGGAGCCCGGGATGGTGGTGCGCACGCAGACGCCCAGGCTGGCCGAGCTGCGCCGCGGCGTCATGGAGCTGTACATCTCCGACCACCCGCTCGATTGCCTGACCTGCAGCGCCAACGGCCACTGCGAGCTGCAGGACATGGCCGGCGCCGTGGGCCTGCGCGCCGTGCGCTACGGCGTGGGCGCCGCCGCGGGTGCGCACCACACGCAGCTGGCGAAGGACGAGTCCAACCCCTACTTCAGCTACGACCCCAGCAAGTGCATCGTCTGCAGCCGCTGCGTGCGGGCCTGCGAGGAGGTGCAAGGCACCTTCGCGCTCACGATCTCGGGCCGCGGCTTCGACAGCCGCGTCTCGCCAGGGCAGGACCAGCCCTTCATGGACAGCGAGTGCGTGAGCTGCGGCGCCTGCGTCGAGGCCTGCCCCACGGCCACGCTGCAGGAGAAGAGCGTCATCTGGCTCGGCCAGGCCGAGCACAGCGTGACCACCACCTGCGCCTACTGCGGCGTGGGCTGCGGCTTCAAGGCCGAGATGAAGGGCAGCACCGTCGTGCGCATGGTGCCCTGGAAGGACGGCAAGGCCAACGAGGGCCACGCCTGCGTGAAGGGCCGCTTCGCCTGGGGCTACGCCACCCACCCCGACCGCGTGAAGGCACCGCGAATCCGCGAGCGTATCACCGACCCCTGGCGCGAGGTCTCGTGGGACGAGGCCATCGCCTTCGCCGCCGCGCGCTTCAAGGCCATCCAGGCCGCGCACGGGCCCGACGCCGTGGGCGGCATCACGAGCAGCCGCTGCACCAACGAGGAGACCTACCTCGTGCAGAAGCTGGTGCGCGCGGCCTTCGGCACCAACAACGTCGACACCTGCGCGCGCGTGTGCCACTCGCCGACCGGCTACGGCCTGGGCCAGACCTACGGCACCAGCGCCGGCACGCAGGACTTCGCCAGCGTCGCCCACGCCGACGTGGTGCTGGTGATCGGCGCCAACCCCAGCGACGCCCACCCGGTGTTCGCGTCGCGCCTGAAGCGACGGCTGCGCCAGGGCGCGGCGCTGATCGTGGTCGACCCGCGCCGCATCGACCTCGTGCGCACGCCGCACGTGCAGGCCGAGCACCACCTGCAGCTGCGGCCGGGCACCAACGTGGCCGTGCTCAACGCGCTGGCGCACGTCGTCGTGACCGAGGGCCTGGTGAACGAGGCCTTCGTGGCCGAGCGCTGCGAGGCCGCCAGCTTCGAGGCCTGGCGCCGCTTCGTCGCCCGCCCCGAGCACGCGCCCGAGGCCGTGGAGGCCACCACCGGCGTGCCCGCCGCCACGCTGCGCGCCGCCGCGCGCCGCTACGCCGCCGGCCCCAACAGCGCGATCTACTACGGCCTCGGCGTCACCGAGCACGCCCAGGGCTCGACCGCCGTGATCGCCATCGCCAACCTGGCCATGGCCTGCGGCATGGTGGGCCGCGAGGGCGTGGGCGTGAACCCGCTGCGCGGCCAGAACAACGTGCAGGGCGCCTGCGACATGGGCAGCTTCCCGCACGAGCTGCCGGGTTACCGGCACGTCTCGGACAGCACCGTGCGCGCCAGCTTCGAGGCCGCCTGGGGCGTGCCCCTGAGCCCCGAGCCCGGCCTGCGCATCCCGAACATGTTGGACGCCGCGCTGGCCGGCCGCTTCAAGGGCCTGTACTGCCAGGGCGAGGACATCCTGCAGTCCGACCCCGACACCACGCACGTGGCCGCCGCGCTGGCCGCCATGGACTGCGTGGTCGTGCAGGACCTGTTCGAGAACGAGACCGCGAAGTACGCCCACGTGCTGCTGCCCGGCAGCAGCTTCCTCGAGAAGGACGGCACCTTCACCAACGCCGAGCGCCGCATCAGCCGCGTGAGGCGCGTGATGCCGCCGCTGGCCGGGCTGGCCGACTGGGAGGTGACGGTGAAGCTGGCCAACGCCCTGGGCTACCCGATGAATTACGCGCACCCCGAGGAGATCATGCGCGAGATCGCAGCGCTCACGCCCAGCTTCGCCGGCGTGAGCTACGACAAGATCGACCGCCTGGGCAGCGTGCAGTGGCCCTGCCACGCGGGCACGGCCGAGGCCGGCACCAGCGTCATGCACGAGGGCGGCTTCGTGCGCGGCCGCGGCCGCTTCTTCAACACGCCGTTCGTGGCCAGCGACGAGAAGGTCACGCGCCGCTTCCCGCTGCTGCTGACCACCGGCCGCATCCTCAGCCAGTACAACGTGGGCGCGCAGACGCGCCGCACGGCCAACACCGCCTGGCACGCCGAGGACCGCCTCGAGCTGCACCCGCACGACGCCGAGTCGCGCGGCATCCGCGACGGCGACCGCGTGCGGCTGCAGAGCCGCGCGGGCGAGACCACGCTGCGCGCGCGCCTGAGCGACCGCCTGCAGCCGGGGGTCGTTTACACCACCTTCCACTTCCCCGACAGCGGCGCCAACGTCGTCACCACCGACAGCTCCGACTGGGCCACCAACTGCCCCGAGTACAAGGTGACGGCGGTGCAGGTGGCGCGGCTGATGGCGCCGGTGCCGGAGGCCGCCGCGCGCCCCGAGCCCGCGCTGGAGCGCGGCCGGTGAGCGCGCGCGCCGTGCCGCCGGGCGCCGTGCCGGCCCGGGTGTGCGCGCAGCGCGAGGGCCGCCTCGCCGAGCGGCCCGACTGGCTGGCCGACGAGGTGCCGGTGGCGCTGGTGGTGGAGGGCGGCTCGCAGGCCGTGATGCTGGCCACGCCCGCCGACCTGGAGGACTTCGCTCTGGGCTTCGCCCTCACCGAGGACTGGATCGCCCGCGCCGACGAGCTGTACGCGGTGGAGACCGTGCACACCGCGCAGGGCATCGAGCTGCAGCTGGAGCTGGCCGCCTCGCGCCGCTGGGCGCTGCGCGAACGCCGGCGCGCGCTGGCGGGCCGCACGGGCTGCGGGCTGTGCGGCGTGGAGAGCCTGGCGCAGGTGGAGCGGCCGCTGCCCGCCGTGCAGGCGCCGCACCTCGCGCCCGGCGCTCTGGCGCGGGCCCTGCGCGAGCTGGCGCAGCAGCAGCCGCTCAACGCGCTGACCGGCGCCGTGCACGCCGCCGCGTGGTGCGCCCTCGACGGCGCGGTGCGGCTGGTGCGCGAGGACATCGGCCGCCACAACGCACTCGACAAGCTCGTGGGTGCGATGGCGCGCGCCGGTGCGCGCCCGGGCGAGGGCTTCGTGGCCGTCACCAGCCGCGCCAGCTTCGAGATGGTGCACAAGGCGGCCGCCGCGGGCGTGGGGCTGCTGGCCGCGGTGTCGGCGCCCACGGCGCGCGCCGTGCAGACGGCCGACCGCTGCGGCCTGGTGCTCGCGGGCTTCGTGCGCGGCGAGGACGCCGTGTTCTACGGCGCGGCCGCGGCCACGCGCTGGCCGCAGGGGGCCGCGGCATGAGCGGCGCCAGCGGCGAACTGGCCCACCTCGTGCGCGGCGCCAACCGCATCGGCGCCTTCTTCGCGGCCATGCCCGACGCGGCCGAGGCCCGCGCCGGCATCGCGGCCCACGTGCAGCGCTACTGGGCGCCGGCGCTGCGCGAGCAGCTGCTCGCGCACCTCGCGCAGGGCGGCGAGGGGCTGGATCCGCTGGTGCTGGAGGCGCTGCAGTCGCTGCGCCGCTGAGGCCGAAAAAAAGCCACGCCCGAAGGCGTGGCCCAAGCACACGAGGAACATGAGGGACGGCCCTGGTGCGCAAGACCCCTGTGCGATCACCAACGCCCAGGGGCCCGGGAACAGGCGGCCGGCGCCGGGCTGCAGGCCCCGCGCCGCGGCGGTGGCGATCAGGCGCCGAAGAGCAGGCTGATCATGGCCGAGAGCCAGCCGCCGTACGGGAACTGGCTGGATTCGCTGGACGTTTCGATCATGGCAATCTCCTCGGGGGTTGAAGGCCGGTCGCGTTCGACCGTTGAGGAGATTTCAGCAAGCGCACCCCGTGCGCTCCAGTCGTCCAGGCTGTCGAGTTGACGGGGCCCGGGGCCTGTGCTAGCCGTCGATCAGGCCCAGCCCGATGGCGCGCAGGATGGCCTGGTGCTTGCTCGAGACGCCCATCTTGCGGCGCACGTTGCGCAGGTGCGTCTGCACCGTGGCTTCGCTCATGGCCAGGATCTGGCCCACGGCCCAGGCGGACTTGCCTTCCTTCGTCCAGTGCAGGATCTCGATCTCGCGCGGCGTCAGGCGCGGCAGCTTCTGCGGCGCGGGCTCGGCCAGGATCACGCGCACGGCCGCCTCCTGCGCGTGCACGGCCAGCAGGCAGATGTCGGCCATCACGCGGTTGAGCTGGTCGGTGTCGGCCGGCAGCGGGCGCGCGCGGTCCATGCCCAGCAGGAAGTGCTGCCCGCCGGGCAGGTGCATGGCCATGGCCACGCCCGTCTTGTAGCCGTAGGGCGCCTGCAGTTCCCAGAGGTCGCCGGCGCCGGCCTGGGTGTACATGGCCTGGTCGTACACGAAGGGCAGGCCCGAGCGGCGCAGGCGCTGGATGACCGGGTCGCGCGCCACGTTGCCGGGGTCGCGCGAGGCCTGCATGAAGGCCTTGGGCGTGTTCCCCACCATCTCGAACAGCGCGGGCTGGCCCGGGCGGTCCACCGCCACGGCGGCGCTGGCGATGTCGAAGTCCATCGCCTGCGCGATGGCCACGAGCTTGGCCTCGAGGGCCGCGCGGTCGGCCACCAGGCCCAGTTCGTGAAACTCTCGCTGGATCATCGATCGGTCATCGGTACGCTGCAGGACGCGGACATCGCCAACCTTGGGGAGTGGTGCCGCCCGCGCCGCCTGCCGAAGATGGCGACTCCAAGGTCCAACACCGGAGGTCCGCCGTGCGACTGCTCCCCTGGCAAGTGCCCAGTCTCCCGCGGGTGGAATGCTACCTGCCGCGGCAACTCGACACGGTGGTGCCGCTGCAGCACCTGGGCAGCACGCTGCGCCCCGAGCCCCTGGCCGATGGTCGCCGCATGGGCGACACGGCCTGGGGCGCGCTGCACGGCGGGCAGCTCATCGCGCTGTCCTGGGACTGGCTGGAGATCGTGCCCGGCGTGGTCTGCGTCGTCGACCCGGCCAACGTGCTCACCAACATCCGCTTCCTCGACGCGCACGACTGCTACGAGGAGCCCGTGCAGGCCATCGTCAGCGCCAACCGCCTGCTGCACAGCACGCCCTGGCAGCCCACCGTGCTGGCGCTGCTCGGCGCGGCCC
>ERZ1066136.1500-NODE-1500-length-11747-cov-7.424478_pt1 | contig 11747 bp, 10 predicted proteins | sample MGYA00382783_ERZ1066136 | MGnify/ENA primary metagenome ERZ1066136 (study PRJEB33369, sample SAMEA5778366) | biofilm metagenome | biome: Industrial cooling water; feature: Water cooling tower basin; material: Biofilm | place: United Arab Emirates | collected... | reverse complement strand
GCTGAGCCACGGGCAGAAGCAGTGGCTCGAGATCGGCATGCTGCTCATGCAGGACCCCGAACTGCTGATGCTCGATGAGCCCATCGCAGGCATGAGCGTGCGCGAGCGCGAGCTCACTGCCGATCTGCTCGAGCGCATCTGCCGCAACCGTTCCATGATCGTGATCGAGCACGACATGGACTTCGTGAAGAAGATCGCCCACAAGGTCACGGTCATGCACCAGGGCAAGATCCTCGCGGAAGGCGCGATGGAGAAGGTGCAGAACGACCCGAGGGTGATCGACGTGTACCTGGGCCACTGAAGGAGCTCCGCCATGACCGCATCCGCAATGCTCAACGTCAACGATCTGTTCGTGAGCTACGGCCAGAGCCAGGCCATCCACGGCATCTCCTTCGGCGCGAACCGCAACGAGACCGTCGCGGTGATGGGGCGCAACGGCATGGGCAAGACCACGCTGTTCAAGGCGCTGATGGGCGTGCTGCCGCTGAAGGGCGGCAGGGTGGAGGTCGACGGCGTCGATCTGTCCAAGGAGGAGTCGTACAAGCGCGTCGCGGGCGGGATCGGTTACGTGCCGCAGGGGCGGATGATCTTCCCGACACTCACCGTGGAAGAGAACCTGCGCACCGGCCTGGAGAACGCCAAGAACAAGGACATTCCCGAGGAGATCTACACGCTCTTCCCGGTCCTGTTCGAGATGCGCAAGCGCAAGGGCGGCAACCTGTCGGGTGGCCAGCAGCAGCAGCTCGCGATCGGCCGCGCGCTCGTCACGAATCCCAAGGTGCTCCTCCTCGACGAGCCCACCGAGGGCATCCAGCCATCGATCATCAAGGACATCGCGAAGGCGCTGAACGAGATCCGCAAGCTGCGCGAGATCACCATCGTCGTATCCGAGCAGGTGCTGTCCTTCGCGCTCGACGTGGCGGATCGCCTGTTCGTGATCGAGGGCGGCCGGCTCGTGCACGAGGCCGACCGGTCGAACATCGACGCCGACCGCATCAAGCAGTACCTGTCGGTCTGACGGACCGCGGCACGCAGGGCGCCCGGCGCGCCCCGCCCGCCGTCCGCCCGACCGCCAGCCGTTTCGACAGGATCCGGGGGACCGGAGTCACACAGCGATAGGAGAGCGCAATGCCTGACACCATCATCAAGATCGACCTGAAGCAGTCCCCGTACGAGAACCCGATGATCCACAACCGCTGGCACCCGGACATTCCGATGGCCGCGTGGGTCAAGCCGGGAGACGACTTCATCGTCGAGACGTACGACTGGACGGGGGGCTTCATCCAGAACAACGACTCGGCCGACGACGTGCGCGACATCGACCTGTCGATCGTGCACTTCCTGAGCGGCCCGATCGGGGTCGAGGGCGCGGAGCCGGGCGATCTTCTGGTGGTGGACCTGCTCGACATCGGCGCGCTGCCGGAGAGCCTGTGGGGTTTCAACGGCTTCTTCTCGAAGAAGAACGGCGGGGGCTTCCTGACCGATCACTTCCCGTTCGCGCAGAAGTCCATCTGGGACATCAGCGGTCTGTACACGCATTCGCGGCACGTGCCGGGCGTGAACTTCGCCGGTCTCATCCACCCCGGCCTGATCGGCTGCCTGCCCGACCAGAAGATGCTCGACATGTGGAACAAGCGGGAGGGAGACTTCATCGCCACCGACCCGAACCGGGTGCCACCGCTTGCCACCGCGCCGTTCGCGTCGACCGCCCACGCGGGCAAGGCCACGGGCGATGCCAAGGCCAAGGTTGCGTCCGAAGGTGCACGCACGGTGCCCCCGCGCGAGCACGGCGGCAACTGCGACATCAAGGACCTCTCGCGCGGCTCGAAGATCTATTTCCCCGTCTACGTGAAGGGCGGCGGCCTGTCCATGGGCGACCTGCACTTCAGCCAGGGCGACGGCGAGATCACCTTCTGCGGCGCCATCGAGATGGCCGGCTGGGTGCATCTGCGCGTGAACATCCTGAAGGGCGGCATGGCGAAGTACGGGATCAAGAATCCCATCTTCAAGCCCAGCCCCATCACGCCCACCTACAACGACTACCTCATCTTCGAGGGCATCTCCGTCGACGAGTGGGGCAAGCAGCACTACCTCGACGTGCACGTCGCCTACCGTCAGGCGTGCCTGAACGCGATCGAGTACATGACGAAGTTCGGGTACTCGAAGGCACAGGCGCACTCGATTCTCGGGGTGGCGCCGGTGCAGGGGCACATCAGCGGCGTGGTGGACATTCCCAACGCGTGCGCGACCCTGTGGCTGCCCACGCAGATCTTCGACTTCGACATCAACCCGACCAACGCCGGCCCCATCAAGCATCTGGACGGCTCGGTCGACATGCCTCTGTCGCCCGACAAGTAAGCAAGGAGACGGTCATGCCGGTCTACGAGTATCTGTGCGACGAGTGCGGGACGGACTTCACTGCCCTGCGACGGATCAGCCAGTCGTCCGACCCTCACCAGTGCCCCGCATGCGGGGAGCTGGCGCACCGGGCAATGCTGACCGCGCCCGCCTACGCGGGCATGCCCGCCACGGAGCGCAAGGCGCACGCGATCAACGAGCGCGCGCGCCACGAGCCGAAGTCCTCGTCCAAGGGGGGTGGGCACAAGCACTACCCGGGCTGCGGATGCGGGTCGAGCATCTCGAAGTCCACGGTCAAGACGCCGGACGGGGCGAAGACCTTCCCGTCCAAGCGGCCCTGGATGATCAGCCACTGACCGCGAACGATGCGCAGAACGGAAAACGGCCGGGACATCCCGGCCGTTTTTCATTGGGGTGCGCCGCCTCGCGGGGCTACTCGACCAGCCGGGCGAGCACGCTGCCGCGCGGGAGGATCTCGATGCCGGGAAACAGCGTGACGCCGACGAGATTGGCGGGGTTCACCAGCACGGCGCCGCCGCCGGGCAGTTCGAAGGCCAGGACGGGCTGATTGAACACCTGCTGCAGCGTGGTGAAGACGTTGGCCATGTTGTTGAGCTGGGCCTGGATCTCTCCGTGCAGCATGTGGCCGCCCACCATCTCGTAGGAAACGAGCCCCTTGAAGGTCTCGCCCACGTGGATGGCGCCTACGCCCTGCTCGGCCATGGCCTGCCGGCGTTCGCGGTACTCGGACTCCCCCGAGAGCAGAGAGACGGTGCTCGCACCTGCGCCGGGTGGGATGGGGATGGTGTCGCTCCCGCGGAAGTCGATGCGGCTGATTTCCCGCGTGGCCAGTACTGTGGTGGCCATGCCGCTGCCGAGGATGAAGGTCGGCGATGCGAACGCGCGCGCCGGAATGAAGGTGGCCAGGGTGGCCGCCGTCTCCGTTTCCGACTGGACGAAGCGGCGGATGCTGCCGTTGGCGAGATAGACGATCAGATCCATGGTCTGCGGGTCCGTTGTGGTGAGCCGGATGCCCCGCGGTGCCGCTTGCCGCGCACCGGCCCCCGTGGCACCGACGATGCGGTCAGCGGCCGCATTCCGGCTGCATCCGCGTGGTCTGTCACCCGGATACATGCGGAATGCTGCCCGTAAGGCCGCAGGACGGCAAGAAAAACTGCCATCGGGCGGCCGGACGGCGCATTTGGCCCCCTGGACGGTCGTCCGGGACCTTCAAGAGCCCATCGGCGCGGCCGCTAATGCCCTTGCGGCCGTTCCGAAAACGGCGCGCACCCCCGTCCCGAATCGCGAGGAATCCCCGCCGTGGAGTCTCTGCTCAAGGAAGCCCCTGCCCATGACCCGGTCAGCGTGCTCGATCGCCCGGCCCTGACCGACGCCGAACAGGACGTGCTCGGCAAGCTGTTCCGGAGCTGGCCGCGCTTCGCCCAGATGGAACACCTGGTCACGCCGATCTCCCCGCTGGCCCTGAGGCTGATTGCGTTCAATCCGGAAGCCCAGCAGGCGAGCGCCGAGATCGTGCAGATCGTGGAGAGCGACCCGGTGCTGACCGCCCGGGTGCTCGGCCTTGCGAACGCCGCGTCGTTCGGCAACGCCGGGAAGCTCATCTTCGAAGTGAAGACGGCAGTTCTGCGGCTCGGGCTCAACACCACCACCCGGGTGGCGCTGGCCCAGCTGGCCTCCGTGTGGATGCGCAAGGCCGTGCAGGTGCCCGACCGGGCACTGCTGCGCAGCCTCTGGTTCGAGTATCTGGTCACCGCGTTCGCCGCCCACGAGATCGCCTGGGTCCTGGGCGACACGCAGGTGAGCCCCAACGTCTGCTACGCGGGCGGGCTGCTGCACGACATCGGCACCCTCGCCCTGTGCGGCGCAGCCCCCGAGCTGATGACCCGCTTCATCCTGGCCGGTTACTGCATCGGCACCCCGCTGCACGAGGAGTTCGTCGAGGCGCACACCCGGCTCGGAGAGACCCTGTTGAGCCGCTGCGGCGCTCCGGCCACCCTGTGCGAAATTGCAGGGCGTCACCACGCCGGGTTCTCGCAGGAGGAGTCCGCGACCTCCATCGTCGTGTTCCTTGCGGACCATCTGCACCGTGGCATCCTGAGCCGGGTTCCCGGCCAGTTCGCCATTCCGGACGAGCACCCGCTCGGCTGCTTCGGCGATCCCGACGAAGTGGTGAACGAGACGGTCGAGTCCCTGGGGCTCGTGGTGAGCCTGGACCAGATCATGGACAACGTGGCGGGCGAGAGCGCGCGCATCGAGGCTCTGGCCGGCGATTTCGGCTGATTCCCCGCGCCGGGCCCCCACGCCGCGCGCGTACCGGCCGCCCGGGTCGCCGGGCTATACTCGGCCGTCAGCCATTCTTGCGGGATGTTGGGGGTGCCATGAAGAAGATCGAAGCGGTCATCAAGCCATTCAAGCTCGACGAAGTGCGGGAGGCCTTGTCCGAGATCGGCGTCACGGGTCTCACCGTGACCGAGGTGAAGGGGTTCGGCCGGCAGAAGGGCCATACCGAGCTGTACCGGGGTTCCGAGTACGTGGTGGACTTCCTCCCCAAGGTGAAGCTCGAGGTCGTCGTGACCGATGCGCTGGTGGATCAGGCCGTGGATGCCATCGTCAAGGCCGCGCGCACCGGCAAGATCGGCGACGGCAAGATCTTCGTGGTGCCGGTGGAGCAGGTGGTGCGCATCCGCACCGGCGAGACCGACGAGGCCGCGGTCTGACCGCACGCGCCCGTCTCATGGATCGTCCGTCCCCCTTCGCGCAGCTCCGCGCGATCGGCCAGAGCATCTGGCTCGACAATCTCAGCCGCGACATGATCGCCGGCGGCGAACTGGCCCGTCTGGTCGACGCCGGTGAAGCCACCGGCATCACCACCAACCCCGCCATCTTCAAGAACGCCATCGCTGCGGGCAAGGCCTACGCCGAGGCCCTCGAAGCGCTGAAGGCCACCGAGCCCGACGCCGAGCGCCGCTACGAATCGCTCGCCATCGCCGACGTGCAGGCCGCCTGCGACGTGATGCGCCCCGTCTTCGACCGCACGCAGGGCGACGACGGCTACGTCAGCCTGGAGGTCTCGCCGCGGCTCGCATACGACGAGGAAGGCACCGTCGCCGCGGCACGCCGTCTCAAGGCCGCGGTCGCGCGCGACAACGTCCTCATCAAGATTCCCGGCACGCCCGAGGGCGCGGCCGCCTTCGAGCGCTGCGTCGCCGAGGGCATCAGCGTCAACATCACGCTGCTCTTCTCGCTCGCGCAGATGAACCGCGTGTTCGACGCCTACGTGGCGGGACTCGCGCGCCGGCAGGCGGCCGGCGGCGACGTGGCGCGGGTGAAGGCCGTGGCGAGCTTCTTCATGAGCCGCATAGACTCCCTCGTGGACAAGCAACTCGACGGCATCGGCTCTCCCGACGCGCTCGCACTGCGCGGCCGAAGCGCGGTGGCCATCGGCAAGCTCGCCTACGAGCAGTACGGGCGAGTGTTCGGGCCGGAGCGCTTCGGTGCGCTGCGCGCTGCCGGGGCGCGCCCGCAGTACCTGCTCTGGGCCAGCACCAGCACGAAGAATCCCGCCTATCCCGATCTGCTCTACGTGGAACCGCTGATCGGTCCCGAGACGATCAACACGGTGCCCGACGCGACGCTCGCGGCCTTCCGCGATCACGGCAAGGCGGCGAACACCATCGGTCTCGGTGTCGAGGATGCGCGGGCGGCCGTGGCAGGTCTCGAGCGCCTTGGCATCGACCTCGAGGCTGTGGGACTGCAACTCCAGCGTGACGGCGTGAAGCTCTTCGAGGACGCTTACGACGCGCTGCTCGCTGCCGTGAAGTGACGGCGGGCGCAGCGTCGCGCCAGGACGGCGTCCGGGGGTTCCCGGGCGCCGTTTTCGTTCGTGGAGCATCCGCGTGTCCCGTCCCGACCTCGTCCGGTTGACCGACCGCGGTCTCTACTGCGAGGCCGCCGGCTGCTTCATCGATCCGTGGCGTCCGGTGGACCGTGCGCTCATCACGCACGCCCACTCGGATCACGCCCGGCGCGGTCACGGCCACTACCTCGCGGTGCGCGCCGCGGAGCACGTGCTGCGGCTACGTCTCGGGGACATCTCGCTGCAGTGCCTCGACTACGGCGAGTCCGTCACGCTGGGCAGCGTGCGCGTGTCATTCCACCCGGCAGGCCACGTGCTCGGCTCCGCGCAGATCCGGCTGGAGCACGACGGCGAGGTCTGGGTGCTTTCCGGTGACTACAAGGTGGCGCCCGATGCCACGTGCGCGCCCTTCGAGCCCGTGCGTGCTCACACGTTCGTCACGGAGTCCACCTTCGGTCTGCCGGTCTACCGCTGGCGCGCGCCTGCGGATCTCTTCGCCGATGTGGATGCGTGGTGGGCCGAGAACGCCCGTTCGGGACGGGCGTCCGTGCTGTATGCGTATGCGTTCGGCAAGGCGCAGCGCATCCTCGCGGGCGTGACGCCGGACATCGGGCCCATCGTTTGTCACGGCGCCGTGGAGAGTCTCAACGAGGCGTATCGCGCGGCGGGGGTGGCGCTGCCACCCACGCTGCGGGTCGGCGAGGCACGGACCGATCGCGACCTGCGCGGCGCGCTCGTCCTGGCGCCTCCGTCGGCGCAGGGCACGCCCTGGCTGCGGCGCTTCGGCGACTACAGCGATGCCTTCGCATCGGGATGGATGCAACTGCGGGGCGCACGCCGTCGCCGCAGTGTCGACCGGGGTTTCGTCCTGTCCGATCACGCCGATTGGCCGGGCTTGCAGAGCGCCATCCGAGACACCGGTGCGAGCCGCGTGTTCGTGACCCACGGCCAGGTGCCGGTCATGGTCCGGTGGCTCACGGAACAGGGTCTGGACGCCCGCGCGTTCGAGACGGAGTTCGGCCGCGAGGACGACGCGGAGGAGAGCGCGTGAAGCGCTTCGCCATGCTGTATGCGGACCTGGACGCGACCACGTCCACCGCACGCAAGGTCGCCGCGCTGGAGGCGTACTTCCGCGAGGCGCCCGATGCGGACGCCGCGTGGGCGGTGTACTTCCTCGGGGGCGAGAAGCCGCGGCAGGTGGTGCCCACCCGCGTCCTGCGCGCGCTCGCCACCGAGACGGCCGGCATTTCCGACTGGCTGTTCGAGGAGTGCTACCAGGCCGTGGGCGATCTCGCGGAGACCATCGCGCATCTGCTGCCGGAGACCCGCGCGCGCGCCGACACGGACACCTCGTTCGCGCACTGGATCGAGCACCGGCTGCTGCCGCTGCGCAGGCTGGACGAACCCTCGCTCGCCGCCGCCGTGCGTGCCGCGTGGGCCGAACTGGATGCGCACGAACGGCTCGTCTGGAACAAGCTGATCACCGGCGGATTCCGCGTCGGCGTCTCGCGGCTTCTCGTCACGCGCGCCGTGGCCCAGGCGGCGGGGCTCGAACCCACGCTCGTGGCCGAGCGCCTGCTGGGCGAGTGGCAGCCGACGGCCGAGGCCTATCACGCGCTGTGCGCCCGGGAGGACGCCGCCGACCGCGCGGGGCGTCCGTATCCGTTCTTCCTTGCGCATCCGCTCGACCGCGCGGTGGAGACCCTCGGTCCGCGCGAGGATTGGCAGGCCGAATGGAAGTGGGACGGCATCCGGGCGCAACTCATCGCGCGCGACGGCCGGGTCTTCGTCTGGTCGCGCGGCGACGAACCCATGACCGATCGCCTGCCCGAGATCGCCACGCTCGGCGCGCGGCTGCCGGACGGCACCGTCCTCGACGGAGAAGCGGTCGCCTGGCGCGACGGACGCGCGGCGCCGTTCGCCCTGCTGCAGCAGCGCATCGGGCGCAAGCAGCTCACGCCGAAGGTGCTGCGCGAAGCGCCGGTCGCCTTCGTCGCCTACGATCTCCTGGAGCACGAGGGGCGCGACGTGCGGAGCCAGCCTACGCGCGAACGCCGTGCCACGCTCGAGCACCTCGTGCGTGCCATGGACGACCCGTCGCTCGTGCTGTCCCCGTGTGTGAACGCCGGCGACTGGACGGGTCTCGCGGTCGAGCGTGCCCGCGCCCGCGAACTGGGCGTGGAGGGGCTGATGCTCAAGCACCTCGCGTCCCCTTACGGTGTCGGCAGAGTGAAGGTGGAGGGCGGCGGCTGGTGGAAGTGGAAGCTCGATCCGTTTTCCGTGGACGCCGTGCTCGTCTACGCGCAGCGCGGCCATGGCCGGCGTGCGAGCCTATACACCGACTACACGTTCGCGGTGTGGCGCGGCGAGGAACTCGTGCCTTTCGCGAAGGCCTACTCGGGTCTCACGGACGCCGAGATCCGCGAAGTCGACGGATTCATCCGCGCGAACACGCGCGAGAAGTTCGGGCCCGTGCGGAGCGTGACGCCGGCGCTGGTGATGGAGATCGGGTTCGAGGGCATCCAGCGCTCGCCCCGGCACAAGAGCGGCGTCGCGGTACGATTCCCGCGTATCCTCCGCATCCGGCACGACAAGTCCGTCCGGGAAGCCGACTCCCTGGAGGCGCTGCTGCGACTCCTCGGGTGAGCGCCCGCGACGGCATTTTCCAGGAGATTCCATGCCCATGAATCGCTCCCGGCCGAGCGCGTCCGGCCTCCCGTCCCGAGGCCGGCGCGCGTGGGTCGCCACCTCGGCATCGGCCGCGGTGATCTCGGTGCTCCTTCCGCTGCGCGCTCTCGCGGGCGACGAGCGCATGACCTACATCGAGTACCACGTCCTGGCGTCGTCGATCGCCCCGGACAGTTTCGACGGCGCGCGGCGCAAGCTTTGGCGGCTTGGCGATGGCAAGCTCCGCCTCGAGGAGCCGCTCAATCCGAAGAACGGCGCTCAGACGCTGCTCGTCGCGAATCTGCCCGATGCGTGGCTCGTCGATCGTGCGCGCGGAAAGGGCAGCCACATGACGGATCCCGGCCCCACGTACAACGTCGTGTTCCCGGTCTTTCAGGTGGGGGCACCCGTGGCGCTCAATTCGTTGCAGATGGGCCGTGAGAAGGCCTTCCTCGAATCGCGCGGGACGGCAGGCGCGGCCGACGAGGTCATCGAGGGCAAGCCGTGCAAGGTCCTGACGTGGGAACTGGACGACACTTCCGTCAAGCTGTGGGTCGATGCCGGATCGAACGTGCCCCGGCAGATCTCCATGCGTACGCCGCAGGTGGAATACGCGATCCGCTACGACGTCTACCGGACGGACCTCGTGCCGGACGTGGCGCTCTTCGCGAAGCCCGAGGGTGTCGAGATCGTGGAACGCCGCTGACCGGCGGCGGAAACGAAGCGGGCCGCGCAGCGCGTGCGCGGCCCGAAGGTGCTGCCGGACTGTTGTTGTTGTCGAATCGCTCCGTGGTCCACCACGCGCGCGGCATGGTAGGGCGATCGTGTGCATGACCGGACCGTACGACTCTTCCCCCGAGGGGCCGGACAGCGATGTCGCCGACGGGGCCTTGTCCGCCTCCGCTTTCGATTCACGGGGCTGGCCTTGTTGTTCTGGGCGACGGTCCGTACTCAGCAATGCCGGTGCCATCCGCGCAGACCGCCGGAATGCGCGATTCGCACGCCGCCGGACAGGCGAGCAGGGCCATCGGCCTGTCAGCGGTCCCGACGTTCCAGCCGGGCACCGTCCTGCCCGGGCCCGATGCGACGGGGCGCTGATCTTCGTTTGCGCGGCGAAGCCCGCAGAAATGCGAACTGAATCGCGAGCGTGCGCCGCTCCGCGGGCCCGAAGCGTCAGAGGCGCCGACGCTGACGGGAATTGCGCGCAGTCCCGCGCCGCGTCACTGTCGCGCGCCAGTGGCGCGCCAGGTGTCGCTTTGCGACGCGAACGCGATGCCGAAGAGCGAGTGTCCGCGTGAATTCCCCTGTATCGAATGGTGTGAAACGCCCGCGGCGCACGCGAATGCCTGCGGCGGTCGCGCCGCTGTCCCGGACCGCCGTCGACGCGTGGTTCCGGCAGCGCGGCTGGCGCGCATTCCCGTTCCAGATCCAGGTGTGGGAGGCCATGCGGGCAGGACGATCCGGTCTGCTGCACGCGACCACCGGTTCCGGGAAGACCTACGCCGTGTGGATCGGTGCGCTGCTCCGGCACGCGCTCGCCTGGGGCGACGCGCCTCCGCTCACCGTGCTGTGGCTCGCGCCCATGCGCGCGCTCGCGGCGGACACGGCGCGCGCGCTGTCTGCGGCGGTGGCCGAGCTGGGTCTGCCGTGGACCGTGGACGTGCGCACCGGGGACACCTCGTCCGCGGCGCGCGCGAGACAGGCGAAACGCCTGCCGAGCGTGCTCGTCACCACGCCCGAGAGCCTCAGTCTCATGCTCACGCGTGAAGATGCCCGTGATCGTCTCGGTACGGTCGGGACGGTGGTGGTGGACGAATGGCACGAACTGCTCGGCGGCAAGCGCGGCGTGCAGGTGCAGCTCGCGCTCGCGCGGCTGCGCCGCTGGCAGCCCGCGCTCGTCACGTGGGGACTCTCCGCCACGCTGGGCAATCTCGCGGAGGCGCTCGACGTGCTGCTCGGGCCCGGGCACGACGGCGTGACCGTCGAGGGACGCATCGCGAAACCGCTCGTCGTCGATGCGATCATCCCGGGGACGGTGGAGCGCTTTCCGTGGGCGGGGCACATGGGCATGCAACTGCTCGGCGCCGTCGTGGCCGCCATCGATCGCGGCGGCACGACCCTGCTCTTCACCAACACGCGCTCGCAGGCGGAGATGTGGTATCGCGCGCTGCTGGAGGCGCGTCCCGACTGGGCCGGCCTGCTCGCGCTGCATCACGGCTCGCTCGATCGCGAACTGCGCGACTGGGTCGAGGCCGGGCTGTCACAGGGCACGCTGGTCGCCTGCGTGTGCACCTCCAGCCTCGACCTCGGCGTGGACTTCCTGCCGGTGGACCGCGTGCTGCAGCTCGGCAGCCCCAAGGGCGTGGCGCGCCTGCTGCAGCGGGCCGGGCGATCGGGGCACGCACCGGGACGCGAATCGCGCGTCACCTGCGTGCCGACGCACGCGTTCGAACTGGTGGAAGCCGCGGCAGCGCGCCGCGCTGCCGCGGCGGGCCGGATCGAATCGCGCCGTCCGCCGCGCGAGCCGCTGGACGTGCTCGTGCAGCACCTCGTCACGATCGCGATGGGGGGTGGCTTCGTGCCGGCGGAACTGCTTGCGGAGGTGCGATCGACGCACGCGTACCGGTCGCTCTCGGACGAGGACTGGCAGTGGGCGCTGGACTTCGTCGTGGGCGGCGGCGCCTCGCTGCGCGCGTATCCCGAGTACCACCGCATCGTCGCGGATGACACGGGTATCCACGCCGTGCGCGATGCGCAGATCGCGCGCCGGCACCGGATGTCGATCGGCACCATCGTCAGCGACGCGGCGGTCGAGATCCGCTGGCTGTCGGGCGGGCGCATCGGG
>ERZ1066136.1498-NODE-1498-length-11762-cov-7.145298_pt1 | contig 11762 bp, 13 predicted proteins | sample MGYA00382783_ERZ1066136 | MGnify/ENA primary metagenome ERZ1066136 (study PRJEB33369, sample SAMEA5778366) | biofilm metagenome | biome: Industrial cooling water; feature: Water cooling tower basin; material: Biofilm | place: United Arab Emirates | collected... | reverse complement strand
CGCGCGCGGTCTTGGCCATGCCCGGGTACATGTCGGTGTACTCGTGCGTTTCGCCGGCAATGGCGGCCTTGAGGTTGTCGCGCGTGGCACCGATCGGCAGGCCGGTGGCCGGGTCGCCCACCTGCTCCAGATACTCCAGGTGGCCGTGCGCGTGGCCGGTCTCGCCTTCTGCGGTGGAACGAAACAGCGCGGCCACGTCGTTCTGGCCTTCCACGTCGGCCTTGTTCGCGAAGTACAGGTAACGCCGGTTGGCCTGGGATTCGCCGGCGAAGGCGGCCTTCAGGTTGTCTTCGGTCTTGGAACCTTTCAGTTGCATGTTGACCTCCACGGGGTTTCGTCGATGAACGCCGCCGGGCAGAGTGCCGGCGAAGCACCCGAATTAGACTTCGTCTAAAGGGTAAACGGAGTATAGGCGCCGATTTTGTGCGAAGTAAAGCCCTGAATCGGGGCAACGAGCTGCGTCGGTGCACACACTGGATGGATCCGGGACGGGACGAGACGGCGCGAATGCGTCCGGCATGGCATCGCGAGCGAATGCACCGCGGCGCGAAACCGGTTCTTCGGGGCGCGGGCGCGCGAAGGCGGCCGTGCCACGCACCGTCGGCGGGGTCGCCGGATGGCCGCCTAACGGAGCAGTTCGAGAAGAAACTCCACGGGGACCGCGTAGGAGATGCCGCTGGGCTGCGACAGCGCGGCCTCGCGTGTGCCCTTCACGAGGGTAGAGTTCACGACCCCCACCACAACGCCGTCGCCGTCGTAGACCGGGCTGCCGCTGTTGCCCGGGTAGGCCGTGCCGTCGAGCTGGATGACGCGCACGTTGCCCGACGCGAGGCGGCGCACGAGCTTCGGGTCGAGCCGTGCCGCATTGGCCTGCGGCAACGCGAGCGGCGCGAGCGCGGCGACGAGCGCGCGGTGCGTCGCCGGCACCATGCCCAGCGCCGCGCCGATCGGGAAACCCGTGAAGTACACGGTCTGGCCCTCGCGCACGCTGCTGGCGCTGCCGAGCGTCATGGCCGGCAACGGCGCACCGTCGATCGCGAGGACCGCCACGTCGAAGTCGGTCCCGCGTCCCACCACTCGCGCAGCCCGTACCGTCGCCGAACCGTTGTCGCCGGGGATCGCGATCGCGAGCGTCTCGCGCTTCTCCGTGTCGAGCGTGACGGCGATCACGTGCGCATTCGTGGCCACCAGGGTCCCGTTGCCCACCACGAACCCGGTGCCCCGGACCTCGAAGGCCGGGGCCCGGCTGGGCACGAAGGTGCCCACGCCGACGATCGACGCCTTCACCTTGGCGATCGTGTCGACGATGTCGGCTGCATTCGCCGCCGGCGAAGACGGCACCAGGGCGGCCGCAGCCAGGATCTGCAGCACTCGACGGCGGGATGGGTGCACGGCGCGTTACCTCAATCGAAATGGAAGACGACACGAAACCCGACGTTCACGCGGGTGCTGGCCGGTTGCAGCACGTCCACCACGCCCTGAGTCGCATGGGTGACACGCTCGGCCCGGGAGCGCGTGAAGCGAAACGTGTCGACGTACACCAGGATGGCAAAGGGCCCGTCGAAGCGGTAGCCCAGGTGCGCGTAGGGCGAGACCGCCTTGCCGGGCCTCAGCACCGGGTTGGAACCGAAACCGATCTCGTCGAGGTGCGCGTCCTCCCAGGTGTAGAAGGGAAACTTGAGGCCGCCGCCCGCGATCCAGCCCCGCCGGTCCGGCTCGAGTTCGAGACCGAGGCGCGCGTAGCCGATGACGAAGTCTTCCTTCTGGACCGCGCTCAGCTTGCGCTGCCAGAGATCGACCCCGGCACCGGCCACGAGATCGAGCGGCCGCAGATCACCCACGAGAAACCGGTAGCGGCCCTGGACTTCCTGGCTCGTGCCGGCGTACTCGGTCGTGCCCGTCACCGGCCTCCGGGGCGGGAAGAGCTCGCTGCCCTCGTACATGACGGAGCCGGCGTACAGGCGTCCCCGGTATCCGAACAGCAGCCCGTCAGCCCGCGGCTGGTTGAACTCCAGGGCAGCCACGAGCAGCCCGCCGGTCTCGCGGACTTCCGGGGAGGTGTCCTCGACCCAGGAGAAGTACTCCGTCCCGAGACCGGCTCGGAACTCGGCATGCGCGCCCGCAGCGCCGATGACCAGCGCGCACGCCAGCGCGCCACGGGCGATACGCTTCAAGGCGTCCGCACCTCGGGCATGCAGCCGGACGGCTTGTGCACGCGCCGCGTCGAGGCGGGATGCTTCAGCAGCCGGTCCGCCGGTCGGATCGGCCGGCGGACCAGCTCGCCGCCACAGTTGGGGCAATGCCCGCCCAGCACGTTCTCCGCGCAGGTGACGCAGAACGTGCACTCGTAGGAACAGATGCGCGCATCGGGGGAATCGGGCGGGAGGTCGCAGTCGCAGCATTCGCACCCGGGTCGCAGTTCGAGCATGGTCAGTCCTCGGCTGGAGTGGAGTCAGGGCGTCTGGAGGCGGATGCCCTCGCGCCGCAGGGCCTCGCGCAGCCCAACGGCCAGAGCAACGGCGCCGGGCGAATCGCCGTGCACACAGACCGTGTCGGCGCGCACGGGCACCCAGGTGCCGTCCACGGCGAGCACGCGGCGGTCGCGGACCATGTCGAGCGCCTGTGCGACGGCCTTGGACTCATCGGCGATGAGCGCACCGTCCTGGGACCGCGGCACGAGCGTGCCGTCGCGCCGGTACGCGCGGTCGGCGAACACCTCGCACGCGACGGCGAGTCCCACGGACTCCGCCGCGTCCACCATCGCGCTGCCGGCCAGCGCGTACAGCACGAGGTTCGGATCGAAATCGCGCACCGCGGCAGCGACGGCCATCGCGAGATCGCGGTCCGTCGCCGCCATGTTGTACAGCGCGCCATGGGCCTTCACGTGATGCAGCCTCGTCCCCGCGGCCTGCGTGAAGCCGGCCACTGCGCCGATCTGGTAGAGCACGAGGTCGTACACCTCGCCGGGCGTGACTTCCATGCGCCGCCGCCCGAAACCCTGGAGATCGGGCAGGGACGGATGCGCGCCGACCGCCACGCCGTTGCGTACCGCGGCGCGCACCGTCTCGCGGATCGTCCCGGGGTCGCCTGCGTGGAACCCGCATGCGACGTTGGCGGAACTCACCACCTGCAGCAGCCGGGCATCGTCGCCCATGCGCCACGCGCCGAAGCTCTCGCCGAGGTCCGCGTTGAGATCCACCGTGCGCATCGTGTCCGCGCCTCCCGCCGTCATTGCTGCAGCCGGGTGGCGAGCGCCTGGCGAACGCGGCCGAGCTGGTGTTCGCGCTCCACCGTCGCGGCGTAGCTCTCCTCCACCGTGATCATCCGGAACTGCACGTCCTCACCGGGCACGATCTGCGCGACGACCGGAAGATCGATGCCGGCGACCACGGCCACGACGGGGTAGCCGCCGGTCGTCTGCCGGTCGGCCATCAGGATGATCGGGTCGCCGCCCGGCGGAATCTGCACCGCGCCCATCACCACCGCCTCCGAGAGCACGTCCGGTCCGCGCCGCGTCTCGAGCGGCGCGCCTTCGAGACGATACCCCATGCGGTCGGAATCGAGCGCCACCCGATAGAGCGCGCGGGTCAGCTGCTCGCGGGCCGCGATGGTGAACATGGACCAGTGACGCCCGGGCAGGATGCGCACGACCTGGGGCCGCACGCGGTACGGCATGCGCGCACGGCTCACCGACCAGTTGGGGTAGGCAAGCCCGTGCCGGTCCCGCGAGAGCAGTCGGACCCAGCGGGGCGTTGCGGCCTCGTGCGGCGCGCGCAGCGGGACCACATCCCCCTTGCGCAGCGCACGTCCGCGGAAACCGCCGTAGCCGCCGGACAGTGCCGTGGACCGGCTTCCCAGGACGGCCGGCACGTCGAAGCCGCCCGCGACCGCGAGATAGGCCCGCGCACCGAGCTCCGGGCGCCCGAACGCGATCGTGGCGCCGCGTGGAATCCGCACGGGGCGCCACCAGGGCAGCGGCTGGCCGTCGGCAACACCCCCCATGTTCGCGCCGCACAGCGCGACTACGGCGTCGGATTCGAAGTGCAGCGTCGGCCCGTTGACGGTGAGCTCCAGCGTGGCCTCGCTCTCGTCGTTGCCCACCAGCATGTTGGCGATGCGGTGGGAGATCTCGTCCATGGCACCGTTCACCGGCACCCCCAGGTGCTGGCGGCCCGGCCGGCCGAGGTCCTGGAGCGTGGTGAGCAGGCCCGGACGGATGACGGTGAGGCTCATTTCTGCGCCGCCTTGAGGCGGTCGAACTGCGCTGCGGTGACGGGTACGAACTTCACCAGGTCGCCCGCCTCCACCCAGGACGTCGCCCGGTCCCCGTCCTCGGGACGGAACAGCCGCAACGGTGTGCGGCCGATGATGTTCCAGCCGCCGGGCGTCTCCACCGGGTACACGCCGGTCTGATCCCCGCCGATGCCCACGCTCCCCGCGGGAATGCGCTTGCGCGGCGTCTCCCGCCGGGGCACATGCAGCCGCTTGTCCAGGCCGCCCAGGTAGCCGAAGCCGGGAACGAACCCGAGCAGATACACGCGGTAGAGGGGGGCGCAGTGGCGGCGGATCACTTCCTCCGCGGGCATGCCGCAACGCTCCGCGACCTCGTCGAAATCCGTGCCCATCTCGCCGCCGTAGCACACGGGTATCTCGACCGTGCGCGTCCGGCGCCGCGGTGCGGCCGGCGCACGAGCGATGACCGCAGAAACGAGCTCGGCGACCGCTTCGAGCGGATGGTCGCGCCGTGTGGCTGCCGCGACGAGCGAAGGGTCGAAGTGCACCGTGACACTGCCGTACCCGGCCACCACATCGGTGACTCCGGGAAAGGCCCGGTCCCGCAGGAACTCGGCCACCGCCTGGGCGCGAGCATTGACCTCGGGATCGATCGTCTGTCCATAGCTGAGGACGAGCGCGCGATCCCCCATGGGCAGCAACTGCATCTCGGGGGGCGCGTTGGCCATCGGACCTCAGGCGAGGCGCGACAGGAGTCGCGAGAGGTACGGGGTGTCCGCCGAGAACGCACTGCGGCCCCCTCGGCGGGACTCGAGCGCCAGCGTCAGCGCCTGCAGGCGGCGCACTGCCCGGGTGCGGCCGGCCTCGTCGGTGGCGGCGTCCACGCTTCGCTCCAGTTGGCGCAGCTCGCGCAGCTGCTCCACTTCGGGCGGCACGAAGCCGGCGTTCTTCAGGATGCGATAGGCCACGCGCAGTCCCTCGGGCACCAGTGCATCGTCGTCGAGATCGAGCGGTCGGCCGGCGCCGGGCAGATCGTCGAGCTCGCCCCGGGCTTGGGCCTCGGCGATGCGGCGCTCGGCGATGACGTCGAAGGCGGTCATGCGCGAGCTGCCGCCGCAGAAGACCGGAAAGCACTCGGGAGGGACCGCGCCACGGGCGCCGCGACGGATGGGTCCTCACAATCACTCACACGGTTCATGTCCGCCCCGGATGTGCGGCATCCGCCGCCGGTTGCGCCCGATGATAGCCTCTCGTCCGTGACGAGGCGATAATCGGCCGCGCCCACCCCATACCCACAACCCGTCACGGACCCGTCACGATGATCCCGACCCCCGTTCTCCGCGTCCTTTGGGCGCTCCTGCTGTCGCTGGCCGCGCCGGTCCTGGCGGCGCCCCTGCCCGTTGCCGCTCCGGAGGACGTCGGCCTGTCGGGAGAGCGGCTCGGACGCATCTCCGCGGTGGTGCGCGGCTGGGTCGAGAAGAAGGAGATTCCCGGCGCGGTGGTGATGGTCGCGCGGCAGGGCCGCCTTGCATTCGTGGACGTCCAGGGCATGCGGGACGCCGCACGCGGGGACCGTCTCCAGGAAGACAGCATCTTCCGCCTCTACTCGATGACGAAGCCGGTGGTGAGCATCGCAGCCATGACCCTCGTGGAGGACGGCGTGCTGGCCCTGAGCGATCCGGTGCACAAGTACATTCCCGAGTTCAAGGAGATGCGCGTCGGCACCGAGAGCTTCGATCCGAAGACGGGCGCGCAGACGTTCACGACGGCACCCGCGAAGCGCGCCATCACCGTCGGCGACCTCCTGCGGCACACGGCGGGCTTCACCTATGGCCCGCCTCTGTCGACCCGGACCCAGATCCAGAAGCTCTATGCCGAGGCCGGCATCTGGTCCCAGTCGTGGGTGCTGGCGGACTTCGCCAAGGTGCTCGCGAAGCTGCCGCTGGTCCACGAACCCGGGACCGCCTGGGAGTACGGTCACTCGACCGACATCCTCGGCCGCGTGGTCGAGGTGGCCTCGGGCAGGACGCTCGATGCCTTCCTCGACGAACGCATCCTGCGGCCGCTCCGCATGGCCGACACCACGTTCTCGCTGCCCCCTGCCAAGCACGGGCGCCTCGCGCAGCCTCAGCCCGACCCGGTCACGGGCAAGACGCCCGAACTCATCGACTTCACGCAGCCGCAGACTTTCTTCGCGGGCGGCCACGGCCTGGTCGGAACGGCGGGTGACTATCTGCGCTTCTGCCAGATGCTGCTCGATGGCGGCTCCCTCGACGGCGCGCGCATCCTCGGCCCGCGCACGGTCGACTACGCCGCCTCGAACCACATGCATGCGGGCATCGCGCCGGGCGCAAGTTTCCTGCCCGGCCCCGGCTATGGCTTCGGGCTCGGATTCGGCGTGCGCACCGACCGAGGCATGGCGGACTACCTGGGCAGTGTGGGCGACTACTACTGGGGCGGCTACGCCGGCACCTACTTCTGGATCGATCCGAAGGAACAGCTGGTCGTGGTGTTCATGACGACGGAACCCGTGCGACGCACGCAGTACCGCACGGCGCTGCGCAACCTCGTCTATCAGGCCATCGCGCGGTGATCCGCAGCGCGTTCCTGCTCCTCGCCGCGTTCGCGGCGCTCGCGTCGGCACCGTCCTTCGCGGGCGTCGAGAACGATGGCGAGGCCGTGATGCTGGTGGCCGCACCGCAGATGCCCGACCCCCGCTTCGCGCGCACCGTGCTCGTGGTGGCCTTCCCGCAGGACACGGGGCCCATGGGGCTCGTCCTCAACAAGCCCGCCGGCATGACGCTGGGTGAACTGTTCGGCCCCGATCGTCCGGACCTCGCCGATCATCCGGACCCGATTCTCCTGGGCGGCCCGGTGGACCCCGAAGGCATGCTGTTCCTGTTCCACTGGCCGGAACATCCCGTGAAGGCACTACCCGTGGGGGGCGACGTGTACCTCTCCGGCGACGGCAAGCTCTTCGAGACGATCGTCGCCGACCGCGGCGCCTCCGCCCGGCGACGCTTCTTCGCCGGCTACTCGGGCTGGGCCGAAGGCCAGCTCGACCGCGAGGTTGCCAACGGCGACTGGCTCGTGCTGCCGGTCGACACCGAGGCCCTTTTCGATCCGGATACGGAACGGCTGTACGAACGCCTCCTCCCGCGCGCTCAGGGGCGCGCCGTACGGGCGCCCGCACCGGACGGCGCCCTCGTCCGTGAGGCGCGCTCGCCGGTACCTCTGGCGGCGCCTCGCCACCCTTGACGCGAACCTCCACGCACACGCATCGCCCCCCGGAGCTCTCCCCGATGACTTCCCGCTTCAGGCAGCCCGCGCGGCACCGTCGCCTCACCGCGCTCACGGGCGTGATCCTCGTGGCCCTGCCGCTCGCCGCGTCGTTCTCCGCCCCGGCCGGTCCGGACGAAATCGCGCCGGCCTATCTGTCGGATGCCGATCGCGCGAGCTTCAGGCGCGGTGCCGAAGAGCTGCGGCGTCACTGGGTCGTCGCCCCCTCCGCTCTCGGCGAATGGGGCCGGGGGCCCCGGTCCAACGGGGCTTCGTGTGTGGAGTGTCATGGTGCCCCGGGGACCGCACCCGAGTCGCCCGGGCCCGTGCTTCGGCTCGCGGTCCCCGGGTCGGATGCGACGATGGCACCGCATCCCGTCTACGGAGCCCAGTTGCAGACCGACGGAATCGCCGGACGGCTCGCCCCGGAAGGACGGGTCGCGGTCACGTGGCGCACGCGGGAGGTCGTCCTCGGCGACGGCACCAGGGTGACGCTGCGCGAACCGCGCGCCACCGCGACGGACCTTGCCTTCGGGCCGCTCGGCACGGCCACGCGTCAATCGCTCCGCCAGCCGCTGCGCCTCGCAGGTCTGGGTCTGCTCGAAGGCATCCCGGAACGCGCACTCGCTGCCCAGGAGCGCGAATCCGATCGCCGAGGGGTACCCGGCCACCTGCATCGCTACCCTGACCCGGACTCCGGTACCGCTCTGCCCGGCCGGTTCGGCTGGAAGGCCACGGGCAGCACCCTCGCCGGGCAGGTTGCCGCCGCGTTCCACGAGGACATCGGCGTCACCAGCCGGCTGCGCCCGGAGGAGAACTGTCCGGCCGCGCAGGCCGACTGCCTCGGGGCCGCGACTGGCCGGACACCGGAACTCTCCGACGCCGCGCTCGCCGACCTGCTGCTCTACCTCCGGCACGTGCCCGCGCCCGCGCGAGGTCCCGCCGACGCGAACGGCGAACTGGAAAAAGGCAGTCTGCTGTTCGCGGCCGTCGGGTGCGAAGACTGCCACCGGCCCCACTGGAAGACGCGGCTTCCCACCGACGCCCCCGACAAGCCGGCGCGTTCGATCTTCCCTTACACCGACCTGCTGGTGCACGACCTCGGTCCGGAACTCGACGACGGATTCGCAGAGGGCCGCGCCACGGGCCGCGAATGGCGCACCCCGCCGCTCTGGGGCCGCGCCGCGAACGCCCTGGCCGGGGCGCCGACCGCACTGCTGCATGACGGCCGTGCCCGCAACGTCGAGGAAGCGATCCTCTGGCACGGCGGTCAGGGCGAGCCCGCGCGCCGAGCCTACATGCAGCTGGAGCGGACCGACCGCGAGCGTCTCGTCCGGTTCGTCGACAGCCTCTGAGCGGACCCCGGATGTCCGGCGCAGGTCCGCATCATCGGCGCGGGCCCCGTGTCGCGCGGGGCCGCCCTCGGGCACGGCCCGCGGCCGCACTCCTGGGTGCGCTTGCCGCCGGATGCGCCTGCGCCGTATCGAGCGCCGCCCGGGCGCAGGACGTCGCACAGCAGCCTGCGCAACTCATCGACTGGTACTACGCCGCCACCTTCGGCACCGGGGTCTATCGCGTCGGGGACCGCACCGTGACGGTCGTGCGGCTGCCCTTCGGCACCGAGTTGCGCCCGCCCGCCGAGGACCGGTGGGGCATCCGACTGAAGCTTCCCGTCACCGCGGGGCTCTACAACCTGTCGAACGCGGTGAACGACGTACTCGCGCGGAACTTCGCGACACTCTCGGCCATGCCCGGCGTGGAGTTCGAGAAGGAGGTCGCACCCAACTGGGTGCTGAAGCCCACCGCCTCCGCGGGCTACGCCTTCGACGTCACCACGGGCAGCCGGTCCACCCTGTTCGAGATCGGTGCACGGAGCCAGTGGACACACTCCTTCGAGCGCGTGGACTTCGCACTCGGCAACGCCCTCCTCTACGCAGGGAACGCAGCGCAGGACGGCCTCACGCAGAAGCTGGGCCTCTTCGCGACGGGACTCAACTTCTACATGCCCACGGGCGGCGTCCTGCTCGACCGCGCGTCGAATCTCGGACTGCATTTCGTGCACTACCTGTTCTTCAACGACGTGGACTTCCTGCTTGAACGCGAGGGGCGCCGGTCCGTCAATCAGCAATACGAGGTCGCGCTCACCTTCGGGACCTACCGGCCGACGCAGCTGCTCGGCTTCGACATCGACCGCATCGGTCTCGGCATCCGCCTCGGCGAGGACCTTTTCGCCGTGCGGCTCGTGACCGGATTCATCTTCTGAGGGAGCTCCATGAAAATCACGAAACTCGAAACGATCGTCCTGCGGATTCCCTACACGTCGGGCGGCTCCGACGAGGCGTCGGCCTGGGGCGGCCGCCGCTGGGACACCGCCGATGCGCTGCTGGTCCGCGTCGAGACGGACGCGGGGCTCGTGGGCTGGGGCGAGGCCTTCGGCTACAACGTGATCCCGGCCACGAAGGCGGTCCTCGACGAGATCGTGGCCCCCCTCGTCGTGGGCCGGCCGGCGGATGCCATCGAGCCACTGCTGCTGGAAGCGCAGCAGAAACTCCACATATTCGGCCGCGGCGGGCCCGTGATCTACGCGCTGAGCGGTCTGGACATCGCACTGTGGGACCTCGCGGGCAAGATCGCGAACCAGCCTGTGCACCGCCTGCTGGGCGGCGCCCGGCACAGCGAGATGCCCTGCTACGCGAGCCTCATCCGCTACGGCACGCCCCAGGGCGTCGCAGCGAACGTGGGACGCGCGCTGGACGCAGGATTCGAAGCCGTGAAGCTCCACGAGATCGACCACGGCTGCATCCTCGCGGCGCGCGGCGCGGCGGGGCCCGGCATTCCCATCATGCTGGACGTGAACTGCCCGTGGACCTTGAGCGAGGCCCTGCGCCACGCCGATCTTCTCGCGGAGATGACGCCCGCGTGGCTGGAGGAACCGGTGTGGCCGCCCGAGGACGTGGAGTCCCTCGCGTGGCTGCGCACGCGCACTCGCGTCCCCATTGCCGCGGGCGAGAACGCCGCCACCGTCACCCAGTTCGCGCAGATACTCTCATCGCGCGCGGTGGACGTGCTCCAGCCCAGCTCCACGAAATGCGGAGGGATCACGACGCTGCGGCACGTCTTCCTGCTGGCCGCCGCCGCGAACACCCGGGTCGTGCCCCACTCGTTCTACGACGGCCCCGGCTTTCTCGCGGCGCTGCACTGTGCGGCCGTGTTCCAGACCGATCCGCTGGTGGAATGGCGCTTCTTCGATCTGGAGATGCCGCCGCTCGGGCCGGACTGGATTCCGCGCGACGGCCGCATCCCCGTGCCCCAGGGGCCCGGCCTGGGCGCCGACCCCGATCCGCGGGTGATCGAACGCTACCGCGCCGGCTGACGACGAAGCGCGCTGCCGGACGCGGTCAGTCCTTGCGCGGCGGCCGGCACACGCCGGATCCGCGGAAGTCGACCGACGCGCGCGGGGCGAAGATCCGCACGTGCGACTGGTAGTGCGTGACCTTGCAGCCCTCGGCACCCGGCTCGCACGCGCCGATGGGCTGCACCACCGTGTCGAGAATCTGGATCTGCACGGCTCCGTCGGGAGAATCCACCGAGTCGTAGCGCGCCACGAACCGGTTGCCCACCGCCAGCGGCCGCGCCGGCGTCTTCAGCAGGACCGGCCGGCGCTCGCGGAACTTCAGCTTCACCGCCTTGCCGTTGAACACGGCCACGAGATCGTTGCCGCCGCCGTCGGACGCGAATGCGCACGGGCCCTTCGCGAGGAAGTAGTTGCAGCCGTTCGCGGTCTGGCAGGCCTCGGCCGGATGCGAACCGATGTGCGGACGGTCGCCGGCGCGGGCGCCCCCCGTTCCGAGCGGGAGCATCAGGACCAGCAGCCCCGTCATGCGCAATGCCGTCGCCATGCATTCACCTCTCGGAGGCCGGCGCCTGCTTCACCGCGGCAAACATCCGCAGCGCAGCCTGCCGCGCCTGTGCGTGATCCACGATCGGCGCCGGATAGTCGCGGCCGATCACGACGCCCGCGGCCTGCTGATCCAGCGGTCCCATGGTCCAGGGCGCGTGGATGAACCGGGCGGGCACCTCGCTCAGGACCGGCAGGTACTGCCGGACGAACCGCCCCGAGTCGTCGAAGCGCTCCGACTGCGACACCGGGCTGAAGATGCGGAAGTACGGCTGGGCATCGCAGCCGGTGGAAGCCGCCCACTGCCAGCCGCCGTTGTTGGCCGCCAGGTCGAAATCGTTCAGCTTCCGTG
>ERZ1066136.1494-NODE-1494-length-11796-cov-7.925645_pt1 | contig 11796 bp, 10 predicted proteins | sample MGYA00382783_ERZ1066136 | MGnify/ENA primary metagenome ERZ1066136 (study PRJEB33369, sample SAMEA5778366) | biofilm metagenome | biome: Industrial cooling water; feature: Water cooling tower basin; material: Biofilm | place: United Arab Emirates | collected... | reverse complement strand
AGCCTCCCCAACCGGGACAACATCCGGCACCACGTGTATTCGTTCTCCGCGCCCCGCACCTTCGAACTGAAGCTCTACTCCGGCGTGCCTGCGAAACCGGTCGTCTTCGACAAGCCCGGCGTGGTGACACTCGGCTGCAACATCCACGACTGGATGGTGGGCTACGTGTATGTCGCGGACTCGCCGTGGTTCGGGAAGACGGGGGTCGACGGCACGGCCACCGTGGAGGCGCCGCCCGGCGAGTACGTCGCGACGGCCTGGCATCCGTGGAGCGCCGATCCCTCCGCCGAACAGAAACTGCGCGTCGAGGCCGGCGGCATCCGGCTGCAGTTCCGCCTGACCCTCGTGCCGCCACCGGTCCTGAACAGGAAGTAGCACGGCATCGTGATGCGCATCGTGCGGCTCGAAGCCCGCATCGTCGTCTTCTTCGTGATCCTGCTCGTGTGCGTGCAGGGCGTGGTGTTCACGCTCATCACCGCGAGCGGGCAGCACATCGCGGAGCAGCAGGTGCGCAAGGAACTCGCGACCGGCGAGCGGCTGTTCGCACGCCTCGTGGACCAGAGCAACCGGCGGCTCACCGATGCCGCTGGCGTGCTTGCCGCCGACTTCGGCTTCCGGGAGGCCGTCGCGACGCACGACGTGGGCACCATCGAGTCGGTGCTGCGCAATCACGGCGCGCGCATCGCTGCCGACGTGGTACTGCTTGCCGACCTCGATGGTCGCACCGTGGCCGACACGCGGTCGAGCGACGGCGCCACCGCGGTGCCCGCCCCGCTGGGCGACCTGCTCGCGTCGGCTCGCCGCAGGGGCCGCGCCTGGACCGTGACGCTGATCGACGGCGTGCCCCATCAGGTCGTCGTGGTGCCCGTGCTCGCTCCGGTGCCGATCGCCTGGGTTGCGATGGGCTTCCGGATGGACGGCAAGCTGGCGCTCGACCTTGCAGGCGTGACCGCGCTGCAGGTGTCCTTCGTGTCCCGCGCCACGCAGGGCGAATGGCGCATTCACGCCTCCACGCTTCCGCCGGGAGCGCAGGCCTCGCTGCTGGCCGATACGGGCCGCACGCTCGCGCCCGGAACCTTCTCGTTCGTCGACGCGGACGGGGAACGCTACGCGACGCTGCTGCCCGTGCTGGGCGAGGGCAGCGAGGGCCGCGTCGTGGCCGTGCTGCAGCGATCCCTGCGCGAGGAACTGGAGCCGTTCCTGCGCCTGCGCACCATCCTCGGCGTGCTGGCGGCCGTCAGCATCGCGCTGTCCGTGGCGGGCAGCATGCTGATCGCCCGCAGCGTGACGCGCCCGGTGGGACGCCTCGTGAGGACGGCACGGCGCATCCGCGACGGCGACTACAGCGAGGAAGTGCCCGTCGAGCGCCGAGACGAGATCGGTGAACTCGCCGCGAGCTTCAATCACATGCTGGACGGCATCCGCACGCGCGAGCACGAGAATCTCCGCCTCGCGTACGAGGATGCGCTCACCGGCCTGCCCAACCGCGCGAAGCTGCGGGAGCGTCTCGCCGAGGCGCTGTCCGATCGCGCCCGCACGGGGGCCCCGCTCGCCGTGCTGGTGCTGGACCTGGACCGATTCAGGGAAGTGAACGATACGCTGGGCTACGCGGCCGGCGACGAGGTGCTGCGACAGGTGGCTGCACGGGTCGGATCGCTGCTGCGGCCGACCGAGATCCTGGCGCGTCTCGGCGGTGACGAATTCGCGATCCTGCTGCCCTCCGGCACGGCTGCGCGCGCCGAGCGGGTCGCCCGCGACATCCTGAAGGCGCTGGAGACGCCGCTCCTCCTGGAAGAGCAGCCGGTGGACGTGGGCGGCAGTCTGGGCATCGCCGTGCATCCCGAACATGGCCAGGACACCGACACACTGCTGCGCCAGGCCGACATCGCCATGTCGACCGCCAAGAGCGCCAACGCGGGTCACGCCCTGTACGACCCCCGGCTCGACGACGGCAGACGCAGCCACCTCTCGCTGCTGGGCGAGCTGCGTCGCGCCGTGGAACGCGACGAACTCGACCTGCACTACCAGCCCAAGCTGCATCTCCGCACGGGACGCGTCCGCCGCGTCGAGGCGCTGGTGCGCTGGCACCATCCGGAGCGGGGCTTCGTGCCGCCCGGGGAGTTCATTCCGTTCGCCGAACGGACGGGCTACATCAGGCAGGTCACGCGGTGGGTGATCGAACGTGCGATCCGGCAGGCCGGCGAATGGGCGCGCGCCGGCCGTGATCTCGCGATCTCCGCCAACGTCTCGACCCGCGACCTCATGGGCCCGGATCTGGTCGGACTCGTGACCGAAGCCCTCGCGCGCCACGGGACGGCCGCCGACCGGCTGTGCCTGGAGATCACCGAGAGCGGCTTCATGGACGACCCGACCCGCGCCCTGGAGACGCTGGAGCGCCTGCACGCGCTCGGCGTGCGCCTGTCGGTCGACGATTTCGGTACCGGCTACTCCTCGCTCGCGTACCTGAAGAAGCTGCCGGTCCGGGAACTGAAGATCGACCGGGCCTTCGTGATGCACATGGTCACGGACCGCGACGACGCGGTGCTGGTGCGCTCGACCATCGAACTCGGACACACCCTGGGGCTGGAGGTGGTGGCCGAGGGCGTGGAGGACGCCGACAGCCTCGCGATGCTCGAAGCCCTCGGGTGCGACGAAGCCCAGGGCTACTTCATCAGCAAGCCGCTCGCTCTGGCTGCGTTCGAGCGCTGGCTCGACGCCAGGTATACCGGCACGAGCGCCGCGGCGTAGACTCGCTCGTCGCTTCGCGCCCTCCGCCTGCCCCATGCAAGCCCCGACACGCCCGCCCGCGCCGCCGCCGCTCCACGTCCATCCGTCGCGCCTGTGGGGCCTGTTCGTCTGCGCGATCTTCGCGGTCGTGGCGGGTCACGTGTGCTACTTCTGGGTCATGCTCGCCGGAATGTTCCGGGGCGCGACGTATCCGTGGCTGTTCGGCCCGCCGGCGGTCGTGATCCTGCTGTGGCTGGGGTACTGCTACCTCGTGCTGCGGCCGCGCCCGGCCTCGCTCATCATCGACCAGGACGGCATCACCGATACGAGGATGGGCGGCGGCGCGGTGCCCTGGAAGGACATCCGGCACTTCACCGTGAAGACCCTGCCGCGCGGGGGCACCAACCTCGTGGTCACCCTGCGCAGCCAGGAGGCGGCGAAACGGCATCTCGGCAGGCTGCGTTCCCCGCTCGCCCGGTTCGACAACCGGGCCTACGGCGGGCATTGGCTGATCCGCCTCACTTCCCTGAACTACGACGCCGTCGCCGTTCTGAAGAGCGCGAAGGCCTTCTCCGCCTACGCGAACGGCGAGGACTGGCGATAGCCGGCTGCTAGCCCGGCCGTCGCGCCTTCTCGTCGGCGCGCACGTCACCCGCGAGCCTGTCGAGCACCCCGTTCACGTACTTGTGCCCGTCGGTGCCGCCGAAACGCTTCGCGAGTTCGATGGCCTCGCTGATGATGACCCGGTAGGGCGTCTCGACGTGGGTGACGAGTTCGTGCGCGCCCATCAGCAGAATCACGTGCTCCACGGGTGACAGGCTGTCGACGCTGCGGTCCAGATAGGGCGTGAGCCTGGCACGCAGCGCCCCGGCTTCGCCGGTGACGCCATCGAGCAGGCGATCGAGCAGCGCGGCGTCGGCCTTCGGGAACTCCTCGTCCAGACGCGCCTCGGCCTTCAGCGCCGCGGCGTCGCGCGGATTGAGCAGCCAGCCGTACAGGGTCTGCACCGCGAGACGGCGCGCGCGGTTGCGCGGCGTCACGGGCCGCGCGGTCTTCTTCTCGGGTTCAGTCGCACTCATCGGCGATCGCCTGAAGCAGGTTGGCCATTTCCACCGCGACCCGTCCGGCCTCGGCGCCCTTCACGTGCATGCGGTCCTCGGCCTGCTCGTCGGTATTCGTGGTGAGCACCCCGTTGGCCACGGGCACACCGGTGTCCAGCTGCACGCGCAGGATGCCCGCGGCCGACTGGTCCGACACCACCTCGAAGTGGTAGGTCTCGCCGCGGATGACGGCGCCCAGCGCGACCAGGGCGCGGAACTGTCCGGTCCTCGCCAGGGCTTCCAGCGCGAGCGGAATCTCGAGGGCGCCCGCCACGTTGGCGATGGTGATGTCGTCGCGACGCACACCGAGGCGCAGCAGTTCGTCCACGCAGGAGGCGACGAGCGCATCGCACACCTCAGCATTGAAGCGGCTCACGACGATGCCGATCGCCATGCCGGTGCCGTCGTCGTCCTGTTCGATCTCGTCGATGTCGTCGTAGCGGGACATGCGGGGGATGCTCCGTCAGGGGATGGGTGAATCGGGTTCGAGGTGCCCTGTCACCTCGAGATCGAAGCCGGTCATGCTGGGCATGCGCCGGGGGTGGGCCAGGACCCGCATGCGTGCGACGCCGAGATCGCGAAGGATCTGCGCACCGATGCCGTAGGTCCGCAGGTCGGGCTTGCGCCGCGACGCGCCGTCCGCCGGCGGGAACATGCGGGCGAGGAGGTCCGGGCCGGTCTCCGTCCGGTGGAGCAGGACGATCACGCCCCGCCCCGCGGCCGCGATGGTACGCATGGCCTGATCGACACTCCACGAATGCCGGGTGTCGCGCAAGTCCACGAGGTCGAAGGCCGAGAACGGCTCGTGCACGCGGACGAGCACGGGCTCGTCCCCGGCCGGATCGCCACGCACGAGCGCGAGATGCGCCTCGCCGGTGGTCTTGTCCACGTAGGCGATGGCCCGGAAGTCGCCGTGGGCGGTAGTCACGGTGCGCTCGCCCGCCCGCACCACGAGCCTCTCGGTGCGGCTGCGATGATGGATGAGGTCGGCGATGGTGCCGATGCGCAGACCATGCTCGCGAGCGAACTCCACGAGGTCCGGCAGGCGGGCCATGGACCCGTCCTCCTTCAGGATCTCGCAGATGACGGCGGCGGGCTCGGCACCGGCGAGCTGCGCGAGATCGCAGCCTGCTTCGGTGTGGCCGGCGCGGACCAGCACCCCGCCGTTCTGCGCCATGAGCGGGAAGATGTGCCCGGGCTGGACGATGTCGGCGGGTCGGGCGCCTCGCTTCACGGCCGCGAGCACGGTGGTCGCGCGGTCCGCGGCCGAGATACCGGTCGTGACGCCCTCGGCGGCTTCGATCGAGACCGTGAAGTTGGTCCCCATCTGGGAGCGGTTGGCGGACACCATGAGGGGCAGGTCGAGCTGCCTGCAGCGGGCTTCGGTGAGCGTGAGACAGATCAGGCCCCGTCCGTGACGGGCCATGAAATTGATGGCCTCGGGCGTGACGAACTCGGCGGCCATCACCAGATCGCCCTCGTTCTCCCGGTCTTCCTCGTCCATGAGAATCACCATCCGGCCGGCGGCGATGTCGGCGATGATCTCGGGGGTGCTGCTGATGGGCATGTGCGTGGGTGCCATCGGGCGGCGGGGCCGGTCCGGCGGCGGGCGTGTGGCGGGGGCCGCATTGTACCCTTCGGTCTGATCGCGTCCGCACAGACGAAGAATTCCTCGCGCCGGGGCTTTGGCCGACCGTCTCATGAGGCGCTGCCGCCGCGCCAAAGGCGCGAACGTTGCTGCGCTCGCGACGAAGCCCGGACGTGCCCCCGGGGCCCGATTTCCGAAAAGAGCACGTGTCCCGAAGGAGACACACCATGGCCCCGTTCGCGCCTTCCCGCCCCGCTGCAAGATGGATAGCCGCCGGCATCGCCGCCGCCGCCCTCGCATTGCCCGCTGAAGGCGCCACGGTTACCGCCGCCTACCAGGGAGTTATCGCCCGTAGTAGCGGCCTGGGCCTCATGGGCGAGACGATGACCGTCCGCTTCGCCTACGACGACGCCGCGGTTCCGTTGGGCACCTTTCGCGACGAGAACGCCTACTAAACGGACTTCCTTCAGAGCATGCAGATCGAGATCGGCAGTAACGTCTGGGAGTTGGATCACTCCGTCGGGAGCGGGGCCGGCCCCGGCCTGTTCGTCTACGACAACTCGACGGGGTCGTCGGCGACAGCCGTCGAAGACATCTTCATGGTCTCTGCCGGAATGTTCTCCGGGCCGAGCCTGGTGGCCGAACCGGAGTCTCGGTCGTCTTTTTTCTTCTTCTCTCTAGTCCTCGCGGACGTCACTCCCCTGGGCAATCCCGACGGCATCGACGGAATCGTACCGCTGCCGTCCGTTGCGCCAGACCCGGGCCTGTTCAATAACGACGATGGCCGCAACGTCATGACCTTCGGCTTCCACACGGGCCCGACTCCCGGGTTCGGCGACCGGGTCTACACCATCGTGACGAGCGACGTGACGGCCGTGCCCGAGCCTGCAACCACGGGGCTCCTCGCGCTAGGACTCGCCGTGGTGGGCGTCGGCGCGCATCGGATGTCCCGGACGCGTCCGGCCGGCAGGGCCTGATCCGACCGGCGCGCCTGATCGCAGGAGACGGTGACTCGGTCACTCCGTTTCCTGCATCGCGCCCCGCCCCGCAGGCCGCACACCTCAGTCTGGCGCATCCCCCGTGAGCATGCGCTCGACGTAGCGCGCGATCAGGTCCACCTCGAGATTCACCCGGCTGCCAGCCGCCAGTTCGCCCAGGTTCGTCACAGAAAGCGTGTGGGGGATGAGGTTCACCGAGAACACGTCCCGCGACACCTGGTTCACCGTGAGGCTCACGCCGTTCACCGTGATCGACCCTTTGCGGGCGATGTACTTCGACAGTTCACCCGGCACGCGGAACGTCAGCTTGCGGTTGTCGCCAACGGGCTCGACGCTCACGACGTCGCCGACCCCGTCCACGTGGCCGGTGACAAGATGACCGCCCAGGCGGTCGTTCGCGCGCAGGGCCTTCTCCAGATTCAGCCGCTCCCCGGGACGGAAGCCCGCGGTGCAGTCGAGCGTCTCCTTCGAGATGTCCACCTCGAAGCCCGTGGGATCGAGGGCGACCACGGTGAGGCAGCAGCCGTTCACCGCGATGCTGTCGCCGAGAAGCGCATCGGACAGATCGAGGGCGGGCGCATCGATGCGCGCCCGCGCGCCGAGGCCGTTGGGGGTGAATCGGTCGATGCGGCCGACCGCCTGGACGATGCCGGTGAACATGGGAAGTCCTCTGTCGGAAGTGCCGCGCGGCCGGATCAGCCGTCCGCGCGCGAAGGCGTAGGCGCGAAGCGGGCCCGCAGCCGGAAGTCCGGACCGAACCGCTTCACGTCGTGGATGGCGAGCGCCGGCATGTCGTCGACGGCGAGCCCTTCGGGCAGGCGCAGCATGCCGCGGCTCGCGTCGCCCAGCAGCCGGGGCGCCAGGTAGAACAGGAACTCGTCGACCGCGCCCGCCGCGACGAGCGCGGAGTGCAGGTTGATGCCCGCCTCCACCAGCACCTCGTTGGTCTGGCGCTCTCCCAGACGGCGCGCGAGCGCGGCGAGGTCCACCTTGCCGGCGGCATCGGGCAGGGTCCACACCTCGGCTCCGGCATCGGTCAGCGCGCGCGCCTTGGCAACGTCGTCCGTTGCCGTCGCGACGACGACGCCGCCGCCCTCGAGGATGCGCGCCGTCACGGGCATGCGCAGCCGGCTGTCGACGACGATCCGCAGCGGCTGCCGGGTCGCCGGCACGTCGCGCACGGTGAGCCGGGGATCGTCGTCGCGCAGGGTGCCGATGCCGGTCATCACGGCGCAGGACCGCGCGCGCCAGCGGTGCCCGTCGCGCCGCGCCTCGGGCCCGGTGATCCACTGGCTCGCGCCGTTGGGCAGCGCCGTCTTGCCGTCGAGCGTCGCGGCGATCTTGATCCGCAGCCACGGGGTGCCCCGTGTCATGCGCGACACGAAGCCGATGTTCAACTCGTGCGCCTCGTCGGCGAGCAGGCCCGAGGTCACCTCGATGCCGGCCGCACGCAGACGATCCAGGCCCCGGCCCGACACCAGCGGATTGGGGTCCGTCATCGCCGCGACCACGCGCACGACGCCCGCCTCGACGAGCGCATCGGCGCAGGGTGGCGTCCGACCGTGGTGGGAACAGGGTTCGAGCGTGACGTAGGCCGTGGCGCCGCGGGCACGTTCACCGGCAGCGCGCAATGCCTCCACCTCGGCGTGCGGACCGCCCGCCTTCCGGTGCCAGCCCTCGCCCACCACCTCGCCATGGCGCACGAGCACGCAACCGACCCGGGGATTGGGTGTGGTGGTGGCAAGGCCACGCGCTGCGAGGCGCAGTGCACGTGCCATGAAGGCGCGATCGGACGCGGGCGTCATCGCTACGGCCGGCGCCTCCGGCTGCGGGGCACGGGCTTGGCGACCTCCTCAATGGCGTCGCGGAAGTCCTCCACGTCCTGGAAGTCGCGGTACACCGAGGCGAAGCGGATGTAGGCCACCTTGTCGAGCTTGTAGAGCTCCTTCATCACCATCTGGCCGACCGTGCGCGAAGGAACCTCGCGCTCGCCCAGCGCGAGCAGCCGCTGGGTGATCCGCTGGATGGCGGCGTCCACTTCTTCCGTGGGGACCGGTCGCTTGTGCAGCGCGCGCGTGAAGCTGGTGCGCAGCTTGGCGTCGTCGAACTCGGCGCGGCTGCCGCTCGTCTTCACGATCTGCGGCATCCGCAGCTCGACGGTCTCGTAGGTCGTGAAGCGCTTGTCGCACGACAGGCAGCGGCGGCGGCGGCGGATGCTCTCGGCGTCCTCGCTCACGCGGGAATCGACCACCTGGGTGTCCGGGTGGCCGCAGAACGGGCACTTCATCGTGTCGGACCGGCGGCGAACGCTCCGCGCCTAAGCCGCCCGGGCCGCATGGCCCGCCAGCCCGCGGTACACCGGGAAGCGCGCGCACAGGGCCGTGACTTCCGACGCGACGCGCGCGATGACGGCGTCGTCCTCAGGCGCCTCCAGCACGTCGGCGATCCAGTGCGCCAGTTGCACCGCCTCGGCCTCGCCGAAGCCGCGCGTCGTCATGGCGGGCGACCCGATCCGGATGCCGCTCGTCACGAAGGGCTTCTCGGGGTCGTTGGGGATCGCGTTCTTGTTGACCGTCATGTGCGCCCGGCCCAGTGCGGCCTCGGCCGCCTTGCCGGTGATCTTCTTCGCGCGAAGGTCCAGCAGGAACATGTGGCTCTCGGTGCGGCCCGACACGATGCGCAGGCCGCGCTCGGTGAGCACCCGCGCCATCGTCTGCGCGTTCGCCATGACGCGGCCCTGGTAGGCGCGGAACTCTTCGGTCATGGCTTCCTTGAAGGCCACCGCCTTGCCGGCGATCACGTGCATCAGCGGCCCGCCCTGGATGCCCGGGAAGATGGCCGAGTTGAGGATCTTCTCGTGCTCCGCCTGCGACAGGATGATGCCGCCGCGCGGACCGCGCAGGGTCTTGTGCGTGGTGCTGGTGACGAAGTGGGCGATGCCCACGGGGCTCGGGTACAGACCGGCCGCCACGAGGCCCGCGTAGTGGGCCATGTCGACCAGCAGATAGGCGCCGACGGCGTCGGCCACTTCGCGGAACTTGCGGAAGTCGATGCGCAGGGCGTAGGCGGAGGCGCCCGCCACGATGATCTTCGGCTTGTGCTCGAGCGCGAGGCGCTCCAGCTCGGCGTAGTCGATGACTTCGTCCGGGGTCAGTCCGTAGGCCACGGCCTGATACATCTTGCCCGACAGGTTCACGGGGGACCCGTGCGTCAGATGCCCTCCGTGGGCCAGCGACATGCCCAGCAGCGTGTCGCCCGGCTCGAGCACCGCGGTGTAGACGGCCTGGTTGGCCTGCGACCCGGAGTGCGGCTGCACGTTGGCGTACTCGGCACCGAAGAGCTTCTTCGCCCGGTCGATGGCCAGCTGCTCGGCCACGTCCACGTGCTCGCAGCCCCCGTAGTAGCGCTTGCCGGGATAGCCCTCGGCGTACTTGTTCGTCAGCACGGAACCCTGGGCCTCCAGCACGCGCGGGCTGGTGTAGTTCTCGGAGGCGATCAGCTCGATGTGATCCTCCTGGCGCTGGCGTTCGGCCTGGAGGGCGGCGGCGAGTTCGGGGTCGAAGGTTCCGATGGTGTCTTGGCTGCTGAACATGGCGATACCGGGGGACAGGAAGCCCCGGATGTTACCACCGCGCCCCCGGCACGCCGCGGCGCGGCATGCGGAAATGCCTTGCCGATGAGGCCCTTGCGGCGGCGCGCATGGTCACCGGCCGGGGGCAGGCGTATGATCCGGCCGGTTTGACGCGGGCGAGGCGGACCACCGCCCTTCGCCGGCCGGAGACGGCTCTCCGGAACGGCACCCGTGAAATCCAAGGCCACACCCCTACGCCGGGAGGAGTCCCTGAAATGCCGAAAGCCCTGTCCAAGCTGGTCTGGCTGGCCATCGCCCTGCTGGGTGCGTGGGCCATCGCCAGCATCGCCACGCACCGCGGCGAGTCCATCAATGCGCTGTGGTTCGTCGCGGCGGCCATCTGCACCTACCTGATCGCCTACCGCTTCTACAGCGCCTGGATCTGCGCGAAGGTGCTGGTGCTGGACGAGACCCGCGCCACGCCCGCGGAACGCTTCAACAACGGCCGGGACTTCATTCCCACCAACAAGTGGGTGGCCTTCGGACACCACTTCGCCGCCATCGCCGGTCCCGGCCCCCTCATCGGCCCGACGCTCGCCATGCAGTTCGGCTATCTGCCCGGCACGCTGTGGATCCTCGTGGGCTCGGTGCTCGGCGGCTGCGTGCAGGACATGGTGGTCATGTTCTGCTCCACACGCCGGGACGGGCGCTCTCTCGGGCAGATGGCCAAGGACGAGCTCGGCAACGTGGGCGGCTGGGCCGCCATGATCGGCGCGCTGATGATCATCATCATCCTGATCGCGGTCCTGGGACTCGTCATCGTCAAGGCCATGAAGCACAGCCCCTGGGCCACCGCCACGGTGCTCGGCACGATCCCCGTCGCCATGCTGATCGGCATCTACATGCGCGGCATCCGGCCCGGACGCGTGCTGGAAGGCTCCCTCATCGGCATCGCGCTCCTGCTCGTGTGCGTGTGGGGCGGCAGCGTGATCAACGGCAGCGACGCGCTGAAGGGCTACTTCGACTGGAACGACATGCAGTGCGCGTGGTTCGTGATGATCTACGGCTTCGCCGCGGCCGCCCTGCCCGTCTGGCTGCTGCTGGCCCCGCGCGACTACCTGTCCACCTTCCTCAAGCTGGGCGTCGTCTTCATGCTGGCGGCCGCCATCGTGATTCTCTCGCCCACCGTGAAGATGCCGGCCGTCACGCAGTTCATCGACGGCACGGGCCCCATCTTCAAGGGCACGCTGTTCCCGTTCGTGTTCATCACCATCGCCTGCGGCGCCATCTCCGGCTTCCACTCGCTGGTGTCCTCCGGCACCACGCCGAAGCTCCTCGCGAACGAGAAGGAGATCCGCATGATCGGCTACGGCTCCATGGCCCTGGAGTCGTTCGTGGCCATCATGGCCGTGGTCGCCGCCACGGTGATGGAGCCCGGCGTCTACTTCGCGATCAACAGCCCGGCCGGCGTGGTCGGCAAGGAGGCCGCGGATGCCGTCGCGAAGATCACGTCCTGGGGCTTCCCCGTGACCGTCGAGCAGATGAGCGTGCTGGCCGCGGAGATGGGCGAGACGACCCTGTTCGCCCGAACCGGCGGCGCGCCGTCGCTGGCCGTCGGCATGGCCACGATCTTCAGCAGCACCTTCGGCGGCAAGCTCCTCGACATGTGGTACCACTTCGCCATCATGTTCGAGGTGCTGTTCATCCTCACCACGCTCGACGCCGGCACGCGCGTGGGCCGCTTCATGCTGCAGGACCTCCTCAAGCACGTGTCGCCCAAGCTCGGCGACGTCTCGTCCTACCCCGCCACGG
>ERZ1066136.1492-NODE-1492-length-11824-cov-7.471578_pt1 | contig 11824 bp, 8 predicted proteins | sample MGYA00382783_ERZ1066136 | MGnify/ENA primary metagenome ERZ1066136 (study PRJEB33369, sample SAMEA5778366) | biofilm metagenome | biome: Industrial cooling water; feature: Water cooling tower basin; material: Biofilm | place: United Arab Emirates | collected... | reverse complement strand
ACGATTCCTTCGAATGGCGGCATGTAGATCGCGCCGTTGCGGCTCTTGCCGCGGCGCACGGACTCGGCGAAGTACTCGTCGGTTTCCGCATCCACCGGCAGGCGGCGCAGATCGGGCGCGATGCCGCCCGAGACCACCTCCAGTCCGTGACAGCGCGCACAGTTCTGGTTGTATCCCGACTTGCCGATCTCGATGGCCGTCGCATTGCTCCGGTACGGGTTCTCGGAGCGCCACTGTTCTCCCAGCGGAGCGAGTTCCGAGGTGTCGATCACCTGAGGCGTGACGTCTCCGTGTCCGATGGCGGCGGGCGATGCGACGATCGCGGCGAGCAGGGCTGCGCAGAGCGGTGCAGACGGAATGGGTTGCAGTGGCATGGGGTTCTCCGTACCGGGTGTCGTTGGTTCAGGGTTTGTCTTGGTCGGACCATGGCGTCCCCGGCCCACCGCGGTCCGCAGCGCGCGCCGGATCGCGCGGCAGGGCCGTCCCCAGCGGCAGCAACCCACATGCCATCGCGCTGGACACGCTGACCACGCTGACAGCCCTGTTCGATTGCGCCCATCCGGAACATTTCGTAGAGTGCTGCTCCATAACGAGACACCGAGGGCCGGCACGCACGGGGCCCGGCACGACAGGCCCTGGCGCCCCGTCTCGCCGGAGTGATCGGGAACGTGCCCATCGGGTCCGCCTTCGGGAAGGACCGGACGAGTCGTGCGGCCGCACCATCCGTTCGGGCCTCCCCAAGATTTCAGTCGGGAGGATTCGGGGTGAAGTACGAGCATTCCCCAGACGTGAGCCTGATCCGGCGGGCTTACGGTACGTTCATCGAGCGGGGCGCGGCTCCGGAAGGCGTCGTGCCGGCCTTCATCGAGAACTCGTGGGCGAGATCGCATCGCGCGGGTGTCGATTCGGATCGCGTGCGCGAACTCGGCCGGCTCACCGACACGGAATTGCTTCGTGCCGAGGAAGAGCACGTCGACTTCGTGACCGAGGCCGCGCCGGTCATGGAGAATCTGTTCGGCGAGATCGCATCGACGGGCAGCATCGTCCTGCTGTGCGGCGCCGACGGACTCATCCTCAAGTCCATGGGCGACCCCGAGTTCCTCGAACGCGCCGAACGCGTCGCGCTCGCGCCGGGTGTCTCGTGGTCGGAGGAGACCAAGGGCACCAACGCCATCGGCACGGCCATCATCGAACGCTCTCCGGTCATCGTGTACGCCGCGCAGCACTACGTGCAGCATCATCATTTCCTCACCTGTTCCGCCTCGCCGATCCTCGACGCGCACGGTCGCGTCGCCGGGGTGCTGGACATCACCGGCGACTATCGATCCCATCAGGCGCACACCATCGCGCTCGTGAAGATGTCGGCGCAGGTGATCGAGCGGCAGCTGTTCCGCCGCCAGTACCGCAACGACGTCGTCCTGCGCGTGCACTCGCGCCCCAACTACCTGGGCAGCATCTACGACGGACAGATCGCTTTCTCGCTCGACGGAAACGTGCTTGCCGCCAACTCGGCGGCGCGGTCGCTCCTGAGGCTGCCGGATCTCGGGCCGCCGATGTGCTTCCACGATCTGTTCGGCACCCATCTCGATCACGCCCTCGCCGAGGCCCGGTGGGGAGACCGGGGCATGTGCAGCCTCCGGCTGCGCGACGGATCGGTCGCCTACCTGCAGATCGACGTTGCGCCGTTGCCACGCGCCGCTCGCGGCCGCCCGATCACCGCGGAGAGCGATGTCCGGCGTCGTGCCGCGGACCCGACGTCCCGCGCGCCGCAGGCTCTCGAGCAGCTGGACCTCGGCGATCCGGCCGTGCGTGCCATGCTCGACAGGGCCCGCCGGGTCGTGGGCCGCGACATTCCCATCCTCATCGAGGGCGAGACCGGCACGGGCAAGGAGTGGCTCGCGCGGGCGCTGCATGCGGCGGGGCCGCGCGCGGCCATGTCGTTCGTGGCGGTGAATTGCGCGGCCATCCCGGAGGGGCTGATCGAATCGGAACTCTTCGGGTACGACGAAGGCGCGTTCACCGGCGCGCGGCGCAAGGGCATGGTGGGCCGCGTGTTCCAGGCCCACGGCGGCACGCTGTTCCTCGACGAGATCGGCGACATGCCCTTTGCCCTGCAAACCCGTCTGCTGCGCGTGCTCCAGGAGCGCGCGGTGAGTCCGCTGGGCGCCTCCCGGCCGATACCGGTCGACATCGCGGTGGTGTGTGCGACCCACCGCAATCTCCGCGGGCTCGTGAGCGCCGGCCAGTTTCGTGAGGATCTCTACTACCGGCTCAACGGGATCGCGCTCCGGTTGCCGCCGCTGCGTGAGCGCGCCGATCTGCCCGCTCTGGTGCAACGCATCCTCGAGTCGGAATGCCCGGACGGGGACCTCCCTCGCCTCGACGAATCGGTCGTGCGTCTTTTCGCCACGCATCCCTGGCCAGGCAACGTCCGCCAGTTGCACAGCGTGTTGCGGACGGCGCTGGCCCTCATGCCCTCCGACGGTGTGATTCGCACCGACTGTCTTCCCGACGGGTTTGCCGACGACGCCCGTACCGCGGACGAACCGGCACTCGACGATGCAGCCCCCGGTCCGGTCGATCACGACGATGCGCGGGGCGCCCTGCCGCTCGCCGAGCTGGAGCTCCGGGCGATTCGCGACGCTCTCGCCGCCCACGACGGAAACGTCTCTGCCGCTGCACGCGCCCTGGGCATCGGCCGGAACACGCTTTACCGCAAGCTCGGCCGAGCCTGACGTTTCGTACGGGGAATCGGTCTGCGTGGCCCGATACCCCTCGCCACGCACGCACTTCGATGGCCCTCGCGATGCCGATGGCGACGCACAGAGAGCAACGCCCGCTTGCGCGGGCGTTTCCCTCTTCGATCGCAGCCGACCGAGGGAAGTCGGCCGCGGGAAGCCTTCGTGATGATCAGTTCGCGGCGGTCTGTGCCCGGAACAGCTTGAACACCCAGACCGAACCGCCCTGGTTGAGGTAATTCACCTTCTGCGCGACGTCTCCGCCCCACAGCGGCACGGCGCCGCCCCAGCCTGCCACCACGGCGACGTACTGCTCGCCGTCCTGTTCCCAGGTGATGGGCGGCGCAACCACGCCCGTCCCGGTCTGGAACTTCCACAGTTCCTTGCCTGACCGCGCGTCGAACGCCTTGAGGAAGCCTTCCGGCGTGCCTGTGAACACGAGGTTACCCTTCGTCGTCATCACCCCGCCCCACAGAGGCGCGTTGTTCTTCACTTCCCACACGATCCTGCCGGTCGACGGGTCCACCGCGCGCAGCGCGCCGATATGGTCGTCGGTGATCGTCTTGATAGTGAAGCCGGCGCCCAGATAAGCCGCGCCCTTGCGATAGGCGATCGGCTCGTTCCAGATCTCCATGCCCCATTCGTTCGCGGGCACGTAGAAGAGGCCGGTGTCGGGGCTGTACGCCATGGGCATCTGGTTCTTGCCGCCCAGGAACGATGGCGCCGAGAACACGACGTTGCCCTTCTTTCCGTCCGCGGCGCTGGCCGGGTTGCCGGGCCGGTTCTCGGCCACGTACACCGGACGCCCCGTGTTCAGATCGATCGACGAGGCCCACGTGATCTTGTTGACGAAGGGGAAGGCGTTGACCAGCTTGCCGGTCGTCGCGTCGTTCACGTAGAAGAAGCCGTTGCGGTCGGCCTTGCCGCCGTACTTGCGGCCGTCCTTGCCCTTGAACGTGACGAATTCGTTCACGCCGTCGTAGTCCCAGCCGTCGTTCGGCGTGTTCTGGTAGTGCCAGCGGATCGTGCCGGTGGCCACGTCGATGGCGACCGTCGAGCAGGAGAACAGGTTGTCGCCCGGGCGCGTGTGGCTGTTCCAGGGCGCCGGGTTGCCGGTGCCGAAGTAGGCGAGGCCGGTCTCGGGATCGTACGAGCCCCCGAGCCACGTGGCGGCTCCGCCGGTCTTCCAGAGATCGCCGGGCCACGTGGCGTTGGTCGTGCCGCTGATGCCGTTCTCGACGCGATTGCCGGCTGCGTCGACCTTGTAGCCCATGTGGCCCTCGACGACCGGGCGGGTCCAGACGAGCTTGCCGGTCTTCGCGTCGCGCGCATCCACCCGGCCCACCACGCCGAATTCGCCGCCGGAGACGCCCGTGAGCACCAGGCCTTTCGCGATGATCGGCGCGGCCGTGTACGAGTAGCCGGCCTTGTAGTCGTCCAGCTTCTCCTTCCACACCACCTTGCCGGTGGCCTGATCGAGCGCGACGAGCTGCGCGTCGAGCGTGCCGAAGATCACGAGGTTGTCGAAGAGCGCCGCGCCGCGGTTCACGACGTCACAGCAGGGCATGATGCCGTCGGGCAGCCGGTGCTCGTATTGCCACAGCTTCGCACCGGTCCGCGTGTCGAGCGCGAAGATGCGGGAGTACGAACCCGTCACGAACATCCGGCCGCCGTGCACCAGCGGCTGCGATTCCTGCCCGCGCTGCTTCTCGCCGCCGAACGAGAACGACCAGACCGGTACGAGGTTCTGCACCGTCGTCGTGTTGACCTGCGTGAGCGGGCTGTACCGCTGGCCCTGGGTTCCGAGGCCCCAGGACAGCACGTCGCCCGGGGTTCCGGCGTCCGCCTCAATGTCTCGGTCGGTCACCCCCGCATGGGCAGTTCCCGCGAGTCCGAGCGCAGCGAGTGCGAGCGTCAACGTCTTCTTCCGCAGCATGTGTTCCTCCTCTCCGAAGTGATTGGCACCGTCACCGGTCCGCTCACCGTGGCGGACGCGTGGCAGCCTGTGCCTCGGCCCCCCAACTGCAACGAGCTTGCCAACCGGTCGCACGAGCTTGCGAACGCCGGGTGATGTGCGCCCGCGGGGGGGCCGTGACAGGCGGGGCTGGACGGATGCGGCGGACTTCGCGTGTCCTAACGGAACACCAAGGCAGGCGCTGTTCCGGAACGGAACAGTCGTTCAGGGACGGGGGCGGTACAGGTGCCGGCGCTCGATCGCGGGGTACCACTGCAGTACCGCACGCCGATACTCGGCATCGATGACGGCGAGCGGGCGGAAGCGATCCGGGGGCGTCTGCGCGAGGACATCGGTCAGGTCGAGTCCCGCTGCGGCCGCGGCTTCGAGATGGTCGCGAAGCCAGCGCACGTAGTCCGAAGTCGCGGCGATGACGCTCGCCGGCCGAGTCACGTCTCCGTGACCCGGAACGAGGGTTGTCGCCGGCAGATTCGCAAGCCGGTCGAGGCTCGCGAGCCAAGCATCGGCATCCGCATGCGGCATCGTGGGCGCGCGCCCGTGGAACACGAGGTCACCCGCGAACAGCACGCCGGTCGTGACGTCCAGCAGGGCGAGATCGGCGCCGGTGTGTCCGCTCAGGAGGTGGAGCTCGAAACGGTGGCCGCCCAGTTCGAACGGGCCGGCCACGGCGGCGCGGGTGGCCGGATGCAGTTCCGTTCCCGCGGCCCACTGCAGGACCAGGCGGTACATGTTGTCCAGGAAGGCCGGGCCTTCACGCACCTGCGCGGCGATCGACGCCTCCGCCGACTCGATGCCGACGTCGGCGAAGGCCTGGTTGCCGAGGATGTGGTCCGGATGATGGTGCGTGTTCAGGACGCGCACGACCGGAAGCGGCGTGATCGAGCGGATCGCCCGGCGGAGCGCAGCGCCGTAGCGCGCCGTCGGACCCGTGTCGACGACGAGCACCCCCGCAGCGGTGACGACGAACGCGCAGTTCACGACGTTCCCGCCGTTCGTGCTGTCGAAGTCCTCCGTCGCCCCGATGACGGCGTACGTGTCCGGCGCGACGGATCGGACGTCGAGGCGGTACTCGTCCGCGCGTGCAGCCGGTGTCGCCCAGATCAGGCCCGCGAGCACGACGGGCAGGGCGGCCATGCCTTTCATGGAATGTCCGCCTCCACGAGGTTGCCGTTGTTGTCCCGGCCGGTCAGCCTGAGGGACGCGGGCGAAGTTCCCGGCGGGAGGTCCACCGTGAAGACGGGGTTCTCCGAGACCGGCTCGTACACGTCCAGGCGCATCAGCGGCCGGTTCGACGGGGCCGTGAGCGTCAGGGACTGCAGAAAGAACGCCGGGATGCCGGGCGCGAGACCCGTGTCCATGGGATGCAGGATGCGGAAGCGGACGCGGCCCGCATGCGGCCCGTCACGCCAGCGGCGCGCCCAGACCTCATTCAGTCGCCGCTCCCATTCGGCATCGCCGCGCGCAAGCGCCGGCAGCGTGCAGCCGCCGCCCGTCGTGCTGATCCACGTGTGTCCGACGCGCCAGACGCCTGTTGCGTCGAGGACGGCGGCGCGCAGGGGTCCCGATTGCTGCATCTTCAGACGGAAGGCGAGGTAAGGGCGCGTCCCGTGGGGTTCGAAGGCCAGCACCTTCACGATCGGGTTGTAGTCCGCGAACACGACCACCCGACGCGGGGCGAGGGAAGCATCGATGTCCACGGCGGCCGGCACCTGCAGGGGGTCCTCCGCGACAGGGGGCGCCATCACTCGCACGCGGGGATCGAACACGACGGGTGCATCGCCGAACAGCTCGGCCTGACGGGCCGGCCACGTCGCAGTGCCCATCGGGTCGTCCTGCGATGCCGCGGCACGGACGGACAGGAGGGCGAGCAGGAACAGGAGCAGGCGGATCATCGGAGCGCGCGCTGAGGAAACGAAGACGCGCTACCGCAAGGACCGCACCAGGCGTGACGCCCGCGACCGATGGCTCCGTGCATCCGGCGAGTCGGGTATCGGCGCGCGATGCACGTCGCCGACGGTACGGCGCCGCGGACACGCGGCCGCGAACCCGGGTCGGCGAATCATGATTCTCATGACGGCGCGCTCGTCATTTTCCCGTCCCGGCATGTGGAGGGGAGGCGTAGCATCTAAGTGCGAGAGGGCCGTCGCCGATCGGCGCAACGTCTCTCCGTCGTCACACGATGAACGTATCACCACGGAGGTCCACATGAAGACACTTGCCAGGACGATGAGCGTACTCGCCACCTTCGGCGCCTTCACCGCGTTTGCGGACGACGCGGGCATCGCGTTCCCGGAAGGCTACCGGAGCTGGCATCACCACCGCTCCACCGTGAACATGACGGGGCACCTGCCGGAGGGCAACGTGGGCATCCAGCACGTGTACGCGAATGCCGCCGCGATGGAAGGCCTGCGCACGGGCCGGTTCGCGGATGGCGCGACGTTCGTCGTGGACCGCTTCAAGTACGAGGACGGCGGGAACAGCAGCCTCACCCAGGGCGCGCGCAAGGTCGTGGCGGTGATGGTGCGCAACGCCGCGAAGTATCCGGAGACTGGCGGCTGGGGTTTCGAGGCCTTCAAGGGCGGAGACCCGGCGCAGCGGGTCGTGAAGGATGGCGGCAAGGCGTGCTTCACGTGCCACGCGCCTTACGCTGACAACAACTTCCTGTTCTCCCGGAACGACAAGCCCTGACCGCGCCGTTCGGCGCGTCACGCGCGGCGCCCCGTGGTTCGGGCGCCGCGGCTCAGGCGGGACCGCGGCTCCAGGAGTCCTTGAGCGTCACCGCGCGATTGAAGGCCGGCGCGCCGGGCTGCGAGTCCTTCACGTCTGTCACGAAGTAGCCGTGCCGCTCGAACTGGAAGCGGTCTTCCGGGTTCGCCTCTGCGAGTGACGGCTCGAGCTTCGCGCGGATCACGCGCACCGAATCCGGGTTGATCTGCGCGAGGTAGTCGGTGTCCCCGGCGCCTGGCGCGGCGACCGTGAACAGGCGATCGTACAGCCGCACCTCGGCGTCCAGCGCACCCTCCGCGCACACCCAGTGGATGTTGCCCTTCACCTTGTAGGTGTCGGCGCCGGGCGTGCCGGACTTCGAGTCGGGCATCACTTCGCAGTGCACGGCGGTCACGCGCCCTTCCGCGTCCTTGTCGCAGCCGATGCACTTCACCACGTAGCCGTAGCGCAGCCGCACCATGTTGCCGGGGAACAGCCGGAAGTAGCCCTTGGGCGGCGTCTCCGTGAAGTCCTCGCGCTCGATCCACAACTCACGGCCGAAGGGGAAGGTGCGCTTGCCCCACTCGGGGTGATGCGGGTGCTTCGGCGCCTCGCAGGATTCGACCGTGCCCTCGGGCCAGTTGTCGACGACAAGCTTGACCGGGTCCAGCACGGCGGTCGCGCGCGGTGCGCGCTCGTTCAGGTCCTCTCGCAGGCATTCCTCGAGGATCGACATCTCGATCGTGGAATTCTCCTTCGACACGCCGATGCGCTCGGTGAACAGGCGGATCGACTCCGGTGTGTAGCCGCGCCGGCGGAAGCCCACGATGGTGGGCAGGCGCGGATCGTCCCAGCCCGCCACGTGCCCTTCGTCCACCAACTGGATCAGCTTGCGCTTGGAAAGCACCGTGTACGTGAGGTTGAGGCGTGCGAACTCGTACTGATGGGGGAGCGGCCTCGCGAGCAGGCCGAAGTCCGCGAGCTTCTCCAGCACCCAGTCGTACAGCGGGCGGTGGTCCTCGAACTCCAGCGTGCAGATGGAGTGCGTGATGTTCTCCAGTGCATCCGAGATGCAGTGCGTGTAGTCGTACATCGGGTAGATGCACCACGCGTCGCCCGTGCGGTGGTGATGCGCGTGCCGGATGCGGTAGATGACCGGATCGCGGAGGTTGATGTTGGGCGAGCCCATGTCGATCTTCAGGCGCAGCACGTGCGCGCCATCGGGAAACTCGCCGGCACGCATGCGGCGGAAGAGGTCGAGGTTCTCGCCGACGGAACGGTTGCGGTACGGGCTTTCCTTGCCACCTTCGGTGAGCGTGCCGCGCAATTCGCGCATCTGCTCGGGCGTGATCGAGTCCACGTAGGCGAGGCCGTGTTCGATGAAGGCAACGGCGAAGGCATACAGCGTCTCGAAGTAGTCGGAAGCGTAGAACAGATGCTCGCCCCACCCGAAGCCCAGCCAGCGCACGGCGTCGAGGATGGAGTCCACGTACTCCTGATCTTCCTTGGTGGGGTTGGTGTCGTCGAAGCGCATGTGGCACACGCCGCCGAAGTCCGCCGCGGAGCCGAAGTTGAGGCAGATGGACTTGGCATGGCCGATGTGCAGATAGCCGTTCGGCTCCGGCGGAAACCGCGTGCGGATGCGCGCGGGGTCGGGCACGCCCCCCGCCTGCACCGCAGCGGGGCCGGGGCGGCCCGCCCACCGGCGCGTGGCATAGGTGCCCTTCGCGAGATCGGCGTCGATGATGTTGCGGATGAAGTTCGAGGCGGGCGCCGGGGCGGCGTTCGGATCGGGCTTGCTCAACGGGGTGGTCCTATGGGATGGCGGCGGGCCGGCACGTTCGGCGCAACGCAGCATTCTACGGGGTCGCCGCCCGGGGCTCCAACGCGGGGGGGCCACATGGCCGCGATGGAGTGTGCCGAGCGGATCGGCTTCACGGGTCTCGACGTTTCCCGACGGTACGAGCCGGCGGTGGCTGGTGCGCGGCGGCACACGGCCGACGTCCGATCTCGCCGCCGGGCAGACCTTACTGCGGCGCGATCCCCGCAGACTTGACCACACGCGCCCAGCGCGCGACCTGTCCCCGCAGGTGGACGCCGTACTGCTCGGGCGTGCCACCGACCGTTTCCACGCCCTGATCGCGGAACTGCGCGCGCACTTCGGCGAGACCCAGGATGCGGTTGACCGCCTCGCTGATGGCCGCGACCACGGGGGCGGGCGTTCGCGCCGGCGCGGACAGCCCGAACCACGAGCTCACGTCGAAGTTCGGCACGGTTTCCGCGATGGTCGGGAGCTGCGGCATCAGGGCGAAGCGCCGCGGCGACGTGACCGCAATGGCCCGCAGGGCACCGGCGCGCACGTGCGCGATGACGTTCGGCGTGTTGTCGAACGAAAGCGGCACGCGTCCGCCGATGATGTCGACGATCGACGGGGCGCTGCCCTTGTAGGGCACGTGCACGAGGTCGATGCCGGTCTCCAGCTTCAGCCACTCCATCGCAAGGTGCGGTGAAGAGCCGGGGCCGGCGGAGGCGTACGTGAGTTGTCCGGGTTTCGAACGCGCCAGCGCGATGAGGTCGGCGACGGTGCGCACCGGGAAGTCGTTGTTCACGACGAGCAGGTTTGGCGTGGACGCGCACAGGCACACCGGCGCGAAGTCGGCGAGGGGGTCGAAGGCGAGGCGCGCGTGCAGCGACGCGTTGGCTGCGAACGCGAAGCCGCTCAAAAGCAGCGTGTGACCGTCCGGCGGAGCCTTTGCCACGAGGTCGGTGCCGATGACCGTGCCGCCGCCGGGCCGGTTCTCGACGATGACGGTGGTTTTCCAGGCCTCGCCGAGCTTCTGGCCCAGCACACGGGCGATCTGGTCGGTGAAGCCACCCGGCGTGTAGGGCACCACGATGCGTACTGCCTTGCGTGGAAACCGATCCTGGGCACGCACGAGCCCGGGCGCGAGCGCCGCCGCGGCCAGAGCGGCCGCGAACGCGCGGCGGGTCTCAGACGTAGGCCGGGCCATCGATGAGCGGATGGGCGGCCAGGAAGGCTTCGTCCACCTCCACGCCTAGACCCGGGCCGTTGAGCGGCCGCACGCAGCCGTCGGCGCCGATGCGGAAGGGCGTGGCGACGAGCTGATCGCGGAAGCGATTGTTCTTGGACACGTCCGCCTCGAAGTAGCCGGCGTTGTCGATGGCGCACAGGAAGTGCACGCACGCGGCCATGTTGAGACCGGTCATGGACGTGTGCGGATGGACCGGGAGCTTCCAGGTGGACGCGAGGTGCGCGATGCGCAGGCACTCGGTGATCCCGCCGCTCTTGGAGAGATCCGGCTGGAGGATCGTGATGGCCTGCGTGTCGATCACGTGCTGGAACTCGAAGCGCGTGTAGTGGTTCTCGCCAGCCGCGAGGGGCGTGCGGCCCAGCTGCGCCGCGAGCCGGTAGCTGTGGTAGTCGTGCGCGGGGAAGGGCTCTTCCAGCCAGCCCGCGTTGAGCGCATCGAGGCCGGGCATCGCGGCGCGTGCGGCCTTCAGGTCGTAGCCGGTGTTGGCGTCCGTGAGGATCACGAGATCGTCGCCGAAGGCGCGCCGCACGGCCTCGATGCGCGCGAGGTCGTCCCGCACGGTGTCGCCGATGCGCAGCTTCACGGCCTTGTAGCCCTGTGCCACATGGACGCCCGCCTCGGCGACGAGGTCCTCCGGCGGCTGGTATCCGAGCGACACGCCACCTGCATAGGCGGGTACGGGGCGGTCCGCGCCGCCGAGCAGGCGGTACAGCGGAAGACCCGTGGCCTTGCCGCGCACGTCCCACAGGGCCATGTCGATGCCAGACAGCCCGATGGAAGCCGCCGCGCCGAGGCCGTGACTGGCGAGCTGCTTGTCGTACACGCGCTTCCAGATGCCGGTGACGTCGTGGGCGTCCTGCCCGACGACCAGCTGCCGCAGCGTCGTCTCGACCAGCCTGGCGACCGCGCCTGGTGCCCGCCCATGGTGGGCCTCGCCGTAGCCGACGAGCCCGGACTCGGTGACGATCTTCACGATGACGGCGTCGCGCTTGACGGCGCGGCCCACCCCGAGCGTCACGCTGTCCTCGGCGCGCACGGGGAAGGACGTGGGAATCGCGATGACGTCGCGGATGCGCAGGCTGGAGTCGTGCATGGCCGCGTTCAGCCGCCGAGACCAGGAAGCAGCGTGACGTCGACCACGCGGTAGGCCGGCGCGTACGCAGCGCGGTAGGTGTCCGAGTGATGCACGGCCGGCCAGCCCTCCGCCTGGCGCGCGCTCATGTAGGCCTCGACCTCCGCGCGCGCGAACGGCAGGCCGCCGGCATCGGCGAGATCGCCGAGGCAGCCGCAGAACTTCGCGAGCTTCTCGGGGGAGCCCGGGTACGACGCGGCCGTCTGCGCGAAGGCCTGGG
>ERZ1066136.1490-NODE-1490-length-11838-cov-5.016719_pt1 | contig 11838 bp, 12 predicted proteins | sample MGYA00382783_ERZ1066136 | MGnify/ENA primary metagenome ERZ1066136 (study PRJEB33369, sample SAMEA5778366) | biofilm metagenome | biome: Industrial cooling water; feature: Water cooling tower basin; material: Biofilm | place: United Arab Emirates | collected... | reverse complement strand
CTCGGATGGGGAAGGAGACAAACGAGGGATAGCCTGGCCCATCGGGCACAGTGATGAGCCCAATCCGCGCCGTCACTGGGGAGTCCCGGGTCTGGGCCGCCTCCTAAATCGTTGATCGGTTGGGGGCGCCAGGATTGGACTGCGAATTGCCTGTAACTTAGCGAAAGGACTCTTGCCATGCTGCGAGTCGGCCGGTCCCGCGTAATCGGCGTCCTGGCGGCCCTTGTGCTCTTCGGCGTACCCACTGCCGCGCAGACGACGCCCGATCCGGGAGCCGCGCGAGTCGTCTCCCTCACCGGTTCGCTTACCGTAAAGCGTTTCCGCCAGGAGCCGCGTGCCCTCCGGCTGAACGAGTTCGTTCAGCCCGGCGACGAATTGTCGACCGGCGAGAACTCCCAAGCCATCATCCGCACGATGGACGGGAGCAGTGTGATTGTCTATCCGGATTCGCGTGTGATTTTCAATGAACGCTCGGCCGACGTCCGCGAACTGCTTCACTTGTTCCTTGGATCGATCAAGGTCCACATCGAGAGAATCAGCGGGCGGCCCAATCCACACAAGCTCTCGACTCCGACCGCCGTCATCGCGGTCCGGGGGACGACCTTCAGCGTCTTCGTCGATGACACGGACGCCACGCTGGTTGCCGTGGACGAGGGCGAAGTCGCCGTCACGAACGTACAGTTACCCGGCCAGGAGGTGATCCTGCGTTCCGGCCAACGGACCTGGGTGCGCCGAGGTGAACCGCCGCAACAGGCGCAGGCGTTTCGAGGCCGGTCAGAACGTGCTGATGTGGCCTCGGGTGGCGGCGCCGGAACGATGGGAATGGGCAAGAGCCGCTCCGGGATGGCCGCCGAGATGCGTCCTGGAATGCCGTCCACGAGCGGCTCGCAAGGGATGGGGTCCATGAGTGGCCGAACGAATCCGCCTCACTGATATGCTGCAACGGCTGATTTTCGTGATCCTCGTCCCGCTATGTCTCCCTTTGGCACTTCCGGGCCAGGGCAGCGTTGCCGAACAACGATCCCGCATCGACCAACTCACTACCGACCCCGAGACGAAGTTCGCGACCCTGGACGCAATGGCATCCACCTTGGGCACTCATCGCAACCGTCTGATCCTTCTTCGGAAAGAATCGGGCCGGTCCTTCGCCGACATCTACGCCGATGAGTTGAGAAAACGCGGCGCTTCCGAACCGGCAATCGAAGCCCGACTCCGGCAAGTCCTATCATTGGTTGACGGCGGGAGCCCGCGTTGGCGCGGCACGAACGGTCCGCGCCCCATCGCCTATCTTGGTGCGACCCTCGACCGGAACTCCGCGGGCGTTTTCGTCACGCTCGCGCCGGAGATCGGCGTCGATTTCGGGAGGTTTGCGCTCGTGGCAGGGATGCCGATCTACCGCATCTCGGCAACGCGGCGCGAAGCGACAGGGATCGGCGATGCTTATGTGTCAGCGTTCGTTCGGCAGCCGCTCCAGCGCATGGATCTGGGACTCGCCCTCACCGTCGGCGCACCCACGGGAAGCAAGGATAACGGACTCGGCGCCGGCCGGGTGTCGGTAGACCTGAACGGCACCCTGCAGCGGCAGTTCGAGTCCATCCGCCCCTTCGTCACTGGGGGCTACACGAACTCGACATTCAACAATGTCGGCTACCAGAGGCCCTTCATCAGCAACGGCAACGCTTTCTACGCGTCGGGCGGTCTGGACTATTCGATTCGCCGGCGATGGACGGCTGGTGCGGGCGGCTTCGCCCTTCACGCAATCGGCTCCCAGACGGTCATCAGTCAGATGGTCGGCATGCCGGAGGGGTCCATGCCCGGCATGGGTCACGGGTCAGGGCCACACGGTATGCCGGCCGGCATGTCACCGGGCGCTCCGGTGTACGGCCGCGCTCCCGTCGCCAGCGTCCCTGGACAGGATATCTCCGACCACGGCGCCACCGGATGGACGTCGTGGTCCCCTCGCCAGGAACTGACGTTCCACCTCCGCATTGCTCACAGCTTTCCTTACGGCCTAACCACCGTCCGACTCGGTATGGGCATTGACCTCGCTCGCCCATTCGCCCGGGTTCTGCGACGTTAGCCTGCGGGGCGATCCCGCTGTCATTGATCCAGGATCCGAAACGCAGGCATCATCTTTCGGCTCCATAATACTGCTTGTGCGGTACAGCTCATTATGGTATCATTCTGATGAAGGAGCATCTTTACATGTCCGTTGCTCTGCTCACCGAAACCGAAGTCGCCCAACGGTTGAAGGTCAGTCTTGCCTGTCTCCGCCGCTGGCGTCTGGAAAATCGAGGGCCATCTTTCCTCAAGGTAGGCTCCCTCGTCCGCTACCCCGTCGATGAACTCGACTCCTGGCTTCGGTCGCTTCCCCGAAAGGGTCCCAGCGGATCGAATCCGCCCCCGAGCGCGGTGGCGCGGAGCGCCTGAGGACTCGGTCACGGAATCGTCCGATAAGCCAAGAGGCGAAGGCGACTCTTATGGTTTACAAACGAGGCAGCAACTGGCACCTGGATGTGACCGTCAACGGGGAACGGTATCGTGAAGCCCTGCACACATCCGATCGCCGCGAAGCGTTGGCCCTTGAGAAGAAACGCGTCGCCGAATTGCAACAGGGCAAAGGCCATACGGCGGCCGACAAGGACTTCGCCCGCGCCTCCTTCGAAGATGCCGCGAAGGCATTCATCGCGGAGCGAATCGGGCACGTCGCACAGCGAACCATTCAGTTCGAGCGAGAGCGCGTGAAGCCGCTGAGCGAGTTCTTCGGCGACAAGACCATCATGAAGATTCGCGCCGACGATGTTCGGGCGTATCAAAAAGCGCGTCGCGAGAGCGGGCTCTCCGGCAAGACCATCAACATGGAGATCGGCGTCTTGCGCCTAATTCTGAAGCGCGCAAAGATCTGGCACCTTCTTGCCGACGACGTGAAGCTATTTCCCAAGAGTCCGCGTGTCGTAGGAAGAGTCCTCACCGCAGAGGAGAAAGCTCATCTATTTCGCGTTGCCAGTAGCAAGCCACCCTGGCTGACGGCCTTTTGCGCCGCAGTCATCGCCGTGTCCACAACTTGCCGGAGTGTTGAGCTGAAGGGTCTCAGGTGGCGCGATGTGGATTTGTTCAGTCAGACCATGCTTGTCCGCCGGAGCAAGACGGAAGCGGGGCATCGAACGATTCCGCTCAATCGCGACGCGATCCTGGCGTTCGCAAAATTGAAGGAACGGTCCGAACTCCTCGAAGCTGTGGACCCGGCCCACTACGTGTTCCCTGCGTGTGAACGAAACAAGATTGATCCCACGAAACCCCAGAAGGGTTGGCGTTCAGCTTGGCGCAGCCTGACGAAGGCGGCCGGTTTCCCTGGATTCCGATTTCACGACCTGCGGCACCAGGCGATTACCGAGATGGCGGAAGCCGGCGCGTCAGATGCCACCATCATGGCTGTGGCCGGTCACATTGATCGAGCCATGATGGAGCACTATTCCCACGTCCGGATGGCCGCCAAGCGTGATGTCTTGACGAAACTGGAGAGCGGCTTGATGGAGATTCCAGTCACGCCTCATGCGACGAAACCCGGCACGAAGAAGCCTCAGTGAGGGGTTACGTCACAATATACGTCACAAAGGCCATCCAGAGCGGATGGCCTTCTTAATATCTCGTTGATTTTAATGGTCGGGGCGAGAGGATTCGAACCTCCGGCCTCCTGGTCCCGAACCAGGCGCTCTACCAGGCTGAGCCACGCCCCGAGTCTTCCTGAGTATAGCAGACCGATTGACCCACACTCCACTACCGCGATACTGTACTCAGAATGAATCGCCGAAGCTTGTTTGCCTCCGCCGCAGGTGCTTTCGCGGCTTTCCAGCAAGACACGGTACTCCGTGCTCAATCGGCCGTTGCTTCGGTCGGCTCCCGTCCTGCCGACACCGTCGCTCGTGACGAAGATTTCTGGCTCAACATCCGGCACGCCTTCACGGTGGATCGCAACATGATCAACCTGAACAACGGCGGCGTGTCACCCTCACCCAAGATCGTCATGGATACGGACCATCGCTTGTCCGAATTCACGAACATGACGCCCTCCTATTACATGTGGAAGATCCTCGACCCCGGCGTCGAGAACGTGCGCCGCCGGTTGGCGCGCGAGTTTGGCTGCGACCCCGAAGAGATCGCCATCACGCGCAATGCGAGCGAGGCGCTCGAGATCGTGCAGTTGGGTATGGATCTGAAGCCCGGCGACGAAATCCTGACGAACCAGGATTATCCGCGCATGATCACCACGTGGCAGCAGCGCGAGCGCCGCGATGGCGTCAAGCTCCGGCAGATCAAGTTCCCGGTGCCGCCGCCGTCGATGGACGATCTGGTCCGGCGTTTCGAAGAAGCGATCACGCCGAAGACGAAGGTGCTGCACATCTGCCACATCACCAATCGCACGGGACAGATCTTCCCGGTGAAGAAGATCTGCCAGATGGCGCGGGCGCGCAACATCGAAGTGGTGGTGGATGGCGCGCACGCCTTCGGACAGTTCCCGTTTAAGCACGCGGATCTCGATTGCGACTATTACGGCACCAGCCTGCACAAGTGGATGCTCGCACCGATCGGCTGCGGCATGCTCTATGTGCGGCGCTCGAAGATCGAGAAGATCTGGCCGATGATGGCGGCGCCGGAATCGATGAACGCCAACATCCGAAAGTTCGAGGAGATTGGCACGCATCCGCACGGGCAGCGCGGCGCCATCACCGAAGCGCTCAATTTCCACGATTCGATCGGCGGCGACCGCAAGGCGGAACGCTTCCGGTATTTGCGCAAGCGTTGGGCGAACCGGCTGCGCGACATCCCGGGCGTGAAGATCCTCAACTCCGAGGATCCCGAGCAGAGCTGCGCCATCGGCTTTGTGTCCATCGAGGGCATCGAGCCCGGCAAGCTCCAGAATCACCTCTGGGAGAAGCACCGGCTGTGGAGCGTGGCGATCGTCACGGCGGGCGAGTACGGCGGGCTGCGAATCACGCCGAACGTCTACACGACGATTGAGGAGATCGATTTCTTCGGCGACGTAATGGAGAAGATCGCGCGCCGCAAAGAACTGGTCTAGGCGACCCGGTCGCGCGGCCGGGCCGCTGTATGCTGTAGGGAATGAAAATCGCTCGAGTGCAGGCCTTCCTGCTCTCTTATCCTTTTGCTGAACCGGTGGAGCTCGATTACTTCGGTGGCCACCGGACGATTTTGAAGCGCGACGCGCTGTTGATCCGCGTGGAGGCGGACAACGGCCTGGTGGGCTATGCGCCGGGCACGTGCACCGAGGCCGTGAAGGACACGATCGAGAACGTGATCGGGCCTTTTCTCGCCGGACACACGCTGGCCGATCCGGACGCGCTGCGCATCAAGTTTCTCGAGGGCCCGGGGCGCGACTTGAAGGTGGCTAACATTTATGGCTCGGTCGAGATCGCGCTTTACGACCTGATCGGCCAGGATCGCAAGCTGCCGGTGTCAGAGCTGATTGGCGGCCGCGTGCGCGAGCAGATCCGGCTGTATGGCAGCGCGGGTATGTATCAGTCGCCGGAGTCGTATGCCGCCGAAGCCAAGGCGATTGCGGATCTGGGCTTCACGGCGTACAAGATGCGGCCGGCGCTGGGTCCGGAGGGCGACCTGCGGACGGTCGAGTTGATGCGGCAGGCAGTGGGTCCGAACGTCGATCTGATGGTGGACGCGCACACCTGGTGGCGCATGGGCGACAAGTCCTACACACCGGAAACCGTGGAGGAGCTGGCGCGCGGCATGGCGAAATACGAGATCGCGTGGCTCGAAGAGCCGATCCTGCCGGACCGCCACGAGGAATACGCGAAGCTACGCGCCAAGCAGATCGTACCGGTGGCGAGCGGCGAGCACGAGCCGGGCGAAGAACGCTTCCTCGACTTGATCGCCCAGGGTTGCGTGGACTACGTCCAGATGGACCTGCTGTGTCAGGGCGGATATCCGGTGGCGCGGCGCTTGTTCTCGGAGATCGGGAAAGAAGGGCTGCGGTTCGCGTTCCATTCCTGGGGCACGGATCTCGAAGTGATCGCGGCGGCGCAGTTGGGTATCTGCTGGCCGGAAGATGTCGTCGAGTGGCTGGAGTACCCCGTGTACACGACGCCGGCGACGAAGACGATGTATCCGTTCCCGCTCGCGCGCGACATCTTGAAGGAGCCGCTCGACATTCAGGAAGGCGTGTTGCGGGTGAACCGCAAGCCGGGCTTGGGAGTTGAGGTCGACGAAAGCGTGATCACGAAGTACCCGTGGATCCCGGGCCCGTGGTCGTATTTCAAGCTGCACTCGCCGGCGGAGACGTTCGCCGTGGTGGGCGATCACTCGATCAAGTTCGCCTGAGCGCGGTTATGCCGGTGGTCGCCACGCTCGGTGGTCTGCTGCTTCGCTCCGCGATTTGGGAGGGGCCGCGGGAACAACCCCGGATCGCGTTGACGTTCGACGACGGACCGAGCCGGTCCACTCCGGCGTTGCTTGATCTGCTGGCGCGCCACGGGGCGAAGGCGACCTTCTTCGCGTGCGGGGCGAACGTCCGGCGCTATCCGGAGATCGCGCGGGAGGTGGCCGCGCGCGGCCATGAGCTTGGCAATCACACCGACACGCATCCCAACTTGTTCTGGATGTCGAATGCGGCGCGCGAACCAGAGATCCGGCGCGCGCAAGATTCGATCCGCACGGCGACGGGCGTGGAGCCCCGCTGGTTCCGTCCGCCGTACGGATTCCATGGGCCGGGGCTGAGCCGGCTGCTGCGCCGAATGTCGCTGCGATCGGTGTTCTGGACGACGATTGCGCGTGATTGGGTGGATCCGGCCGATCGCGTGACGACGCGTCTCCGGGCCGGTGCGCGCCCCGGCGCGATCCTCTGCCTGCATGACGCCCGGGCCCTCGCGCCCGAGCCCGATATCTCAGTCACACTGGCGGCCTTGGCGGCGACGTTGCCCCGCTGGCGTGACGAAGGCTTCCAATTTGTTACCCTGAGTGAATTGGTATGGACGCCGTCACCGAGCGCGTGATTCAAGTAATCGCCAAGGCGCAACACATTCCCGTCGAGACCGTCAAGGCGGAGAGCACGTTCGAGGAACTCAAAATCGATTCCCTCGACGGACTCCAGATCGTCTTCGCTCTGGAGGAAGAATTCGACATCAGCATTCCGGACGAAGAGGCTAAGGCACTGCGTTCGATCGAGCAGGCCGTCGCGGGGATCCGGCAATTGCTGGCCGCCAAGGCATCCGCCACCGCCTGATCCGATGAACCGCCGCGTTGCCATTACGGGCATCGGCGTCGTTTCCGCCGTCGGCCTCAATCGTCAGCAGTTCTGGCAGTCGCTCGCCGAGGGAAAGTGCGGCATCGGTCCCATTGAATCAATTTCAACGGAAGGGTTACGCTTCCAGCACGTGGCCGAGGTTCGTGGATTCGACCCGCTAGTCGCCCTCGATCCCAAAGAGGTGGACCAGTTGGACCGCAATGCCCACTTCGCGATCGCCGCGGCACGTGAGGCGGTGGACGACGCGCGGTTGGAGTTGACGCGCGAATTGGGTGAACGGTGCGCCATCGCCACGGGCTGTGCGGTGGGCGGCAAGGCGTCGGAAGACGCCAGCTACTACGAACTCTATGCGGAAAAGAAGACGCGATTCCATCCGTTGACGATTCCGCGGGTAATGGCGAACGGCGCGGCGTCAGCGATCTCGAGCAAGTTCGGAATCACGGGCCCGGTGTGGAACGTGTCGACGGCGTGCTCGTCGGCGAATCACGCGCTGGGGCAGGCGTTCGCGATGGTGCGGGGCGGACAAGTGGAAGTCGCGCTAGCCGGCGGCTGCGAAGGTCTGATGGCCTACGGGTTCCTGAAGGCTTGGGATGTGATGCGCGTGGTGGCGCCAGACACCTGCCGTCCTTTTTCGAAAGACCGCAAGGGGATGGTGCTGGGCGAAGGCGCGGCGATCCTGATCCTGGAGCCGCTCGAACGCGCGCAGGCCCGGGGCGCGCGGATCTACTGCGAGATCGCAGGCTTTGGCCTGGGCTCCGATGCGTTCCATTTGACGATGCCGTCGCCGGACGGCGGCGCCCGCGCCATGAGCATGGCGTTGCGCGACGCGGGGCTGGCGCCGGAGCAGATTGGCTACATTAACGCGCACGGTACGGGCACGCCAGCTAACGATTCGACGGAGACCAAAGCGATCCGTGCTGTTTTTGGCGATCACGCCGAGCGCTTGCCCGTGAGTTCCACCAAGTCCATGCACGGCCACGCGCTGGGCGCGGCGGGCGCCTTGGAAGCGGCCGCAACGGTTCTGGCGCTGCACCACGGATTACTGCCGCCGACGGCGAACTACACCACACCGGATCCCGAATGCGATCTCGACGTGGTTCCCAACGTGTCGCGTGCGGTCCGGGTGGAGGCGGCGCTTTCGAACTCGTTCGCCTTTGGCGGCTTGAACGCAGTGCTCGCGTTCAAAGCCCCAGCTTCTCTTTGAGATCGCGGGCGCGTTCTCGTGAGACGGTGAGTTCGGTTTTCTTTTCGTCCTTCAGGCGGATCACCATGCGCCCCGCAAATAGGGCGTACAGTTCCTGCACGAAGGCGACGTTGACGATCGTCGATCGATGGATCCGGACAAAGCGGCGCGGATCGAGCTTCGACTCGAGTTCGGTAATGGTCAAGTCGATCACGTACTGCTTGGCGGCCGTCGCGGCGAAGGTCAGCTTGTCCTCGGCGTAGAGATGCGTTACACGCTCGAGCGAAATGAACTCGATCTTGTCGCCGATCTTGGAACTCAAGCGCTCGGGATAGGCGGGTGCCTGCTGCTGCAACGCGGCCGTCAATTGCTTCACCAGGTCTTGCACGGGCGGCCGGGGCGCCTTTTCGCCTAACACCCTTTCCACTTTCCGGAGCGCGCGGTCGAGCTTCTCGCGCTCGACCGGCTTCACCAGGTAGTCGATCGAGTTCACCTCGAACGCGGCCAGCGCGTATTCATTGAAGGCCGTGGTGAAGACCACCAGCGGATCGCCCTCGAGTTGTGACAGGAATTCGAAACCGGTCAAGCCGGGCATCTGGATATCGAGGAATAGGACGTCGTACTCGAGATCTCGCACGACGTCGAGCGCATCCACGGGATCGTTCGCTTGGCCCGCGATTTCCACGCGGCCGGTTTCAATCAGCATCCGCTCCAAACGCTTGGTGGCGAGCGGCTCATCATCCAGCAGGAACGCGCGAATCATGCCCGGGCCACCAGCACGGGGACGCGCAGGCGGACGGTCATGCCGGACTCCCGGCGCTCGAACTCGAGCGCGGCGCGATCTTCAAAAATGGCAGCCAGCCGTCCTTCGAGCAGTTCGAGCCCGTGTCCGGGCGCGATCGCGTCCCGCGTGAATCCTGGACCGTTATCGCGGACTTCGATGATCAAGCCCGGCGGCTGTTGGGCGATTACGACCTGGATCGCGCCGCCGGCGCGCGCCGGAGACACCGCGTATTTCACGCTGTTCTCCACCAGCGTCTGAATCGAGAAGGGGGGCACTTCGGCACCCCTACCGTTGTCGGCGCCCTCAATCGAGAAGCGGAGACGGGGACCGAAACGAGCCTGTTCGATTTCCAGATAGTCCTTCACCAGTTTCAACTCCTGTTCGAGCGGCACCAAGCTGGCCTGGTTCTGCTCGAGCGAGGCGCGCAACAAAGCAGCCATCCGCTCCAGCAGGTGCTCGGCGCGCGCCGGATCCTCGCGAATCAGCGACAGAATCGAGTTGATGGCATTGAACAGAAAGTGCGGATGCACCCGCGATTCCAGCGAGGCCAACCGGGCCCGCTGTTCGTCGAACTCCTTTTGCCGGAGCTGCTTGTTCATGCCTTCCAGGCGCGCCTGCATCGTGCCCCACAAGAGTCCACTCACGCCAAAGCCGAACGTCAGCAACAGGGACCATGGCAACCCGCCGCGAAAGATGCCCTCGTACCGGGACCAGCGTCCCCCCTCGAAGAGAACGATCACCGCCGAACCCGCGGCGGTGCCGCCGACGGCAAAGCAGAGCAACACGGCGGCGTATCCCGCGAGCATCACCACCTTCGGCCAGGCTTGGAGGATCGGCGCCAGGCGACCGAGAGCCAGCGTCAGAGGGACGCCGATCATCACGGAGAAGGTCAGGCTGCGCGTGGCTGCAATCCGAAACTCATCGAGCCGCGGGTTACTGGCCATCATCAGATAGAGCACGGCCGGCACCGATGCGGCCAGCAAGCTCCACAGTGAGTATCCGCCGATTTGGCGCAGCAACGTCATCGGATTACTTACCAGTGTGGCATCCGATGCAGGTGGTCTGCGCTGGCGTGAGCGTTCCCTTTTCGAAGTAGAGGGCGGCCCGTTTCGCGTACGGTGAGTTCGGCAGTTCCTGCTGGATGCGTTCGAAGAAGGCATCGGCTTTCTCTTTCTGGCCGAGGACTCGATAGCCGTTCGCCAAACCTTGCAGGAGTTCACCCTTCGGATGCGTTCCGATGCGATCCCAGTAGGTCTTTTGCAGGTAGAGGATTTTTTCGTAGTCGGCGATGCCCTTTTCGATCAGCATCTTCGCCTGCGGGTTGCCCCGCGAGTTGATTCCCGCAGCGAGCAGCACGGCGCCGCGCGGCGCGAGTACGCCAATATTATCCGGCTCGAGTTGTCCGGCCTGCTCCATTTCCGCGAGACCTCGCTGATAGAGCGGCATGCCCTTCTCGAAGTTGCCCGTCTGCATGAACTGGCCGGATTGGAAGAAGAGGGCCGATCCCCGCCAGACCAGCGCTTCGGCATGCTTCGGATTCGTGGCGAGCGTTTCGTCGAGCTTCTTGAGCGCTCGCACCATCGCCTCCTGGTCGCCGGTAAAGCCGGCAAAGACGTCGTTCCGGACCTCGTGATCGAAGCGCTCGGCGCCCCGCAGGACACCGAACGAAAAGCTGAGGAAAGCCGCGGCCGTGAAGTAGTGGATCGTTCGAAGTTTCATGACTCTAACTTAAGGAGCCCGAGCGCGGAAAGCCTGCGGATTCCGACGAACCGTCGTTCGGGCCGGATGAACGGTTGGGCAGGGTATCCTTTTACGATCAGACCCTGGATCCCCACGCTTGCGATGATGGCCGTTTCGACCATCAGCTACATCGACCGCTCAACGCTGGCGGTGCTGATTCCAACGATCATGCGCGACACGAAGATGAGCGCAACCGAATACGGCTGGGTGGTGGCCGGGTTCTCGTGGGGCTACATGCTGGGTAACCCGGTGTGGGGCCGCTGGCTGGACCGTATTGGCGTCCGGGTGGGGATGTTGCTCGCCGTGGGATTGTGGACGCTCGCTTCCACGGCGCACGCGTGGGCGGCGGGGTTCTGGGGCTTTCTCATCGCGCGCTGCGTGTTGGGGTTTGGCGAAGGGGCGACGTTCCCGGGCGCGTTGCGCACGACAATCCAGACGCTGCCGCTGCCGTCGCGTTCACGGGGGATCGCGCTGTCGTACTCGGGCGGATCACTCGGAGCGATCATTACGCCGTTCGTGGTGACGCCGGTTTTCCACCTCTACGGATGGCAGGCCGCGTTCCTCTTCACGGGCCTGATTGGCGCCCTGTGGCTCGCCTGGTGGTGGTTTTCGGTGAGCAAGCAATTCGACAGTTCTGTCGAATCGGCAGCGGAGAGCGTCGAGCCGATTTCGATGCGGGACCCGCGGATCTGGGCGTATATCGCGGCCTATGCGCTGGGCAACGTTCCGCTGGGCTTCGTGCTGTACACGACGTCGATCTATCTGACGAAGGTGTTCCGGCTGAGTCAGTCCGAGTTGGCCTGGTATTTGTGGATTCCGCCGCTGGGCTGGGAGTTGGGGTACTTCTTCTGGGGC
>ERZ1066136.1489-NODE-1489-length-11840-cov-13.012049_pt1 | contig 11840 bp, 12 predicted proteins | sample MGYA00382783_ERZ1066136 | MGnify/ENA primary metagenome ERZ1066136 (study PRJEB33369, sample SAMEA5778366) | biofilm metagenome | biome: Industrial cooling water; feature: Water cooling tower basin; material: Biofilm | place: United Arab Emirates | collected... | reverse complement strand
GTTGGGGTCGAACAGCGTCAGGCTGCGCGTGGCGTAGCCGCACAGCAGCAGGATGAGCAGCAGCGCCAGCCACGAGGTGGCGATGTCGACGGCGGCGTTGAGCGGCCGGTCCCAGAAGCGGTTGCGCCCCGGGAAGGTCAGCGCGAAGACCAGCAGGCACAGCGTGAGGTCGGAGCGCGCGATGGGCTCGTCGAACAGGTGGCAGACCACCAGGAACACGAGCACGGTGAGCGAGGGCTCCAGGAAGGCCGCCACCAGCGAGGTCACCGACTGCGGTGCGCTGTAGAAGGTCCTCTTGTAGCCTCGTTCTTCGAACATCGGGTGGGCCGGCCGCGGGGTGGTGGAGGGCCGGTGCGCTGCGGCTGCGGCGGGGTCGGCAAAGCGCCGGATTCTGGCCCAGATCGGCGTCGTTCCCGGGGCTGTGCGGGGCCCCGGATCCTGCGATCCGGGGCGGTGCGCCAGGGCCTGCTGCCTACAATTGGGGAATGTTGCACAGTCTCCAGGCGATACTCGCGCCGGCGCTGGCCGAACGGCTGACGCTGCTGCTCAACCACGTGCTCGCCTCGGAGGCCGTGGCCACCGAGCGCCTGCAGCCGCACCGTGGCGCGACGCTGCAGCTTACGCTGGAGCGCTGGCCGGCGCTGCTGCCGCCGCCGCCCGTGCTGTCGTGGCGCATCACGCCCGCCGGCCTGCTGCAGTGGAATGGCGCCGAGGGCCTGGCGCCCGCGCCCGAGGGCGCGGCGCAGCTGCACGTGAGCCTGGACGCCAGCAACCCTGCGCTGCTCGTGGCCAAGGCCCTGGGCGGCGAGCCGCCCGCCGTGCGCATCGAGGGCGACGCCGCCCTGGCCGGCGAGGTCAACTGGCTGCTGCAGAACCTGCGCTGGGACGTGGCCGCCGACCTCGAGCGCCTGTTCGGCCCGCAGGTGGCCGGGGTGCTGCAACCGGTGGGCCGCGCGCTGGGCCAGGGGCTGCGCACGGCGCTGCAGGGCCTGTCGTCCCTCGGCGAGAGCCTGCGCGCGCGCCGTGGCTGAGCGGGCCGGCGGCTCGCGGCGCGGGGGGCGGTGGCGGCCATGAAGCACCTGGTGCGCCTGGCGTTCATCGTCGTGACGGTGCTGCGCTTCGGCCTCGACGAGGTCGCGCTCAGCGCCTTCCGCCAGCCCTGGGTGCGCGTGCTCGTGCGCCTGGCCACGCTGGGCCGCAAGCTCGACCGCCCGCGCGGCGAGCGCCTGCGCCAGGGCCTGGAGCGCCTGGGCCCCATCTTCGTGAAGTTCGGCCAGGTGCTGTCCACGCGCCGCGACCTCATCCCGCTGGACGTGGCCGACGAGCTGGCCAAGCTGCAGGACCGCGTGCCGCCGTTCCCGGCCGCGCAGTCGCGCGCGCTCATCGAGAAGGCCTTCGGCAAGCCCATCGACGCCGTGTTCGCGCGCTTCGACGCCGAGCCCGTGGCCAGCGCCTCCATCGCGCAGGTGCATTTCGGCGAGCTGAAGGACGGCCGCGAGGTCGCCGTGAAGGTGCTGCGCCCGGGCATGCGCGAGGTCATCGACCAGGACCTGGCCCTGCTGCACACCATCGCCGCCTGGGTGGAGCGCCTCAGCCTGGACGGCCGGCGCCTGAAGCCGCGCGAGGTGGTGGCCGAGTTCGACGGCTACCTGCACGACGAGCTCGACCTCGTCCGCGAGGCCGCCAACGCCACCCAGCTGCGCCGCAACATGAACGGCCTGGGCCTGGTGCTGATCCCCGAGATGGTGTGGGAGCTGTGCACCGAGGGCGTGATCGTGATGCAGCGCATGAAGGGCGTGCCGATCAGCCAGATCGAGCGCCTGCGCGAGGCCGGCGTGGACCTGAAGAAGCTCTCGCGCGACGGCGTGACCATCTTCTTCACCCAGGTGTTCCGCGACGGCTACTTCCACGCCGACATGCACCCCGGCAACATCATGGTGAGCCTGGATGCGGCCACCTTCGGCCGCTACATCGCGCTCGACTTCGGGATCATCGGCACGCTCACCGAGACCGACAAGGAATACCTGGCCTACAACTTCATCGCGTTCTTCCGACGTGATTACAAGCGGGTGGCCGAGCTGCACATCGAGAGCGGCTGGGTGCCGCCCGACACCCGCGTGGGCGACCTGGAAGGTGCCATCCGCGCCGTCTGCGAGCCGCAGTTCGACCGGCCGCTGAAGGACATCTCGCTGGGCCAGGTGCTGCTGCGCCTGTTCCAGACCTCGCGCCGCTTCAACGTCGAGATCCAGCCGCAGCTGGTGCTGCTGCAGAAGACGCTGCTCAACATCGAGGGCCTGGGCCGCCAGCTCGACCCCGAGCTCGACCTCTGGACCACGGCCAAGCCCTTCCTCGAGCGCTGGATGAACGAGCAGGTGGGCTGGCGCGGCCTGGCGGCGCGGCTGGAGCGCGAGGCGCCGCGCTACGCCCAGCTGCTGCCGGCGCTGCCGCGGCTGCTGCACGAGGTGCTGCGCCGGCAGTCGCAGCCGCCGCAGGACCAGGTGATGCGCGAGCTGGTGGCCGAGCAGCGGCGCATGCGGCGTCTGCTGCAGGCGGTGGTCTGGGGCGCCGGCGGCCTGCTGCTGGCGGCGGGCACGGCGCTGGCGGTGCTGCTGCTGGGCTGAGCGGCGGCGGCTCGCCGCGGCCGAGTCGGGCCCTGGCCGGGCCGCCCGTGGCCGGGCAAACCCTGGGGGCTTCCCCGTATCATCGCGGGTTTGGCCGCGTTCGCGGCCGCGCAACCATCCACCGGGACGCCCCATGCCCATCTACGCCTACCGCTGCTCCGCCTGCGGCCACGCGCAAGACGTGCTGCAGAAGCTGAGCGACCCCGTGCTCACCACCTGCCCCGCCTGCGGGGCCGAGGCCTACGCCAAGCAGGTCACGGCCGCCGGCTTCCAGCTCAAGGGCTCGGGCTGGTACGTGACCGACTTCCGCAACGGCAACAGCGCCGCGCCCAAGGCCGACGCCGCCAAGCCTGCGGGCGATGCCGCCCCGGCGGGTGACAAGCCGGCCGCCGACAAGCCCGCGGCCGCAGCCGCACCGGCCGCCGCGGCGCCGGCGGCTGCGCCGCCACCCGCCCCCAGCCCCTGAACGGCCCCCCAACCGGCCCCGCACCTTGAAGAAATACATCGCCACAGGCCTGCTCGTCTGGCTGCCGCTGGCCATCACGATCGCCGTGCTGAGCTGGCTGCTGGGGGCCGTGGACGGGGTTTTCTCGTGGCTGCTCACGGCCACCGAGGCGGTGCTGCCCGTCACCGCCCACGCCACCATCGAGCGCCTGCGCCACGTGCCAGGCCTGAGCGTGCTGGTGCTGCTGGTGCTGCTGGTGGCCACGGGCGTGTTCGCCACCAACATCTTCGGCCAGTGGTGGGTGCGGCAGTGGGACCGGCTGATGCACCAGATCCCCATCGTCAAGAGCATCTACAGCTCGGTCAAGCAGGTCTCGGACACGCTGTTCTCGAGCTCGGGCAACGCCTTCCGCGAGGCCGTGCTCGTGCAGTACCCGCGCCCCGGCGCCTGGACCATCGCCTTCGTCACCGGCAAGCCCGGGGGCGAGGTGGCCACCAAGCTGCCGGCCGACATGCTGAGCGTGTACGTGCCGACCACGCCCAACCCGACCTCGGGCTTCTTCCTGATGCTGCCGCGGGCCGAGGTCGTCGAACTGGCCATGAGCGTGGACCAGGCGCTCAAGTACGTCATCTCCATGGGCGTGGTCGTGCCGCCGCCGCCGGCGCCGCCGCGCCCGCAGCCGGCCCGAAATTGACCGGGCGGGCCGGCCCGGCAACCAGCCCGTCCTGACGGTCATCGACGCCGCACCCCAGCGCCTTCCACGCCCGCCGGCCACGGCCTGCGGCACCCCGAATCCGATCCTGCGAGAGAGCACCATGCGAACCACCTACTGCGGCCTCGTCAGCGAAACGCTGATGGGCCAGACCGTCACCCTCATGGGCTGGGCCCACCGCCGGCGCGACCACGGCGGCGTCATCTTCATCGACCTGCGCGACCGCGAAGGCCTGGTGCAGGTGGTGTGCGACCCCGACCGCCCCGAGATGTTCAAGGCCGCCGAGGGCGTGCGCAACGAGTTCTGCCTGCAGGTCACCGGCGTCGTGCGCGCGCGCCCGGCCGGCACCGAGAACGCCAACCTCACCAGCGGCAAGGTCGAGGTGCTGTGCCACGCGCTGGAGGTGCTCAACCCCAGCGTGACGCCGCCCTTCCCGCTGGACGACGAGAACCTCAGCGAGACCGTGCGCCTCACGCACCGCGTGCTCGACCTGCGCCGCCCGCAGATGCAGCGCAACCTGCGCCTGCGCTACAAGGTGGCCATCGAGGTGCGCAAGTTCCTGGATGAGCAGGGCTTCATCGACATCGAGACGCCCATGCTCACCAAGAGCACGCCCGAGGGCGCGCGCGACTACCTCGTGCCCAGCCGCGTGCACGACGGCCAGTTCTTCGCGCTGCCGCAGAGCCCGCAGCTGTTCAAGCAGCTGCTGATGGTGGCCGGCTTCGACCGCTACTACCAGATCACCAAGTGCTTCCGGGATGAAGACCTGCGCGCCGACCGCCAGCCCGAGTTCACGCAGATCGACATCGAGACCAGCTTCCTCACCGAGCACGAGATCCGCGCCATCACCGAGGCCATGATCCGCACCGTGTTCCGCAAGACGCTGGGCACCGAGCTGCCGGTCTACGCCGAGATGACGTACGCCGAGGCCATGCACAAGTACGGCTCCGACAAGCCCGACCTGCGCGTGAAGCTGCAGTTCACCGAGCTGACCGACGTCATGAAGGACGTCGACTTCAAGGTGTTCTCAGCCCCGGCCACCACGCCGGGCGGGCGCGTGGTGGCGCTCAAGGTGCCGGGCGGCGGCGAGATGAGCCGCGGCGAGATCGACGCCTACACGGAGTTCGTCAAGATCTACGGCGCCAAGGGCCTGGCCTGGATCAAGGTCAACGACGCCGGCAAGGGCCGCGACGGCCTGCAGAGCCCCATCGTCAAGAACCTGCACGACGCGGCGATTGCCGAGGTCATCGCTCGCACGGGCTGCAAGAACGGCGACCTCATCTTCTTCGGCGCCGACAAGGCCAAGATCGTGAACGACGCGATCGGCGCGCTGCGTGTGAAGATCGGCCACAGCGAGTTCGGCCGCCAGCACGGCCTGTTCGAGGACACCTGGAAGCCGCTGTGGGTGGTGGACTTCCCGATGTTCGAGTTCGACGAGGACAGCAAGCGCTGGAACGCCGTGCACCACCCGTTCACGGCGCCCAAGGACGGCCACGACGAGCTCATGAAGACCGACCCGGGCGCCTGCCTGGCCAAGGCCTACGACATGGTGCTCAACGGCTGGGAGATCGGCGGCGGCTCGGTGCGCATCCACCGCGCCGACGTGCAGGCCCGCGTGTTCGAGGCGCTGAACATCACGCCCGAGGAGCAGCGCATCAAGTTCGGCTTCCTGCTCGACGCCCTGCAGTACGGCGCGCCGCCGCACGGCGGCCTGGCCTTCGGCCTGGACCGCATCGCCACGCTGATGACGGGTGCCGAGAGCATCCGCGACGTCATCGCCTTCCCCAAGACGCAGCGCGCGCAGTGCCTGCTGACCGGGGCGCCGAGCAACGTCGACGAGGCGCAGCTGCGCGAGCTGCACATCCGCCTGCGCAACCCCAAGGCGGCCTGAGGCCGGGGCGCGGCAGCGGTGAGCGTGGCGCGCCCGTTCAAGATCCCGCGTTCGGTGCTGGTGGTGATCCACACCCCGGCGCTGGACGTGCTGCTCATCGAGCGCGCCGACCGCGCCGGCTTCTGGCAGAGCGTGACCGGCTCGCTCGATGCCGAGGACGAACCGCCCGCCCAGGCCGCCTGGCGCGAGGCCGCCGAGGAAACCGGCCTCGGCCCCGCCCAGGGCGCGGTGCTGCAGGACTGGGCGCACCAGATCGTCTACGAGATCTACCCGCACTGGCGGCACCGCTACGCGCCCGGCGTCACCACCAACACCGAGCACTGGTTCGGCCTCGTGCTGCCCGAGCCCGTGGCACCGGTGCTGAGCCCGCGCGAGCACACGGCCTACGCCTGGCTGCCCTGGCAGCAGGCGGCCGAACGCTGCTTTTCGCCCAGCAACGCCGAGGCCATCCGCTCGCTGCCGGGCCGCGCCGCGCGCTGAGCGCGCGATGATCGGGGGCATGCGACCCCGCCACACCGGCCCGCTGGCCGGGCACTCCACGCTGCAATCGTCCCTGCTGCCCGCGCACACTGGCCTGGGCTCGTTGCGCGTGGCCACCTACAACATCCACAAGGGCGTGCGCGGCCTGGGCCCGCGCAAGCGGCTGGAGATCCACAACCTGGGCCTGGCGGTCGAGGCCTTCGACGCCGACCTCGTGTTCCTGCAGGAGGTGCGGCTCTTCCACACGCGCGAGGCGCGGCGCTTCGACCGCACGCACTTCGGCTGGCCGCAGGAGGGCCAGGCCGAGTACCTGGCGCCCGAGGGCTACGAGGTGGCCTACCGCAGCAACGCCGTCACGCGGCACGGCGAGCACGGCAACGCGCTGCTGGCGCGCTGGCCCATGGGCGACATCGGCCACCACGACGTGAGCGACCACCGCTTCGAGCAGCGCGGCCTGCTGCACGTGCCCGTGGTGTGGGCCGGCACCGTGGTGCACGCCATCGTCGTGCACTTCGGGCTCGTGCACCGCAGCCGCGTGCGCCAGGTGGAGCGGCTGGCGCAGTACATCGCCCACCAGGTGCCGGCCGACGCGCCGCTGGTGGTGGCGGGCGACTTCAACGACTGGGGCGAGCGCCTCGACGGCGCGATGCGCGCCACCGGCCTGCAGCGCGCGCGCGCGCCCACGGGCGGGCCCGAGGCCACCTTCCCGTCGCTGGCGCCGGTGTTCGCGCTCGACCGCTTCTACCTGCGCGGCCTGGCCTGCACGGCCACCATGGTGCCGCGCGGCACGGCCTGGGCGCGCATGTCCGACCACCTGCCGCTCATCGCGGAGCTGGCGCTGTCATGAAGCCCCGGCTGCGCGACACGCTGCGCGAGCTGGCGGGCGTGCCCGTGCCGCGCTTCACGGGCGGCAACACGCTGGCGCTGCTGCAGGGCGGCGACGAGCTGTTCCCGCGCATGGAGGCCGCCATCGCGGCGGCGCGGCAGGAGGTCTGGCTGGCCACCTACATCTTCCACGACGACCCCGCGGCGCGCCGCATCGCGCAGGCGCTGATCGCCGCGGCCGCGCGTGGCGTGGCCGTGCGCGTGGTGGTGGACGGCTTCGGCAGCATCAAGTCGATGCCCGCCGTGCGCGCGCTGTTTGCCGGCAGCGCCGTGCAGCTGGAGGTGTTCCGCCCGCTGGACCGCTGGTGGGCCTGGCTGCAGCCGGGGCAGCTGCGGCGGCTGCACCAGAAGCTGTGCGTGTGCGACACACCGGCCGCGGGCGAGGGCGGTGCCGACGGGCTCGTGGCCTTCGTCGGCGGCATCAACCTCATCGACGACCGCCACGACCTCAACCACGGCTGGAGCGACCAGCCCCGGCTGGACTTCGCCGTGCAGTTCAGCGGCCCGCTGGCGGCCAGCGCGCGCGCCACCACGCGCGCCATGTGGACCCGCGCGCACCTGGCGCGCCACTGGCGCAGCGAGTTCCGCGAGGCCGCCACCGGCGGCCACCCCGTCGGCGACACCCTGGCCCTGCTGCAGCCGCTGCGCGGCTCGGGTGCCCTGGATCAGGCCGAGGCCCGCGATGACCCCGCGCCCGTGCGCGCCGCCTTCCTGGTGCGCGACAACCTGCGCCAGCGCCGTGTCATCGAGCGCAGCTTCGTCGAGGCCATCCGCCAGGCGCGGCACTCGGTGGACATCGCCGTGCCCTACTTCTACCCCGGCCACGGCTTCCGGCGTGCGCTGCGCCGCGCGGCCCAGCGCGGCGTGCGGGTGCGCCTGCTGCTGCAGGGCAAGGTCGACTACCGCATCGCCGCGCTGGCCGCGCAGGCCGTGTACGACGAGCTGCGCGGCCACGGCGTGCGCATCTACGAGTACCGCCCGGCCTTCCTGCACGCCAAGGTGGCCTGCGTGGACGGCGAATGGTCCACCGTGGGCAGCAGCAACATCGATCCCCTCAGCCTGCTGCTCAACCTGGAGGCCAACGTGGTGGTGCGCGACGCCGGCTTCGCCGCGCAGCTCACGCAGCGCTTCGAGCAGGCCTTTGCGGTGTCGGAGGAGGTGGGCGCGCCCGTGAAGGGCGGCCTGCGCGGCTGGGCCACGCGCCTGGTGGTGGCCTTCGCGGCCACGCTCTACCTGCGCGTGGCCGGCATCACCGGCCGCTACTGAGCGCCGTGGCCCCGGCCGGCCGTGCCGCGCCCGGGCGCGCGGCGGCTAGCGCGAGGCCAGCCCGAAGGTCCAGCGTTCGCGGTCGTTGGGGATGCCGCCGCTGCTGACGACGCCCGGCAGGATCTCGACGGTGACGCCGCCGAAGGTGGCCGCCGGGGGTGCGTAGGCGAAGGTGTAGACGTCGGGCGCACCGGGGGGCGAGGTCTTGGCGAAGCCGCTCACGGTGCCGGGCAGCACCAGCAGGCCGCTGGCGCTCAGCGGGGCGTCGAGCGCGGTGCCGAAGCTCAGCGTGAAGCTGCCCGCGCCGGTGATGAAGCCCAGGGCGTCGACCGGCCCCCCGAAGCTCAGCGTCGCGAACGGCGGCAGCGTGTCGTAGGGCTGCGCGAAGGCGTAGGCCACGGTGTTGCCCGCGGCGCCGGTGGCGTCGCGGAAGGCGCCGGCCGGCACCCGCAGGTCGACGAGGCCGCGGGCGCCGGCGTTGGGCCGGATGCGCACCGACGCCGTGCGCTCGTCGATGCGCCGGAAGCTGCCGGCCACCACGCTGCCGCCCGACAGCGAGAAGGCCAGCTGCCCGTTGGGCAGGTCGACGTCGTCGGAGAAGAAGAAGGTCACCGTGAACGTCGCGCGTGCCTCGCCGTTGACATCGCTGCGGATGTCCAGCGCCGGCGCCTGGGGTGGCGCGGCGTCGCCGCCACCACCGCCGCAGGCGGCGAGCAGGCCGAGCAGGGCGGCGGCGCCGAGGCGCAGGCCGGCGCGGCGTTCGAGGCGGGGCGTGGGCATCGCGCGGTCGACCGGAAGTGACGTGGCGCGAGCATAAGTCAGCGCCCGCGGCCCCGGCCCGCTTGCGCTACCGTGCGCGCATGGCCGCCGCCACCGACACCGACCTCGTCGCCCTGCGCCCCGAGGGCCTGTACTGCCCGCCGGGCGGCTTCTTCATCGACCCCTGGCGCCCGGTGGAGCGCGCCGTCATCACCCACGCCCACGCCGACCACGCGCGCCGCGGCCACGGCGCCTACCTGGCGACGGCCGTGAGCGAGGGCGTGCTGCGCGCGCGCCTGGGCGCGATCGCCCTGCAAGGCCTGGCCTACGGCGAGGCCGTGGTGGTGAACGGCGTGCGCGTGAGCCTGCACCCCGCGGGCCACGTGCTCGGCTCGGCCCAGGTGCGGCTGGAGCACCGCGGCCGCGTCTGGGTGGCCTCGGGCGACTACTTCGTGAGCGGGCACCCGCACGACGCCAACACCACCTGCACGCCCTTCGAGCCCGTGCGCTGCGACTGCTTCATCACCGAGAGCACCTTCGGCCTGCCCATCTACCGCTGGCGGCCGCAGGCCGAGGTGCTGGCGGAGGTCAACGCCTGGTGGCAGGCCAACGCCGCGGCCGGCCGCGCCAGCCTGCTGCTGGGCTACAGCTTCGGCAAGGCGCAGCGCCTGCTCGCCGGCCTGGACCCGGCCATCGGCCCCATCGCCGTGCATGGCGCGGTGGCGCCGCTCAACGAGGCCTACCGCGCGGCCGGCGTGGCGCTGCCGGCCACCACGACCCTGGATGCCCTGGTGGCCGACAAGGCGCTGCTGAAGCGCGCGCTCGTGGTGGCCCCGCCGGCCGTGCTCGGCAGCGCCTTCGCGCGCCGGCTGGGCGAGCACGCCGACGCGTTTGCCAGCGGCTGGATGCAGCTGCGCGGCGCGCGCCGCCGCCAGGGCGTGGACCGCGGCTTCGTGCTCAGCGACCACGCCGACTGGCCCGGCCTGCAGCGCGCCATCGCCGCCACCGGCGCCACGCGCGTGATCGTCACCCACGGCTACGAGGCCGTCATGGTGCGCTGGCTGCAGCAGCAGGGCCTGGAGGCCGGCAGCTTCCGCACCGAGTACGGCGACGAGCGGCTCGACGCCGACGACACGCCGCCCGCGCCCGACTCTGCGCAGGATCAAGGGGCGCGCACCGCCACGCCGTTAGGCTGAGCGCGGGGCGATCAGGCCCCGCAGACCCTTGCCGGAGGCCGCCGTGAGCACACCCCAACCCCCCGAGCCCCTGACCGTGCTCGTGCCCGTGGACGGCTCGGCCACCGCCCTGGCCGCCGTGCAGCACGCCATCGCGCTGCACCGGCATGGCCTCGCGCTCGAGGTGCTGCTGGTGAACGTGCAGCCCCCGCCCACGCTGTACGAGGTGGTGCTGGCGCACGACGCCGAGCGCCTGGACGCCGTGCGCGCCGCCGCCGGCGCCGACCTGCTGGCCCCCGCCGAGGCCCTGCTGCGCGAGGCCGGCCTGGCCTTCGGCAGCGAGGTGCTGGGCGGCGAGCCCGCGCCCACGCTGCTGGACCGCATCGAGACCGCCGGCGCCGCCTTCGTAATTCTGGGCGCGCGGGGCGCGGGCGAGTCCGGCGAGCGCCATGCCTCGCCGGGCCGCGTGGCCCTGGCCGTGCTGCAGCACGCGCCCGTGCCCGTGACCCTGGTGCACGACGCCGAGCCACCCGAGGTCGACGAGGACTGAGGCCGTGGCCGCCACCGAGCCCCTGCTCGTGGCCCGCGGCCTGCGCAAGGTCTACCGCACCAGCGCCGAGGCCGCCGAGGTGGTGGCGCTGGCCGAGGTCTCGCTGGACGTGGCCGAGGGCGAGTTCGTGGTGCTGCTGGGCGCCTCGGGCTCGGGCAAGAGCACGCTGCTGAACATCCTGGGCGGGCTCGATGTGCCCAGCGCCGGCGAGCTGTGGTTCCGCGGCCAGCGCCTGTCGGGTGCGGGCGAGGCCGAGCTCACGCGCTACCGACGCGAGCACGTGGGCTTCGTGTTCCAGTTCTACAACCTCATCCCCAGCCTCACGGTGCGCGAGAACGTGGCCCTGGTCTGCGACATCGCGCCGCAGGCCATGGACGCCGACGAGGCCGTGGCGCGCGTGGGCCTGGAAGCGCGGCGCGACCACTTCCCGGCCCAGCTCTCGGGCGGCGAGCAGCAGCGCGTGGCGATCGCCCGCGCCATCGTCAAGCGGCCCGACCTGCTGCTGTGCGACGAGCCCACGGGCGCGCTCGACTACGAGACCGGCAAGCGCGTGCTCGAGGTCATCGCCGACGCCAACCGCACGCTGGGCACCACGGCCATCGTGATCACGCACAACGCCGCCATCGCCGGCATGGCCGACCGCGTGATCCGCATCGCCGACGGCCGCGTGGCCAGCGACACGCGCAACGCCACGCGGCTGAGCCCGTCGGACCTGCGCTGGTGAGGCGCGCATGACGAGGCGCCACGCCCCATGAAGGCCCTGCACCACAAGCTGCTGCGCGACCTGCGCACGCTGTGGAGCCAGGCGCTGACCATCGCGCTCGTGGTGGCCAGCGGCGTGGCCGGCTTCGTCACCACGCTGTCGGCCGTGGACTCGCTGGACGCCGCGCGCGAGCGCTTCTACGCCGAGGGCCGCTTTGCCGACGCCTTCGTCAGCCTCAAGCGCGCGCCGCTGGCGCTGCAGGACCCGCTGCTGGCGCTGCCCGGCGTGGCCGACGTGCAGGCCACGGTGGAGATGGGCGTGCGCGTGAGCCTGCCCGGCCGCAGCGACCCCGT
>ERZ1066136.1488-NODE-1488-length-11874-cov-7.616127_pt1 | contig 11874 bp, 8 predicted proteins | sample MGYA00382783_ERZ1066136 | MGnify/ENA primary metagenome ERZ1066136 (study PRJEB33369, sample SAMEA5778366) | biofilm metagenome | biome: Industrial cooling water; feature: Water cooling tower basin; material: Biofilm | place: United Arab Emirates | collected... | reverse complement strand
GATTCGTAGGCGAGCTGGTCCTGCTCGGCGCGGGTGATGCCCCACTCCTTGGCCATGATCTCGCAGCTCTCGCCCATGCTCTTGCCGGTGCGCGGCTCGGCCACGCCGGGGAACTCGGGCTTGAGCTCGGAGAACGAGAAGCCCTTCAGCAGGGCCTTGATGCGGTCGACCGGCGTCTTCGCCATGTTCATGTTGAGCAGGCGGCGGCGGAAGCCCTTGCTGTGCACGATCGGCACGTCCGACGTGGTGTCGGAGCCGCCGCCGATGCCGGCGTCGATCTGGCCGAGCGCGATCTTGTTCGCGACGGTGATCACCGTATCGAGCGAAGTGCCGCAGGCGCGCTGCATCGTGATGCCCGGCGTGTAGGGCGAGAGCCCCGAGCTCAGCGCCGCCTCGCGGCCGATGTTCCAGTCGCTTGAATGCTTGAGCACCGCGCCCATCGCCACTTCGCCCAGCTGCACGCCGTGCAGGCCGAACTTCTCGACCACGGCGCCGACCGCCTTGATCGACATGCCGAGGTTGCCGACGTCGAAATAGGCGGTGTTGTTGCGGCAGAAGGGGATGCGTTGGCCGCCGAGGATGGCGACGCGGCGGACGGGGCGGGGGCTCATGCGGATGGACTCCAAAAGGGCATCAGGCCGCGACGGGCGGCCAGAGGTGGGAATGACGGTGCCAGATCGCGTCGAGCCATGCGATGTGGATCTGCACTTCCGGCGGCGGGCCGGGCTCGGCGCGCCAGCGCGCCAGCATGGTGGCCGGGTGCACGCCACCGATCAGCACCTCGCAGCTTTCGGCGAAGCACTGCACCCAGCGCGGCGAAAACGCGATGTCGGTGCGCGCCGCCTCGAGACGCTCGGCCACGGCCGACGAGCCGGCGCTGAGCGTCGCGCGGTCGAGGGGCCGCGGCGACGGCGCGACGGCGGGCAGGGGATGCTCCGGCTTGCGCGCGACCATCTGGACCAGGTGCGAGGCGCTGTCCTCGAACACGAGCTCGAGGCCGGCCGCGCGCACGTACAGGCGCAGCTCCTCGGGCGTGCAGAACTGGTTGCGCGCCACGTCCTTGCGCTCGGCGGGGTCGCCGCGCGCGGCCTGGTCGACCTCGTAGGCGAAGCGCTGCCAGCCGACCGGATTGGAGAGGTTCCAGTGGTCGAAGTAGAACAGTCCGCCGGGGCGCAGCACCCGCGCGACCTCGCGCAGGTAGAGGACCATGTCCTCCTTGTCCATGTGGATGAACACCGCGACGCAGTAGCCCTTGTCCATCGAGGCGTCGGCGAAAGGCTTGAGGTGCGGCCCGTCGACGGCGCTGGCGGTCGCGCCGGGATGCGATTCGACGCGGGCCCGCGCGAGTGCCGCCATGTTGTCGGCGATGTCGATGCCGTGCCACGCCGCGACGTGGCCGGCGAGCTGGGCACCGATGCGGCCCACGCCGCAGCCGATCTCGAACACGCGGTCGGGCGGGACCAGCTCGAGCGCGGCATGCACCTGCCGAGCGGTGAACGCGCCGGTGGCGGCGAGCACGGTTTCATCGGCGCTGCCGTCCACGGCGGCCATGCCGTCGGACAGCGTGGCCGACCGCGCGTTCCACGCGGCTTTGTAGTTGTCGGGGGAAGAAGACAAGGCGCAAGGCCGGTGACTTGGACCACAATAGGGTAGACCGCCACGCCGAGACGCTAAAGCCCATGAGCCGAGTGCCGACCCCGGATGTGCTGACCACCTTGGGCGCCATCGCCGTCGAACTGGCCGCCGAGGCGCCGGTGGCGCGCGGCGCGCTGCCCCAGGCGGAGGCCGGCGACTGGGCCGCGGGCATCGCCGCCGATCTTGCCCGGCTGGTGCCGGACACGGCCGGCCTCGATCTCGTGGTGGCGGCGGCGCTGTTCGATCCCGCCGAGCTGCTGCGGCCGAACTTCCCGCGCCACGCCGCGCTGGAGGCCTACGCCGCCAAGGCGCCGGGCGCCGGCGGCCTCCCCTCGGGCGAAGGCCGGATCATCGCCTTTGGCACAGGCCGCGACGGCCTGCCGGCCGACCTCTCGCCGCAGGACGACCTGGCGGGCGGGCCGCTGCGCGTCATTCCGTTCCTGCTGCGCGGCCCCACGGCGGCCGTGCAGCGCGTCGGCGCCGCGCTCGAGGAGCGCCTGCTCGACACCGGCATGGCGAACGCCGCCACGGCGCTGGCCACGCAGGCCGCCTTCGGCCTTCGCATCGAGCACATGCGCTACCTGACGCTGCACGACCTGATGGCGATGATGGCCATGCAGTACGAGCACGCGGGCCTGGCGCCGCTGTGGCCGATGATCGAGGCGGCGCTGTTCGGCGACGATGACGAGCTCTGGCTCGACGCGCCGCCCGAGCCGCTGGTGCGCTACGCCGACGGCGCCGCGCACATCGCGCTGATCGATGCGGACGCTTGGGCGCTGGGCGGTTTCGTGCCTCCCGGCCTCGATGCGGGGCAGGCGGGCGCCGAGAAGATGGAGTGGCTGTTCGAGCGCTTCGAGGCGCGGCAGCGGCAGATCGCCGCCGTGCTCGGCGCGCACGGCCTCGAGGTCACGTTCGACCACTGCCCGGTGGGCAAGGACGCGCGCGCCATCCTTCGCGACCGCGGTTGACGCGCCGCGTCACCGACGCATCCGTCGACCGGGGCTATAGTCGGGCGAGGAGCCTCACGCAGGAGCCGGCCATGGGCATGGCGAGGGTGTCGCAGGGCAGAGCGGGCTGGCGCGCGGGAGCGCTGGCGCTGGTGGTCGCGTGCCTCGCCGGCTGCCGCGAGCCCCCGCCGGCGCCGGTGCCGCTGCGCCTCGGCATGGACCTGTGGGCCGGCTACTTCCCCGCCGTGATCGCCGAACAGCGGGGCCTGATGGCGGCCGAGGGCGTCGCCCTCGACGTGGTTCCGGCGGCTGACACGAATGCGCTGATCGCCGAGTTCGCCGCCGGACGCTACGACCTAATCGGCGTATCGCTGGGCGATGCCATCACGCTGAGCCGCAGCCGCCCGGACGTCGTCGTGCTGCTCGTGGCCGACGAGTCGGCCGGCGGCGACCAGCTGCTCCGGGCCCCGCAAGCCGCCGCCGGGACGACGCCGACGCACGGCGGCCCGATGCGCTTCGGCACCAACCTCGGCGGCTTCGGCGAGCTGTTCATCCGCGCCTGGCACGACCGCGAGGGGATCCGGCCCGAGCAGGTGGTGTGGATGGACGTCGACGCCTCCGTCGTGCCCGCGGCGCTGGCGGACGGGCGCATCGACTACGGACACACGTGGCAGCCCTACGCCGGACAGGCGGCCGCGGCCGGCGCCACGCCGGTGTTCACCAGCGCGGACACCCCGGGCCTGATCCTCGACGTCGTCCTGACCACCCGCTCCGCCCTGCAGCGCGAACCGGAGGCGCTGCGCGGCTTCGTGCGGGCGTGGTTCGCGGCGGAACAGCAGTGGCGCGACGACCCGGCGGCCGGCCACGCGATCGCGGCGGGCGCCCTCGGGCTCGACGTCGCGGCGGTCTCGCTGGACGGCATCCGCCTGTACTCGCTGGCCGACAACCGCCACGCGATGACCGGCGGTGCCGACGCGCCGCTCGCCTCGCTGATCGACCGCTACGCCGATTTCTTCGTCCGCAACGGCAGCCTGAGCACGCCGCCGACGGCCGCCGCGATGTTCGACCCCACCTTGCTCCCCGGCGCCGACGCGGAGGGCCGGCCGTGAAGCGTCGCGCCCTTCTCGGCGGCATGGCGGCCGCCGCGGGGCTGGGCCTGCTCGGCTGTCGGCCGGAGGCGCCAAGCGGCGCCACGGGCGCCCTCGCGCTGCGGATGGTCTGCGACCCGTGGGCGGGCTACTACCCGGCCGCGCTGGCCGAGGTGGACGGCGACTTCGCGCGCGAAGGGCTCACGGTCTCGATGGAGCGCTCGACCAGCACCGACCGGATGCTGGCTGAGTTCTTCGCTGGGCGCTTCGACCTGATGTGCGCCTCGCTCGGCGACATGATCCCGATCGCGGCGCGCGACCCGACGCTCCGCATCGTCCTCACCAGCGACGAATCCGCCGGCGCGGACATGGTGTTCCGTCGCCGCGACGTCGATCCGGCGGCGGTCGCCCGCCTGCGCATCGGCACCGACCTCAACGGCTTCGGCGAACTGTTCATGCGCGACTACCTCGCCCACGCCGGACTTGCCGAGCGCGACGTGCAGTGGCTGCACGTCGACGCCGGCGACGTCGCGGCCGCGCTGGACGCCGGCCAGATCGACGTCGGCAACTGCTGGGAACCGTTCGCCAGCGCCGCGCTCGCCGCCGGGCATGTGAAGGTGTTCGACAGCGCGCAGACGCCGGCGCTGGTCACCCAGGTGGCGGTCTGCCAACGCCGCCTGCTCGTCGAGGAGCGCGAACGCATGCGCGGGTTCTGCCGCGCGTGGTTCGCGGCGACCGACCGCTGGCTGGCCGACGTGCCGGCCGGCGCGGCGCGCATCGAAGCCGCGCTGCGGCTGCCGGCGGGGGAGGCCTCGCTCGCGGGCATCCGGCTGCACACGCTCGACGACAACCGTCGCCTGCTGACCGGCACGCCACCCGGCCTGGCGCCGGTGCTGCAGCGCTACGCCGAGTTCCACGCCCGGCGCGGCGAGGCGCCCGGCGACCTCGGCGCCCTGTTCGAGGACGCGGTCCTGCCATGAAGGCCCGCACGCGCGTCGCGATCGCGATCCTCGCCTTCGCGGCGCTGCCGCTGATCCTGGTCAACGGCAGCAGCTACGTCGAACGTCGCGCCGACGCCGCCCGCAGCGCCGACCTCGTGCTCGCGGGCAACGCCGACGAGCTCGCGGCGCTGCTCGCGGCGACGCGCTCGCGATGGCTCGAGAGCGTTCGCGCCGACGCCCGCCTTCCCAGCGCCGATGCGCTGCTGTCCACGGAAGGGCCGCCCGATCCGGTCCAGCTGAGCCGCTTTTTCGCCGCGATTGGCAGCCGCGACACCGTGAACATCAACGCGGTCGGCCTGCTCGGCCTCGACGGCCGCGTGGTCGAGGACTCGCGGGCGGTGAACCGCGGCCGCGACGAATCGCTGGCGCCCTGGTTCCTGCGCGCGATGGCCACCGGGCAGCCGCAGATGGTCGGCCCGTACACGGCGCCGGGCGATGCGGTGCCCGGGCTGTTCTTCACGGCGGTGGTCCGCGATGCCGCCGAGGAGCGCCGCGGCGTGCTGCGCGTGCGCATGGAGCCCAGCGTGCTGGGCCAGGTGATGGCCTCGGCCCTCGTGGCCACCCCCGGGCTTTCGGCGACCCTGCTCGATCCCGAGGGCCGGGTGCTGATCGGCGTCGGGACGCTTGGCGAGCGCGCGATGGCGATCGGCAACGATGTCGCGCGCGAGTCGGCCGAGGTGCTGACGATCGGCGACGAGCGGGTGGCGGTGGCGCCGGTGGCCAACGCGCCGTGGCGCGTCGCGGTGCGGCAGCCGGCGGCGGCGTGGTCGGCACCGCAGGGCACGCTGAAGCGGGACTGGCTGCTGGAGACCGTGCTGCTGCTGGCCCTGCTGCTCGGCGCCTCGCTGCTGCTGGGCCGGCGCATCGCCGCGCCGCTGTCGCGCTTCAGCGCCGTGGCCGGACGGATGGCGGAAGGCGATTTCAGCCCGGTGCCGCGATGGTCGGGGGCCGAGGAGGCGCGCCAGCTCGGCACGGCGCTCGACGGCCTCGCCACGCAGCTGCGCGAGACGATCGGTTCGCTCTCGCGCGAGCTCGCGCAGCGCCGCGAGGCGGAGGAGGCGCTGCGCGCCAGCCGCGAGGAGTACCTCGCCCTGGTCGAGCAGCTGCCAGGCGCGGTGTACCGCTGCGCCAACCGCGACGGCTGGCCGATGGACTACCTGAGCCCGCAGGTCGAATCCATCACCGGCTATACGGCGGAGGCGCTGCTGGCCGGAGATGCTCAGGGGTACACGCGGCTGATGCCGGCGGAGGACGTCGCCGCCATCGGGCCGGTGGTCGACGAAGCGCTGCGCGCCCAGGGCCGCTTCGAGCTGCGCTACCGCATCCGCCACCGCGATGGCCGGCTGCGTTGGGTGTGGGAGCTCGGCTCCGTGCACCCGTCCGCGGACGGCGGCGCGGGCCGGCTGACCGGCGTGCTGTTCGACATCACCGAGAAAGAGACGGCGAACCAGGCGATGGGCCTGCTGCGCGGCGGCGTGGAGGACCGGGTGGGCGGTGACTTCTTCGAGGCGCTGGCCGCTGGGCTGGTGCGCGTGCTCGACGTCGACACGGTGCTGATCGGCCGCTTCCGGGGCGCGCCGCCGTCGTCGCTGTGCTCGCTGGCGCTCGCCCATCGCGACGGCCGCAGCGAACGCATCGAGTTCGGCCTGACGGGCACGCCGAGCGGCGCGCTGGTGGAGGCCGGGGCGCTCGAGGTCGTCGACGACGTGCACCGGCGTTTCCCCGACGACGTCGACCTCCAGCGTCGCGGCCTGCGCGCCTACCTCGGGCGCCGCCTCGACGACCGCCACGGCCGGCCGATCGGCGTGCTGGCCGTCCTCAACGGCGGCGCCATGCAGCCGGGCAGCGCCGCGGCGCGCCTGCTCGACCTGTTCCAGGCCCGCGTGGCCGCGGAGCTCGAGCGCGTGATCGCCGCGGAGGCGCTGCAGCACCTCGCGGAAACGCTGGAGAACCGCGTGGCCGAGCGCACCCGCGAGCTCGAGGCGGCCAACGCCTCGCTGTCGCGCGCGATGGAGCAGCTGGTCCAGCGCGAGAAGCTGGCCTCGCTGGGCAGCCTGGTGGCTGGCGTCGCGCACGAGCTCAACACGCCGATCGGCAACGCGCTGACGGTGTCGACCGCGCTCAACGACATCCACCGGCAGTTCGCGGGCGAGCTGGGATCCGGCCAGCTGAAGCGTTCGGCGCTCGAGCGGTTCGTGCAGGAGAACACCGAGGCGACGCAGCTGATCGAGCGCAACCTGCAGCGGGCCGCCACGCTGATCAGCCACTTCAAGCAGGTGGCCGTCGACCAGGCGAGCATGCGACGCCGCACCTTCGATGTCGCCGAGCTCGTGGTCGAGGTGCTGTCGACGCTCAGCCCGACGCTGCGACGCGCGCCCCATCAGGTGCAGGTGGACATCCCGCCCGGGCTTTGCCTCGAGAGCTACCCCGGCCCGCTCGAGCAGGTCATCACCAACCTGATCGAGAACAGCCTCGTCCACGCGTTCGAGCCGGGCCGCACCGGCCACATCCGGCTGTCGGCCGAGGCGACCGACGCTGGCATTCGATTGCGCTACGAGGACGACGGGCGCGGCATCCCGGTCGACGTGCGGCACCGGGTCTTCGATCCGTTTTTCACCACGCGCCTCGGCCAGGGCGGCAGCGGACTGGGGCTGTATCTGGTGTACAACCTCGTCCACGGCCGGCTGGGCGGCAGCATCCGGCTGCTGGACGGAGGGACGACGGGCGTGTGTTTCGTGATGGAGCTTCCGGCGGTCGCCCCGGCCGCCGGCGAGGAGACGGACGGATGAGCGACGAGTGGATCAGCTTCGCGACGGAAGCGGACGAGCGCGCGGCGGGCTCGATGCCCGGCTGGTGCGTCGTCGTGGTCGACGACGACGCGGAGGTGCACGAGGCGACGAAGTTCGCGCTGCGCCACGTGCAGGTGCATGGACGCCCGCTGTCGCTGGTCCATCTCCATTCCGCCGCCGAGGCGCGCCGCACGCTGCCGACGCTCGGCGTGCCGGCCGTGATCCTGCTCGACGTGGTGATGGAAACCGAAGACGCCGGCCTGCTGCTGGTCGACTTCATCCGCAACGAGTGCGCGCTCCCGGCGACGCGGATCGTGCTGCGCACCGGCCAGCCGGGCTATGCGCCCGAGCTCAGCGTGTTCGCGCGCTACGACATCAACGACTACTTCACCAAGGCGGAGCTGTCGCGCACCCGGTTGATCACGGCCATCACGTCGGCGGTGAAGAGCCACGAGCAGATCCGCACCATCGACGAAAGCCGGCGCGGCCTCGAGCTGATCGTGCGCTCGTCGCCCGGGCTGCTGCAGCCGCAGGGCCTCGCCAATTTCGCGGAAGGGGTGCTGACGCAGGCCAAGGCCCTGCTGCGCGGGCCGATCGACGGCATCGTCTGCGCGCAGCGCGGCTCGCCGCTCGATCCACAGGACGAGCGCCTGTACGTCGTCGGCGCCGCCGGCGCGCTGGCCGGTTCGGTGTGGCAACCGCTGTCCGACCTGCACGCCGACGCCGTGGTGGGCGCGATCTCGCGCGCGCTGCGCGAACGCCGGAACGTGCACGGCGACGATTTCAGCGTGCTGTACCTGTCGACGCGCGAGCGCGAGGCCGCGATCTACGTCGCCACGCCGACGCGGCTCAACGACGTCGACCACCAGCTGCTCGAAGTCTTCGCGTCGAACCTCGCCGCCTGCTTCAGCAACCTGCAGCACTTCGAGGAGGTCCACCGGCTGGCCTTCCGCGACCCGCTGACCGGCCTGATGAACCGCGCCGGCCTGCTGCGCGAACTGGACGGCGTGGCCGGCCGGCACGACCTGCGGCTGGTGCTCGCCGACATCGACCACTTCACCGATTTCAACGACGGCCTGGGGCAGGAAGCCGGCGACCTGCTGCTCAGCGCGGTGGGCCAGCGCCTGCGCGAGCGCTTGGGCCACCACGCGTCGCTTGGACGCGTGGGCGCCGACGTCTTCGCCATCATCGGCGACGCCGCGCGGCTGGACACCGACGCCGTGCAAGGCTGCTTCGAGGCGCCGTTCGCCTGCGGCGAGCACCGGACGCCGGCGCGCGTGACGCTCGGGCTCTGCGATCTCGGCGACTGCACCGACGGCGTGACCGCGCTTCGCCACGCCAACATCGCGCTGAAGGCCGCCAAGCGCAGCCTCACCGACAGCGCCCTGCTGTACCAGAGCGGCCTCGCCGAGCACACGCGGCAGCGCCTCGGCATGCTCGGCCAGCTGCGCCGCGACCTCGAGGGTGGCCGGCTGGCGCTCTGGTACCAGCCGCAGGTGGCGCTGGCCGATGGCCGTGTCCACGCCGTGGAGGCGCTGCTGCGCTGGCCCAACGGAGGTGGCGGCTGGGTGCAGCCGCCGAACGTCTTCATCCCGCTCGCCGAGTACTCGGGGCTCATCGTACCGATGGGCGAATTCGTGCTGGATGGCGCCTGCGCGCTGCTGACCGCACTGGACGCGGCGGCGATCGCCCCGGCGCGCGTGGCCGTCAACGTGGCCATGCCGCAGCTCCGGGATCCGGGCTTCGTCGCCATGGTCGAACGCACGCTGGCCCGCCACGGCCTCGCCGGCGCGCGGCTCGAACTGGAGATCACCGAATCGATCGCGATGGACGAAGCGGTCGCGCTGCGCCGCAGCCTGGAGCACCTGCGCGGGCTGGGGGTGCGCGTTGCGATCGATGATTTCGGCACGGGTTACTCGTCGCTGGCGCAGCTGCGCGAGCTCCCGGTCGACGCGCTGAAGATCGATCGGCGATTCGTCTCCGAACGCCGGGAGGGGCCGGACGAGGCCTTCGTCGAATGCATCCTGAGGCTGGCCAGCCGCCTGGGGCTGTCGACGGTGGCGGAGGGCATCGAGACCGAGGCGCAGGCCGTGCTGATGCGTCGCCTCGGCTGCGAGCTCGGGCAGGGCTACTGGCACGCCAAGCCCATGCCCGACGCGATGCTGCGTCCGTGGCTGGCGGCGAGGACGACCGGCTGAGGGCCGGCCGGAAGATCGCCTTCCGGCCGTGCCTGCGGCTCAGGCGCGCGGGAACTCGGCCTCGAACACGCGGTAGTGCGCGTCGCTCATCCCGAGCGCGGCGTAGGTCGCCTGCGCTCGGGCATTGTTGTTCTCGACGTAGAGGCGCAGCCCACGCACGCCCGGCGTCACCCGCGCCTCCGCCTCGACGTGGGCGTACAGCGCGCGGAACACGCCGAGGCGGCGGGCCCCGGGGACGACGTACACGCTCTGGATCCACCACCAGTCGCCGTTGCGCCAATCGCTCCACTCGGTCGTGAGCATCAGGGTGCCGACCGCATCGCCATCGTCCGCGGCGCTGGAACGCCGTTCGGCGACGAGGTAGCGCGCCTTGCGCGCATCCTGCAGCCCGGCCGCGATGCCGGCGCGGATCGTCGCGGGGTCGAGGGTTTTGCCCTCCGTTTCCAGCGCCATCGCCTCCGCCCAAGCGGCGAGCGTTTCCAAGTCGGCGGGCGTGGCGGGGCGAATCACGAGGGGGTGGGGCATGGGGGCGGCGGCTCGGTGGAACGGCAGGGAAGCGAATGACGGGCGTGACGGAACGACCTGACGGTCAGCCCGGCTTGCGACCGCGGCGGCCGGGGCCGAGCTTGCGCGCCACGGTGTTGCGGCCGACGCCCAGCTGGGCCGCCGCTCGCTGCCGATGCCCGTCATGGTGGGCGAGCGCGGTGGCCAGCAGGGTCTCGTCGAACGCGTCGCGCAGCGCGTCGGCAAAGCCCTGCTCGCCGGCGGCGAGCCGCGACTGCACGCTGGCCTCGAGCGCGCGACGCCACGCGATGTCGCGATGGTCGACCTCGTGGCCCGCCGCCGTCGCGCCGGCCGGGGCGCCCGTCTCGCGCAGCGCGGCGTCGACCGCCGCGGCGGGGATGCGCTCGCCCGCCGCCAGCGCGACGAGGCGGAAGCACAGGTTCCGCAGTTCGCGCACGTTGCCGGGGAAGGCGTGCTGCTGCAGGCGCTCCACGGCGGCGGTGGCGAGGCGTCGCGCTCCGAGGCCCATCGCCAGCGCCGCCTCGCTGATGAAGCGTGCGGCCAGCAGCGGAACGTCTTCGCGACGCTCGCGCAGCGGCGGCAGGCTCAAGCGCAGCACGTCGAGCCGGTGCAGCAGGTCTTCGCGGAAGCGCCCGTCGCGCACGCGGGCGGCAAGGTCTTGGTGCGTCGCGGCGATCACGCGGACGTCGACGCGGATCAGCTCGCGGCCGCCGACGCGGAAGAACTCGCCCTCGGCCAGCACGCGCAGCAGGCGCGTCTGCAGGCCGCTCGGCATGTCGCCGATCTCGTCGAGGAACAGCGTGCCGCCGTCGGCCTGCTCGAAGCGACCGATGTGCCGCCTGGTGGCGCCCGTGAAGGCCCCGGCCTCGTGGCCGAAGAGCTCGGATTCGAGCAGTTCGGCGGGGATGGCGGCGGTGTTCAGCGCGACGAACGGGCGCTTCGCCCGCGGCGACTCCGCGTGCAGCGCGCGCGCGACGAGCTCCTTGCCGGTGCCGGTCTCCCCGGTCACCAGCACGGCCAGCGGCCGCTGCGCGTAGCGCCCGATGGCGCGGAACAGGCCGCGCATCGGCGCACTGCCGCCGACCAGCTGCGGCGGGCCGTCGAACTCTCCAACCGCCTTCGCACCGTCATCCGCGTCCGCACCGCGCGCCTCCACCCGCGTGCCTCGCCCGGAGGACGAGGCGCCGCCGCGGCCTTTGAGCAGGTCGCGGGCCAGCTGCACCGGCGCGTCGAGGTCGAACGGCTTGGGCAGGTAGTCGCGCGCACCGCCGCGAAAAGCGCCGGCCGTGGTGGCGACGTCGGTGTAGGCGCTCATGACGACCACGGGCAGGGCCGCATCGCGCTGGCGCAGGGCATCGAGGAAATCGAGGCCGCCAGTGCCGGGCATGCGGACGTCGGTGAACACCAGGTCGGCACGCTCGCCGTCGGCCAGCGCGGCCAGCGCGGCGTCGGCGCTGTCGAAGGCGTGCACCGCGAACCCGGCGTCGCGCAGCGCTTCCGTCAGCACGAAGCGCACCGCGCGATCGTCGTCGACCACGAAGACGCGCGCACTCACGGCGCCACCCCGTCCGCGGGCCCGGCGTCGATGTCGGGCAGCGGCAGCAGCACGGTGAACACCGTGTGCCCGGGCCGCGACCGGTAGGCCAGCGAGCCGCCGTGCTCGCGCGCGATCTGCTGCGCCAGCGGCAGGC